>OKSA01000012.1_pt1 | contig 173571 bp, 179 predicted proteins | sample 1601181 | NCBI WGS metagenome assembly OKSA01 (sample SAMEA3541538, study PRJEB24748) | human gut metagenome | biome: human gut; feature: human-associated habitat; material: faeces | place: China | collected 2012
CAATTTTCTTTAACTGGAACTCCAACTATATGCATATGAGGAGAATGTTCATCAAAATGTATAGTAGCATTTGCTATATAAAAGTCTGGAACTATTTCTTTTAAATCTTCAAGTTGTTGTTCAAATACTTGTGTCATTTGGTATTTATATTCTAAACTTTTCTCATCCCAATATTCCATATTTCCAAGTTCGATAACTATTTCACAAGCAAGATCGTGTTTTGTATCATTGCTTATCTTATTAAAATAATTATCTATCTTTCTATCATCTCTTGTTTGTTTATTATTATATTCTATTTTTGCTTCATCAAATAATTCTAAATATAATTCTTTAACATCTTTCGTAATATCATTTGAACCTCTGATAGTTTTAATTAGTTCTTGATTATTATCATATTGTCTTAAATTATGATGATTAACTTTTCCTAATTGCTTAACATTTTGAATTGCATTATTATTCTTTGATGTTGTTCCTGATGGAGTATTCTTTGCTTCTTGTCTTGCTTTAATAGATTTGTTTTTATCATTACCTAAATGTAGTGAATAAGATAATTCCATATTTTTTACACCCACTAAATTATGAATATTGAAAACGGCACGAAAGTGGCTTTGTCATTATTCATAACTTCCTATATATCTTGTCAGAGACAAGATATGGAAGCTAAGGTTTACCACCTTAGAAACCGTTGATACTTTATTTCGTAATAATGCTTTAGGCATTAAAACTACATAAAGTATAGATAAAATAGAAAGCACTGCTTTTAATTTTATCTATGTAAATTATTCAAATAACAATTATTATTTGAATAATTTATTTAAACAAACTTTTCCCACTTTCATTGAAATAAGTTCAACAAAACGTGTTCGCTTGTTATTACTTTTTTACAAAAAGTAAGCAAAAACATATATTACTTATTCATTATCTTTTCTCTTAATTGTTTTGCTTTTTCTATTGATTCTAATTTCTTTTTTCTTGTTTCCTCATCTAATACATAAGTAATACAATTTGTTTTTTATGGAATAGTAGTAAACAAATCTTTTTTATTATCTAATAGGCATTTTTCATTATTACCAATATAGATAACACCTAATTGTATCTTATCTATCTTTTTCATTTTTTTATAATCTTCTATTGGAAATATTCTTACAATGTTTCTATTTTGATAATCATTAAAGAACATTACTTTATCTTCATAATGATAAGTTGCTTCTAAATAACCAACATTATAATACTGTCTTAATGTAAACACTATTTCACATACTTTATCAATCGGTAGGTATTCACTAAATCTTAATTTCATACCAACATTACCAAGTATTGCATAATCCTTTTTGTCAAGATAACCAGCATCATATAAATTATTACATGGCTTACACATACTTTCTCTAAAAAATACCTCTCCAAGTTTTACTTTATTATTTCCATAATATTCAAGTTTAACATTATCTACATATCTCATAATCAAATCACATTTTTCTAATCGAGTATAATCTTTCCACATATAAGTATTTTCTTCATATTCTTCTGGGTATACTATTTTATTAATACAATCTATATCTCTTTTAATTAAAATATCTTCAGGAGTAAATTTTAGGTTATCACATATATCATAATCTCTAATCTTAGATTCAATATCTTTCATAATTTTATCTACAATTTCTTTTTCGCTATGATATTCATCAATAGTAAATGAACCATTAATATATGCTTTTCTAATTCTTTCAGCTTTTTCTTTTTGTTCTTTTAACTCTTTAATTAATTTATCTTTTGGATTATTTAATTTAGTCTTAATCATAGGAAGTAATGTTTGATTAACAACTGCATCATATTCTTGTATTTCATTTATAAAACTATCAAACTCTTTTTCAATCTCAGTTTCTTTAACCGATAATTTACAATCACAACATTGATAGTAATAATAAATATTTCCATTTTTCTTTCTAGTAGCATTACCACCTAATATTCTTCCACATTTAGGACATTTAAGTTTTTGTAAGAATAAATACTCTTTATCTCTTTTATAGTTTCTAGCATTCTTTTTCTTTTGAACTTGGCATTCTTCCCACAATTCTTTACTAACTATTGGTTCAACAACATCTTCATAATGAGTAGGATTCTTTGTTCTTTTACCATGAACAAAGTCTCCCTTATATATTTCATTTTCAATTATCTTCAAAATTGTTCCATCACACCAATTTGTCTTACCAAATACTTTTTCTTTGTTGTACAAATTACTAATAGTTTGATAAGAGTTCCCTTGATAGTATAAATTAAATATTCTTATAATTTGATCCTTTGTTGCTTCATCTGGAACAAGTTTTTTATCTACATGTTTATAACCAAAAGGCGCTTTATGCGGAATATGTCCTTCTTTAATTGCTCCAGCCATACCAAATTTAGTTCTTTCGCTTGTTCTTTCAATTTCATTTTGTGAGACAGTTGTTAAAAGTCTAGCAACCATTCTGCCATTAGCACTAGTTGTATTTATATCATCATTAGCGCAATCTAAATAAGCATTGTTTTCTTCTAGGAACTTCATTATAAATTCCATATCATAAACTGAACGAGTTAATCTATCTAATTTTAATACCACAATAGTATTACATTTCTTTTCTCTAATATCTTGTAATAATTCTTCAAATGCAGGCCTTGTATTGCCCGTTTTAGCGCTTATTCCAGCGTCTTTGTATAGTTTATATATATCATAACCTTTGAACTCACATAAAGCCCTTAAACGCTTTTCTTGTTCTGGTAAACTAAAACCCTCACGAGCTTGATCTTCAGTAGATACTCTTATATAAAGACCTGCAACTTTCCTTTCATTATTCATAATCCTCAACTCCTTATTACTAAAAAAGAGGAGACAATAGTATCTAGTAAAGTCTAAATACTACTGACTCCTCATTAAAATCAATATTATAAATTTTCGATATCTTGCGTTTTATCTTCATAGATGTACCTCTCTTTCTAGAAAGTACCTCTTTCATTGGTTATTTATAATATCACTTTTTTAAGATTTGTCAATTCCCTGATTAGGGAATAGTAGTATCTTAAGAAGTTGGTACATAAATATTAATTTAATTGTTTGATAAACGATTCTAAATCTTTAAGTTCAAGCTTATTTGATAAATTACCAACAAATAAAGTTTTAGAATAATTAAAAGCAAGAAATGTAATACCTTTAATAATTATTCTATGTGGTTCAATGTAAGAGAGATTAGTTTTATCAATGTTTCTAATATTACCATTTATAATTGTTGGAGTAGTATTACAAAAATCACATATAAACTCAATTCGTTTTTTTAATTCTTCATCAAATTCTAATTCTTTCGTTACAATATTAATCATATAAACCTGTCCTTTCTTAACAATAAAAAAAATACCAACTTCTTTTAGAAATTGATATTTTCTATATTAAGTCTAAACTATAAAAGTTCGGACAGATTTCCCAATGGAGCGGATGATGGGAATCGAACCCACGTAGTCAGCTTGGAAGGCTGAGGTTCTACCATTAAACTACATCCGCATTCAGTAGACAATATTAATTATACTAAATTTATAAATATTGTCAATGTTTTTTGCTAATTTTTTTATTATTTTAATTTTTCTCCCCTAAATGTTCCCATTTTATCTCTGTAATAACATACACCATATGGTGATTTCAATAATGGAATGATGGATGGATCATAATTACAAATAGTATTAAGGTCATAAATGCCAGAGTTTTTAACATCCTTGATATATTCATCGCTTTCCTCTCCTTGAAAGAATCTCCAGCCACTATCTGGATATTTTGGATTTGGTTTTTCTCTATACATATACCCTATCTTGAAGCCTTCTACCGTTATTTTATCTGTTGCTATACATCCACTAGGACCATCCCACTCTAATAGTGGTTTAATATCTTCTCCCTTTAACTTTAATTTTTTCATACTATTTCTCCTTTAAATTATTAAAGCATCCCTTAGGATGCTTTATTTTATTTATTAATATCTATTAATGAATAATATAAAACTAAGTATATTATAACACCTAATGGTATTAATAAAATAATAATTTGTGATAATATTTGCATTGTTAATACTTCAATAACAAAATTTATTATATAAATAAATAATATTACTAAACTGATTAATGTTATAGATAAAGTGATTATTATATTTTCTTCTCTTTTTTCAAGACTCTTTCCTGCTTCTTTTAGGAATTTTTTATTAGACGTTTTAGAAGCAAAATATAATAGTAGCGCTACTAGTAGTATTATTGGGAAAATACATACTAATATTGAAATTAATCCTTTAAATCCGATTAATAATACTTTATCTCTAAAATTTTTACTTACAAGGAAAAATAAGAATACTAAGATGTATGGTATAGATAAAGTGAAATAGAATTGTTTATCTAGTTTTTTATTTTCACAATAGTTCCATGCCAATTTATTATCAACATTACCAACTATTTTCATGACTGCGATTATTATTAATAATATTATTTCAGTATTGATATTTTCTATTATCCAATTTTGATTGAACCCTATTTTTATCCAAATAGAAATAAGTGATGTTGTGGTTAATAAGTTTAGAGTTGTTTTCTTATAACTATCTAATTTCATTTCTATTTCATCTTTATATCTAGGTTCTTTTTTTCTCTTACTTCTTGGTTCAAGAATGATATATCCAATATATATGACTAAAGATATTAATATAACTACTGGACAAGCTAGTGTTGCCAGTGTAATAAAATTATGTAAAGATATACTTCCTATATATTTCATAAAATTATTATTTGTAACCATAATATATAAGATAAATACTAATGGGAAGAATAATCCTATTAATACAGATACTAATCTCTCATGTGTCATTCTTAGTCTTCTAAAGTGAAATAATGGAAAGCCATTATCTACATTTGAAAACATTCCAACTATTGCGATTATGATGAGACTAATCATCTCCATTGCAATATCACTAAATTTCCAATCAATGTTATTAATCATTGTTGTCCATATTGATAGAAATAATAGAATTACTATTAGATTTAATGTCATTCTTCTATATTTTTGTAATCCAATTGTTTTTTTAGCAATACCCTGTTCCCTTTTTTCTTTTTTATTCATACACTCCTCCTACTATATACCTATATTTAACCAAAAAAATGGAAAAATAACAATAGTTGAACCTTATTTTGTTAAATTAATTAGCTAGCAATGATAGGTTTATTTTTCCCTTTTCAACATTAATACTATCTACATAACAATCTACAATATCTCCTACACTAAAGAGCTCTGATGGGTGTTTAATGTAGCTTTTACTTAGTTTAGAAATATGAGCAAGTCCATCATCGTGTAATCCTATGTCTATAAATAGCCCAAAATCAACTACGTTTCTAACTGTACCTTGTAGTTTATCCCCGACATGTAAATCTTCGATATGTAAGACATCACTTCTTAAAATTGGTTTAGGCATTTCATCTCTTGGATCTCTTTCAGGAGATGCTAGTGAATCTATAATATCTTTTAATGTGTATTTATCTATTCCTAGTTTTTTACTATATTCATCGATATCTATATTTAGAGAGCTTTTTAGTTTTTCACTACCAATATCATTAATACTGAAGCCCATAATATCTAATAATTTTTTGGCGGCATCATAACTTTCTGGGTGGATACTTGTTCTATCTAAAGGATTTTTTCCATCTATTATTCTCATAAAACCAATTGCTTGTTCATACACTTTAGGAGTCATAGATTTTAGTTTCTTTACATCTTCTCTTGTTTCAAATTTTCCAAGTTTATCACGACTATTTAATATTTCGTCTATTGATTTTTTATTAAGGCCAGATACATATGTTAAAAGTGAACGACTTGCGGTATTAATGTTTACACCTACGGAATTTACAGCTTTACTTACAACAAAGTCGAGAGATTCATCAAGTTTTTTAGGTGTTACATCATGTTGATATAGACCTACTCCAATACTTTTTGGATCTATTTTTACAAGTTCAGAAAGACTATCTTGTAATCTTCTACCAATACTTATAGCACTTCTTTTTTCAACAGTTAAATCTGGAAACTCTGAAATAGCTAATTTACTTGCTGAATAAACTGAAGCTCCTGCTTCACTTACTATTATATATTCTACTTTTCTTTTACAGTCTTTTATAGTATCTGCTATGAACGCTTCACTTTCTCTTGAGGCTGTTCCATTACCTATAGCGATAACATCAACATTATATTTATCAATCAATTCTAGTACTTTCTTTTTACTTTCTTCAATTTTATTATGTGGTTCAGTTGGATAAATTACGGCAATTTCTAATGGCTTTCCAGTTTTATCAAGAACAGCAAGTTTACAACCAGTTCTAAAGGCTGGATCATATCCTAGGACTACTTTTTCTTTGATTGGTGGTGTTAGAAGTAAATGTTCTACATTACTTGAAAAATTATCGATGGCGGTGATTTCAGCTTTTTCTTTTAAGTCAGCTCTTATTTCTCTTTCTACACTTGGTAAAATTAATCTTTTTAGAGAATCTTTTATACTTTCTTTTACAATTTCAGTTACGTAAGATTCTTTATTTTTAATAATTCTTTTTTCTAGATATTCAATTATTTTGTCATTATCATAATCAATATTAACTGAGATTACACCCTCTTTTTCTGCTCTATTAATAGCCATAATACGGTGAGGTTTAATATATTTAACTGTTTCACTATATTCGTAATACATTTCGTAGGTATTTTTTTCGTCAACAGCATTCTTCTTTTTCTTAGTTATTACTGTTCCATTTTTATAAATAAAGTCTCTAATAAATTTTCTATAGCTGGCATTATCACTAATCCACTCAGCTATTATGTAACTGGCATTTTTTATTGCCTCTTCTAGTGTTTTTACTTTATCATTTATAAATTTAGAGGTTAAGGTATTTAAATCACCCTTTGTGGGAAAGGACATTATTATTTTGGCAAGTGGTTCTAACCCTAAAGCTATTGCTTCTGTTGCTTTAGTCTTTTTCTTTTCTTTAAACGGTCTATATAGATCCTCTACTTCTACTAAACGACTACATTTCATGATGTTTTCTCTTAATTCTTCAGTTAACATTTGTTTTTCATCTATTAATCTAATAACATCTTCTTTACGTGCTAATAAATTTAGTTGATATTCATAAACCTCATTGATTTTTCTAATTTGTTCTTCATCTAGAGCATTTGTTTTTTCCTTTCTATAACGCGCTATGAAAGGGATAGTGTTCCCCTCTTTTAAAAGCTCTAAAACTGTTTCTACCTGTTTTTTTGTAATTCCTTGTTCTTGCGCTATTTGTTCTATTATTACTTCGTTCATTTTATCCTCCATGTATTTTCAGTAAAAAAGAAAAGCTTATACTTTTCTATTGTTATTTTCCTAAACGTAATACTTCAAATTTAACATTTGAGTGTATTCCATAACTTAATCTGGCATATTCTTGACTTTCTACTACTAAATCAAATAAATATTTCTTGTTAATTCCGATATTTGATCCTGCCCGATCTAAAACGATTGCATTATAAATTCCATCTTTGGGATCCGTTATTTTAATTACGGAATATAGTGGAAATGATTTATCTGATGCTAAAATTCTAAGTTCACCATATTGTTTATCGTGATAAGTGTTGCCGTTAATTCTTAAGTTATACCCCGATGATGTTTTTCCTTGTTGCTCTACATCACTACTACAACAGTCTCGCCCATAGGCGGTCATATTTCCTGTTAATACTGTTCCAACGCGAATCTCATTATCATTTTCACTTGTTTTAGGTATAACATTTTTCTGGGCTATTTCTTTAGAATTATCAGTTGTGACTTCTTTTTTTGTATTTATTTCTATTTTTGGTGAGTCATCTGTTTTTACTTCTTCTTTGTCTGATGTTTCCTTTTCAGTGCCTTTATTAGTTGGTGTTACAACGTTTAATTTAGTGGTATTTATAGACTTTAAATCATTTGTTATTACGGCCTTATAAGTATTATTAGTTTGTCTACCTATATGATAGATGAGAGAAACTATTATTAAAAATAAAAATATATTTGTTATGTTAATTATTTTTTTCATACTATTCTACTTGCGAACTGATTGAACAGTCATAACCGCTCTTTTCCATTTTTGTTTTGATATCATAAATATTTTTCTGATAGTTGAATTCAGGTGCTGTTCCACTTGCTTCAACATACTTTGACATAGCTGATTTATCTATATCTTTATGAGTATAACTTTCACTAATTGTTAAAATATCTAATGATAGGCTACAACTTGTATTTATGCCAGTAACATCAAAGGATGTTGCAGAAGCCATATCACATGCTGCCTTTTTAGTAGCAAGATATGTTTCGTTGGTACTTTCTATTGTTGTAACTAAATTAGAAGTAATTAATTTCTTATTGGTGAATTTGAAGTCTATTTCATAGTATGTATTTGTTTCATCACTATCTTTTTCAAAACTACATGTTAGTATTCCGTTTTCGATTTCTTTAGTACTTGTGCCAGTAGAACCTGTGTTTTGTTTTTTTGATTCTACATACATTGAAATTTCAGGTAAAAAGAACACAAATGCTAGTATGGCAATTAGGAATATAAAGGCCAAAATGTATTTGAAATTGCCTCCTTTTTTAGGTGGAGTTTGATTATTAGTGGCCTGTTGTTGTGGTTGAAGTATTTCTGGTTGGTTTATGGTTGGTGGAACATTACTACTAACAGACTGATTTTGAATAGGTTTATTGGTGTTACTATTTGTTGATAATGTTTCAATATTGTTTCCTAAATTATTATTTGGCTCATTCATAGTTTTCTCCTTATCTTAATGAATTAATTCTTTCTTGATAATCGTCTCCAGAAAGAATGTAACTTCCTGATACTAACTGAGATGCCTCTATACAATTTTTCTTTGTTTCATCATTAATTCCACCATCAACACTGATAATCGCTTTAGATTTATGTTCCTGAATTAATTTACTGATTTCTTTAATTTTATTTTTAGTTTTTGGTAAGAAGGCTTGTCCGCCTTTTCCTGGTTCAACACTCATAACTAAGATTAAATCTACTAAAGGAAGATATGGAACTAACTCTTTAACCTTTGTTTCTGGATTAATTGCGATTCCTGCTTTAATGGCATATTTTTTTATTAGTTTTAAATTTTGTTCAACGTTTTCACTTTCCACGTGAATAGTTATATATTCAGCGTTTAAATTAGCATATTTAGTAATTAGTTTACTTGCATCTTCTACCATTAAATGAACATCTAATCTTTTAGATGTATATTTATATATTTTTCGCATTTCCTTAAATGGCATAGTCCTTCCTGGAACAAATATTCCATCCATAACATCTACATGGATATAATCGGTGTCTGTTTCATTTAATAGTTTTAAATCGCGAGCTGGGTTCATACTACTTAAAAATGATGTAGAAATTAACATTTTATCGCCTCTTTTCTATAAATTTAAGATAATCTTCATATCGTGATTTCAATATTTCGTTATTATCAACTGCTTTTCTTATGGAACATTCCTGTTCCTTAGTATGAGTACAACTTGTGTATTCACATTGATAATTTTTGAACTCTTTAAAGGTATTTTCTATTTCTTTTCTTGATGAATCTTCAAACTCTAGTGAAGAAAAGCCTGGAGTATCTAAAACCATTCCATTTTGAACATTAAATAAGCTTACTACTCTTGTCGTGTGTTTTCCTCTTCCTAAGGCTTTTGAAATTTCTCCTGTTTCAAGATTTAAATCAGGGATTATTTTATTTATTAAAGTTGACTTCCCTGCACCTGTTTGACCGGTAAACACACTAACTTTTCCTTCCAACAGTTGTTTTAAGGACTCAATGTCTTTATTAGATATTACTTTATAGCCAATATTTTCATAGTATTTTAAAATAGGTTTTAATTTTTCTAATTCATCCTGTGGGGTAATGTCTTCTTTTGTTACACATATTATAGATTCTATGTTATGTAACTCCATGGTTGTTAAAAATCTATCTAACAGGTTTGTTGAAAAAGCAGGACTTACAAGACTAGTAACAATTATTGCTTGATCTATATTACTTACTGGTGGTCTTTTAAACTCGTTTTTTCGAGGAAGGATTTCTTCAATAGTTTTATTTTCTTTTGAGAATATGCAGTAATCACCGACTAGAGGAACTATATTTTTGTTTCTTATTTTTCCTCTACAATGACATGCATAATTTTCGTTGTCGCAATTAACAATATGTGTTTGTCTTATAATTTTTACTATTTGTCCTTCCATAAAAAACCTTTCTTATATTAATTTGTTGTGCTGCTATCGCTTGGCTTTTGTGTTGTTGTATCTGTTTTTTCTTTATATCCTGTTGGACATGTCTCATCTTTTCCTACTGTTTTTGTTTTAGTAGAATCTGTTGTTGAAACACATGTTTTTGTTTCGGTTACTACTTGTGATTTTTTACCGATTGTTATTGTTACACTATCATTATTTTTAACAGTAGCACCTTTTGGTCGTGTTTGACTAATTACTTTTCCAACCTGACTTTCATCGGCTGTTTCTTGATAATTAACATTTAGAGTAACACAATTGTTATTGCACCAAGCTGAGACAGTTTCTTGAGTTTGATTCTGCCAATCAGGGAATACTACTGGATTTAGTATTTTAAATATGATAGAGTCACCCTTTTTAATTTCAGAACCTTCAGATAGTGATTGTTCAATTACTACATCCTGTCCTATATATTTACAAGTTGTATTATCTGGATCAACCTTTGTCAAGGTTACTTTCAAACCATATCCTTGTAAGGCACTCATACTATCATTATAATTTTTTTCTACATAGTTTTCTAAAGTATATGTTTTTACACCAGCAGATTTATAAATTGTTATCTTAGTTCCTTTTTTGATACTTCTACCAGCTTCAGGATCAGTTTTTACAACTCTATTTTTCTTGACATTTTCATCTGTAACTGTTTTTATTTTAGTATTAACTTCAAAGCCTTTATCTTGTAGTGTTTTTTCGGCTTTACTTACTGTCATATTTTTAACGTCTGGTACTTCTATAGCCTTTGTTACTGTTAATTTAGGGATAACTAAGGCCACTACTATTAAGATTAGTAATATTCCTGTAAAGATTATTCCTAGAATTATTATTATTTTTTTACTCTTCTTATCTTCTGTATCCTCTATTTTCTCGGCTATTTTTTCTTCGTCTTCCTTTACCTCTTCTAGTTTTTTGATTGTTTTAGTATTTTCTTCATGTTCAGGATATGGATAACGATATTTTTCTTCATTTATTCTGTCATCATCTAATACTGTTAAAAGATCATCATGCATTGCTCTAGAATCACTATATCTATTTTTAGGATTTTTAGCTGTTGCCTTGATGATAACGTTTTCCACACTCATTGGAATACTAGGATTATCTTCTCTTAAATCAGGAAGTGGTTCTTTCATTTGTTTTAAGGCTATTTCGACAGCATTTTCTCCCTTGAATGGAAGACTACCGGTTAATAACTCATAAAAAATTATTCCCATTGAATAGATATCACTTTTTATTGTTGATCCTTTACCAGCAGCTTGTTCTGGTGGAAGATAATGAACTGAACCCATTACTGAATTTGTTTGAGTCAATTGAGTGGAATTAAGAGCCATAGCTATTCCGAAGTCTGTAATTTTTATTTGTCCATCATCTTGAATCATAATATTTTGAGGTTTTAGGTCTCTATGGATGATATAACTATCATGAGCATGGGCCATTCCCTCAGTTATTTGAAGCATAATATCAATGGCTTCGCTTAAAGTTAAGCTACCTCTTCTTTTTAGTAGTTGTTTTAATGTTTGACCCTCAATGTATTCCATAACGATATAGTATATTCCGTTATCTTCACCTACATCATACATTTCAACAATATTAGGATGAGAAAGAGATGAAGCAGACAAAGCCTCACGTTGAAATCTTCTAACGAATTTTTCATCATTAGATAGATCACCTCTTAATACTTTTATTGCTACATTTCTATCTAAAATTGTATCATAGCCTAAATATACATTCGCCATTCCACCTTCGCCAATACTACGAACTATTTCATAGCGATCATTTATTTTTTGCCCCTTTGTTATCACTATAATTCACCTTCTTCACGTACTAAGTATGCAATTGAAATATTATCTGTTCCCCCTCTGTTGTTAGCTTTAATAATAAGTTTTTCAACCTTTTCTTTCGGTCCACTATCTCCTAGTAGTACTCGTTCTATTTGGTCATTTTCTAACATGTTTGTTAGGCCATCACTACATAGAAGTATTTCATCTATTTCCATATCACAGTCAAAAACATCTATTTCAACTGGATCATTAGCACCAAGTGCTTTCATTAAAACGTTTTTCTTAGGATGTTCTTTAGCCTCTTCTTTAGTTAATTCTCCGGCACTTACTAATAAATTAACAAGTGTGTGGTCATATGTTACTTTATGCAACTTATTATCTTTCATAACATATCCAGATGAATCGCCTACATTACCAAATAAAATGTAGTCTTCGGTAATAATTGCTAAAACTAGAGTTGTTCCCATTCCCTTACTTTCAGGGTGTGTTTTTTCATGCTGAAAAATTAGAGAGTTTATTTCATTTGTACTATTTCTAATCCATTCAACAGCATCTACTTTTGATAAATTTAGAAATGTTTCCTGGAAGTGTTTTCCTAGATATCCGATGGCTATACTACTAGCTACTTCTCCGGCAGAATGTCCACCCATTCCATCGGCAATGGCCATCAAACATTCATTATTTTTATTTTTTACAATTATGACGCTATCTTCGTTATGATCACGAACTTTACCAGCATCAGTTAAATAAAAAGATTTCATAGTTCCTCCTTTTTGCTTCGAAGTTGTCCGCATGCAGCACTAATCTTTGAACCAAATTCTCTTCTTATTGTTACATTAACATTATTTTTCTTTAGTATATCATAAAATTTCATAATTTGAAACATATTACTACGTTCATACTCTATATTTTCTGTTTCATTATAAGGAATGAGATTGACATAACAATTAATATTTTTTAACAAGTTACTCAATTCCTTAGCACATTCTTCAGTATCATTAACATTTTTCAACATAATATATTCAAAAGTTACTCTTCTATTCGTTTTGGAAACATATTCCTTTACTGATTTAATCAATTTTTCTAGAGGATAAGCTTTATTTATAGGCATAATGCTAGTTCTTAGTTTATCGTTTGGAGCATGAAGACTAATAGCTAAGTTTACTTGTAAATTTAAATTTTTAAATTCTTCTATTTTGGGAATAATTCCGGATGTAGAAACGGTTATGTGTCTACTTCCAATCGCTAAACCTTTAGGATCATTAATTATTTTTATGAATTTTATGATTTCCTCATAATTATCAAATGGTTCACCAATTCCCATTAAGACTACATGAGTTATTCTTTCATTTATGTCTTCTTCTACTTCTAAAACTTGAGAAACAATTTCGCCGGCTGTTAAATTACGTACTTTCTTTCTGCGACCGCTTTCACAGAACTTGCACCCCATATTACAGCCAACTTGACTTGAAACACAGATGCTATTGCCATAGTCATGGCGCATTAAAACTGCTTCGATATGTTCCTTATCAGAAAGTTCAAAAAGATATTTATTAACATCTTTATCACATTCTACATTAACTTTTTCTACTCTTTTTAAGGGAAGATCCTTTTCTAACATTGATAATGTTTCTTTTTTTATATCAGTAATTTCTGCATAGCTTTTTACCTTTTTTTGATATAACCAACTAAATAGTTGTGTCGCTCTAAATTTTTTATCATTATGATCAAGAAAGTAGTTTTCTAATTCTTCCTTTGTTAAATCATATATAGTCACGGTTATCACCTCAGTAATTATTATAACTTATTATAGTAAAAAAAGAAATCGCTAACTAATTGGATTAGCTATTTCCTCTATTTGACCAAACTTTGAATATGTTAGTAGTAAACTATAACTCTTTATTTCTGGGTTTAGCGATTGATAATAGTTTGTTAAATTTAATTCGATTGATTTTATAGTACCATTTTTTTCTATCTTAACAATTATTTCGTTATCCGGAGTGTCTAGTTCTTTTGTTTCACCAGTTAATGTTTCATAGATAAGGGATGAGGATAATTGATATGTAAATGCTTTAGTAGTGGTACCTATATAATCAATTTTTGAAAAGTAATTTGATCTTGTAATTAGACGTTTTAAGATGGTAGGATTTGTTAGCTTAGAGAAACTGATAGGGTTTTCTGTTTTTTGCCAAGTTAGAGTATTTAAATCTTTAACATAAACATCTTCTTTATTTTGATAATATTCTGTACTAATGTTTCCACTTTTTCGGTAAGACATAGTATTATCAATTAAATCGCCATCATATATCGTTGTAGTATCATTTATCTTTTCGGTATATGTAAAGTGATAATTTTGATTCATAACTCTATTTAGATTATAGTCATAATTATATCCTGTGTTCTTCTTAGTTGTATCAGTTTTATTATTTTTATATCCATTTCTAAGTAATAGTATTAAAATTATAAAAAATACTAAATAAAAGCCAAAAAATATCACTTGCTTTAAAACGTTGTTGTCATTTAAAATTTCTGGTATTTTTTTATTATTGTTATCATTGTTATTAAACATAATCTCACCTACTTAAATCTTTTCTGAAGTAATTCTTCCTTATTTTTACCATTTAAATACATTTTGGCTGGTATTCTTTTCTTACCTGCTTCTTGTAATTCTGTTATAACGTATTCTCCTGATGAAGTAAAAACTCCTATACCATCTTTATATAAATTACTTATTTGTCCCGGAGTACCTTTTATATCTTTACCAATATAGCCACTATATATTTTAATTACTTTATCATCTAAAGTGGCATATGCACCTGGTGTAGAACTTAGGCCTCGTACTTGATTGAACACTTCTCTACTTGTTTTTTCAAAATCGATATGTTCTTCTTCTTTTTTTATATTATATCCATATGTTACTTCTTTGGGATTTTGTTTTATTCGCTTTGAGGTTTTATCAATGATGTGAGGTAATGTTTCCACTAAAAGTTCTGTTCCTAAATTACTTAATTTAATATTAAGGCTATCTAGATTATCACTGTCTAAAATATCTAATGATCTTTGAGAAATAATATCTCCAGCATCCATTTCTACATCCATATACATGATTGTAACACCTGTTTTTGTAAAACCATTTATTAGAGCTCGATGTACTGGAGCGCCTCCTCTTAATTTAGGTAATAAAGATGGATGAACATTTATGCAACCATACTTAGGATAATCTAGAAGATCTTTTGGAATAATTTGTCCGTAGGCACATGTAATTATAATATCAGGATTTAACTCTTTTATTTTTGTATATTCTTCCTTTATCTTAACTGGACGTAATAGAAAAATATTATTATCTAGCGCAACCTTAGAGACTGGACTTGGAGTTAGTATTTGTTTTCTACCAACTTTTTTATCTGGTTGGCTTACTACCCCAACTACAGAATAATCTTTTTTATTTTCTATTAACTTTTCTAGTATTGGAACACTAAACTCTGGAGTTCCGATAAAAACAACTTTAATCATTAAATCACCTTCTATGTTAATTTTAATATTACACTAATTATTAAACCTGCTATGATCAATATACTTCCAACTATCGCTACTGAAACCGCCCCATAGGCATTTACTTCTTTATTTTTAATAATATCTTCTTCGGAAATTTTAAAATCATCTTGTACAATATCAATATTTTTGTTTACTATGGTAAAATTGCTTAGGCCAAGTAAAAACTCACTATATTCAGGAAGTTCTATTATCCTTATTTCTGATGGAGCAATATCATTTTCTATTTCATAACTATTATATCTACTTTCCATTATTAGAGAAAGAGAAGACGCAATTGACTCATCTTTATTATTGATGATTTCTTGAATATCCTTTAACTCATTTTTTAAAATAGTACTTCTTTTAATTAGGGCAATGCATGGTTTGGTATTATTTACTTTATCACTACTATATGTTTCAACAAAGTTATTAATAACATCACTTGTATCCTTATTGTTTAATCTTTTTTCTTTAGATAATGTTAAAAGATTATTTCTTATTTCATCTAGATTTTTAGAAAACAGACAATCTTTATTATAATTTTTAGATTTTAAATAGGAGCTCGTTGACAGATCAGAAATATAACTAGGTGACAATAATGCAAAGTATAGGGCAACAATAACATTATCGGTGATACTGGTGTTTTCCCTTTTAAATAAATTTTCTGTACCAACCTTACTTATTATTTGATTTATTTTTTCAAGTCTTTCATCTAGGATAAAGTTTTCTTTTCTTAGGCCCAGACAAGTTATTTCGTTAGTATAATTGGAACAAAAGCCGAAATAGAAATAACCATTTACGATATATTTATCATAAACATAGTAAAGAAGCTGTGCTCTTTTTTCTTCAGGACTTTTACCGGAGATATCTAGTTTTTCTGATAGGGCCTTTTCAAGGAAGAGATATATTCCTTTTTTTATATCATTATAGTTGGTAAATTTTTTGAATATTCTTTTTAATTGTTCAATGTATTCATCAATTAAATTATTATCATTTATTACTTGTTCAAATTTTACTATGGCATCTAGAGCTATAAAGAAGGCAAAATTTTTTTCTAAATAATAATTATTCTTTAAGCTTTCTGGTGGTTCAATGGATTTGTAGCAATCTTTTGTTAATGTTTGTTGCAAAAAAGTACGAACGTCTTTATTTTTTAAACTCTCAAACAACAGAATCACCACCTTACTATTTACATTCATAGTATATCAAAATTTAGGGCAAATGCAAAGTGTTTTAATGTCTTACTATCATTATTCCGTAACTATTGTACCAACATTTTCTTGGTTAATTACTTTTAGGAGATTACCTTTAACATTCATGTTATAAACAACTATTGGAATTTTATTATCCATGCATAGAGTTGTTGCAGTAGAATCCATGACATTTAACTTTTGGTTTAACACATCCATATAAGTAAGGTGCTCGATTTTCTTGGCATTTTTATCTTTTTTAGGATCAGCAGTATATATTCCATCTACATTAGTTGCTTTTATGACTACATCTGCATTTATTTCAGCAGCACGTAAAGCAGCAGCTGTATCTGTTGAAAAAAACGGATTACCGGTTCCACAGCCAAAGATTACTATTCTATCTTTATCTAAATGACGATCAGCTCTTTTTCTGATGTAGAATTCTGATATTTGTCTCATTTCAATACCAGTTTGAACTCGCGATGGACAGTCTAATTGTCTAAAAGCATCATCTAGTGCTAAGGCATTCATCGTGGTAGCAAGCATTCCTATATGGTCTGCTGTACAACGATCCATTTGTAAATTGCAGCGACCTCTCCAGAAATTTCCACCACCAACTACTATGGCAATTTCTACTTCTGCTTTTTCTTTTGCTTCTTTGATTTCTTGGCATATTTCTAATACTCTCTCAAAGTTAATACCTGTTTTGTTGTCACCTGCTAGACTTTCACCACTAACCTTTAATAATATTCTCTTATACTTTTCCATAAAAACTTCTCCTCCTTATCCAAATACTATTGGATTAAAATTTAAATCTATTACAATAAGCCTATTGCTTTTGTAAACATCAATAATGCGGTTTAGTATCTCTTTTAGATTATCTTGTTTTTTATACTTTAGAGTAATTCCATATCTAAAAGTATTATTTATTTTAAAAACATTACATGGACTAGGTCCTAAAATAATGGTTTTATCTAGGTATTTTTGTAGTATTCGAGCAATTTTTAAGGATTCTTTGTAGCAAATTTTGTCATCTTTTCCACTCACTCTTATATATGTTACATAGTAATATGGGGGGTAATTTAGGCGTCTTCTAATATTCATTTCTTTATTAAAGAAATCTAAATAATCATGATTTTTTACACATTCTATAGCGTAATGTGTTGGATTGTAGGTTTGAATTATTACTTCTCCTGTTTTAGAACTTCTACCACTTCTGCCAGCTACTTGACTTAATAGCGAAAATGTTTGTTCGCTACTTCTAAAGTTTGGTATGTTAAGAGAGGTATCTGCATTTACTACGCCAACTAGAGTAACATTTTCAAAATCAAGTCCTTTGGCAACTATTTGAGTACCTAATAAAATATCATATTTATGTTCCTTAAATTCTTCTATCATTTTAGCATGTGAACCTTTTTTACTGGTGGTATCAAAGTCCATGCGAAGTATTTTTGCAGCAGGAATTAATGTATGTAGTTCTTCTTCAATTTTTTCGGTACCTACGCCTAATGTTGTTAATGATTTTTCATGACATTCTGGACAAATATTTGTTATGTTAGTTGCATAACCACAGTAGTGGCATCTTAAATTGTTACTTGATTTATGATAAGTCAAGGTAATGTCACAGTGCGGACATTTGACAGTATAGCCACAGTTCTTACATGTGACAAAACTTGAATATCCTCTTCTATTTAAAAGAAGTATTACTTGTTCTTCTTTAGATAATTTTTCTTTAATCTTATTTAGAAGGAGAAGGGAAAAATGGCCTTCACTTCTTTTAAACTCTTGATTCATATCTACTAATGTAACTTCAGGTAAAGGTTTCTTATTAACTCTTTTGGGTAGGTTTAGAAGGTGATATATATTTTTTAAGGCTCTAGCGTAGGCATCTAAAGTTGGAGTGGCACTACCAAGAATTACTTTCGCACCTTTATTTAATTCTACTCTTTTAATTGCCATATTAATGGCATCATATCTAGGATTAGAATCATCTTGCTTGTAAGATTCACTGTGTTGTTCATCTATTACTATTAAACCCAAATTTTTGAGAGGAGCAAACAAAGCACTTCTAGCGCCTATTACTATATCAACTTCACCACGGTTAATTCGGCGCCATTCATCGTATCTTTCACCGTCAGACAAGGCACTATGTAAAAGAGCAATGCGGGAACCAAATCTTTTGCTAAATCTACTTATAGTTTGAGGTGTTAAACTAATTTCAGGTACTAAAACTATGCATGTTTTATTTTCTTTTATGCAATCTTCTATTAGTTCCATATAAACTTCTGTTTTTCCACTACCAGTAACTCCATGAAGTAAGTATACTTTATCGCTACTATTTCTAAATTCATTTACTACTTTTTCTTGATCCACAGTAAGAGGTTTTTTTTCTTCTCTTTCTTCTAATAAAGCTACTCTATAATGTTCTTTTTTTATTTCACGAAGGGCGTTATTTGCTTCTAAGGTTTTTAAGCTACTAGCAGATATCTTTTGTAGTTCTTTTTTAGGAATAATTTTTCGCATCTTAAATAATTCTATTATCTCATCCTGTTTTTTTGTTGTCTTCTCAGGTATTTTAACAAGTTCATAGAATATATCATATTTTTTGGAAACTGATGATTTTCTGCTTGCTTTAAGAGCCTTTGGTAACATCACTTGGTAGCAACTGATAAGTGTTGAAAGAGTTTCTTCTTGCATTATTTTTCCGAGTTTCAAAAGTTCTTCATTTAAAATGATATCTTCATCAATGATACTCATAATACTCTTTGTTTCCATTCCCGGTTTTTCTTCAAAAGAAATAACAAATCCTTCTAGGCGTTGATAACCAAATGGTACTTCTACTCTAATACCTAGTTTAATATTTTTTTCTAAATCATTAGGAACTGAATATATGAATTTTTTATCGATGTTTTTATTTGATAATTCAACTAATACTCCTATATACATAAACAGTTCCTCCTTTTCTATATATATTATAATGCAGATTAATAGTTTTTCCAAAAAAAATCTAATTCTTTTGGAATTAGATTAAACAATTCGAAAAATATCATTAATAGTAACATAAATCATAAGTAGCATTAATAAGCATAATCCAACTGTATGAATAGTGTTTTCCACTTCTGGTTTTACAGGTTTTCTTCTAATTAATTCTATTAAGATAAATAGGATATGTCCACCATCAAAGGCTGGAATTGGTAATAGGTTTAAGAAACCTACATTGATACTCAAGTAAGCCATTAAATACATCAAATTAGCAAAACCACTTTTTGCTTGTTCACTAACAATAGAATAAATACCTACTGGTCCACTTAGTTGATTTACTGAAACTTTTCCCGTAAATAATGACTCAATAGTAACAAACATCTGTCTAAATAAGGAATTTGTTTTAACGAATGTGTATTTGCAAGCATTAACAAATCCTTTTGTCTTTTCTGATTTTAAACTTAATCCATAAACATAGCCTGTTTTTTTATCTTTAACTATTTTTTTAGGTTTAATTTTATATTCTTCTACTTTACCAGTTCCTGCTTTTTCTACTTTGATAGTAGTACCTTTTGTTTTATCAGCTACAGTTAAATAAAGGCTAACATCATCAATAGTTTTGATTTTATGGTTATCAATTTTTACTATTCTATCGCCCTTTTCAAGGCCAACCTCATGTGCAGGTGTATTTTTTGTCACACCATTAATGATTGGATCGTAAGTTGTACCACCACAAAATAGCGCAATGGAAAATAAAATTATGATAGCTAAAAGAAAATTAAATCCAGGTCCAAAAAACATAATTAAAAATCTTTGCCATGGTTTTTTGGATTGTAAACGCATGTTCTTTGGAACTTCTTCATCATCATCATTTTCAGTATCTTCTCCGGCTAAAGAACAAAAACCGCCTAGAGGTATTGCTCTAAGTGAATATACTGTCTCACTTTTTTTAGGTTTGAAACTAAAAATTCTAGGTCCCATACCAATAGCGTATTCATAAACATATACACCCATTAATTTAGCAAAGATAAAGTGTCCAAACTCATGAATAGCTACTATAACACTAAGTATTAAAATAAAGATAATAATATTGATTAAAATTGTCATTTCGTCCTCCTATAAAATATCCGCTACTAATATAAATGCTAGGGCTATAAATATTATACTATCAAATCTATCAAGTATACCTCCATGACCTGGAATTAAGTTTGAAAAGTCTTTTTTATTATAGTATCTTTTTATCATTGAAAATACTAAGTCTCCTATTTGGCCAACAATACTTAGAGCTGTAGTAATAAGAATTACCATTACTAAGGATATGGTAGGATTTATAAATACGTGATAAAAAGATGAGGCAATAAATGTTCCCATGATTACACCACCTAGTAATCCTTCAATTGTTTTATTTGGTGATATTTTAGGTACTAGTTTATGTTTTCCTACTAACTTACCAGTGATAAGTGCAAAAGTATCTGTCATGGTAGAAAGTAGAAGTAAATATATAATACGATATAAATCATAATTTCTTGCTATAATTAATAGATTAAAGCTAAAGCCTAAGAATAAAACACTTCCTATTAAAAATAAGGCATCTGTAATATTATATTTCTTGTTATCATTATAAAATACAAGTGGAAATAGGAATAAAAAGATAATTAATGATATCATTTTATAGTCTAGAGTATAATTAAAATCTAGGGAACTAATATTTCTGGTACAAATAATTATAAGTATTAAGTAAGAACATAGCCTCATAAATAATGGTACTTTATTTTCATTTGATCTAAGTTTTAATAATTCATATAATCCCATCGCAGCAAGTAAGCTTGTTAGTACTACGAAAGCTTTGCCACCAATCAATAAAATTGGAATAAATATAATTATCATAACAATGGCACTTAAAATTCTTTTTTTCATATGGTCCTCCATTTTCTCTATTAATAGTATAATACACTCCTTTGTTTTCTACAAGAAAAATGTTATAATCTTCATGGTGATGTTATGAAAAACTTAATGGAATCCTGCACAATATGTCCTAGAGAATGCAAAGTAAATCGTAGTTTAGCACAAGTTGGTCTTTGTGGAATGAGTGATAAAATTGTAGTGGCAAGAATTGCGCCACATTACTTTGAAGAACCACCTATTTCTGGAGTTAATGGTTCTGGTGCAATCTTTTTTTCTGGTTGTAATTTAAAGTGTATATTTTGTCAAAATTATAATATTTCAACTAAAAATTTCGGAAAGGAAATTACTGTTTTTGAACTAGCAAATAAAATGATAGAATTACAGAATTTAGGTGTACACAATATTAATTTGGTAACCCCTACTCATTTTATACCCCAAATTGCTCAAGCTATTAAGATAGCAAAAGAAAATGGTTTAGTAATTCCGATTGTCTATAATACTAGTTCTTATGAAAAAGTAAGTTCCTTAAAGCTTTTAGATGGATTAATCGATATTTATTTACCTGATTTAAAATATTATGATGATTGGTACTCAATAAAGTACTCCAAAGCTCCTAATTATTTCAATATCGCAATTGATGCGATTGAAGAGATGTATAGACAAGTTGGAAATGTTGTATATGATAAAAATGGAATAATGAAAAAAGGTATTATAGTGAGACATCTAATGTTACCTGGTAGAGGAGATGATTCTAAAAAAATTATTGAATATCTACACCTGACATATGGAAATAATATTTTTATTAGTATTATGAATCAGTACACTCCACTTAAACAAGTAAAAGAAATTGATGAGTTAAATAAAAAAGTTAGTGATGAAGAATATTCCAAGTTAATTAATTATGCCTGTGATATTGGGGTAGAAAATGCCTTTATTCAGGAAGGCGATACTTGTAGTGAAAGTTTTATCCCTGAGTTTGATTTAACAGGCGTAAAATAAAAGTAGGAAAGATTATTTCTTTTTTCCTACTTTTATTTTGACTTTATTTAATGGATTTTCTATTATTTTATGATTAATATATTCGTCCTCTATTGCTCTAAGAGTGTTTTCTAAGATGACAGGGGGCGCAATAATATAGCCGTTTTCTAATAAATTTATTTGTCCATTTAACACTTGATCCCCATAGTATTTTTTAATTACTGTAGTGTTTAACTTCAAAGTATTATAAAGTTCCATATTATTATAAATTTCTTCATCATTTGAATTAATAATTTTATAATATTCAAAAAACATATCATTGATAGTTGTTCTTTGTAATAATTTTAATTCATCATCACTTGGTACAGCTAATTCACCTTTTATACATTTTCTATATAATAGATTAAACATTTTGCTTACACTTTTATTTGACTCAAGTAATTCAAGAAGATCATTACTAGATTTTATTAATTCATCTATCTCTTCTTTCATACGATAATATATTGTTCCATACTGAGGGCCATTTTCATATTTTAAGCCAATTCTTTCTCTTTGAAATATTTCTCCCATTTCTTGCATTAGATCTATTATTTCCCAAATATTTGGTAAAGTTTCTCCATTACTTTTATCTTTGATATCATTTATTTCAATTAACCTTGTTAAATAGGCTTTATCTTTTGGTTCTGACATATAATCTCCTTTCTAAATAGGAAAAGAAAAAGCTTTAGATTAATCTAAAACTTATCAATATTAATTTTAACATATTTGTTATCTTTTAGACTACTGCTTGCTTGAACCAGCATTCTAATAGCATTCGCAATCTTACCATTTTTGCCAATTACTCTTCCAAGATCATCTTCTGATACAAGGACTTCTATATCTATTGTATTTTCATCTTCGCTTGGAAATTCTTTAACTGCGACGCTTTCTTCATCTTTAACAATTGATTTAATTATTGATTCTGTTAATTCTATTAGATTCATTAACTAAGCTTCTTTCTTATCTTTTTCTTCAGCAAATTTTTTCATGATTCCAGCTTCAGAAAATAAGTTACGAACTGTATCAGTAGGAACAGCTCCATTTCTTAACCATTTCATAGCTACTTCTTCTTTAATGTTAACAGCTTTTGGTTCTGCTACTGGATTATAAGTTCCGATTAATTCAATATATTGTCCATCTCTTGGGCGACGTGAATCAGTTGCTACTATTCTGTATGATGGACGCTTCTTTGCTCCCATTCTTGTTAAACGTATTTTAACTGCCATAATAATTCCTTCCTTTCTTTCAATGATATTAATATATACTATTTTTTTAACTCTGTCAACCATTTTTGTATAACACTAAAAAAGAAGAGTTTTCCCCTCCTATTAAAAGTTAGATAGATTCATCTTCTTTGATAAAGTTTTCATCTACTTCATTGTCTATTTGTTTGTCATTAACATCATCTATAATTTCATCCCAAGGATCTTCATTTTCATCTATAGCTATTTTTACTTTCTCATCTCCAACTAGCTCAATACCTAATTCTTTTTCAATAGTATATACTATATCGTTGCCATCTATATCTACTTTAATACAATTTGGTTGTTTTAGACTACGAATGATAGCCTCTTGGTTTGTGACATTACTGTTATTTTTTATATGTACTGTTTCTGTATATGGAACTGTTTCTTTTAAGACATCTGTTTTAGTATCATTATCATATGAATACCAAACATTGACATCATAACTTCCATTGATAGTTACGCTGTCCCTATTTTTAACTCCTTCAAAATTGTGATTTATAACCCAGCACCCAAGAATAGTAGATGGATTGTTTTCTATTTTTTTACGTCTTGTATCAGTAAACGTTTTCTTTCCTTTACCAATAACCGTCTTTGTAACAATTTCCTTATAACTTGCCACCATATCCCTCCTCATTGTAGTTTATGCAATGAAAAGGATTTTTTTTACTATTTAATTAGAGAATATTTGTAACTTTATAAAAGTAGTCGTTCAACTCATCTTTTATGAGTTCAATCATATTGTTAACATTATTTAAGTAATATAAGTACAAAGTATATGTTTTATTTGTATTTAGGAGATTTAATTTTTCATCCATTAGTATTTTTTCTTCTTCTTTAAAGTTTGAGCGAACGTATTTTTTTTGAGAAACTCTTACTTCATTTATTACTTTAGTTAGTTCTTTATTCTCTGATATTACTTTTTTTAACTTTAGACATTCTTTATAATCTTTACTTTCTTTAATGTAATTGATAAGTTCTTCTAAAGCTTTTATAGTATTACTATTTAGATAATTTTCCATCTAAGCTCCATGTTTTAGCATCTGTTACTTCGACATTTACAATGTCTCCTGCTTTTATATTGTCACCTGTAAAGTTAATTAATTTATGATTTCTAGTATAACCGTAGTAGTTATCTTTTTTCTTTTCAGATATTCCCTCTACTAAAACTTCTTCTATTTTTCCAATCATTTTTTTATTGTTTTCTAGGAAGTATTTATTTACTGTATCATTTAGCTTATATAAGCGTTTTTCCTTTTCTTCTAGTGTGACATTATCTTTTAATTTCGCTGCTGGGGTATTTTCTCTTGGAGAATAAATAAATGTGAAGGCATTATCGTATTTGCAATAATTTACTACCTCTAAAGTTTCTTCAAAGTCTTTTTCATCTTCACCAGGAAAACCTACAATGATATCAGTAGAAATACTAACATTTGGAATCTTCTTTTTCATTTTATCAAATAACTCAAGATAACTTTCTTTAGTATATCTTCTACCCATAAGTTTTAATATTGTATTACTTCCTGATTGAAGTGGTAAATGAATATAAGGCAAGATATTTTCGTGAGAAGCAATTACATCTATCATTTTATCTGTGAAATCCCATGGATGGCTTGTCATGAAAGTGATTCGTGGAATATTTAACTTAGCAACATCTTCTAATAATTCTCCTAAACCATAGTTATCATATAAGTCTTTGCCATAAGCATTTACATTTTGTCCTAGGAGAGTAACTTCTTTATATCCTGCTGCACTTAGACCCTTAATTTCTTCTAAAATAGCCTCTTTTGTTCTACTTCGTTCACCACCCCTAGTATATGGTACTATACAATAAGTACAAAATTTATCACAACCATAAATGATATTTACCCAAGCCTTAAAACCATTATCTCTTTTTACAGGAATTGATTCTACTAAATCTCCTTCTTTAGAGAAGACTTCTATTTGTTGATTATTTTCTTCTATAGCTTGATCTAAAATATAAGGAAGACGATACATATTATGAGTTCCCATAACAAAATTAACCCATTTATATTTATGAAGGATTTCATTTACTACTCCTTCCTCTTGGGCCATACATCCACAAATTCCTACTATAAGATTAGGATTTTCTTCTTTAAGATTTTTACATCTTCCAAGCATACCAAAGGCTTTATTATGAGCATTTTCTCTAATTGAACATGTATTTAACATTATTAAATCTGCTTGAGTATAATCTTCTACTGCCTTAAAACCAAGTTCTTCAAGCATAGCCCTTATGTTTTCACTATCGTGTTCATTCATTTGACAACCATATGTTTTTAAAAAATATGTTTTTCCATTATATTTGTTAATAATTGACTTTTCTATGTCATACTTCACAGTACGATAATTCTTCAATCTATTTCTTGCTTCTTTATAGTTAGGTAAATTCATACTATCACTCCATTTCTTTAGTTATTATACTAGTAAAAGAAAAAAAAGTCTATGAGACTTTTTCAGATATTTTTATTTACAAGAGAAACCCTGATCTTCTAATGTCTTTTTATTTACTGAATACTTTTCACTACCTGATAGATTTAAAGCTTTTTTCTCTGATGATGACATTTTCTTGTAATCAAAATACATTGTAACATCTATTTCATTATCATTTTTTACTTTTGTATTTAATTTTACATTCTTGTAACTACCATATTTACTCTTATATTCTTTTTCTAAAGTTGTTTTAAATGTATTAATATATGATTTATAATTATCTGGTAAGTTAACATTTATTGTTGTAGTCATATCTTCAACTTTATCATCAATAAATTTAATGTTGATGCTTTGAGTCATGTCAATTGATGAAGTACCAATATCTTTAGTACATACTAATGTTTTTGTCTTATTCATACAACCTGTAACTAATAATAAAATTAATGTCATTGATAAAAATATACTCTTCTTCACAATATCACTCCTTCTTTATTAACTATATCACATTATGTTATGTTTCAAAAGAAAAAAATAAGTTTAATTTGCTAAACTTATTTATGTTAATGAATTTATAATTATATCAATATTATTTAGTTTATTAGTTAATAAATCTTTTTTTATAGTATCCATATTAGTAGTGATTTTTTCTAATAATTCTTGCATTTTTGGTTGTAATTTTTGTTTGTGTTCCAAACTATTTATTATAACTTCTAAATTGTTTAATTTAGAGTATTTTCCATAGTATGAGTTTTTAATGTATTTATTATATAAATATTTAAATGAAATTATATCAATATTATCAAATCTTTTATCTCCTAGTATTTTGGTTATTGTAAATAATTGATCAGCCGCAATGGCTTTATCTAATATAGTCTCACCTTTATTATTTTTTAAGTTTGGAATAAATGTTTTGTTTTTTAATAATATTTCTAATATTTTAGCTATATCTACATAATTATGCATTACAAGAAAATGGGCAAATGTATTTTTATCTTTGTTTTGATGATTTACGTCCCAATACTTATTTTTACTATGCTTTAAAACGATGCTGTAATCTTTTTTATTAAGTAATCTCATCATAACACTATTTCCATTTTCATCTATAGTATTAATTAACTCTTTATTAGTAGTTAAAATCTTATCTACTACTTCTGTATACCCCTCTTTGATTAATTCAAAAATCATTACTGGATTACTGATACAAACCTTGATTGCTTGGTCTTCATTATAAAACATCATAAATAACACCTCTTAATCACGGGACAGTTACATATTATAGCAAAAATATAGTATTTTGTCAATTTTATCTCCTCTTTCTAATTATATAGAGGGCGTTTTTGATGATTTTATACAAGAAAAAAAGTTTAAATTTTTAAACTTATTATAGATAGTATTATTTTTTGATTATTTCTTTATCATAGTCTTTTTGATAGGTTTTATCTTTATAAGTGCAGGTTAGCTTGTAATCGTATTTTAAAGTGTTTTTAGCATCTTTTTTTACTCTTACTTCGGCAGTTTCCGTATTACACTTTATATTTTTAGAAGGTTTAAACTCTTCTATATAGTTTTCACTTATTAAGGTATTAAGTTTAATAATATATCCTTCTCCTTCAAGAGATGCTGTAGCAGAATTATCTTCACTTATATCACGGCCTTCTTTTTGCATATACATCTTAGCTGCACCTATCATAGATTTTCCATAAGTCTCTATTTCTTTAGTGGTATTATCATTTAACATTTGCTGAAGAGATGGAAATCCCATTAGAGCAATAAGACCAATGATTATAATGGTAACTAATAATTCTACAAGAGTAAAAGCTTTTTTATTCATATTCACATCTCCTATTTAATAAAATAAATTCTTTCTATGTTTATATTATAGCATGTATTTTATAGATTATTTAAAATATTAAGAAAACAAAAAAGAGTCAAATGACTCTTAGGCTATTACAGCTGTTCCATTGTTTCCTAATTTACTTGTTAAAAATGTTTTGGCAGCCTCGTCTTTAACTTTAACTGTAAGATTACTTGTATTATCAAACATATTATTACTACTTGTGACCTTTGTAAATACAGCTTTCCTTAAGTTTATTGTTCGTAGGTTAGTACATCTAGAAAACATATAAGCTGTATTTGTTAGAATGCTAGTGTTAAAGGAACTTAAATCTAATTCTGTCAAGCCACTGCATCCACTAAACATACATTCCATGGTTGTTACTTTACTTGTATCAAAACTACTCAAATTTAGATTTAATAAACTATTACAGTTTGTAAACATATAACTCATATTAGTTACTTTGCTAGTGATAAATTTAGAAACATTCAATTTTGTTAAAGAATAACAATTCCAAAACATCTCTCCCATACTTTTTACTTGACTTGTATCAAAATTGCTCAAATCCAAATTACTTAATTTTTTGCATGAACTGAACATAGTTGACATATTAGAAACCTGCGATGTGTTAAAGCTGCTCAAATTTAAATTTGTTAACTCATCGCACCACTCAAACATATTTGCCATATTAATAACTTTTGATGTATCAAAATTACTTAAATTTAAACTTGTTAAACTTCGGCAAAAACTAAACATATCTGTCATCATAGTTACTTTCTGAGTATCAAAACTGCTTATGTCAAGTGTAGTTAAACTTCTACAGCCGCGAAACATTCGTGACATATTAGTAACTTGTGATGTATTGAAATTATTCAAATTCAATTGAATAAAGGAGTTGCCTGCAAACATCTCACCCATATCTTTAACAGCGCTGGTATTAAAGTTGCTTAGATCAATACTAGTTAAAGCACATCCACAAAACATACGATTCATATCAGTTACCTTTTGTGTCTTAAAATTATTTATATTTAGGTTTGTTAACCCCTTGCACTCATAAAACATACCAGCCATAGTTGTTACATTGGATGTATCGAAATTATTTAAATCCAGAGTTGATATTTTATCACAATTAGCAAACATATAGTCCATGTATCGAACATTAGAGGTTTTAAAATTACTTATATCTAATGATGTTAATCTTTGACAGTTATCAAACATACTAGACATATTAATGGCGTTAGTTGTGTCAAAACTACTTAAATTAATATTCTCAAGATTATAGCAGTATTCAAACATACCAGACATACTAATTACTTTACTTGTATTAAAATTACTTAAGTCCAAAGTCGATAACTTGATGCAACCATTAAACATACTGGACATACTAGTAACTTGTGATGTATCAAAATTACTTAAATCTAGATTTACTAAGCTATTACAATTATAAAACATAGCTGCCATTTGCGTTACTTTATACGTATTGAAACTGCTTAGATTTACTGTTGTTAATTTCTTACAACTGCTAAACATACTTGATAAATTCTTAGTATTTGATGTATCAAAACTGCTCAAGTCAAGAGTTAGTATTTTATTACAATTTGAAAACATATTGGACATATCAGTAACATGTGATGTGTTAAAGTTGCTTAAATCTAAGCCTTCTAGGTTTTTACAATTTAAAAACATATTTGACATACTAGTAACTTGTGATGTATCAAAACTACTTAAATTAATCCTTTGTAAATTATTACAATTTCCAAACATAGTCTTCATGCTTATAACTTTATTGGTGTTAAAATTACTTAAGTCAATATCAACTAATGCTGGAAAAGAGAAAAATAAATAATCATAAGTACCATTTAAATAGGTTTTCCCATCACTACAAATGGTAATAATATAACCACCATTGCCATCATTTTCAGCATATGCAATTACTGAGCCATCATTTGCCTGTGAAACATCCCATTTTTCAACTATATTTGCTGGTATAGATATGACATTTTTTGTAATGATTTTTGTAACCTTTGTTTTATATTTTGAACTGTGATAATTTCCTTTTGTATCATTACTCATTACATTTTCTAATGCAAGGTCTTCTTTTTTGGTAATATTTGGAGTTGTATCATCATATGATTTACGATAAACTTTATCTTTGTAAGTACATTTTAATTTGTAATCATATTTTAGTGTATTTTGTGTTTCTTTTCTTACTCTAACACTAGCATTATCTAAATCACATTGTATATTCTTTTTTGATGGTTTAAATGTTTCTATATAGTCTTGGTCTATTAAAGTTTTAAGACCTATCATATAACCATTTCCCTCAAGTTCTAATTTAGAGTTTGCATTTTCATTTATGTCTCTTCCTTCTTTTTGCATATACATCTTAGCTGCACCTATCATAGACTTTCCATAAATTTCTATTTCCTTAGTAGCGTTGCCATTTAGCATTCGTTGAAGAGATGGGAAGCCCATTAAAGCAATAAGACCAATAATTACAATAGTAACTAGTAATTCTACAAGAGTAAAAGCTTTCTTATTCATATTACATCCTCACATTTGATTAATGCCAATCAAATTCTTCCTACCTTTATATTTTTTATTATAGCACATATATTTAAATTTTTACATAAATTATTATAGGTGATTAATAATGAGGAGAAACGGTAAACATCCATTCTACTGTAGATGTAGTTCTTGCAAACAAAAAAGAAGAATGTCACTATTCTACTTAGGTTTTATCTTTTGTTTAGCAGTAATTGTTTTTTATCAGGCTCTAATATTAGTATTCATAACCACTAGAATAAACGCCATTATTTTACTAGCAGAATTCCTTCTAGTGTTCTTCTTGTTGTTTCTTTTGCTTTTTTAGTATAAAATCTCTCGTTGAATCTATATACGTTATTAACTTATGAATAAGTAGTGTATTTTCATAAGTATTTTTTTTTAAATTTATTTTAGGTGGGATTATTATTTCTATAAAGAACAATAATAGTTCATCATCTGTATAAAGGTACTTTCTTTGATATGTTGTAAAAAGTGATAACATATCTAATTCATGATAATGATTTTTATAAAAGTATGCAAAATCATATATAGGGCTTTTATATGAAGCATAATCAAAGTTTATTACTTTAGCGTCTTTACAATCTAGAAAATGATCTAAAGATAAATGATTGTGTGAAAGGACAATTCTTCTTTTTCTAGTATTACTAATATGTTTATACCACTCTTCCAATAACTCTTTACTATAATTTAGAGTATTATATATTTTAGAAACATTATTTAATAGAAGAAGTTCATAAGGAGATGGATAAACGCTTGATGAAAATACTTCTTCTAAATTGTTATAATATTCAAATAACATATCTATTTGTTTACCTTTTTCTTCATATATTTCTTTAATTTCATCTAAAGTATATTCCTTGTATGAGGTGGTACGATTTTCCAATTCCGCTAAAATGTATATTAAGTGAATAGCTTTTTCTTCCTTTATAGTTGATATTTCATCAATATAGGCATATATTTCATAATCATCATTAAAATTGTTTTCCGGATACAAAAAGAAAGAAAAATTTCTAGATAAAAGATAATCATATAATTCTTTTTTATCATTTCTTTTTCTCTTCTTTAATACAAAATTTCCCTTTTCGGTATCTAGAATTATTGCCTTATTTTTATAGGAATATTTACTTACTTTAAGGTCATATTTATCTATAATACTGGATAAATTATTCATTAATACTATTAGGAATAATTATCTTAGAGTTTAATGTTATTGTTCCAAGATCGTTATATTCTTGTAATTTTTCTTTTGTTATGTTATATTTTTCCATTACTTTTTCTAAGGTATCCCCTTCTCTTAAAATGTAAATAGAATATGTTGAAAAGCTATCAGCCTCATCTGTTAAATTAGAAAATAATGAATTAGTATTGGTTGTATTGGTTGTATTGGTTGTATTAGTTGTATTGGTTGTTTTAGTTTCTTCTTTAGAAGTTATTTTTATTTCATCTATTTTTTTCATATAGTGTTCTAGTTCTTTGCTTGTATCAGTAACAGTTGAAATATCGGCCATAGTTGGCTCTGCTGGTTCTATTTTAGCATCTATTTCTATATTTTCTTTTTCTATACTTGCTGGTTTCATAGGTATTTCTTTCTCCTTTTCGTCTTTACTGTCGCCATCGCATTCTCTTTCCTTATCATCACATTCTTCTTTTGTATCTATTGACTTAACTTCTTGTTCTTCTTGTTCAATTTTTTCTTCTCTGTCTTCAGCAATTGTAGGATCTTTTTCTTCGATTAGTTCTCTTCCCTCTATTAACACATCTATGTTACTTCTTAAAATATCGTCGTCAATAATTTCATAGTTAAAGTTTTCTATTGATAGTTTACATGTATTTAATTCACATTTTTCTAATATGGATATTTCTACTGGTAAATTAAAGGAAAAGTCTTCTTCTAATCTGCTGGCTTCTGTCATTTTATATTTTCCACTAATAAAAAAGCTACCTTCTATATTGTTTGAATCAATAAATTTTAAGTTATCTTCTAAGGTAATTTCTGTTATTTCTCCTATCATTGTTGGAAATTCCAAATCTTTAGTAAAAGATACTTTCTTTTTCATATAAATCTCCTCTCATCACTTAATATTATGGATCAAGGCAAAAAAAAAGAACTAAATTAGTTCAAAATACTATTATAATTGTTTGATTTTTGGTACTTTTATTTCTTTATTTATATAGTCAGTAATTTCTATTCCAGACTTATATAATTCTTTTGTTAGCATTTTTGTTTTCTTGGCTATTGCTAATACATTTGTAATGGTAGTTGTCTCTTCTCTTATAAAACTTAAGATATTGTCATTTTCTAGATTTTCTTTGAAGTTTGTTACCATATAAGCAGTTGATGAAAGTATTTTAAAGATGTTGTTTTCATTAATAAAAAGTGATCTGTTTTTTAGTGAATTTATTAAGTCAGCATCATATTCCATTAGTTCTAATAATGTTTCTTTTAATAACTTATAGTCATACATGTATTCCAAAGTTAGTCTTTTTCCTAATCTTAATTTACATTGTTGGAGTATATAACTATTCATTTCTTCCATGGAATTATTATGGCATTTTTCTGTATTTATTTTAATAATAGCATAATTAATTTTGGTAAGTCTATTAACATTTTCGGTTTTAAAACGTCCGTTGTTAACTATTAAAAGTAGTTTTTCATATATATCTTTTTTTAAAAAAAGGCAACGAGAATCAAAGTTAAGCAATAAATTTATATTTTCTAGAAGATAATCTTGTAATTCTTCTGTATTAAACATTGTGACTATTTCTTCTGCTGGTGCTAATAATAATATATCTCTAACTGCTATAAAACCTTCTAAACTATTTTCTATCATTTTTAAACACCATATTATATATGTCAAAATATTCATCAACATATATAAATTGTAGTCCTTCCTTTAATTCTTCCGCCAACTCATCGATGTCACTTTTATTTTTTTGAGGTACAAATATTTTTTTAATACCTGCTCGTTTTGATCCAATTACTTTTTCTCTAAGTCCACCAATTGGAAGAATTTTACCTCTTAGGGTTATTTCCCCAGTCATGGATATATCACTTGGAACTGCTTTCTTGGATAATAAACTTACTAAGGTTGTCACAAGAGCTACTCCAGCACTTGGGCCGTCTTTTTTTATAGCACCATCTGGGACATGAATATGAATATTAATTTTTTTCATTAGTTCTTCATCTATATTAAAATCTTTAGCATGTGATTCTACATAACTTAAAGCAATCTGAGCAGATTCTTGCATTACTTTTCCTAGTGATCCAGTTAATAATAATTTACCTTCACCGCTATAATATGTTGCTTCTATTGGTAATATGTCACCGCCAAATACAGTATAGGCCATACCATTTACGACACCTATTCTTTTTTCGTTATCGATATGTTCATATTCATACTTACCTTTTCCAAGTAATGTTTCTACTTGTTTCTCATCAATTACGTATGCCGCTATGGTTTTGTCAGTTAAAATTTTTCTAACTATTTTTCTTAAAATAGTAGCAATTAATCTCTCTAATTCACGTACTCCGGCTTCTTTTGTATAATTATTAATTATTTTTATGATAGCATCATCAGTGAACTGAACCTCAATTTCTGTTAGACCGTGTTCATGTAGTTGTTTTGGTATTAAATAATCTTTAGCAATAGATTGCTTTTCTTGTTCTGTATAACTAGGTACTTCAATTATTTCTAATCTATCTTGTAATTCATAAGGTATTTGTTCTATATAGTTGGCTGTTAAAATAAACATAACTTGTGATAAATCATAATCTTCTTCTATATAGTGATCTGAAAATTTATTATTTTGTTCAGGATCTAATACCTCTAGTAGACTACTAGCAGGGTCTCCCTTGATATCTTTTCTTAATTTATCAATTTCGTCGATGATAAATACAGGATTAGAACTGCCTGCCTTACGCATTCCCTGAATAATTCTTCCAGGTAAGGCTCCTACATAAGTCCTTCTATGTCCTACTATTTCAGCCTCATCATTTATTCCACCAACTGATATTTTGGTGGATTTTTTCTTTAAAGCAGTCGCAATAGAAAGAGCTAGACTTGTTTTTCCTACTCCTGGGGGACCTACAAGACAAATTATAGGACTACGTAGATTATTAGTATTTTGTTTTACAGCTAAATATTCTATTATCCTATCTTTTACTTTTTCTAATCCAAAGTGTGTTGAGTTTAGGCTTGCTTCTACTTTTCTTAAATCATTTTCATCTTTTGTAAATTTATTCCAAGGGATATTTAATAGCCAATCAAGATAATCTCTAATTATGCCTGATTCTGGAGAGGCAGCTGAAGTTGATTCATAACGTTTCAATTCCCTTTTGATACGATTTTTTACTTGTCTACTGCAATTCAATTTAGAGTATTTTTTATTAATTTCTGCTATTTCATTTTCCCTACTATTAAAATCGCCTAATTCTTGTTGAATAACATTCATTTTTTCACGGAGATAATACTCTTTTTGACTTTTTTCTAATTCTTTGCCGACTTTTTCTTCTATTTTTTCTTCCAATTCAATAAATTTAATGTCCTCATTCATATCTTCTATCAGCATACGAACTCGTTTTATTGGATTTAGTTCTAGAATATATTTTTTCTTTTTTTCATTATTTAAAGGAAGAAAAGCGGCAATGATATCTGTTAAATCTTCCACTGTATCTATTAGATTAAGTTGACCCATGATTGAATTTGAAACATAGGGAACTTTATTAATATATCTTTCTAAAGACTTAATAAGGAGATTCTTATAATTAACATCATCTTCCTCATTTACTTCAGAGTTTATTTCTTTATAATTAGCAAAATAAAGGGTATTGTCATTAAAATATTCAGTTACTTCTACTCTTTTTACACCAAATAGGGTTATTCTTGTTTTACCATTTGGAACATCTATTTTCATTTTTATTTCTGCAAGAGTTGCTATTCGGGGAAGTTCTGTTATATCAGGAAATTCTGTAGTTGTATTATATGGGTTTACTAGGAGTAACTCTTTAGAACCATTTTCCTCAAGAAGAGAAAATATCTCTTTATCATCAAAATTATCAGTTTCAAATCTTACTTCAGAATTTGGAAATAAGATTATGTCATTTGTTAGAAATACATTTATTTTGTTCATAAGGTATCTCCCCCAGTTTCAAGATATGCTTACTATTATAACTTAATTTGAAAATAATTCAATGTAAAAAACAATTTTTTTGTCAAAAAAAGAGCAATTAATTATTTCTTTTGCTCTCTTCAATATTTTTCTTAAAATCTTCTTCTGACCAGATCGTAATACCTAATTCTACAGCCTTATCATATTTACTTCCTGGTTCGGCACCGGCTATTACAACATCAGTCTTTTTAGAAACAGAACTACTTGTTTTACCACCATAATTTTCAATTAGATTTTTAGCCTCATCTCTTTTATATTCTGTCATAGTTCCTGTTAGGACAAATGTTTTACCATAAAATGTTTCATCTTTGATGATTTTTTGACCAAGATAATTCATCTTTATTCCATATTGTTTTAATCTTTCAATTATAATTTTATTATCTTCTTTTTGGAAATAATCAACGATACTTTTCGCAATTATTTCGCCAATATCATTAATACTACTTAAATCTTCTAGAGTTGCTTTCATTATATTATCAATATTATGGTAGTGTGACGCAATTATCTTTGCTGTTTTACTTCCTACATGAGGAATTCCAAGTCCAAAGAGAAGCTTTTCAAGAGAATTACTTTTACTTTTTTCTATTGCTTCAAGTAATTTAGTTACAGATTTTTCACCATATCCTTCTAATCTTGTTAAGTCCTCACGATGTGTTTGTAAAAGATAAATATCTGGTATGGTTCTAATAAATGAAAAGTTGAAAAAGTCTTCCATTATCTTTTCACCTAATCCATCTATATTCATAGCATCTCTTTCAGCAAAATGAATTAAGGATTCTATTTTTCTTGTAGGACAATGTTCATTTAGACAGAAATAATCAACCTGTCCTTCTTTTTTTACAAGAGTTGTTCCACAAATAGGACAATTATGAATCATTTCAAAATTCTTTTCATTACCCGTTCTTCTTTCCTTTTTTACTTCTACAACTTCAGGTATAACATCTCCTGCTTTTCTAATAGAAACTATATCTCCGATTCTTAAATCTTTTTCTTTTATATAATTTTCGTTATGAAGAGTTGCCCTAGCAATAGTAGACCCCATTACTATAACTGGATCTAAAACTGCATTAGGAGTAATTTGACCTGTTCTTCCGACTGTAAAAATTATATCATTTAATCTTGTTAATACTTCTTCAGCTGGAAACTTATAGGCAGTTGCCCATTTTGGATATTTAGCTGTAAAGCCTAGTTCTTGTTGTTGATCAATGTTGTTAACTTTAATGACAATGCCATCAATGTCATAGGGAAGACTCTTTCGTTCTGCGTTTTTTTCTGAAATAAATTCTAATACTTCATTTATATTATTTACTAACCTATTATTTGGATTAGTTTTAAAACCTAGTTTTTTCATAAATTCTAGGGCTTCATAATGTGTATGTATTCCATAGTCTAGTGGATTAGGAAGATGATATATCCAAACGTCTAATCCTCTTTTTGCCGCTACTTTACTGTCTAATTGTCTAATGGAACCAGCTGCTCCATTTCTAGCATTTTGGAGGGGCTTTTCACCATTTTTTATTCTTTCTAAGTTTACTTTTTCTAGGGACTTTTTACTCATGTAAATTTCGCCGCGAACCTCTATATCTATATCTTCATTTAGAGTTAGAGGAACTGATTTTATGGTTTTAACATTATGGGTAATATCCTCACCAACAACACCATCACCTCTAGTTGCAGCTCTTACTAACTTACCATGTTCATATAGTAGGGAAACTGATAAACCGTCTATTTTTAATTCACAGACATATTGAGGTCTAATGCCTTCTTTTTTTATTCTCTCATCAAAATTTACAACTTCGCTTTCACTAAAAACATCGCTTAATGACATCATTGGTATTTTATGAGTAACTTTTTTAAAAGAATCTAGGACTTCTCCTCCTACTCTTTTTGTAGGAGAATCATCTCTTGCAAACTCTTTATATTTTTGTTCAAGTTCTTCTAACTCACGTAAATATTTATCATATTCTTGATCTGTTATTGTCGGTTCATCTAAAACGTAATACTTATAATTTGCATCATTTAAAATATTAGTTAATTCTTCTACTCTTTTTTTTATGTCCATTATTATCACCTTTTTTATTGTACTAGATTTATTTTATAAAGTCTATATTTTGAAAAAAACTACTTTAATTTATATACTTATGATATACTTTTTTATGGAGGATATGTATATGAATGAATTTAATACTAATGATAAGGTTAAAAGTTTATTTGAATCTTTTGGAATGAATGGAAATCAAAATTCATATTTTATAGGATATGTTAAAGCCCCTACTAAAGCTTCTTTACTTGGTGGCGCTGTGGGAGGAATGGTTGCTGGAATGCAAGCGGCACAAGAAAATCAATGTAGTGCTTATTTAATAAATGGTACTAATGAAGGAATTGGTTTAATCCCGCTTGTAACTGGTGATGGAAGTGCCTTATTTGCTTTACGTCCTGATAAATTAGTACCTGTTCCTAATAAATTTTATTTTTTCAAGAATGAGGAAATAAAGAGTCTAAAAATTAAAAGGGCAAATTTAATTAGTTTGGTTTCAAAAGAAATAACAATTAAACTAGGTAATGGTAGAGTAATTAATCTTATGGTTAACAATAAAGAAAAAGCTTTACCATATCATGAAATGGAATTTACAAAATTTGTAAATAGTCATAAAAATTAATAATTAATTATCTCGCTTAAGCGAGTTTTTTTGTTTACAAAAAAAGAACTAACTTTTGTTAGCTCTAATTATCATTTGCTTTTCCTAATAGTTTTAATAGATTTATAAATAGGTTTATAAAGTCTAGGTATAGTTGAAAGGCTCCATAAATAGCTCCTTTATCCTCTCCTACTTCTCTTATAATGTATTCTGCATTTTTCATATCATATATGATATACGCTATAAAGACGATAGTAGATATTATAGTAATTATTAAGTCAAGCATTGATGATTTTACGAATATGTTTACTATTCCAGCTACTAAAATAGCAAGTAGACTCATCAAAAGCCACATTGACATTTTGGAAAGATCTTTTTTTGTAGTCATTCCAATTACTGCAAATGCCAAGAAAACTATGGATGTTATTAAGAAAATACTCATAATACTTGATAGTTTAAAGGCTAGGAATATTACACCAAATGTTATTCCTGTTAAGAATGAATATATTAAGTAACAAATTATAGCTGTTAATTTACTCATTTTATGTAGTCTTGTTGAAAAGAATATAGCTATTGCTATTTCAATAATGGCAAGTATTATATATGTACCACCACTATTAAGTCTTAATGCAGCATATGGATAAAGTGATAAACTATATCCAGTTAAGAATGTAATTATTAAACCTATGAATAACCATGTAAAAACTTTAGGATATTTTTCTTGAATCATATTTCACCTCTTATTATATTATACTATTTTTTTGATATTATTCAAATAGTATTAATCTGTTATGACCATAATGTTTTATTATATTCTCCATTCTCTACTAACTTATTAATAGCATCTTTTACTTCATTTAAATCTTCTTTATATGTTACTCCATGCCATGTTGCGGTTGTTCCTATTACTTTGACATTAGCAACATCATCTTCTATTGCTTCAAATAATACGTCTGGTATTAAGAATTCGGCTGATGCTGCATTATCTTTGTTTTCTTCTAAAAATTTAGGTAGTTTTTTCTCAATGTAAGAAAAGATACTTGGAGTAAATAGTAACATATTCATAGATACTGTTGTATCATCTGATACTGTAAATGGAGTTTTTCCAGATAGAGGTTGGGCAACTATGATGCCATCTTTTCTTTCAACTTTACTTTCAGTAAGTTTTTTCAAATATCCATTCTCTACTTCACATATTCCTCTTTTAACAGAGCCAATAGATGACATGGTATTTTTAACAATATATCCAATCATTCCATAATTTTCTTTATCTGTTTTTTCTACATTTAATAAAAATTCGCTTGCCTTAAAATAAGCATCTCGTCCATAAAAATCATCTGCATTAATAATTGCGAATGGTTCATGTACTTTTTCTTTACAGCAAAGTATTGCTTGAGCTGTACCAAGTGGTTTTTCTCTATTTTTAATTTCTTGGTATTCATCAGGAATATTGTCATTTTTTTGGAACACATATTCAACATTTATATGTGGTTCTACTCTTTTACCAATTGTTTCTTTAAATACCGTAAAATTCTCTTCTTTTATTATGAACACAACTTTATTAAATCCTGCTTTAATAGCGTCATATATTGAATAGTCTATTATAAACTCATTACTTGGACCCATTGGTTCAATTTGTTTTAATCCCCCAAAACGGCTTCCCATACCTGCAGCCATTATAACTAATGTAATATTTTTTTTCATGTTTTCTCCTTATACTTTTGATAATTTTTTGTGATTCTTCATTAATTTTTTTATTCCATATGGATGTTTAAAGGCTACACTTACTAGTGTTGATGTTACCTCGACTACTCTTCCAGTACCAAATGATTCGTGATAAACGTAGTCACCTACCTGATAGTCAATATCTTCTTTTCTAAACATTCCCTCTGTATCTATCTTTGGAATAGTTTTATTTTCTTCGCTAACATTAGAGTGAATAAGATTATTATTAATTTCACCAATAAACCTACTTGGTGGATTGACTTGTTCTCTACCAAAAAGTGTTCTTCTTCTGGCATTTACTAAATATAATTTTTTCTTAGCTCTGGTAATAGCAACGTAGCATAGTCTTCGTTCTTCTTCTAATTCACTATTTTCCATTAGTGAATTCATATGTGGAAATATTCCTTCTTCTAATCCAACAACGAAGACATAATCAAATTCTAATCCCTTTACGGAGTGAATTGTCATAAGATTTATTTTATTAGCATCGTCTTTATATTCTTCAACATCACTAATTAAACTAATTTCTAATAAAAAATCTTCAAGTGATATAAGTCCTTCTCTTTCCTCAAAAGATTTTGTAATTGATTTAAATTCTTCTAAGTTTTCTAGTCTGATTTCGGCTTCAAGAGATTTTTCACTTTCTAATTCTTGTTTCATACCACTAGCGTCTAATACTTTATCAATTAATTGGGTTAAGGTCAACTCCTCAGCCACTTTTTTTAAATTTTCTATTAATTCTTTAAACTGTAATTCTTTGCCACTATCGATTACCTCATAGATACTTTTATTTTCTAAGTCGGCTTTTTTAGTTAAATTTTCTATAGTTTTAAGTCCTATTCCTCTTTTGGGAGTATTTATAACTCGTAAAAGACTGATGTTATCTTTACTATTATGAATTAAGCGTAAATACGCTATTAAGTCCTTAATTTCTTTTCTACTATAGAAGTAAAAACTTCCCACAACTCGGTATGGAAGATTTTCCTTTAACATTTCCTCTTCTAATGTTCTTGATTGGGCATTAGTACGATAAAGGATCGCTATATCTTGATAATTAACACCTCTATTGTGTAATTCTTTTATTTTTCTTATAGCGTATTGTCCTTCATCTCTTTCATTGAAGGCTCTAAAATATTCTATTTTTTCTCCATCACCATTATTTGACCATAATTTTTTGTCTTTTCTATTTTTATTATTTTTTATTACGTCATTGGCAGCGTCTAATATTGTTTTTGTAGAACGATAATTTTCTTCTAGTAGGATGGTGCTGCAATCTTTATAATCCTTTTCAAAGTTTAAAATATTTTTGTAGTTAGCACCTCGCCACCCATAAATAGCCTGATCGATATCGCCAACTACACATATATTTTTATATTTGGCGCTTATCATCTTTGTCAAGATATATTGAGCCTCATTTGTATCCTGGTACTCATCTATTAAAATATATTTAAATCTATTCTGATATTTTTCTAATACTAAAGGATTTTCTTTAAATAGTTTGATTGGTAACATCAATAAATCATCAAAATCTATAGAATTATTATTTTTTAGTTTTTTTACGTATTTTTGATATACTTCTAAGATAACCTTTTCATAATCACTTGCTACAAACTTTTCATATGACTCTGGTGACATTAATTCATTCTTACAACTACTTATTTTATTTCTTATAGCCTTAGGGTTATATATTTTAGGGTCTTTATTTATATCTTTTAATATTTTTTTTACTACTGTTAGGGAATCATCACTGTCCATAATAACAAAGTTATGATCATACCCTAAAAGTTCACAATTTTCTCTTACTATTTTTAAACCAAAACTGTGGAAGGTGGATATTTGTAAACTACTAGCCTGTTCTCCTATAAGGTTATATGTTCTATCTTTCATTTCTTTAGCTGCTTTATTAGTAAAGGTTATAGCTAAGATATTATATGGGTCAATATGTTTTTCCTCAATTAAATACGCTATTCTGGTTGTTAAAACCTTAGTTTTACCACTTCCTGCTCCCGCTAGAACTAAAAGTGGTCCTTCGGTTTTTAAAACCGCTTCTTGTTGTTTATTATTTAAATTCTCTATATTCATAATACTTACCTCAATTATAATTATACTAAAATATGATATTTATGGCCAGTAAAACACAATAATAAAACTAAATATTTTTATTTTCATAAAAAAAAGCAAAATATGATTTGCTTTTAGACACTTCTATATAGTTCCATTAATTCTGATAATTTTTTTTCATTATCTTCTTCTATTCTTTTTTCTTCAGTTTTAGTATTATTGGAGCATTGAGGTTTTCTTTCTTGTTCTTTTTGTAACATCGAAAGAACTTTTTTATAATCATCAATAGTTAACATTTGATCATATATAGCTGTATTGGCATTTGCTGGTGTCTGATATATAACTTTTGTTTTGACAGGTTCTCTTTTTACAACGTAAGGAGATTCTAATACATTGACGTAATATGGAAGTCTTACCTCTTTTTTAGGTGCTTCTACTTCAACTACGGGTTGTAATACTTCTTGGTGTTTTACCTTTTTCTTGTCAAAATATGATCTTAATAATTTGTATACTACTAAATAAATTATCCAAATTACAAATATATTACTACTTAATTCAATTAGTGAATGAACTTCACTATTACTATATAATGATGTTTGATTAAAGACATCTAGATTATTTGCAGTAATAATACTTAATAGTAATATTAGGAGATAATGCATCGCAAAGAAAGCTACGCTATTAACTATTTTTGTAAATAATTTAGAATTTTTATTAAACATGCTAATCCACATTATAATATTTGTTGTGATAATAGCAGCTAGATAAACTGAGATGTTAGGAAAATATATTATAACGAAAATATTATTCATCATATTATCATACATAGTAGATAATGATGCATGATATTTTATAATGATTGCAATTAAGGAAATTATATAAATAATTCCATAAGTTTTTTTACTTTCCTTGGCATTTTTTCTATTTGTAGTTGCGAATAAAATACTTAGAAATGCTAGTAAGCAAATCACTATAATGTATGTTTTATCTGAACTTGTTAAGTCTACTACAACTTTTAGTTTATCTAATAGTGATAATTGTTTCATAATATTTTCCCCCCTTTTATATTTCTTCTTGTTTTTCTAGATAGGCAATATATACTGTTTGAGTTTTAGAGTCATTATTTGTACAAGTTACTAATGTAAGTGTTGTTTTTTCATAATCCCTATATATTGCAATTTTTCCTGTTTTTTCTTGTTTATAGATTTTGTTAATCTTATAGATGTATCTTTTGTTTTTGTATAAAACATTAACTTGATCACCAGTATTTAATTGATATAATTCATTAAAAAATGCTTTCCAACCGGTTCCAGAATGGGCTGCGATTATTAGGTTGCCCTTTTCTTTATCCGGATAACTTGAGGTTGGAGATACATATATATTTTTTTCAACGTCATTTTCTGAACTTGTGATATCATAGAAACCTTTATTTAAATTGATCTTTGAAATTTCTAGATAACCAATATAACCAGTTGTTGTGTTTTCTGTTTGTGGTATTGTTTCTGGTTGTTTATTATTTTTCTTTTCTTTATCCTCTTTATTTTCTTTTGTAGTATCTTCGTAAAAGACATTAGCCATATAGTCATATGCTTTTATCTTTTTACTTTGAATATAGTTATAAGAAAGAAAGAATCCTCCTATTATTATGAATATACTAGCTAGTGCTATTACAATATTCTGGGGGACTCTTTTTCTTTTTCTTTTTTTATTGTTGTTCTTTTTTTGCATTGTAGTATACGAATCCTGCTGTTGTTGCTAGAATTAATCCACCTACAATATAGAAAATAACTGAGGCATTTGAATTTGTATTTGGAACATCTACAATAGTAGTAATTTCTTTCTTATTAGCAAATGATATTTGTGCTGTTCTGTTCTTATCATCAATTGTGAATGTTACTTTTTCATCACTTAGTACATATCCTTCTGGAGCAGAAACTTCTTCTACTGTATATGTACCATTAGCAATATTTTCAATTGTATAAGCGGAATTAGTTGTTGTAAAACGAGCTATTTCTTTTCCTGTTGAATCTTTAATTACTAATACAGCTCCTGCAATTATTTCTTTAGTATCTTGATCAATCTTAATGATTGAAACAACTTTACTTGCTGCTTTATTATATAATTTTAAAGTTATGTTCTTATTATTATCAGTGATAGTAAATTCTTGTGGTGTTGTATCAAGGATATAACCTTCAGGAGCTTCTGTTTCTTGAGCTGTATATTTTCCATTAGGTAAATCTTCGATTACATGATAATCATTAGTTGATGTCCAACTAGCGATTACTTTTCCTGCTTCATTTTTTACAACTATCTTAGCTCCTACTAATGGTTTTCCAGTTTCTTTAGAAACTTTAATAATTTTTACTGAACCCTTAGTAGTTTCTTTTTTATGATTATAGAAAGTTAATGTTGCTGTACGATTAGTATCACTAATTGTGAATTTTAATGGTGTAGTATTTAATTCATAACCTGCTGGTGCTGCTGTTTCTTGGATAGTATAAGTACCTTTTGGTAAGTTTTCAATAACATGAGCAGAGCCTGTTGTTTTCCAGCTTGTTACAACTCCACCTTTAGAGTCTTTTAATACTAATGTTGCTCCAGCTAATTGTTTATTAGTGGATTTATCAACCTTAGTAATAACTACTTTTGATTTAAAAATATTAAAGTTAATACTTGTATTTACTGTCTTAGTTGTTGGATATAAATATGTTGGAATTATTTCTTGTACGTTTTTATTGCGTGGTCTATATTCATAAACCTTATTGTATGTTTTTGTTCCTGTAATTGTAGCTTTAAAATCTACTGAAGTATTCTTAACGCTTCCTACTGGTACGTACACTACGAATTTTTCACCAGCATTGAATTTTGTTTTAACATTTCCAGCTGTATCAGCTGTAAAGCTTCCACTTGGTGCATTAGTTAATTTTACTTGATAACTATCAACATCAGTTGTAGAAACTGTAACTGCATTGGAAATATAGTATTTTTTTGTTTTTCCTATTGATAATGTTTTACTTGTTGTACTTGCTGAAATTTTAGGATTTGGATATCCTTTATTTTTAGCTTTAACTGCTTCATTTACTAGTTTTTTTGCATAACCTCTTATATTATAAGGGTCAGAAGCAACATTTCTTACATAGTTATTTAAGTTTGTTGAACCTGTAGTTTCATCTAAATACCACCATACGGCAACTTGTGTAATATAGATGTCCTTGTTCTTGTCTCCAGTTATACTTTTACTTGGATAACCATTTTCAATGATGTAGGCAAATCCAGCATCTCTTTCACCATATAATGTTACTGTGGTATTTTGTGTTGTTGCTTTACTAAGACTTAAGCAATAACTTTCAGTTCCATCAGATAATATTTTTCTTGGAATATTCAAACCGCTGATATATGTTGGCAAGTTTGTTGATGATCCAACTTCTAGTGTTTTCGGTGGCTCAGCTGCAAAAACATCAGTTATACCAACAACTATTGCAACAGTAAATACTAATAATAGTAGTACTGCATTTTTTAATTTTTCTATAACTTTTTTCATAATTTTCCCCCTAACTCACTTAAGTGCCTCTTATTTTAGCACAAAACCTCTAAAAAATCAAGCTTTTTTCATCTGCCAATCATTTTTATCTTAATTGCCATATGAATTATACTACACTTCTTCGCTTTTGGAAAGAATTTTACCATATTTATTATATTAGTTTTTCTTAAATAATATGACCATTATATGGACTATTTTATTAACCCTCACTTTTTTTCGGCATATAATACTTTGAACGTGAAAGGAGGATTATTTTGAAAAAAAAGATTACGTTTATTAGTATAGCGATAATTTTGCTTATAGCTATATTATCTATATTTTTAAATCTTAATAAGAAAGAGGATAATAAAACTTTGACAAAAGTCAAGGTAGCTGAGGTAGCACATACTGTTTTCTACGCTCCACAATATGTTGCTTTAGAAAAAGGATTTTTTGAAGAAGAAGGTTTGGATGTTAGTTTGATGTTAACACCTGGAGCAGATAAAGTTACTGCCGCTGTTTTAGCAAAAGATGCTGACATTGGATTTTCTGGAAGTGAAGCAACAATTTATGTTTATAATGGTGGAGAAAAAGATTATTTACAAACTTTTGCTCAATTAACACAAAAGGATGGTTCATTTATTGTTTCTAGAGAAAAAATTAAAAATTTTAAATTAACAGATTTAAAAGGAAAAACTATAATCGGAGGAAGAGCTGGAGGTATGCCTGAAATGACTTTGGAATGGGCGCTAAAAAAAGCTGGTCTTACTCCTGGAAAAGATGTAAAAATTGATACATCAGTAGCATTTGCAGCTATGAGTGGTTCATTTATAGGTGGCAATGGTGATTTTGTTAGTTTATTTGAACCAAATGCACTTCAAATAGAACAACAAGGTTATGGATATGTTGTTGCTTCCCTTGGAGAACTTGGCGGTGTTGTACCATATACCTCATATAGTGCTAGAAAGAGTTATATAAAAGAAAACTCTCAAACTATTGAGAAATTTGAAAGAGCTATTCAACGTGGACTAGATTATATTCATAAAACGGATGATGAACAAATTGCAAAAGACATATTAAATCAATTTCCAAATACTTCACTTAATGATCTTACTAAAGTGGTAACTCGTTATAAGAAAATTAATGCTTGGCCAAAAACAACTGAATTTAGTGAAAAATCATGGAATCATTTACAAGATATTATGATTGAGGCTGGTCAACTAAAAGAAAAAGCATCTTATAGTAAATTAATTTATGAAAAATAAAATTTTAGAAGTAAAAAATTTAAGAAAGACCTATCATGACTCTAATGGTGAAATAGAAGCAATTAAAAATATTAATTTTGATATTTATGAAAAAGAGTTTGTATCTATTGTTGGACCATCTGGTTGTGGTAAGTCTACTCTTCTATCTTTACTTGCTAACATAGAAAAGCAATCATCAGGTGAAATTAATTGGAGTAAAGAAAATATTGTTATTGGATATATGTTACAAACAGATTCTCTTTTTCCCTGGAGAAACATTTTAGATAATGCTTTAGTTGGATTAGAGATCAGAAATCAATTAACTGATGATAATAAGCAATATGTTATTGACTTACTTAAAACTTATGGTTTAGGTGACTTTATGTATAAATATCCTGATTCATTATCTGGTGGAATGAGGCAACGTGTGGCATTAATTAGGACCTTGGCAATTAAACCAGATATTTTACTGTTAGATGAGGCTTTTTCTGCTCTTGATTCTCAGTCTAGATTAAAGGTAAGTGAAGATGTTTATAAAATCATAAAGAAGGAGCACAAAACGGCTATTATGGTAACCCATGATATTAATGAAGCTTTAACTTTATCTGAGAGAGTAATTGTATTTAGTAAAAGACCCGCTACTATAAAAAATATTTATGAAATTAATTTTTCAGGAGAAAGAAGTACATTAAATACAAGAAAAGAAAAGAACTATAATGAATATTATGACAAAATATGGAGGGATCTAGATGTTAGAGTCTCCTGAACATATTCTTTATCTTAAGAAAAAAAAGCATGATAAAGCATTAATATTATTTTTTCAAATTGCTATCATCTTTATATTTCTAATTTTCTGGGAATTACTTAGCCACTTTAAAATAATTAATACTTTTTTATCTTCATCTCCTAGTGAAGTTGTTAAAACAATTATTTCTTTATTAAATGACAAGTCACTTTTTTCTCACATAACAATAACTTTATATGAAACATTTATTAGTTTTATTATTACCTCAATTATTGGCTTTTTAATCGCTATTCTTATGTGGTTTTTCCCACGCTTTTCAAAAACAATTGATCCTTATTTAACAATTTTAAATGCTTTGCCTAAAGTTGCATTAGGTCCTTTAATTATAATTTGGGTAGGTGCAAGTACTAATTCTATTATTTTCATGGCTCTTTTAATTTCTTTATTTATTACAATAATAAATATATATAATGGATTTAATTCTACTAGTGAAAATTATATCAAGTTGTTAAAATCTTTAAATGCCAGTAGAATGTGTATATTTTTAAAGGTTGTAATGCCAAGTAACATTAAAAATTTGATAAGTACTATGAAAATTAATATTAGTATGACTTTAATAGGGATATTACCCCCGGTGAGAGAAAATTTATTTTTTAATGGATATTATAGTAAATGTTGATTTCATTATCATTAACTACAACTTTGTCAATTAAATGTTCTATAATTCTTCTTTGTTCATCAAAGTCCATGTCAAGCCATATTACTTTTAAGTTTTTTATCATTTTTAAAGATGCTTTGTTATCTTTTTCTTTTTGATCTGATTCAATTAATTTTTCTTCCATTATTTCTTTCTCCTTTCCTAGTTCTTTTATTTTATTATTAGTTTCTTTTACAGCTATACCACTTGCTATATTATTTAATAGATTATTTATTTGTTTTTTGATTTCTTCAAGTCTTTGTTTATATTCCTTTTTAATATTTACCGTTGTTATATTAAATGTTTTCTTAAATAAATTTAAATCTAGATTCATTTTAAACAATTCTTCTAATACTGCATCTTCAATTTCAAATGTGTCCCATCGTTTATTATTACAATCAGGATCTTTAATATATCTAGGTTTACTTTTTTGTTGTGAATAACAATACATAATCAATCTTTTTCCCCATTTTTGATATCTATACTTAGCTCCACAATATCCACAATATACCTTTCCAGATAGTAAATAATGTCTTTCATATTTTTCGTGACTTCTAACTTTATTTACTCGCAGTATTTCTTCATATAGTTCATCAGATACTACTGCTTCATGTTTTCCCTCATAGATCTCGTCTCTATATGGAACTTTACCAGTATTAGTTATGGATAATATTCTAGTTTCAACTAGTGATTCATCCATTCCAACAATAGCACCAATAGCATTAAAACTTTTACCACTGATATAAAGTGAAATCATTTTGTGGAGTAATTCTACCTGTCCTGAAATTGGTATCAATGTGCCTGTATTTCTGTCGTATCGATAAGGAAAAGGTATTTTACCTCCACCTCTCCAAAGTCCTGCCTCAGCTCTTTTTTTTAATCCTATACGGGTTCTTTCTAATATTGTTTCTCTTTCAAGTTGAGCAAATACTGATAATACACCTATCATAGCTTTACCAAATGGTGTTGATGTATCAAAATTTTCTCTCATAGAAATAAAACTTACATCATATTTATTAAAAACTTCTTCAATTAAATATAGTGTATCTCTCTGACTTCTTGAAATTCTATCTAGTTTAAATACAAATACTGCATCAATTCTATGATTCTTACAATCTTCAATTAATTTTTGAATAGCTGGTCTATTTAAATCTTTACCAGAATATCCACCATCAATATAATATTCAAACTCTGTATAGTCTTTGCTTTTTGCGTAACTTAACAAAAATTCTTTTTGTGCATCTATTGAATATCCTTCAAGTTGGCTGTCGGTAGAAACTCTTGCATATAATCCCGCTTTTATAGTAATTCCCCCTTTAAATTAGACAAGATTGTTAAATTCCAATTAAATCTTACCAAATTACCAAAGTCTATAATGTAAATTTAGTTTATAGATTATGCACATATTTTTTTACAATCTCATATATAACTAAATCCGTAATTTTGATTTCATTAGGATTTATTTCATTTCCCTCTTTATCATAATTATTCACAATTATCATTTTTTCACCTCTAATAATTTTTATGATTATTAAAAATTATTATTCAAACCCCTTTAGTGTCTACAGGTGGCTTTTTGATAACGAAATAAACCCATATGAAAAAAGAGTTCAAAATTGAACTTTTTTTAGTTATGTTTAATGGTATTTCTTTCTTTTTTTTGAATGCACGTACCATCTGTTTTGTAGATTGCTACACCATTTATGTCATTATATAAATTTAAACATCTTTCTAAAATATCATCTATAGAAATAAATGGTGGAATATCATCCTCATCTATAATTGGATCACATTCAGCAAAACCAATCATAAATCCTTCAATTGTCTTACAATATGTGCCTACTGAATATTTATCATTATTTTCAAAATATACAATTCTATAACCTTCACCATATTTTCTACCATTTCCTGCATCAATTAATTTTTCATGTGAAATATTCATAAACTCTCAACTCCTAACTATATTGAATGTTATATCATATTTTATTTAATATTAATTTTATTATTAAAGTCAATAAAGTGTGTTCATTTTTAAATATTTTCCACGAAGTAAGGTCCTTTTTGCTATATGTCTTTTATTTTATATGTATCATCTGGATTGTCTTAATTAAAATTATTAGTGTTATAGTTATATTTAAGTTCATAATTATTTTTCTTAATGTGGTAATTTATTCTTACCCCCATATTTATTACATTTTTCTTTCTTATTTTCTCTCACCGGTGGTGATAGCGGCGTAATAATGGGAGAACTTTTAGTATCAAAACGTGGTTTGGGGTATTTAATAATGTATGGTTCTCAAGTATTTAATATTAATTTAGTTATTACTAGTGTATTTATACTAGGAATTATCGCTTACTTGATGTATAAGTTAATAACAATAATTGAAAATAAATATAATAAAAATAATCAATAAAAAAACAATCTCTTCTTTAGGATTGTTTTTTTGTGACTTTTAGTAAGCCTTTTTCTACTTCCTCCAATGCTCTACCTATATTCTTTTTACATTTATATTCCCCTTCAGACATTTGGTAGTGACCGGTTCTAGAAATTTCCTTACTACGTCTGGCCGCTATATGAACTAATTCATATTTTGAATCGACGATATTAAGCAATTTATCTATAGATGGATAAATCATTGTATCACACTCCCTATAATAATGTTAAAACATTATTTACATTAGTTCAAGTAAAACGACAAAATTAGACATTTTTATTTACACTTTTTATCTTTTTTATTTATGTAAACAATTTGACATACAAAAACATGAAATTATGTCTTTCATGTTTTTACTTTAACTAACGGAATTGTGAACAAGAACCACATTGAACATTACTTACTACGTTTTCTTCAGAGCAAGAATATTCTGGTCTATAAGTGTGGCGATAAACATGATGATTGATGATTCTAGTTTTTATTGGACAAACATGTGGTACTTCATGTACAAAAGTTCTGTGAACACATCTTTCACGAGGTGCCTCACAACTAGCTCCAGCCATTGTATCCATCATTGGTTGCCCCATATTATTTTGCATTAAATTAAAATCAACATCATTATAAGAAATGTTATTATCACCAGTAATAGTAGAATCAAAGTCCATATTATTACTTATATTTTGATCTCCAAACATCTTATATCCTCCTATCTAATCTATTGTATGATTGGGAGATATTTATGCATACGATGAAAGCCCAACTGTTATAGCCATTCATCATATTTTGCAATATATATTCTTTTAATAATAGAGACAATTATAAAATAAAGAAGAACTAGGCCCATTAAATAGAAATAGAAAGATGTTGGTAATATGACGAAGTGAAATGTTTTTATATTATGAAGAATTATAGGAGTAATAATAGTTAACACTAATGAAATGATAGTTAACATATTTAATTTTGAACTAGCATTTGATTCAATAAATGGACGTTTTGCGGTTCTTACATTATATATAATCATAAGTTCTGTAGTAAGGCATGTAACAAACCATGCGGTTTGAAAGTAGGCTTGTTTGTCAACACTATTATATTTAAAGATAAACCAGAAGATAATAAATGAGATAATATCAATTAATGAACTAGTAATTCCCATTACTTTCATAAAACGAGAAATTCCTTTGGTATCCCATTTCTTAGGTTCTATTAAGAAAGATTCATCAACATTGTCATAAGGTATACCAATTTGAGAAAAGTCATAAATAAAATCTTGTAATAACATTTGAATTGGTAAAAGAGGTAAAAAGGGAATAAAAATACTAGATATCATAATACTGAATACATCTCCAAAGTCGGCACTTAGAGCCATCTTCATATATTTTATAATATTTCCGTATACTTTTCTTCCTTCTAATACACCATCGTAAATTACTTTTAAGCTTTGTTTTAAAATGATAATATCACTAGCTTCTTTTGCTATGGAGGTTGCTGTATTAACTGAGATACCTACATCAGCTTCACTTAATGAAGGAGCATCATTCACCCCATCACCCATATAACCAACGACGTGATTATTTTTTCTATATAAAGAGACTATTCTTTCTTTTTGGAGAGGATTCATTCTAGCAAAAACATCTACTTCCTCTATTCTACTAGATAACTGTTCATCAGTCATTTTATCTATATCGCTACCTAAGAGAATATCATTACCATTTAATCCAACCATATTACAGATGTTTTTAGTAGCATAGGGATTATCACCAGTTAATATTTTAGTTTTAATACCAATCTTATATAAATTTGACAAAGTCTTTTTAACATCTTTTTTTGCTGGATCTAAGAAGGCAACAAATCCAACAAAAGTCATATCCTTTTCATAGTCCGTATTAAATGAGTTAATTCCAGGATAACTGTTTTTTTCTGCCAAGGCAATTACTTGCATACCATCATTAGCAAGTTCTATAGCTTTAGATTTAATAACTTTTTTTATTTTTTCAGTTATAACTTCGTTTTTATCATTGGTATGTACCATATTGCAATCTTTAATTACTTCCTCTAAAGCTCCTTTTGTAATCATGCGATATGTATTTTTATGTTTAACAACGATACTTTGTTTTTTTCTATTATAATCAAAGGGAATTTCATCTACTTTTTCGTAAATTTTAACTTTCTCATCTATTTTATTTTGTTTTCCATAAGAAATAATGGCTCTATCAACAAGATTTTTTATGCCTGTACTATAATAACTATTAAGAAATGCATATTCTAAAATATCTTCGTTTTCTTTTCCCAAAGCATCTATATACTTTTGTAAAGTTATTTCATTTTCTGTAAGAGTTCCTGTTTTATCTGTACATAAAATATCAATAGCGCCAAGATTTTGAATAGATTCTATCTTTTTTACGAGTGTTTTTTTCTTAGCTAAACTTTTACTACCCTTTGTGAGATTGACATTTAAAATCATTGGTAACATTGAAGGAGTTATTCCTACGGCAACAGAAAGAGCAAAAAGCAAGGCTTCACCCATATTTTGTTTTAGGATACCGTCTATCACTATGACAACTAAGCAGACTATTGCCATATATTTAATTAATAAATTAGAAATACTTTTAATGCCTTTATCAAAGTTTGTTTCTTCCTTCTTGTCTTTTATTTCACTACCAACCTTACCTAAATAGCTATCAAATCCTGTGGAAATGACTAATCCACTTCCTCTACCACTAACAACAGAAGTTCCCATAAGGCAAATATTTTCTATATCAAAAATTTCTTTTGGATTGTTACTTGATAATTGTTTTTTTTCAATTAAAACACTTTCTCCTGTAAAAACAGACTGATTGATGAATAGATCCTTACAGTCAATAATTTTTAGATCAGCTGGCATAATGGTACCTGCATTTAATTTAACAATATCGCCAACGACAACATCCTCTACCTTTACTTCCATTTCTTCATTATTTCTTAACACTATAACAGTTGAATAGATTTTACTCTGCAATTTTTTATTGAATTTATAGACAGAATAATCTTGAAAAAATCTAATAAGGGCACTGATAAAGGCTATTACTATTATAATGATAGAACCTAACGTGTCACCTAGAAATAAGTTAATTAAAGAAAGGGACAATAAAATTATAATAAACTCATCTTTAAAAGATTCCAAAAGAAAATACAGTGGTCCTTTATGTTCATCTTTGATAACAACATTTTTGCCATTTTCATTTAGGCGCTTTTTTACCTCTTTTTCAGATAAACCATTTAAAGTAGACTTATATTTTTGTAGACTATTATAGGTATTTTCTTTTGATTCAGTTAAATAATTTTTAAATATTTCATTATCATTACGCTTTAAATCATTTTTACTATTTTTTATATCAAATATTCTAATCATCTTATCAACCTCTTTACTATTTCAATTATAGTATAGCATAAAAAGGCGATTGTAGTATTTTAGTTTATTATTAATTAAAAAAAGATGGTAATATTTGTACACATCTTTCTTATTAAAATGGCATTTTGAAATTACCATTCTTCATTTGTTTCATCATTTTTTTCATTTGTTCAAACTGAGTTAATAATTTGTTAACTTCTTGTACTGATGTAGCACTTCCCTTGGCAATTCTTGTTTTTCTACTAGCCTTAATAATATCGGGATTTTTTCTCTCAGCTGGTGTCATTGATAATATTATTGCCTCAATATGTGCCATTTGTTTGGGATCTATTTTTATGTTGTTTAATCCCATCTTTGATGCTCCTGGAATTAACTTGATTAATGATTCTAATGGTCCCATTCTTTTTATTTGTTTTAATGTACTTAAGAAATCTTCTAAGTCGAATTTTCCATTTTGCATCTTTTTAGCTGTTTTTAGGGCTTCTTTTTCATCTATTGCCTCTTGAGCTTTTTCAACTAATGAAACAACATCACCCATACCTAAAATTCTGCCAGCCATTCTTTCAGGATCAAAATAGTCAATACCATCTAGCTTTTCACTAGTACCAATAAATTTGATAGGAACGTTAGTCAAGTGTCTAACTGATAAAGCTACACCACCTCTGGTGTCACCATCTAATTTTGTAAGAATTACTCCTGTTAGTTTTAATTTAGAATTAAATCCCTCTATTACATTTATAGCATCTTGTCCCATCATGGCATCTATTACTAATATAGTTTCTTGTGGTTTAACTTCTTCTGTAATATTTTGAAGTTCAATCATTAAGTCTTCATCAATATGAAGTCTACCAGCCGTATCTATTAACACATAGTCGTATCCGTTTTCTTTAGCGTATGTTATTGCATTTTTACTTATCTCAACGGGATTTCTTTTACCTTCTTCATAAACTTCTATATTTAGTTGTTTACCGATTTGTTTTAATTGATCTATGGCAGCTGGTCTATATACATCACACGCTACTAAAAGTGGTTTTTTAGCATGCTTTTTTCTTAGAAGATTGGCTAATTTACCGATAGCGGTTGTTTTACCACTTCCTTGTAATCCTACAAGCATCAAAGTGGCAGGATTCCCATTTAAATTTAGGGGACTACTTTCTCCACCAAGTAATTCAATAAGTTCATCATTTACTATTTTTACAAATAAATCTCCTGGATTAATACTTCTTTGTACTTCTTCTCCTAAAGCTTTTTCTTTAACATTATTAGTAAACTCTTTAACTACTTTATAATTTACATCGGCTTCTAATAGAGCAAGACGAACTTCCCTCATTACTTCGCTGATATTATCCTCAGTTATTTTTCCATATCCTTTAATTTTATGTATTGCATTTTGTAATCTATCACTTAAGTTTTCAAACATTTTTATCACCTGATAATTATTATACAGAAAAAAGACTAGTTTGACTAGTCTTTAGATTTTATTACTTATCTTCCGTAACAACCTTAATGTTTCCAAATCCCTCCATTAGGTTAGGACTAACATTTTGACCGGCTGGGATTATTATTTGTGGTTGTTGTTCTCCTAAAGTAATGTTAGGTTTTAAACTTGTTTCTGTATTTAAGAAACTTTGAGCCCCAGGGATACTTACTATTGTATCGTTTGTTGGAATATATGTAGACTCTGGATTTAGTGCGCCATCATCTACATTTGCATTGTAGTTTTGAACACTATTATATGGATGCATAACATCATTATTGTTTAGCTGTGAAGGTTGTGGATTTAAATCTTTGTTTTGTGGTACTTGTTCGTTTGTATTATTGGCGGGCATAGCTGGAATATCAATAAATTTTGATGGTTGCTCCTCGCTTTGTTTTACCGGATTTTGTTCAGGAATGTTAGTACTTACCTGTTCCATCATATTAGGAGCTTTATTATTTAAATCTGGAACTGCAGTTGGAATTCGTCCTGCTCCATCAGGAGTGTTTGATATAAATGTTGGACTATTTACTTGTTGTTTTGGTATTTCTACCTTTGTTTCTGGTTCTGGATTTTTAGGCTCTGCTTTTTTATTACCATTGCCATCCCATATTTTTACAACATCACAGTTACCACTCTTAGGTGCTGGATCAGGCATTTTTAGTCTGACTATTAATGGAATTTTAAAAGCCATTCCGAAAGCTAGACATGTTCCAGCTTGAAGCGTCTTTTGTTTTTCAACAATTTCATCACTAATATTTGGAACCATCTTTTTGATATAATCAACATCCGCAGGGTGATTCATCTTGAAAATCAAGAAATTAGAGCATTGGGAAATAACGGTATCACTCATTTCAACAGGTCTTTGAGTAATTAATCCTAAAATAACACCATACTTACGTCCTTCTTTAGCTATACGATCAAATATATTATAACCAATTAGGAAAGTATCTGTATCATTTTGAATATATCTATGTGCCTCTTCAACAATTAAATGAAATGGAATGCTTGCCCTATTAGATAACCCTTTAGCAAAACTAAATATTAAACGGGAATATATTTTAACGATAACCTTAGCGAAAGTATCATCAACATCATCTAAGTTAATATTTACAAATTGGAATTTACGACCATTAGTTATTAGTAATGACGAAATGAATTGTTCTAGATTTATAAAACTTGGATAATCAAAATACTTTGCATTTTGACCGACGATTAGGGAATGTAATCTTACTTTTATTGTAACTGAGTCACCATATGTATTTTCATTTCTTAACCACCCTTCACTAATCAAAGTAAAGTTAAGCGCTTTCTCTAATGTATCTAAGGTATAGAAAACAGATCCTTCTGGCTCGTAATTATCGTATTCTTCTTTAATAAATTTATTAAGATATTCTGTCATCAAAACACTTTCAGTAAAGTTACCAAATTGATCAATTAAGAAACACTCACGGAATTTTCTAGTATAACCAACTCCTTGGATTGTACTTTCGAGATTAAATTCAGGTGTTGAACATGAAGCGATGATAGAAAATATATCATTTCTCTTATTTGGTGCGGTTTGATTAGTATATAGTATAGCCATAATTGCCTTGGCTATTAAATGGTTTTTATAAGCATTAGCGTCTACTTCTTCTTGTGAAAATATGCGAGCTAATTTTAACATTCTTTCAATTATGGGAAGTTGTGAATGATTTGTTACATTTAAAAGAAGGGCTAAATCTTGTTCGTTAAGTAAATATATAGGTATACGAAGTTTTTCAGCATAGGGATCTATTTCATTGGTAGAAATAAAGCGATAATTATAGTTTGAGTTGATACTAGAAAGATTTTTAAAGGCATTATAGTATTCTGCTGATGAGTCAAACATAATTATATTTGATTTATATGGGAAGAGTCTTTCATCTTCAAACATATTTTGAAATATTCTAGATACACCACAAGACTTACCAGAACCACTATTACCAAAAATGGCAAAATGATTACTGAAGAAACCGTTTACATCCATAAATACAGGTCTATCATTATAAAATGGACTAGCTCCTAAAAGCATATTTCCATATTTATCTTCTCCTGTTATTAAAGGTATTTCTTCTTCTTTAATAACGCGACAAGTGGCATCAAGAGTTGGTTTACGTAGTGTTCCACCGATTAGTCTCCCGTCTCTTATTTCACCTAAAAATCTTATTTTTACTATATTATCTTCTAAATCATCTACTTCGCCTAAAATTTTTTTTTCACTATCCTCGAAGATTACATGTAGATTCATTAAATTAAAAGTTATATCAGCATCATCTCTTAGTTTAACGTTTGCTGACTTATCACTTATGTATACTATTTTGTCAAACATGTATACTCCCCTCTTTCTTATTCTTTATGTAAACATTATACTATTTGTACCCCGTTTTAGCAAGATTAGTTTTCCTAAAAAAAATACTAGTGTCTAGCATTTTATTAAATAATATTTTTAATAATTTCTGCTACTGCATGATCACTAGTACTTTCTAAAGCTTTGTATATTTTTTCCTTTTTAGTATGTAAATTGAGCTTATTTTCATAGTCTTTTAATTTATCTCTTATCACATTTATTTGTTTTGAGATGGCATTTCTGCTTATATCATAGTTTTCTGATATTTCACTTAGGGAAAGGTTATTATAATAATATTCTTCAAAGTATTGTTGTTGTTTAATTGTTAGGAGTGGTTTATATATATCATATAGTTCATTATAATAAATAAATTCTTCCATATTATACTCCTAAAAAAGTAATTACTGATAGTGTTATAAGAATTACACCTACCAAAATGTAAACTAATGTTAAAAATTTACGATGATATACTTTATAATTATTATATCCCATTATTAGAATGGTTAGGCCTAATGATAATTGAAGAAAGCCTGTAATACTTTTATTTAGTATATATACTATTGTTAATACTACTGTTATTAATGAAAATATTGCTTGTAAATACAAAAAGATATGATTGTTATTTTTTTTATTGGTCTTGTCCTTTTTCATATTTTACTCCTTTTATAAATCTTTAAATAATCCATAAATATATTTTTCAATATCGAATGATTGAAGATCATTTTCTCCTTCACCTAATCCAATATATTTAACAGGTATATTTACTTCATCTTTTATAGCTAAAACAATACCACCCTTAGCTGTACCATCTAATTTTGTTAATACAATTCCGGTAATATTTGTTATTTCTTTAAAACTTTTAGCTTGACTAATACCATTTTGACCTGTTGTGGCATCAATTACTAGTAATGTTTCATGCGGTGCTTCTGGAATAAGTTGACCAATTACTCTATTTATTTTTTCTAATTCTTTCATTAGATTAACTTTATTTTGTAGTCTTCCTGCAGTATCAATTAAGACAACATCATAGTTTTCTTCCTTAGCTTTTACTAATCCATCATATACAACACTGGCAGGATCTGAGCCCTGACTTTTTCCATAAAAACTAGTATTAGTTTTCTTACTCCAATCTTCCAACTGAAGAACTGCCCCTGCTCTAAAAGTATCAGCCGCAATTAGAAGTACTTTTTTACCTTCATTTTTAAATTTTTGAGCTAATTTCCCTATTGTAGTTGTTTTTCCTACTCCATTAACACCCACAAATAAAACTACGGTTGGACCATTTTCTTGAAAGTTTATTTTGTTTACTAAAACATCTTCATTAACATAAATTATAAATAGTTCATCAATAATTATTTCTTTTAAATCCTCTGTACTTTCTATTTTTTCATGTTTTACTCTATCTCTTAATTTTTCAATGAAATTGGTAACTGTATTTACTCCAATATCTGCCATAATTAAAATTTCTTCTAATTCGTCAAAATATTCATCAGTAGCCTTTTTATATTTATTAGTAAGAGATGCTAATCTACTTACAAAACCTTCTCGTGATTTTGTTAATCCTTTTTCATAGACTTCTACTGATTTCTTTTTATTTTCTACCTTTTCAGGTATATCGCTAACATTTTCTTCAATATTTTCTGTTTTAAAAATGTTTTTTATTTTGTTTAATAATCCCATCTTATGTCTCCTTTAATTTTGTTTATTTTATTGTAACACAAAGTAGTTAAATATTAAAATATTTTTAATTATTACTTCAATTCGCAAAGGAAATAAACATATGCTAGAATAAATATTATTGGAGGTAAATGTAATGAAAATAATAATACTATGTGGAAGTATGCGATTCAAAAATGAAATGATAAGCATAGCTTGTGAATTAGAATTAAATGGGTATGTTGCTATTCAATGTGTATATTTTCTACAAAATAAGAAATTATCTGATTTTGAGTTAGAAAAGTTAAGTAAACTCCATTATAAAAAGATTGAAATAAGTGATGCCATTTATGTTGTAAATGTAAATGGGTATATTGGAGAATCTACAAAGAAAGAAATAGAATATGCTCGTTCATTAAATAAAGAAATATTATCTCTTGAGCCATTATGTTAGTTATGGTTTAAAAATTTACTTTGCGAACTCAAGAATTATTATTGTGATAGACAAAATATTAATTATATAGTATAATGTATGCGGTTAGTTCTTTTACATATTAAATTGAACGTAGAAAGGAGAATATAAAATTTTATGATAAAAAACAAACCTAGTGGAACAAAGATTGTTGTTTTAGGAGGTTTAGGTGAAGTCGGTAAAAATATGTATTGTGTAATGCATGGTGACGATATCGTTATTATTGATGCCGGGGTAAGTTTTCCAGAAAGTGAATTAATGGGTGTTGATTATGTACTTCCTGATTTTACTTTTTTAAAGGAAAATGAAGATAAAATTAGAGCGTTATTAATTACACATGGACATGAAGATCATATTGGTAGTATACCTTTTTTATTGCAGAGTATTAATATACCTGCTATTTATGCTCCTCGTCATGCAAAAGAGTTAATAGCAGTTAAACTAGGGGATCGTAATATTAGATATGATAATTTATATGCTTATACCGATGATACTAAATTAAAGTTCGGAGAAATTGAAGTAGAATTTATCTTAATTACTCACTCAGTACCTGATTCACATGGTATTTGTATTACTACTCCTGATGGTAGAATTGTAACAACAGGTGATTTTAAATTTGATCTTACTCCAATTGGGCCAATGGCTGATTTATATAAAATGGCTACTCTTGGGCATGAAGGAGTTGATTTACTAATTAGTGATTCTACTAATGCTTTAAATGAAGGATTTTCAACAAGTGAATCTAAAGTTGACAGTGCTTTGAACGAAATGTTTGATCTTTATCCACAACAAAGAATAATTATTGCCACTTTTGCTTCCAATATCTATCGTGTAAAACACATTTTTGAAACTTGTTATAAACACAATAGAAAAATATGTGTGTTTGGTAGAAGTATGGAAAATAATATTAAAATTTCAATCGAAGGTGGTTATATAGATCACAAAGAACTATTAATTTCACCAGATGAACTTAGCCATTATAAGCCTGGAGATGTTACTATTTTGTGTACTGGTTCTCAAGGAGAGCCTTTGGCAGCACTTTCTCGTATGTCTAATGGTAATCACAAGTATGTAAAATTAAGACCAGATGATATAGTTATCTTTTCATCAAGTACTATTCCTGGTAATGCTTTAAGTATTTCAAAGATCATTAATAAGTTATGTTTAAACGGTGTATCTGTTTATACAAATAAATCTCTTAGTGGTCTTCATACTTCAGGACATGCTAATGAAGAGGAGTTAAAATTAATGATTAGGTTAATTAAGCCTAAGTATTTAATGCCTTTCCATGGTGATTATCGTATGTTAAAACATCATGCTAATTTGGGAATTGAATGTGGTATTCCTAAGGAAAACACTTTTGTACTAAAAAATGGAGATTCCCTTGATTTAGTTAATCATGTTATTACTAAAGGTAAGAGCATGCCTGGTGCTGATATATATGTAGATGGTAACAGAATTGGTGAAATTGGTGGAGCAGTTATACGTGATAGAAAAATAATGGCTAATGATGGAATATTAGTAGTAATAGTTAATGTAGACATGAAAAAACATGAATTACTAATCAGACCAAATATTACTACTCGTGGATTTATACAAATAAATGAAAATGAGGAACTATTGAAAAAAATAGAAATGTATGCTGATAAAATAGTAAAAGAACAACTAAAAAATACTCATTCAACATTTGCAAGTATTAAATCTTGTCTTACTGCAGAGTTAATTCCTTATATAAATGAGTTAACTGGTAGAAAGCCTATTATTTTACCAATAATTTTAGATATTAAAAAAGAAACTAAAGTCGAAACAGAGACTGTTTAGTTTCTTTTTTTATGTCCATTAAGCTTTTATATTTGACTGATGTCTTATTTTTTTCTATTTCCCTTATTCTATTTTTTAATAACTCTAATTCTCCTACTTTATATAAATATGTAAATTCAAATAAGAGAGAAGTATTTTCATTCATTACTATTTTTTGTTTCAAATAGTAATCAAATAGGTGACCTATTTCATGTATAGCTATACTTGTAGTATAATGATTTTTTGGTCTAGGAATTCTAATATTAACTTCTTTCGAATCATTTTTATAGATGCCACATAAGTCAATTCCAAATTCATCTATTAAATCATCACTTATTATTTTTGTATGTTCAGGAATAAATTTATAGAAGTCATTATCACCTAGATCTAATTCTTGTAATATAGTAATTAATTTAGTAATCATTTTATAAAAAGAGAAACTACTTAGCCTCTTCTTGAGCTCGTGTTTCTCTTACAACTGTTATTTTTATAGTACCTGGATACTTTAATGTTGTTTCAACTTTCTCTTTTATTTCTCTAGCTATCGTATGAGCCTTTAGGTCATCAACTTCTTCAGGTTTTACTATTACTCTTAATTCTCTACCTGCTTGAACAGCAAAGGATTTTTCTACACCCTCTATTTCGTTACCTACAGCTTCTAATTGTGATAGTCTTTGAATATAATTTTCAAGTGAATCGTTTCTTGCTCCTGGACGTGAGGCACTTAAACTGTCGGCAATTGCAACTATACTTGAAATGATACTTGTTGCTTCTGTATCACCATGATGTGATTCAATAGCGTTTATTACCACTTCATTCTCGTGATATTTTTTAGCTATTTGTGAACCTAATTCTACGTGGCTTCCCTCTAAATCATGATCTATGGCTTTTCCAATATCATGTAGTAGGCCTGCTCTTTTAGCTAAGTTAACATCTTCATCAAATTCTCCAGCTAAGACACCTGCAAGTTCTGCCACTTCAATGGAATGAGTTAAAGCATTTTGACCATAACTTGTACGGAAATGAAGTTTACCTACTAATTCAACTAATTCGGTATCCATCTTTGTTATACCTAATTCGAATAAGGCATCATTACCATATTCCATCATTTTTTGTTTTAAGTCCTTGCTAGTTTTGTCATAAATTTCTTCGATACGTGTAGGATGAATTCTACCATCCTTTATAAGTGTTTCTAGTGTTAATCTAGCAATTTCACGGCGTAGAGGATCAAAACTTGATATGACTACAGCTTCTGGAGTATCATCAATTATTAAATCAACACCAGTAATAGCTTCTATTGTCCTAATATTTCTTCCCTCTCTACCAATAATTCTACCTTTCATATCATCATTTGGTAAATTGACAACCGTGATTGTTTGTTCATTAGCAATATCAGCTGCATATCTTTGCATTGCTGTTACTATTAGATTCTTGGCATTTTTATCAGCCAACATCTTAGCTTCTTGTTCTTGCTCTTTTATGTATGTCGCTACTTCCTTTGACATATTTTGTTTTACTTCATCCATAAGTAATTCTTTAGCTTCTTCTTTGCTGAAATTTGCAATTTCTTGTAATAGTTTCAATTGTTCATTTTTTAGTTCTTCTACTTTACTTTTTTCATCTTGAATTTCATCAAATTTATTATTTAATCGTTCTTCCTTTTCGTCTAACAAAGTCTCTCTTTTCTGATATAGTTCATCTCTTTTATCCATGTTCTTTTCACGTTGTAAAAGTCTATCTTCAGTTTCCTTTAAATCAACTTTTTTTTCTTTTAGTTCTTTATCAAATTCAAGTTTTAGACGATGAGTTTCTTCTTTTTGTTCAAGAATTCCTTCTCTTTTTATTTTCTCTGCTTCTTTGCGAGCTTTTTCTAGCATTTCTTTTATTTTGTTCGTTGTTTTTGTTCTCCTAATATAACTTAGAAGTATAATTAGGAAAATGCCCAAAATTAATCCAATTAAAATTAGTAAAGCGGAAAAAACAATTTGTTTATTCATCTTTTCCTCCACTCTAGAATATATTTAAAATATTATCAATATTTAAACCATAATCTAATTCTATTGTAGATGTCATTTTTAATTGTGTCAAGTTTAATGTTTTTCATTATCTTGGAAAAAATTTTTTATTACTTCATAGTCGGAATAGTAAACCTTTTTATCTTTTATAGCCATATACTCATCGCGACCTTTACCAAGTATCGCTACTACATCACCGGCTTTTGCCATAGTAAGAGATTTTTTGATTGCATTTTCTCTATTTTCTTCTTTCTCATAGTTATTTTTTTCTATTAATTTGGTTAAGTCAGAAATAATATCAGAGACGTTTTCATTTCTTGGATCATCCATGGTAAATATTACATGATCGGATAATTGCGATGTTATCTTGCCCATAGCGGATCTTTTTTGCTTTTCTCTGCCTCCGGCACTTCCAATTACTGTAATAATTTTATTATGTTTTAACTTCTTTAAAGTAGATAAAATGTTCTTTACACCATTTTCTGTATGGGCATAGTCTAAAATAATTGTAAAGTTTTGTCCAAAGTCTAATTGTTCAAATCTACCATTTATTGTATTAATACTTTTGATTCTTTTGATGATAGTTCTAGGAGGTAGTCCCAATAAAAGGGCACAAGCAAAAGCAGCTGTTATATTATAGGCATTGTACTCACCAACTAGATTTGTTGTTATATGATAGGATGTATTTTTGTGTAAAATGTCGAAGTGTGTCGACATATCTTTACATTTAATATGACAAATTGCGAAATCACAGTTAGAGCTTTTTCCATAAGTGTAAATTTTACCTCGACTTACTTTACGTATTTCTTCTGCATGTTTATCGTCATAATTTAAAATACATATGCCATTTTTCTTTACTTTCTTAAATAGTTTGGCCTTAGCATTGACATAATTGTCTATATTCTTATGAATATTTAAATGATCTTCTGTGATATTTGTTAGTATGGCAACATCATAATTAAATTTGTCAACTCGACGATGCAGGAGTGCTTCACTTGACACCTCCATCGAAACAGTTTTACATCCTGCTTGACTAAGTATTGATAAAAAGTTGTATAATTCTTCCATTTCTGGAGTAGTATTATTTAATTTAAAAAACATTTGTTGATATTCTAAGCCATTTGTACCTATATTACAGCAGTTTAATTCATCTTTTAGTATATTATATATTATAGTTGAGGTAGTAGTCTTTCCATCTGTTCCTGTTATACCTATAAACCTGAATTTTTTTTCTATATGGTTATAAAATTTGAGACATATTTCTTCTAAGGCTTTATTTGTATCTTTCACGATGATTACGGGAACATCAACATCTACTTTTTTTTCACTTATAATAGCGGAAGCTCCATTAGCTACAGCTTCACTTATGAAGGCATGATGGTCACAGTTGTAACCATGAACCGCTATAAAGAGATCTCCTTTCTTTATTTTTTTAGAATTTGTTTTTATTCCATATATCGGAATATTATATTTACATTTTATTAACTCATTTAATCTTTTCATACTATAGATTATGTTCTTTAAAGAAAAAGGTCAACTTATCATTTAAGTTGACCATAGTTTATTTATTCTTTTCTGTACTAGTATTTTGAGATATTCCATAGAATTCTCTTACTTTTTCCTCTATTTCTTGTGTAAGTTCAGGTGTTTCTTTTAATAAGAGTTTAACATTTTCTTTTCCTTGACCTAATTTTTCACCTTCATAACTATACCAAGCGCCAGTTTTTTCTATAATTCCGGCTTCTACACCTAAATCGATTACTTCACCTTCTCTACTTACACCTTCACCATACATTATATCAACAACAGCTGTTTTAAATGGAGGGGCTACTTTATTTTTAACTACTTTAATGGTAGTTTTATTACCAACGACTCCATCTCCCATCTTTAATTGTTCATTTCTTCTTACATCTAATCTAATTGTTGAATAAAACTTTAGGGCTCTTCCTCCAGTTGTTGTTTCTGGATTGCCAAACATAACACCTACTTTTTCACGTAATTGATTAATAAATATAGCAATAGTATTTGTTTTACTAATAGTTCCAGATAGTTTTCTTAGAGCTTGAGACATTAATCTAGCTTGTAAGCCAACATGGGAGTCACCCATTTCACCGTCAATTTCTGCTTGTGGCACCAATGCTGCAACTGAGTCTATTACTATGATGCTTATGGCCTCACTTTTTACTAGGGCATCACATATTTCTAGAGCCTGTTCACCTGTATCTGGTTGTGATAAAAGTAGCTCATTAATGTTTACTCCTAACTTTTCTGCATATACAGGATCAAGAGCATGTTCTGCATCTATAAAAGCAGCTCTTCCCCCTGTTTTTTGTACTGATGCAATTGCTTGAAGAGCAAAAGTTGTTTTACCACTTGACTCTGGTCCATAAATTTCAATAATTCTTCCTCTTGGATATCCACCTACACCTAGGGCAATGTCTAAAGATAGACATCCACTAGATACTACATCAACTTTCATATGTTGATTTTCCCCAAGTTTCATTATAGACCCTTTTCCAAATTGCTTTTCAATATCACTTAAAATTTGATCTAAATCTTTATCCTTTTTTGTTGTGTCTGCTTTTTTCATAAAAACCTCCTAGTTTTTCGTTACATTTTAATTTTACATGAGAACAAAAAAAATTGCAAGATATTTTTCGAACAAATTTTCGCAATTTTGCAATTTGTGGCTGAATCATTACATTTCATATAGTTTATTATCATTTTGATAGGATATTTATGTTAAAAATTACAAAAAGAACTATTATTCATTTGCGAATAATAGTTCTTTATTTAATAAGTAATACTGTATACCACTTACCACTGATAAGACTGTTGCAATTAATAATAAGAAATCAGAAACATTAATTGGTATTAATTCAAATGGTAAATTATAGAAAAATGCAAGAGTTGTTCCTATCATTAATGTAGCAGTTTTTAATTTTCCACTTTTAATTGCGGCAACGACTTTTCCCTTACTAGCAGCTTGCATTTTAATAGCATCAACAAATGTATCTCTAAGTACAGTTACTACTGGTACTATAATTGGTAGCATTCCTTTATATGCTAAAATAATCAATACTGAATTAACAAGAATTTTATCAGCAATAGCATCTAACATTTTTCCTAAGTCTGTTACCTGATTATTTTTTCTAGCAAGGTAACCATCAACAAAGTCAGTAATACTTGCTAGGACAAAAATTATACCAGCAACTATATATTGTAGACTAATAATAATTGTACCTACTTTAAATTGCGGCCATTGAAATCCAATAGAATAAAATGGGAAAATCAAAATTATTATAACAATAAATGTTGCTATTATACGTGATACAGTTAGTTTTGTGGGTAAATTCATATTAGGCCTCCTACTTCATTTACTTTAATAATATTTTTTAATTCACTAGTTCTTGGTGAAGTTTTGGAAACATGATGTACAACAAGTATTGTTATAATAGTTATAAGTATTAAAATACCTCCCACTATTCCAACAATTGGCCATATGTTTATCTTTCTTTTATGCTCTATTGTATAAGGAGACTTAATTTTATTTTCCTGTTCTTTTGACTCTTCTTTTTCTCTAGCAATTCTAATATCGTCTAAAGATATTTTAGAAGTATGTTCAAATAAAAATTCATTGAACTCATCAATAACCTTGTCTGGATTAAGCCCTAAATACTTAGCATACATTTTTATTTGTTGTTTGAGCTTATATACATCTTTAAATGCTCTAGTATTACCACTTTCTATATTTTCAAGTTGTGTTACGGAAATATTCATATCATCTGCTGCTTCTTCTAAGTTAACACCATTTTCTATTCTGGTTCTTCTTAAATAACTGCCTAATTCTTTCACTTTTAACACCTCTTTATTAACAAATAATATTTATAAGCCATGTTCCGTCCTCTTAATAAGAGTGACAAACATCTATCTACCGATTACTCGGTCCCTAACTTAGTTCTTATTACCTCGTTAAAGCTCCCCTACCATAATTTGGGTTTCTCACTCGTGGAGTTTACCTCGTTTCATTTCCGGCTTTCGCCTTATTCGTCACTGCGGCACTTTATAAAAAGAAGTCATATTCTAGGAACTTAGACTTCTTCTTAGTCGTTAGAATCATCTACCTTAGGTTATTTTTTCCCTAAGCACGAACACTACAGACGTCACAGCCTGTGTGAGCATGGACTTTCCTCAGCTCTCCAGGCACATAATAATATGTGGGAGAACCGCGTTTGTCAAATATTATTCATTACTATTATCATCCTGGTTATAATTATCTTTGTTGTAACTAGTTCTATCAGCCTTACTTACTCCATATACTAATTTTTCCAACCTAGCTAGTCTTCTCATGATATCAACGTTAGTAACTTCAGGAGAATCATTATTCTTAACTATCTCAGCATTAATTCTGGCATTACGAAGTTCCTGTTTTAAATTCATGTTTTCAGCTAAAAGATCATTTTTTTCTTGTTCCAAGTTATTAATAATCTTATAGAATTGTTCATAATCAGTAATTATGATATCTAGAAATTGATCAACTTCTTTAAGACGATACCCTCTAGTATCTATTTTAAAGTCCTTTTCTAAAATATCTTGTGGTGTAAGTGTTATCTTATTTTGATACATCCTCTATCACCAATCCCTTACGCTATTATTATTACAAATATTGCTAATTTTGTCAATTAGTTGGGGATGTTTTGAATACTATTTATTTTTTAAAAATATACTTTTTTCTTTTAGCTTTATATAATTTATGTCATCTATCATCTTATTCATAGTAAAAATAACTTCTAAATATTGCATATTTATATCACCAAGAGCATTGTATAATATTTTTTATTCTTTGTAATAAATTCGACAAAACTAGATTATTTTTTCAAAAAAAATTATATAAAAAACGATGGAAAAATATATATCAATATAGTATAATATATCGTAGGTGATGAGATGAATTATCCTAATGGTATAAAGAAGAATTTTAAAAGTTCTAATTTTATTAACTACGCTAATCGTGGAATGAAGCTTGAAGATGATTTAAATATTACTAATAATTATTATAGAGATATGGATGTTGCTTATATATACAAGAAACCTACGCCTATAAAAATTACTAAAGTAAATTATCCATCGCGAGATAAAGCAATGATTAAAGAAGCTTTCTTCGATACGCCTTCTACTACCGATTATAATGGTATTTATAAGGGTAAGTATGTAGACTTTGAAGCAAAAGAGACAAATTCATTAACTTCTTTTCCGTTGAATAATATTCATAAGCATCAGATAATACATCTAAACAATATAGCTCGTCATGGGGGAATAGCCTTCATTATAGTTAGATTTACGATGTTAAATGAAACATACTTATTATTTCAAAGTGATGTTCAACATTTTTTAGATACACAAAAGAGAAAATCAATTCCTCTAAGTTATTTTAAAGAATGTGGATATTTGTTGAAAGATAAATTTAATCCAAGAGTTGATTATTTAGAAATATTAGATAAGGTTGGAGGAATTATAAATGGCAAAAAGAATTAAAAGGAAAAATGATGTTGAAAAAACAAGAAAATTTGAAACAAAGGATTTGAAAGGAAAAAGAACAACTAGTAAGGAAAGTAATAATACTAGTAGTAAAACAATGAAAATAATATTACTAGTAATTCTTGTCTTAACATTAATACTTTGTTTTATTAAACTTGGTGCTATATGTACAGTGGTTTTAGCTTTTGGTATACTTATTATTTTAGGAATCTATGCGTTACTTAAAAGTTCTAGTCTGTCGCGGAAGAAAAAGAAAGTTATAAATATTATTCTTATTATAATATTAACCCTTGGAATTATTTGTTTAGTAGCTTTTTCAGCTTTCTTGATTTATATAACAGTATCTGCACCTAAGTTTAATCCTGATAACTTAGATACTCAGGAATTATCTATTATGTATGATAGTAATGGTCAAGTAATTGCTAAATTGGGAGCAGAAAAACGTGAAAAAGTAAAATATGATGAACTACCTCAAGTCTTGATAGACGCAATTGTTTCTACAGAAGATTCAAGATTTTATCAACATAACGGATTTGATGCACCTCGTTTCTTCAAAGCAACATTAAAACAATTGCTTGGTGATAATAGTGCCGGTGGAGCTTCTACTCTTTCAATGCAAGTTGTTAAAAACAGTTTCACAGATGCTTCACAAGACTCTGGTATAAAAGGTATTATACGTAAGTTTACTGATATTTATCTTGCTGTATTCAAGTTAGAAAAAAATTATACAAAAGAAGAAATAATAGAGTTTTATGTTAATAACCACTACTTAGGTGGAAATATATATGGTGTTGAGGAAGCTAGTCAGGCTTACTTTAATAAAAGTGTTGGAGAACTTAATTTAAGTGAGGCAACTATAATAGCTGGTATGTTTAAAAATCCTGGTGGTTATAGTCCAACCCTTCATCCAGATAATGCTGCAGCTAGAAGAAAAACAGTGTTATACTTGATGAGAAGACATGGTTATATAACAGAGGAAGAACAAAAACTTGCTAATAGTATTCCAGTAGCGTCATTAACAAAAGATGCTAGTGGTAATTCAACATCAAACGGAGTTAGTCCTTATCAAAGTTATATTGATACAGTTGTAAAAGAATTAGATAAAAAATATAATGTTAATCCTTACAAGACATCTTTACTAATTTATACTAATATGGATAGAAGTAAACAGGAAGGTATTAATAGAGTATTTAATGAAGAAAGTTATAAATGGGTGGATGATCAGATACAATCAGGTGTTTCTGTATTGGATTCACAAACTGGTAAATTATTAGCTGTTGGAGCTGGTAGAAATAGATCTGTTGGTGATTATAACTTTGCTACTGATATAAAAAGACAACCCGGTTCTACAGCAAAACCTTTATTTGATTATGGTCCCGGAATTGAATATAATAATTGGTCTACTTATCAACAATTTGTTGATGAACCTTATACATATACTGGTGGTAGAAAAATATCAAATTGGGATAATGGATATATGGGTCAAATGACCTTACGTAAAGCGCTTTCATTATCACGTAACATTCCGGCTCTTAAGGCTTTCCAACAAGTTGATAAATCTAAAATTATTCAATTTGTTACAAATTTAGGTATTCAACCAGAAGTTGAAAATGGAACTATTCACGAAGCACATTCTATCGGAGCGTTTACCGGTGTTAATCCAGTACAAATGAGTGCTGCATACGCTGCCTTCTCAAATGGTGGATATTATAATGAACCATATTCCGTAAGTAAAATTACTTATCGTGAAACTGGCAATACTATTGAACATAAATCTGAAAAGAAAAAAGCTATGAGTGATTCTACTGCATATATGATAGCTAGTGTACTACAAGATGTTAAATTAAATGGTGGTGGAACAATAACTAATTATGCTGTTAAAACTGGTACTACTAACTTTGATGATGCATATGTAAAAAGTAAAGGTCTTCCAGGAGATGCTATTCGTGATTCTTGGGCTGTTGGGTTCTCTACTAAAACAGTTGTAGCTATGTGGTATGGATATAATGAATCTACAAAAGAACATTGTATGAGAAACTTACCTTCTTCTATTGCAAAGGATAAATTATATAGAACTTTAGTTAAGGAAGTTGTTGAATCTAACAGAGAAGAATTTAAAATGCCTGATAGTGTGGTAAAATTACCTATCATTAGTGGTAGTAATCCTGCTAAAGTAGCACCTACGGGATATAGTGGTTCTGTTGTTTATGAACTATTTAAGAAAGATCATCAACCAAATGGTACTTCTAGCGGAGAAAAAGAAAATAAACTTGCTACTCCATCTAATTTAAAAGTTACCTATAGTGATGGTACAGTTACTATATCATGGGGAGCTGTTCAAAATCCTTATACTGAATACGGTACATTTGGTTATAATGTTTACTTTGGAAATACTTTATTAGGATTCACAGAATCAACTTCATTTACTAAACAGTTAGCAAATCCATATGGTACTTATAAAGTAGTGGCAACCTATCAAAGTTATAGTGGAATTAATAGTGATGCGGCTTCTTATACATTAAAAGAAGCTAGTAATACCAAACCTACTACACCGGAAAAAACAGAACTTAAATATACTATTAAATATTATTGTGGCACTTCTTTAATTGAAGAAGTAGTTAAAACTGTTCAAACATCATCTAATGGTTATTACTTAAAGGATTCAGATATTGTTGATAGTACAAAAATACCTGATACATGTTCACAAACAGATCGAACTTTTAGTAGCAATATTCCTGGTTCTATAACAAATGGTTCAACTATAACGGTTACTTATAAAGAAAAAGCTACACAATAAAGGAATGATTAAACTGAATCATTCCTTTTTTTTGTACATATATTAGCTAAACCACAACTAGTACAATCTGGTTTAACGGCTTTGCAATGGTATCTACCAAATAAAACGAATTGTTTATGTGTTTTAGACCAATTTTCACGCTTAAATTTCTGTTTTAATTTACTTTCTATTGTTATTACATTATCAGTTTCTTTTACCAATCCTAGACGTTTTGAGACCCTTTCAACGTGTGTATCAACGGCAAAGGCTGGATAATTATAATATTCACTTAAAAATACATTAACCGTCTTTCGTCCAACTCCTGGCATTGATTCCAATTTAGATCTTTCTTTTGGAACCTTAGAATTATATTTATCTACTAAAGTTTCAGATATGTCATGTACGTACTGAGCTTTTTTATGATAAGAACCTAATGGTCTTAATATTATTTCTAAATCGGCAATAGGAGCTTGTTTTAAAAGATCTAAGCTATTATATTTTTCAAATAATACTTTAGTTACCTGATTAACCCTTTTATCAGTTGTTTGAGCACTCAAAACTATAGCAATTAATAGTTCATAATCTGTAGTAAAATTTAATTCACACCAAGGATTGGGGATTAGACTATCAAGATAATTTTCTACAAAAGATACCCTATTCTTCATATGAATCATCATCCTCAAACCAATTATAATCAAATATTTCTTCTACTGGTTCTTCTTTTTCTTTTTTACGATGAAGATTTCTATTTTTATCAACATCTTCCTTATTCTTTATACCTTTTTTCTCCCATTCATATAAAATCTTATCAATATAGCGTAAATTATTAACTCCGTTAAATGTGGCCTCTTTGACGGCTTCTCTGACGAGCTCTTCACTACTGCCATTTTCTAACCAGGATTTAATAATCTCATTTTCCATAGGACTAAGGGTTCTACCAAATTCTTTCTCTATAAAAGTAAAGACACTACTATTTAATTCATCTAAATTATCATTAACATTTGAAACCATCTTTAATGATATTTTACGGTAAAAATCATCTAAGTCTATTATATCTTCAAGAATATTTTTGTCATTTTTTACAACATCAACCTTGAGCATTTTCTTATCAGTTAATGTTGAAATATATTTCATAACATCTTTTAATGGTATATTTAAATCATTACTTATTTTGCCTGGATCAAATAATTCCTTGTCACCTTTATTATATAAATACATTAGAAAAATAAATTCATCTAAGTCAAGTTTTAAATCTTTATAGTTTTTTAATAAATATAGTGGAATAACCATATGACCACTTTTGTATAATTCAATTAGCTTTTTATCCATATGTTCCTCCATTCGTGAATATATTATAACGTTTTTTATAAAATTTCACTAGTAAAATTTACAACACAATAATTTAGTAATGCTTTACGATTATTTTTTAACCTTTTATATAGTACTTCTTTTTCTAATTCATTAAATATGGTCTTAATAAATGGTCCTTTTTCTATAGATAGACAATTTAATATTTCTGGAATACTTATAGCTAGATCTTTTCTAGAATGAATTACTAGATTGTTATAAGATCTTGTAATGTCTTTCTTGGGGATGTTTTTGATTGCACCAGCTATACTATTTACATAAAGACCATATTTATATAGATTGTATGGGTCCAGATTATTTAAAGGTAGCACTTCTTTTACTAATTTTATTAATTCTTTTTCATTATTGGTAAAACGATATGTATTTTCTTCTGGATCAATTATGGCCCAAATACCAATTAAAGACTCTGTATTAGTAACATTTTTCAAATTATTTAGTTCTAACTCTTTATCTAGGCCTAATTCTATTAATAGATCTATCCCTCTTTTAGCATTAGGACTAGTAAATATTTTATCTAGTTCTTCTCTTTTTCTTTCATATGATATTTTTTTTAGAAGATGTTTATTTTTATTGATGCCATCTATAATTTCATCACTTAGAGAAAAGTCTAATTTAGTGGCAAAACGGATGGCCCTTAGAATACGCAAAACATCTTGACTGAATTTATAATTAGCGTCTCCTACGGGTTTTATCAGATGATTAGCTAAATCTTGTCTTGCATTTAGATAATCTATTATTTTTTTATTTTTATCCATGCAGATAGTATTTATTGTAAAGTCTCTACGCATTATATCTTCTTTTAAATCATCAATATATTCTATTTCTACAGGTCTTCTATAATCATTATATGATATTTCTCTTCTAAAAGTAGTTATTTCAAATCTATTATTTTTAATATAAATAGTAACAGAGCCATAATCTTCGGCAGGAAGTATCGCTCCTTCAAATATTTTTATTAGTTCTTTAGGTTTGGCATTTGTACATATATCAACATCATTTGAATCTAATCCCATTAAATGATCTCTCACGTATCCACCAACTATATAGGCTTCATAACCGTGTTCTTCTATTTTTTTTATAACTTTAAGTGCTGTTGTTAGCAATTTTTTCACCTACCTAAAACAGATAAAATTTGTGGAATAAATATCATAAGTCCAATAATTGCTGCGGCAATGGCTAGTATTAAAACTGCCCCTGCTGCTGAGTCTTTAGAATGACCGGCAGCAATATATTTTTCTTCGGCATTCATTCTTATCATATTATTTAGCACTTCAATAGCAGTATTAAAACATTCAGCCGCTAAAACTAGACCAAATAAAATGATACATATTATCCACTCAAATTTACTAATGTTAAATACCAAACCAAAAGCAATGACTAAAATCATTATACAAATATGAACGCGCATATTTCTTTCGCCTTTGATATTGTAAATAATTCCATCATATGCATATTTAAAACCTTTAAGAAAAGATATTATAGCTTTTTTTAATGATTTCATCACAATCACTTCCACTTTCATTATACTATAAAATACCAAAATGAAAAAGCCAAGATTAATCAAGATTGGCTTTCTTTACTTTGTTGGACATTTTTTCAAAAGAAAAAGGACTATTGTCCTTACTTCTATTATTTATTAACAGCTTCTTTTAATGCAGAACCTGCTTTGAAAGTTGGAGCCTTACGAGCTGGAATGCTTACTTTAGCTCCAGTTCTAGGATTATGTCCTTCACGTGCAGCTCTTTCAGATACAGCGAAAGTTCCGAAACCAACAACTGGTACTTTATCTCCCTTTGATAATGCTTCTACTATTGTTGCAAATGTTGCATCAATAGCACGAGTTGTATCAGCTTTTGTTAAACCTGTTTTTTCAGCAACAGCCTCTACTAATTCAACTTTTTTCATAGTATTTAATTCCTCCTATAATTTCTATTAAGCACATACTATGCTTACATAACTAACTTATCACAACTTATATGAAAATACAACAAAATTGCGTTATTTTTACACGTTTTTACTTAGAATTACTAATATTTTTATTAATTGTTTCTAAAATATTAATAATATGACCTATTGCATATATAAACATACATAGTAGAAAGCTTGCAAACCAGAAGAAAATAGTTAAGGAAATATTATACTCAGTAGTCGTACAAGTAGCACTATATAGTCCACTTGAGACACATGATGGGAATATATTTCCTAAAATAATTCCCATGAAGAAACAAATAATCATAGTCAAAATTGATACTTTTTGATAAAAATTATATTTATATTTTTTTGCCTGTTTTAATGCTTTATCAATTTTAGGAATATCTTTTTTTTCTTCATCAATTTGTTCAAATAAATTTTTAGACATTTTTATCATCCTTCTTTGTCTTTTTTTTCTTCTTTGGTTTATTACTAGTAGTTTCTTTATTATTTTCTGCTTGTTCTTTTTCTTCTTGTTTTACTTCAGCTAAATTTCTTTTTTCACAGTGATTCTTATACAAATAGATATATCTACTAAATAATATAATATAGATAGTATCAAATAATGTTAGAACAACTCCATCAAAGTTAGTCGCACTGATTAAATTTACTATTAATAATACAAGGCTAATTACACTAATAATGTAAAAATACCAGTCATTTTTTATTTCATCGAATGGAAATTTATCTAAGCCTAGATCACTCCAAAATCTTGTCTCTGGTAAAAATGTGTAAGCCATATATGAAATAATCATAATATTTAGTAAAAGTGATGTTATAGATGATAATCCAAATGATTGAAATAAAGTAAAGACTGAGGCTACCGTAATTAATAAGTATAGTATTATATAAATTACATTTATTAAATTAAAGTTTGTTCTTCCTACCTTTGTCTTTAAAAATATAAAATAAATTAAGGCAGCAATATATGTTGAATTATGATTAAGAAGATTTCTTAGCATAACAGATGATGTTAAATTATTATTAACGGCAAAAGCCTGAGATATAATAATAATTGCTGCGGCTACGGCTAAAATAATATTAGTTAAAATATTGGGATTATCATACCATTCTTTTTCAGTGTTAATTTTTTCCATCTTATCCTCCTATATTTAGATTATAACACTTAAAAATAAATATGTATACTTTTACAAAGGTCATGGTGTACATTTTAGTAAAATAGTTAAAAATATATTTTTATATTTTATGGATTTATCTATCATTATTGTTTTTTGATTATAATTTTGCTACACTATTTATGAAATATATGCTATAATATTAGCTCAAAAGGAGGGATAATGTGATTCCAACAGTAGCTTTAGTGGGAAGACCAAATGTCGGTAAAAGTACACTATTTAATAAAATGACGGGAAAGAAAATATCAATAATAGAGGATACTCCTGGTGTTACTAGAGACCGTATTTATGAACAGGTAACTTATGAGAAATATCGTTTTAATTTAATTGATACTGGTGGTATTGATGGTAGTGGGGAAAAGTTTAATACGGAAATTCGTATGCAGGCTGAAATTGCTATTGACCAAGCAGATGTAGTGGTATTCGTTGTAGATGGAAAAGAAGGCCTTACTTCTAATGATTTATTAGTAAGAGATATTCTTAGAAAGAGTAAAAAAAGAGTTATCGTTGCAATAAATAAGGTTGATGTTAAAGATGCAAAAGACAATATGTATGATTTTTATGAACTAGGATTTGATAATTATGTATTAATCAGTGCTATTCACAATACAGGGTATAACGATTTATTAGATATGATTTGTCTTGAATTTAGAGAAAACGATAATGAATATGTAGATGATAGATTAAAATTTTGTATTATCGGAAGACCTAATGTTGGTAAAAGTAGTTTAATGAATGCTCTTTTAAATGAAGAAAGAGTTGTTGTTAGTAATGTTGCTGGTACGACTAGGGATTCTATTGATTCTATTGTAAAGTATAATAAAGAAGAATTTGTAGTTATAGATACGGCTGGTATGAGAAAAAGAGGAAAAATCTATGAAGCTGTTGAAAAATATAGTTTGGTAAGATCCATGCGAGCAATAGATAGAAGTGATATTTGTTTAGTAGTTATTAATGCCGAAGAGGGAATAAAAGAACATGACAAACATATCGCTGGTTATGCTATCGATAGTGGTAAAGGTCTCATATTTGTTGTAAATAAATGGGATAAAGTAAAGGATACAAGTATTAATGAATTTACTAAACTTATGAGGGCAGAGTTCCAATTTGCAACATATGCCCCTATTGTATTCTTATCTGCTCTTACAAAAAAGAGAATTAATACTTTAATGCCTGAGGTTGTAAGAGTTGGTAACAATATTAAAAATGAAGTAAAAACAAATGTATTAAATGATGTAATTTATGATAGTTATCAGTTAAATATACCTCCTAGTTACAAAGGAAAGAGATTAAAAATTTACTTTACTAGTCAGACAGGTATAAAACCTCCTAAATTTACCTTTAGAGTTAATGACAAGGGATTAGTTCATTTTTCTTACGAAAGATACTTAGAAAATAAAATAAGAGAGAATTTTGACTTTACAGGTACGCCAATTACACTCCAATTTAAGAATAGAAGGGATGATTAATTATGTTATTTAATTTCTTTGGAAAAAGTTTAGAAGAAGCAGAAAAAGAATTAGAAGGATTAAAAAAAGCCTATGAGATTTTAAATGATCGTTATAAAAAAAAGACAATTACTTTAGATCAGTTTAGAATTCAATGTGCAGATATAACCAAAAAAATAGAAAAATGTCAAAAAATTATAGATAAAAAAAGTTAACAAACAAACCTCTTATCATATAATATGGTAGGAGGTTTTTTATGTTTGGAGATAGCTTTTTTAAACGGGTTGAAAACAAAACTAATGTGGATAAAAACACTATTTTGTCTTTAGCCAAAAAAATTCAAGATGGAAACATGAAAGATGAAAAAACTTTACGAGAAGTAGTTAGTGAAATAAGTAATCTAACTGGTAGAGAGGTATCTAAGGAAAAAGAAGATAAAATTATTAATACTATTATTAATGATAATGTTCCTAATGATATAGATAAAATGTTTTAAAATAAAAAACCACTATATATTTTATAGTGATTTTTTTATCAGTTGGAAATAATTACTGTTCCACCATTTGCTGATGCTAACATCTTATCTATATAATTCTTACTGGTGTTACCTTTTACCTTAACAGTTATATTTTCATTATTACCAGTAAACATATTAGTATACTCCTTAGTAGGAAGTGTGGCATTTTTAATATTTAAATCGACTAGATTAATACAATCAGAAAACATTTCTTCAGCAGTTGGAATATTCGTAAATGAACTTAAATCAAGGGAAGTAAGCCCGTAACATGAAGTAAACATAGAATCCATACTTGTTACTTTTGATGTATCTACTCCACTGAAATTTACTGATGATAAGTTATGACATCTTTTAAACATATTAGCAAACGAGGTAGAGTTAAATTTTATATTACTTAAATCAACTGATACTAAACTTGGTAAACTCATAAATGCGCTGTTTAATGAGGCATTATTAAAATCAAATCCACTTAAGTTAATATTTTTTAGAGAAGTACACGATGTGAAAGTATTTTTTAAACCATTAGAGGCATTTAAAGAAGTCTTAGTAAAGTTTGTTAAATCTAATGATTCCAAATTATAACAACAATAAAATAATCTATACAAACTTACTATTTTAGAAGTGTTTAATTGAGAGAGATTGATTGATTTAACAGAATAACAACAAGCAAAGGCTGATTCAAGGGTTGTTAGATTAGTACTTGTAAAACCAGTCAAATCAATAGAAAGTATACTATAACAATTTTCAAACATATAATCCATTCTATTTAATTTGGGGGTCTTAAAGTTACTAATATCAACTTTCTTTAAACCATAACAATTTTGGAACATACCTTGAAGATTATCAACTGGAGAGGTATGGAAACTACTTAAGTCTAATTCCGCAAGATTATTACACCCTTCAAACATATAACTCATATTAGTGACTTTACTAACATCAAAACTGCTGAGATTAATTGATCTTATAGCTTTACATTTATAAAAGGCTTGACCCATATCAGTTACACTTGAAGTATCAAAATTAGTTAGATCTAACTCTTTTAAGTTCTCACAATTAGAGAAAATATTTTGAATACTTTGAACTTTTGATGTATTGAAATGACTAATATTTACGCTTTCTAGTTTTGTACAGCCATTAAATATACTCGACATATACATTAAATTAGGTGTATAGAAGTTCGATAAATCTACGGTCATTAGTGACTTACAGTTATTAAACATACTTTGAAGACTCATTACATTAGTTGTATCAAAATTAGACAAATCTACATTTACTAAACTTGTACAATTATCAAACAAAGCATACAGTGTTGTAACTTTAGAGGTATTGATATTATTAAAATTGACATAATTTAAAGATGTATCATTCCAGAATAGTGCTGACATATCAGTAACATTATCTGTTTTAAATGTTGAAAGATCAATTCTTGTTAACTTAGGATTATTAGAAAACATTTGATGCATTCTTATAAGACTTGATGTATCAAATGAACTAACGTCTATGGTTTCAAGATTTGTAGATGCAAACATTGAACTCATATTAGTTACGTTCTTTGTGTTCATGTGACTTAGATCTATAGCTGTTAAGGCACTACAGCCACCAAACATATATGACATGTTAGTAACATCACTGGTATCTAAATTTTCGAGTCCTTCTATTGATGTTACACGCCATGCTCTGTAAAATAAATAACTACTATCTTCATTCGCATAAATCTTACCACTAGCTTGAATATATACTGTATTAGTGCCATCCCCATTGGATGCTATATATTTCATTACTAAACCATTTCCATCAGTTGATATATCCTCTGAACTAATTACATTTTCTGGTTCTTTTAGTTCATTTTGAAAAACGATTTTAGTGATATTGCTACCGGTTCCTAGATTATTATATTCATACATTTTTTTAATAATAGCCTTGGGTTTTTCTTCCACTTTTCCATCCATGGATTTAACAATTTTATTTTTTCCCCAAATAGCTCTGATTAGGACATCTTCTGCTGGCATAATAAATGTATTATTAACATTATATGTTGATTGATTCATTATCTTCCAACCAGTAACACTATAACCCTTACAACTAAGATTTTCTTTTAGTTTTACCTTACTAAAGGCATTATAATATTCTTCACCTGGAAGATTATCAATTTTACAATCACTTGGTAAATTAGCATCATAAGTAACCTTATATCCTATTTTTAATACAGGAGATTTACTACTTTCCTCAAAGATTTTTTTCTCCTTTAGAATACTCATAATAATTTCTTTTTTATTAGTATTGGCATAAATAGTTTTTGATAAATTACCTTTATATTCTTCTTTTAAATTAACATCAATACTAAACTCAGTAGTATCCCCTGTTTTTAGTGTATTAGCTGGTATTTGCCAAGTTAGCTTTTGACCATTTCCCTCATCTGATATTTGAATATTACCATATGGTATGGTAACACTTTTTGTGTCTATTTTTTTAAAATATTTATCTTCTAAATAATCGGTTATTTCAACTTTATCATATGCTTCTGGAACAGTAGATGCTTTCTTTATGACGTCAATAAGATTAGATCTATTGGCTATATACTGAAAGTCACTTATCTGTTGAAGTTCTTTAATTACTCTACCACTGACTTCATATTGTACAGCATTAATAGTTAGGTAGGGATATTTTTCCTTTAAGTACTTATATTCACCTACTTCATTAGGCATGTCTACACATGGATATCCATCACTTAAAAACATAACAATAGTATCAGTATCATTTCTTCGTTTATAATAGTTTAAAATTTGATCTACTTCTTTAAGAGGTGCGTAGTAACTTGTTCCACCGCCTCCATACATATTATCAATTGATTTTTCTACTAAATTATAATCATTACTAAAATCATTTAATCTATAGCTTTCATCATCAAAGGATATGACGGAGATTCTATTATCAGAATTTGATAATATTTCCTTAGCAACCTTTTTGGTATCCGATATCATAGTTGTTAGTTTTGTTCCTGCCATACTACCTGATGTATCTAGGACAAAAATAATATCTTTATTTTTATATTTTTCTTTTAGGATGCTTGAATATTTAAATGTAATTCTTGCTTTTCCTACATCAATCCATTCGGCACTTTTGTCTACCTTATAACTTGCCTTCTCTTTATTTTCATAACTTGGATCTGTACTTTTTATAGTAATGCTTTTTACTTCCTCTTGTATCGCAAATGATTTACCAAGTATTATTACAAACGCAAATAATATAATTGGTATTAATGCATACTTTATGGATATTTTACTCCTACCTTTTTTCATAATCTCACCTATTATAATTATAACATCTTTAATTCTAATTACAATATATTGTTAAATATGAATGTTTTATGTTATTTTTTTATTTTGCTAGCATAGACTTAAATTGAATAAAGGAGAGAGCAAATGGATAAATTAGAAATTATTAAGAATATTGCTGAACGTTCTGGCGGAGATATTTATCTTGGTGTTGTTGGAGCGGTCAGAACAGGTAAAAGCACTTTTATTAAACGTGTTGTGGAAACTTTAATTGTTCCTAATATGGAAGATGAGTATGAGAAAAAAAGAGCATTAGATGAAATACCACAGTCTGCTCAGGGTAAAATGGTTATGACAACAGAACCAAAATTTGTCCCTAATAATGCAGCTAAAATTAAAATAGATGATTTTACTTGTAATGTGAGATTAATTGACTGTGTTGGATATGTTATTAATAACGCTAAGGGATTAGAGGATGAAAATGGACCTAGAATGGTTAAAACTCCTTGGTATGATGAGGAAATTCCTTTCGTTGAGGCGGCGGAGGTTGGAACCGAAAAGGTAATAAAGGATCACTCGACAATTGGAATAGTTGTTACTACAGATGGATCAATTGGTGAATTTAATAGATCAGATTATATTGATGCGGAAGAAAGAGTTATAAAAGAGCTTAAGAGTATAAACAAACCATTTATTATAGTGTTAAATACTACTCATCCTACTCTACCAGAGACTTTAAGACTTGCTGAATCAATTAAAGAAGAACATGGTGTGCCTGTTATTCCTATGAATGTTGATAATATGAATGAAATTGACATGTATAAAATCTTAAGAGAGGCTTTATATGAGTTCCCAGTATTAGAAATTAAAGTTAACATGCCGGAGTGGATTGCTATTTTAGATTATGATAATCCATTAAAAAAGAAATATATAGAAATGATAAAGGAAAGTATTGTAGAAGTTGATAAATTAAGAGATATTGAAAATATTACTACCCAGTTTGTAGACTGTGAAGAAATAGAAAAGGCATATGTTTCTGAGGTTGATCCCAGAACTGGAATTATTACTATTAATTTAACTGCCCCTAGTGAACTTTATAATAAAACTTTAGCTGATATTATAAATATAGATGTACAAAATAAAGCAGATTTACTTAAATTATTCCAGGATTTTTCAACAGCAAAAAGAGAATATGATAATATTAAATACGCCCTAAAAATGGTTAAACAAACTGGTTATGGTGTCGCAGTTCCTTCATTAAATGATATGAAATTAGAAAATCCTGAAATTATCAAACAAGGTCCTAGATATGGCGTAAAACTTAAAGCTGTTGCACCATCAATCCATATGATCAAGGTTGATGTTGAAAGTACTTTTGAACCTATTATAGGTAGTGAAGTTCAAAGTAAAGAACTTATTGATTATTTGATGCGTGACTATAAGAAAGATCCTACTAGTATATGGCAAAGTGAGATATTTGGTAGAAGTCTAGATAACATTGTTCAGGAAGGAATCCAATCAAAAATAAATCTCATGCCAGATAACATAAGATTTAAATTACAACAAACATTATCAAAGATAGTTAACAAAGGATCAAATAATATGATTGCTATTGTGTTATAAAATGTCTTAGGACATTTTTTTATATTTCTTCTGAGACAATTGTTCCAAACTCAATATAAGGAGTTATATCATCTATATTGTCAACATCAATATAATAACTATTATTTTTATAGAAGTAAGGAAGATCAGTATTTATTACAAATGAGGAATCATCTATTTTTAAATATAGTTCCTTTTGAAGGACAAGAATGATTCTTAAATCTAAGTCAGCATTAGTGTAACTTTCTTCTTCTAATTGTATGGCTTCTATATAAGTTCCTATTTTATTGGGATATACTTTAACTTTATATAATCCTTTTATATAAAGATGGTATTTCTTTCTTATTTTATTAAATAAATTCTTGATACTTTCTACTACTTGTTCTTTATCATCCCAATCTATATTTTTTATAAACCCGTTTTGAATAAATATTTTTATCCCATCATCTATAATTTCAATCCTCATATTATCACCTACTGTATGATATGAAAAAAGACTTAAATGGTTTCTTCCAATAAGTCTTGTATTTTTTTTAGGACTTCTTCTCTTCCTAATTTTGTAACACTTGAGAATACGATAATGTCATCACCTACAACTAAGTCGATTGTATCCATTATTTGACGAAGGCATTTTTCTTTTTTACTTCCGCCTATTTTATCTGCCTTAGTAGCGATAATAGTTACTGGTAGATTATAGTATTTAAGGAAATTATACATTAAAAGATCGTCTTCTGTTGGCTTGATACGAAAATCAACTAGCATAAATACTCTACGAAGTTGCGTTCTTTTTTCAAGATACTCTTCTATCATCATTCCAAATTTTTGTTGAGTTTTCTTATCAACATTAGCATAACCATACCCAGGAACATCAATTAAGTAAAACTCATTATTTACACAATAGAAATTTAGGGTTTGTGTTTTTCCTGGTCTAGATGAAGTATGAGCTAAATTTTTACGATTTAATAAAGTATTAATGAAACTACTTTTACCTACATTACTACGACCAACTAATAAGAACTCAGCATTAGCGCCTTCTGGATATTGACTTCTTCTTGTCGCCAAGACTTCAAGGTCTGCACTTTTAATTGTCATAACTTTCCTCCAAATGATTTTCTTCTATATATTGTTTAGCTACTTTGTCTAACTCATGCATAATTTGATGGGCCTCTTCAAAGGTTTCTACTCTGGCACCACTAGCCATTTTATGTCCACCACCATTATGCTTTTCGGCGACTTTATTAATGACTGGTCCACGTGAACGTATAGAAATTCTAATTAAACCACTTTTAACGTCTTCTGTAATAGTGGCCCATACTAATACTTCTTGAATAAAATTGAAGTTATTAATCATATTTCCAGCAGCGGCACTATCAACTTTATATTTGTTAATAATTTCATTAGTGATATCTATATATCCTACTCCGTTATCTGTAACTATCATATTTTCGGCTATATACCCCTCTAATCTTACTTCATTTAGAGGCCTTAAATACATATTTTGATATAATTCTTTAATATCAAATTTGTATTTTTCCAAATAGATAGAAGTTAATTCAAAAGTTTTAGGCCCACAGGTATTGAATAGGAAACGATTAGAATCACTTATTAGACCATAATATAGAGTCTCAGCTATTTGTTTGTTACATTCTAATTTAGTATTTTCAAGTAAATCCATTATGATTTCAGCAGCTGATGAGGCTTTGTCGTTAATGCATTCTAAACCACCAAAGTCTTCTATAAATGGATGATGATCAATTTTAATAATAAAATCGTATTTTGAAAAATCAACCGAATCAGCTCTTTTTTTGTCTGGTAAATCTACAACTATTAAAAGAGCATGTTCTAGTTCTTCTAATTTATCTAGTTTTCCAATATATGAGAACTTTGAACTACCATTTCCAACTGCCAAAACTTTTTTTTCAGGGAATGTTAATTTTATAGAATCTCTTAAAGCGACTTGACTAGCCATAGCATCAGGGTCTACACCTATATGACGAGCAATGACTATATTATCGTATTTTTTGATGTACTTATATATTTGTTTGTACATATTTTTAATCACACCGTTCTAATTATTCTTGCTAAGAAATAAGGTATCTCTTGCTATCATTAATTCTTCATTTGTTGGTACAACATATACTTCAACTGCTGAATCTGGAGTACTAATCTTTTTAAACTCTCCAAATACATTGTTTGCTTCTGGATCAATCTTAATGCCTAGGCAAGCAAGATTTTCGCAAACTTTGGCTCTTGTTGGGATACTGTTCTCACCTACACCAGCTGTAAAACAAATGACATCAGCGCCACCTAATAGAACATAATATTGGGCAATATAATTAGTGATTGCTCTACAATACTTATTGAAGGCTAAAAGACATTTTTCATCGCCTTCATTCATACCAGCAATAATATCTCTCATATCACTACTTTTCTCACTCATTCCAAGTAGTCCTGATTGTTTATTTAAAACATCTATGGCCTCACCGACATTTAAACCATCACGTTCCATTACGTAAGGTAAGATAGATGGATCAATATCGCCAGATCTTGTTCCCATTATAATACCTGATAGAGGAGTAAATCCCATAGAAGTATCAATGCACTTACCATCTTTAACAGCAGTTATTGAACCACCATTGCCAACGTGGCAAACTATCGTTCTTAAGTCTTGTCTACCAAGTTTTTTACTTATTTCTTCACTTACAAAACGATGAGATGTTCCATGTGCTCCATATTTACGTACTTTATATTCTTTATACCATCTTAATGGTGCGGCATATAAATATTGTTCTTTATCCATACTTTGATGGAAAGTTGTATCAAATACAGCTGTCATTAAAGTATTAGGTAAAACTTCTCTAAAGGCTTTAATTGCTGTTGCTTGAGCTGGATTATGTAGAGGAGCAAAGTCTTTTAATTCAAACAAATCTTCAATTACTTTATCATCAATCACAACAGACTCAACATATTTTTCTCCCCCAGCTGTAATACGATGTCCAATTCCATCTATATCTTCAAGGGATGAGATAATATCTAGATCTACTAATTTATCCATTAAAATTCTAACTGCTGCTTCATGATTTTCTAAATCTATATTTTGTTCTATCTTTTCACCATTAAATTTAATAACATAGTGTCCATTTTCAATACCAATTCTTTCAAATAATCCACTTGCTATTACTTCTTCTGTATCCATGTTAAATAAACTAAATTTTAAGGAACTACTTCCCGCATTTATTGACATTATTTTCATAAATTAACCTCATTTCTTTTTCACATTTTATATTATACTATATTTTTATAAATTTTCATAGAAAAAAGAGTTTAATAACCTTTATCCCTTAGATAAGTTATTAAACTTTCTTCTATCATTAATATATTATTATAAACTTTTACCAAGTTTGATGCTTCATTGTCAGTATTGTTAGGATCATATGGAATAAAATCATTACTATTAGGGTCGTCTTGAAACTGTAATACAATATTTAGGATTGATTTTATTCTTTCTAATTCCTCATAAATTTCTTTTTTCTTTTTTTCGATATCTAAATCATAAAACTTGGACAATAGTATTTCATATTCTTTATTTTTCATGTTATCACCTACTTAGATCCAAATAGTCTTTGCATTCTTTCATTTACTGATTGACGATATTTTTCTTTAGCAGTATTAAAATCAGTATCTTCGTCACTTATATTTTCTTTTTTTAGTATTTCTTTTAAGAGTTTATCCTTAGGACTTTCCTTAGTTGTTAAAATCTCAGTCTCCATTCTTGCATTGATTTTTCTTCTGTTTTCTTCTTTTTGTTCTGCATCATAAATTCCTAGTTCTTTTTGTTTTTCTATTATTTTTTCGCGATATTCAGCTTGATAACTTTTTTGCTTAAAATATGTGGTGATACAAGTGGTAATACCATCTGCTATTCCAAATTTAGTAATTTCTTCAGCAAGAGCAGTTCCAACTCTTATATAATTATCGTTGTCTTTGATCTTTCCATTAGGACTTTTAGAAAGAGCAACAATTTTTGATTTTCGAACTAAAGCATCGGCAATTTCTGCTTTTACTATTAAGGCTCTGGTGATTTGATTATTGATATCGATTGTTATTTCTGACAATTCACGTGGAGTTAATCTATTTAGTTCTTCTTTGGTATTGCTATTCATAAGTCTTTCGAAAAACTCTTTTAGTTTAGTTGTTTTAATATCTCTTTTTTCTAATTCGTCAATAACTATATCAAATCCGGCAGATTTTACAGCTTCTGCTTTTAAAGCCGATTCTTTTAATTGTTCTTTATAACTACTAATAACAATATCTTCCATTATAACCACCCTTTTTCTATTCTAATAATTATTATAATATTTATTAAGATTAAAGTAAAGAATATTGTTTCTTCAAATAGAATAAATTTTTAACAAAAAAAGATAGGCTCGTCGCCTATCGAATAAGTTATTTTACTTATTTATTTGAATAACTTCCACTAACTTGATTTAAACCGTTTTGTACAAGTCTACGTGTAATTTCACCACCTACTGAACCATTTGCACGGCTAGTAGAATCAGGTCCTAAGTTAACACCAAACTCATTAGCTATTTCGTATTTCATTTTATCAATAGCTTGTTTAGCACCAGGAACTTGCATTTTCATTGAAGAGTTACTTTTGTTTGTCATTATTTCACCTCCTACACTATTAGACTGTGTCGGAATGAAATTTTCATACTATTTTTTTTTTGGAAAATTATAACAAATCATTAACGTCATCAATATCCTTGATTTTAATAGTCATAGTATTCTTAACTGCAACGCTAACCATTTCTTCAAAATTAAATTTTTTTTCTAATTCTTCACATGTATACATATTAGGATTTATAACAGGATGCTTTGGAACAAAAACAGTACAACAGTCTTCATATGGAAGAATACTTGTTTCATATGTATCTATTTTTTTGGCTATATCTATAATTTCTAATTTATCAAGACACGCTACTGGTCTTATAACAGGAAAGTTTGTTACAGAATTAATAGTTCTCATACTTACAAGAGTTTGACTGGCTACTTGGCCAATACTTTCACCATTAATAATTGCGTAGGCTTTGTTTCTTTTCGCAAGACGTTCCATAATTCTATACATCATTCTTCTCATGATAGTTATTACATAATTAGGATCGGAAGTTTTATAAATTTCTTCTTGTATAGGTGTAAAATTTACTATGTGTAAATTAATGGAATCCGTATATTTTACTAATTTTTTTGTTAATTCAATTACTTTTTCTCTTGCCTGCATACTTGTATGAGGAATTGCTTCAAAATATACACAGTCTAATTTAATTCCTCTTTTCATAGCTAAATACCCTGCGACTGGTGAATCAATTCCACCACTTAACATTAGTAATGCTCGTGGTTGCGTTCCTACAGGATATCCTCCACTACCTTTATAAGAATCAAGATAAATGTATGTTTCTGTAGCAGTTATTTCTACCTTTACTAATACTTCTGGATTATGAACATCAACATTTATATTAGGAATATTTTTTAAAATATGTCCTCCTAATTTTTTTGATACTTCTGGACTACTTAGTGGAAAAGATTTATCGCCTCTTTTAGTTTCAATTTTAAAAGTTTTAAACTTCTTTTCTTTTAATAATTCTAATACAGTGCTTGCTATATCATCTATATTAGTATTTGTAATATAAGCAACATGATACGCATGAATCCCAAATATATCTTTTATAGTATCAATTATTTTCTTTAGATCACAATCATTAAAATATATACACATACGTGATAAATCTTTTTTTATTTTTATATCAAAATTACTTAGTTTGTGTTCTATATTTTTTGTTAGTGTTTTTATAAAGAAATTTCTGTTTCCCTTCTTAGTAGTTAATTCTCCATATTTTATTAGTATTAAACGATTCATATTTACCTCCAAGTTCTCTTATTATATTATTTTTTTGATTATAAAACAAGAAAAATGTACGAAATGTACATTTAACTATTTATCATAAATAGACACTAATTCTTGATAGAAATTTTTATCTACAAGGGAAATAGCTTTTATGGAAACATCTAGGGATTTTTTATAATCACCCTTAAAGAAACTCTTTCTAGCTTCATCTAAACATCGATCGATATCGGTATAACTGCTTCTAAAACGATTACCATAAACCATACAGTTTTCAGCTAATTCTGCTGTTTTAATTATTTCGTTTGTTGTGTTATATAGTTTTAATACTAAGTCTCTTGCTGTATCAACTCTGGTATTTAATGTTTTTATAACGATTGGTTTTTTTTCTAATTCTTTTATTACTTCCTTAATTGCGTCGTTTGCTTCACTTAATTCTACAAAATAGTTATCTGTAATTACAGGTAGTTTATAACTACGAATTTTTCTCTTACTGTTTTGTAAAAACTCTTCTATTTCAATTAGTTGTTCACGGGCTCTTTGTTCATCATCATACATATTACCTAATGAATTTAGTGTAACATCTAAGTTATCTGACATATTTTTAAGGCGTACTGTTAATTCTTCGATTTCCTTATGTAATGAAGAATATGGCGTAGATTTACTTTCTAATTTAGCTAATAATTTTTTGTAGTCATCCTGAATTACTACTAATATTTTTTTATCTTCCTCTATAGAATCTATATCTTCATCTCTTAAATCATAATTATTTTTTATTGTTTCTAATTCTTCAAAGACATCATTCACTACTTTTTCTGTTTTCTTTAATTTTATTGCAAAGTCGTGTTCTGATTCCTCATATACTTTTCGACTTAGTCTTTCTTTTTCAAAATCTATAAATAGGGAGTCAAAATAATCTAAAATAGTTCTTAATTCAAACATACAATCTTCTAGGTTAAGAACCCTTATTTTGTCTAAAATAGTATTGATATTTTTTCTTGACTCTTCAACGTTATAATCAATATTTAAATATTCTAATGGATAGCCTTTTTCTTCCATCTCTTTAACAACGTCATCGACTTCTTTTATTCTTTTAGGAATGATTTCTTTAGCCATTAAAATTAAATCTGGTACTTCTTTAATAACTATTCCCATATGTTCAATCATAGCATCTAGAGCTTTAACTATATGAACAACTTCTGTGTATTCATTATTTTCCATAGCACTTTCAAAGCCTAAAAAGTTTTTCTCTATATTTTCTAGTTGTAGTGTTATAGCATCTTGCATCTCATCATATAAATTACTATGTTCTTGATATTCGCTATTTAATTTACGATATTTAGTCTTTAGCTTGGTAACAATACTACGATACTTTTCATCACTTAGAGTAATTTCTTTTATTTCTTCTAAGAGAGATTCGCTTGCCTCTCTTACCTTGTATATTTCAAGTTCTGTTTTGGCAATACGATAGTTACAATTTTCAAAGTCTCTTTTTTCAATGAATGTATCAATATCAATTAACATGTCATCTATTTTAGGAATTCTTTCATTTTTTATAACATCACTTTTATCTTCCCATTTTTTATATTTACTCTCTAAGTCTTCATTTTTTATTATAGGTTCTACCTTGGATAGTTCTAGAGAAATAGGAATAGATGAAATTAGGTTCTTTTCTAAATCTAATTCATCTAATATATTTTTATATTTTTTTAATCTGGATTTTTTTAAGATTATTAGTGTTACTATAAAGAATGTGATAAATATCGCCAAAAATATTAAGATATACAATATTACATTATTTTTCACTATATCACCTCTAGTATATTTATATTCTACCACAACTATACGATATTTTTCTACAAAATTTGTATTTTAGGATAATTTTAATTTCCTTTATTTTCTTTAAAATATCTATAATTTGTGATAAATCCTTGACATTACTTGTTTTAAACATTATAATCTATAGTGCATATTTCTTTAGACGGCTTAACAGCTTGATTAGAGTATTTTAATGTGTTTTTCGTAGATTTTTTTAGTAACCTTTGCTGTTGGGCGAAAAAATTAAGAAAGACTCCCTAAGATACGGCTAATCTGTTTAATGTAATGTGTAAAAAAAATTTAGGAGGAGAAAAATATGGCAAGATATACTGGTCCAAGTTACAAGCAAGCTCGTCGTGTTGGTTTTTCTATTAGTGAAACTGGTAAAGAATTAGCTCGTCGTCCTTATGCACCTGGTCAACATGGTAAAAATCGTAGAGCAAAATTATCAGATTATGGTACACAATTAAAAGAAAAACAAAAGGTTCGTTTTATGTATGGTCTTAATGAAAAACAATTCCGTAAGACATTTAATGAAGCTGGAAAGATGAGTGGTATCCATGGTGATAACTTCTTAAAGTTATTGGAATCACGTCTTGATAACCTTTGCTACCGTCTTGGTTTTGCTACTACACGTCGTGGTGCTAGACAATTAGTTAACCATGGTCATGTTACTGTTAATGGTAAGAAAGTAGATATTCCATCATACAGATGTAAACCAGGAGATGTAATCGCTATTAAAGATGCTTCTAACGATCATAAGGCTGTAAAAGAGGCTTTAGAAAAAGTTACTAAGCGTGTTGAATTTGTTACATTTGATGCTGGTAAATTAAGTGGTACATATGTAAGATATCCAGAACGTAATGAGTTAAATATGGATATTGATGAATCACTAATTGTTGAATTCTATAACAAATAATTTAAAAATGAAGTTAATTTTATTAACCTCATTTTTTTATGATAAAGTGTTGCTTTTTCCTGTCAATAGAAAACTGAAGGTAAAATAAGTTATTAAAACCCCAATTGAATATAAAATTCGATTGGGGTTTTATCATTAATACATATTGAGTCTTAAGTAATTATGATCATATATAATTGTATTTTCATAATCTTAAAATAGATAATTTACTATTTCAAGAAATTTTTATCTTCTTTTGCACTATTTTGATCTTCAGTATCTAATACTTCAACTAATTCTTTAGTCTTAATTTCCTCTTGATATCTTTTTTCAAATTTTCTTTGAAGAGGTAGACTATTTGAAGCATAACTTTTATTTTCCTCATTTTCATCATATATAAAATCGGCATCTAAAATGACCAAGTCACCTTTGTTAAGAATTATTGTTCCTCTTTTATTATCCAATTCTAATGCTTTATCACTTGGGGCTAAATTACCTTGCCAATGAATAATGTTATCTTTTAATAATCTACCTACATTTCTTATGGCAACATCGTTCCACATTAATCCTAAATCTCTTACATTCTTATAAAGGTTATACATATCTTCTTCTGTTATATCTTTGTTCGAGGTATCAACTTTTTCAACTACTTCAATGTAAAATACTTGATTATCTATATCAATTTTCTTTCTTAACAAAGGCGCTACTATGTATGGATTATTTGGAAATTTTTCTGTATTACGTTTTTTTCCTATTTTTATAACCTTGTCTCCTATACTAAAGGCTGCTGAATAACTTCCTGCTTTTATGTATTGAGTAGCTGATATTTCTTTTTTCTCATTTTTACAGATATCTTGAATTATTAATAATACTAATTCTTGCAAATTTTTATACTTACTGCTTGTGTGTCCAAAAAAGGTTTTGTTAAGTATTCCATCAATAAAACGAGATGGATTTTTATCAATATATTTATTTAATATTTCAATTTCTGACGAATATTCATCTTTTTTGAATATCTTTTCCCTTAATGAAAATAAATTAGGAGTTAGTTCTGCAAATTTTAAAATATTTTGTTTTATTAAATTTATTTCTTCATCATCTAATGAAAATGATGAAAGATCGATTGGTGTATTTTTATTAGCCATTAAAGATAAAAAATCTTTTTTTTGGCTTTTATTCATAAAGGTATATATTTTACTATAAGTAGTGGAATTGGCTTTTAAATCAAGCAGTGCATTTAACATTTTTGGGTTAAATACATCTTGAGTTTTTATTTGGGATTTTTCATCATTAGAAATTGTATGACATAGATTATTAAAAATTTCATATATATAATTGGGAAATTGAAAGTGGCCTAAATTTTGACTAAGTTTATCAAGAAAATCTTTTTGATTGTACATAGATTGATATGTGATCCAATCCTGACTATATGCGCCAGTATATTTTAGAATAACATCTATGTGATTCAGAAGTTTTTCTGCATTAGTATTTTTAGAAGGAGAAATTAGAAGCTTATCTATATAAAATTCTGCAAATTTGTGATATGTATTCTGATAAAAGCTTACGCTACGATTGTTATCATACGCCTCTTGTTCCTTTACTAGCATTTGTAAATTTTTTTCTATATTCATTTATACCTCCAAAAATGATGTAATTTTAAATTATGTTAATTTATGTTGCTATCGATTTTGGTATTTTTACAACTTCAAAATAACTATTTGGTATGGGAATATGTAATTTTTCATTATTTAAATTTGTATTTCTTAAAATATGATGCATACACCTTATTACCGAAGCATGTGATACTATTAATATTTTTTTATCCTGGTTTTTAGAAATAACATCATTTAAAAAATTGTTACATCTTTCAAATAGATCTTTTAAACATTCTACCCCGTCATCGGATGAATTTAGGTTATAGTCCCAATACTTTTCATGGTTATATTCTTTTATATTTTTATCATCGAATATACCCATATTTCGTTCTAAAAGGCGATCATCTTTTATTATTAAGGCTTTATCAGCTACTAAACCGAAGGCCGTTTCTAATGTTCTTAAAAGTGGTGAAGTGTAACATATATCAACGCCTAAAGATATTATTGTTTGGCGTAATTCTTTTGTTTTTTGCACTCCTTTAGTATTTAAATGAGTATTTTTTCGGCCTTGAATAATATTTTTACTGTTTTCATCAGTTTCTCCGTGTCTAACTAGATATATCGTTGTCATTTTAATACTCCTTATAATTAATCATTAAAAGCAATCATAAAATATTTTTTCTTACCTCTACGAATGATAACATATTTATTATCTATGGCTATATTTTTATCTATTATTGTCTCTAAATTGTTATTTTTTTCACCATTAATATATATTGAACCATTCTGAACAAACTCTCTAGCTTCTCTTTTACTACTGCATATTTTTGACTCAACTAATAGATCAATAATATTTTTTGCTTCAGCTATTTCATATGCTTCCAATCCTTTAAAGGCTTGCATTATTTCTTTAGATGATAGATTTTTAATGTTTCCACTAAATAGACTATTTGTTATATTTATGGCTTCTTCATATGCTTCTTCACCATGTAAGAATGTAACTATTTCCTTAGCTAATGTTTTATGCGCTAATCTTTTTTCTGGCTCCTTTTCGGTACTTTCAGCTAATTTATCAATTTCTTCTTTTGATAGGAAAGTATATTTCTTTAAATAATCAATAACCATACAATCTTCAACATTTAAGAAAAACTGATATAGTTCATAACTCGATGTTTTATTTTTATCTAACCAAATAGCATTTCCTTCACTCTTACCTAGTTTTTTACCGGTACTATCAGTTATTAGAGGAACTGTAAAACCATAGGCCTCTTTTCCTGTTTTCTTTCTTATTAAATCTATACCAGCAGTAATATTTCCCCATTGGTCTGATCCTTCCATTTGAAGAACACAGTTTTTTGTTTCAAATAAATGTAGGAAGTCAAGAGCTTGCATTATCATATATGAAAATTCTGTATAAGTAATACCAGTGTCTAATCTTCTTCTAATAATATCTTTATCAAGCATATAGTTTATATTGAAAAACTTTCCATAATCTCTTAGAAAATCTATAAAGTTTATTTCTTTTGACCAATCATAGTTATTAACTACTTCATACCCAAATAAATCTGTTACTTGCTTTTTTAAACTTTCAAAGTTTTTTGAAACTGCTTCTTTAGTAATCATAGGTCTTTCTGTTGTTGGACGTGGATCTCCAATTTGTCCTGTTGCCCCACCAACTAGAAGAATAGGATGATGTCCATGTTGCTCAAGCCTCTTAGCTACTAAAAGACTTGATAAGTGTCCAATATGAAGACTATCGGCACTAGGATCTGTTCCCCAATAAAATGTAGCTTTTCCTTCATTAATAATATCAATAATTTTAGGATCAGAAATATCTTTAACTAATCCTCTCCATTGTAATTCTTCAAATAATGTCATTTTTTCCTCCTTATATACAAAAAGCCGTTCATCCCAAATAAGGACGAACAGCTCGCGGTACCACCTTAATTCATAGTAAACTATGCACTTAGTATCTTAAAGCGATAAACTATTTTTTTCATAATGTGTAATTCAAAAATAAATTTTTTCTATTTTCACCAACCATAGAATCTCTAAATTAAAATGTTATTTTCTACTTTTCATTAATCATTAAAAAATATTAATATTTATTTACCAATTAGTGAGAGAAAAAATAAACAATCGTCCCAATCTATTTACTTCTCTCACCTACATTGTAACATTAATTTAGATTTTTTCAAACAATTTTATAAAAAAAGAAGTTATTTTCCTTCTTTTTCTAGTTTATCTAATACTGATTTTGTTACATCAATTGCCTTTTCTCTTACTTCATTAGCAGCTTTTTCTAATACTGGAGTTCCCTTTTCAACAGCCAAATCTACTAATTTTTGGGCTTGTTCTTTGATATCTTCGCCCTTCTTTTTAGCTATTTTTAGAACTTTTTCTTTATCTAAATCTTCTAATTCCTTTTTTATTTCATTTATTTTTTGTTCAAATTCCTTTTGAATATCTTCCTTGTCAAGAGATTTGATTTTATCTAATAAATCATCAATTTTTTCTTTTAATTCTTTTCTAATTTCTGTACCCTTTTTAGGTGCAAATAAAATTCCAAGTCCTGCTCCTACAGCAGCTCCTGCTACAAACTTTCCTAATCCTTTTTTACTCATATATATCTTCCTCTCTTTCCTTTTTCTTTTTTGATCTAAATATTTTAGAAATTGCACTGGTTGCTTTGTCTACAAATGTATTTGTAACATATGAGACACCTGTACTAACTTTATCAATGGTGTTAAACAGAGTTGTTAAGGAATTAACTTTATTGTTAATATTATCAATCGTTTTATCAGCTTTATCTAAAACTTGAATTGATCTTATTCCTAATATAGTTAGTACTACTAATAATATTATTCCAATTATATATAATAATACTTGTAATACAAAAATTGTTGTTTCCATTTTTTCTCCTTTTATTCCTCGTACATTGAATCAATTAAATCAAAGAGATTAGAGTCATCTGGCTTCTCTTCTTTGTCTTTGTTAGTTTCTACTTCATTTTCATTTTTTTCATCTTTTATTAAAATTGTACTACTATTTTGACCATCTGTAACTGGAATTGCCTTTCTTTCTTGATCTAGATTAGCGTTTTTTTCCACTCTTGTTGTTTTTGACGAATCAATATAGTCTTTATTATATTCAAGGCCTAAATCTTCGAAGTATTCTTCGGCATCACCCATTGTAACATTACTAATTTCTGGAGCCTTAGCTTCGTCTGTTAAATCTAAAAGTAAATTAGAAGGTTCTTCTTTTTCTTCTTTAACAACTGTAGTAGTACGTCCATAATTAATATTATCTTTTAAATCATCAGTTAAATCTCCAAAAGCTTTTTTTCTGATTTCATCTAAATCCATTTTTTCATGACTTATTGCGCTTGTAAGTCTGATTTCTTGTTTTTGTTCTCTAACTTCTTGATCAGTATCAGACACTATACCATAAATTGGAGAAATTATTGGAGATGGTTTAAACACCTCTTTTTCTTTCTTTTTCTCATATTTTCCATATTCATGCGGAGTATAATTATCTAGATAGCTTTCTGTTTTTTTAGCCTGATATAATTTTACCTCTGGTTCTTTTTGTTCTTTATTATTGTATAATTCTTCTCTTTTTATAGTTTCACGAGTTTTATGAGATATAATTTCTTTTTCTACTGGTGGTTTTTGATATTTAGTATCATCAATTGTTAGATCTTCATCAGTAACAATGGTAAATTTTGGTTCTTCCTTTGGTTTAGTAAATTCATTATCTCTAATGAATTCATTTTTTTCTTCCTTTTCTACAGAGCTTTCTTTTTTCTCAGTTGGAACAATTCTTTTTGCTATAGGTTTTTCCTCAACAAATTTTTTTTCCTCCTTATGAAAACTGTCTTTCTTAGGTTGCTCTTTCTTCTGTTTTTCTGGTTTAACCTTTTTTGGCTTTTCTTCTATTTCAACATACTCTTCTTCAAAAAGAGCATTTTTTAGTTTATCTAATATTTTCATAAAACACCTCTCTACTCGTCATCATTATTAATATCTATTTGATCGTTGTCTTCTAAATTATTATTTTTATCATTACTCTTATCATATTGTTCAATATAATCTAGATAGTTTGTTGTACTCTTTTTAGTAGTAAATATGTTAAAAGTTTCTTCTTTATAATTTAAAACATTATCACCAATGATGGTTGCTAGTACCTTATCATTATATTTAAGTGATGATAATACCTGACTTAGATTTATAAGGGTATTGTTCAAATGACTCTTACTAGTATATACTTCTATTTTACCATAATTATAGACAGCTTCAACAAAATATTTACCTTTTACCTCATTTATTTCTAAATAACCATCTTTTTTTGAACCTTTAGAAGTAATTTTTTTTGAATAATAACTATTACTATCTTCTTTATAAGTATTTACTACTTTATTATAGTATCCTACTGAATCTACATAGATATAATACTTATTATTATACTCATCAGAAAGTATAGTATTATATTCTTCCTTATTTTCTATTTTTAATGTATTAGGAATATAATATGAATAGCCATTAAACGATGTGTTACTGGAAGTTGGTTTTTCTAATAAAACATTATTTATAATGTCATCTATACTATCATAATTTGCTTTTTTTATACTGCAACCACTCACCATGACTAGAAATATGGCGAATAAAAGTATGTATCTTTTTTTCATATTTTCACCTACTCTATCTAGTAATTATACCAAATTTTTATATTACTTGCTAGCTTTTAGATAATAAATTTTATTGCCTCTTTCACTAAATTTATCTTCATATTCTGTTGTTATACGTTCAGGGGTTGTTGCATTTAAATCAAATGTAATATTAGATAAATGATAACCTGCTGTACTTAGAGTTTCTAAAGAGTAAATAAAAAGTTCCTCATTATCTGTTCTTAGCTCTATAGTTTTAGTAATGTTTGTTTTAAAAATATGTTCATACTTTTCAAGAAATATTTTACTTGTAAGACGACGCTTATTATGTCGAAGTTTAGGCCATGGATCAGAAAAATTCAAATATATATTATCTATTTCATTTGCAAAAACTTTATCTATTTCTAAAGCATTAAGTCTTAATATTTTTAAATTATCAATATTTTCTTTAATTAATGGAAGACTTCGCGCTAAAACTTTGTCTTCTTTTTCTATTCCTATAAAATTTATATCAGGATGTTTTATGGCATTTTCTCTAATAAACTTTCCCATGCCCATTCCTATTTCAATATATATTGGATTATTATTATTAAATAATTTACTCCATTTTCCCTTGTATTCTTCACTATTTTCTACTATATAAGGAGAATTTTTAATGATTTCTTCTTTGTTTTTTATATTTCTTAAACGCATTTCTTACCTCTTTCTAAATATACACTCATCTTATTTTAACATATTTTTTCATTTTAGCATACAATATGAAGAGGAGTGACTGTAAAACATGAATTATAATCCTTATGGTATGTATAATAATGGTGTTAATTTCCCAGTCAATATGCCACAAATGGGATTTGACCCAATTATGAAAATACAAGAAATGGAGCAGGAAATACTTCAGCTTAAAGGCAAGGTTAATTCGTTAGAGAAAAAAGTTTGTAAATTGGAAGAAAAAACTAATTACTCTTCTAAACTAAGTAGTGATATAGGAACAAATAATGGCAGTTTATATATGATTTAGAGTCTTTGGACTCTTTTTTTGTTATTTATTATATTTTATTACCTAATTATGTTATACTAATAAATAGATAAGGAGAAGATTAACATGTATGAACTAGTAAATCTAGAAAAGGAAGAGTACGAAAAGTTTGTCAAAAACAATAAGTATAAATCTCACTTTTTGCAATCATATGCTTGGGGACAGTTTGCAAAAGCCAAAAAAGGCTTATTTCCATATTATTTAGGATTAAAGAATGAAGATAATGAAATAATTGCATCTTCCTTGCTCCTACAAAAAAGGTTACCATTGGGATATAGCTATTTTTATTCTCCTAGGGGATTTGTATTGGATTACACTGATGAAAAAACTTTTTCTCTATTTACTAAAGAAATTGTAAAATTTGTTAAAGCAAAAAAAGGCATATTTTTAAAAATTGATCCAGATATTATAAGAAAAAAGCAAAATTATTTAGAGGAAGAAGTTAAATTACCATATGACTCTACTAAAATTTTTGAAATGATTACTAATAATGGTTATAAACATTTAGGATTTACGAAAAATTTTGAAACAATGCAACCACGCTTTACTTTTAGAATTGATTTAGAACAAGATATGGATACTATTAAAGATCACTTTTCTAAAACTACAAAGCAAAGAATAAATAAAGCTATTAAACTAGGATGTGAAGTTTCAATAGGAACAGATGAAGATCTTGATAAATTTTGTCAATTGATGATGATTACTGAGGAAAGAAAAGACTTTGTTTCATATGATAGTAGTTATTATAAAACCCTTTACAAAATGTATAATGAAGATAATAACATGACCTTATTTTTAGGAAAAATATTTCCTAGTAAAATATTACAAGAATTAAATGAAAGAAAAGATAGCTTGCAAGTAGAAATAGATAAATTGCCTAAAGAAAATATTGGTAAAAGTGCTAAAAACAAATTAAAAGAATTTAATAATCAGTTAGATAAGGTTAAAAGTGATATCAAAAAGTACAGTGAAGTACAAGAAAAGTATGGTGATGAGCTAATCCTTAATGCACATATGATTATTGAGTATGCTGATAAAGCATGGGTTTTATATGCGGGTAATGAAAATATACTTACAGAAACTTACGCTAATTACTACACTTATTTAACTCACTTAGAGTATTGTAAAAATAAAGGCTATAGAGTTTATGACCAATTTGGTACTATTGGTGACCTTAGAAAAGATAATCCCCGTATGGGATTGCATGAATTCAAGAAAAAATTTGGTGGCGATTATGTAGAATTCTTAGGAGAGTTCGATTATGTTACCAATCCGCTTATGTATTTTGTTTTTACAAAAATGGTTCCATTGTATAGGAAGATAGTAAGAAAAAAATCAAAGAAGGTGATTGAAAATGAAGTTAATAGAAGTAAGTAAAGAGGAATTTAAAAATTTGGCTGATAAAAGTGAACAAATTACATTTCACCAAACAATGGAATGGGCTAATTTAAAGTCTGTTAATGGGTGGAAGCACTTTTATGTATCTTTAGATGATGATGGAAAAAGTTGCGGGTGCGCTTTATTATTAGCAAAGAAAATACCTTTGTTTAATAAATATATGTTTTATTCTCCTAGAGGTTTTTTAGTTGATTATAAGGACTATAAGACGTTAGAGAATTTTACTAAAGAAATAAAATTATTTGTGAAAAAGAATAATGGTATATTTGTAAAGATAGATCCTTATGTTGCCTATAAGGAACATGATAATGATGGTAAACTAGTTCAAGGTGGCTTTGATAATAGTATTGTTGTTGATAATCTTAAGAGGCTGGGATATAAACATTTTGGATTTAATCTTATGCAAGATACATTACAACCTAGATGGATGCATGTCATTAATACAGATAGAAATATGGATGAAGTATTAAAGGATATGGAATCTAAAACTCGTCAAATATTAAGAAAAAATGAAAAATGTGGCATTACCACTAGAGAAATTGAACGTAGTGAGTTGCCTAAATTTAAAGATATTATGCAACATACATCCGATAGACGTGAATTTGTTGATAGACCACTTTCATATTATGAAAAAATGTGGGATAGTTTACATGATAGTGGAATATTAAAGATACGTGTTGCTGAAATTGATTTTGATTTATATGAAAAAAATACGCAAGATGAATTAGATCTAATAAAAAAAGAATTAAAAGATAGAATAGATAAGAAATCTAATAATATTTTGAAGATGAATCAAAAGAAATATGAGCAAAGAAATAAACAGGATGAAGAAAGTATTGAAAGATTAAATAAACAATTAGATAAAATTAAAAAATATAAGGAAGAATATGGAAATAAAACTTTACTGGGAGGAATATTATTTCTAGTATATGGAGATGAGGTACTATCTTTATATGGAGGTTCACTTGCTTCTCTAATGCAATTTCAATCTGCTTATACTCTTCATTTTGATGGCATTAAGTATGCCGCTCAGAATGGTTATAAAAGATATAATTTTTATGGTATTACTGGAGACTTTAGAGAAGATAACCCATTATATGGATTATACTTATTCAAGAAAAGTTTTGGTGGACATGTTGTAGAGCTAGTTGGAGAATTTGATTTAATTATAAGTAAATTTTGGTATAACACATATAAAATAAGTTTTTCACTATATCATGGGATAAAAAATATAAAACACAAAAAATAGGAGTTACTTAAAATTCCTATTTTTTATTTGGTTTATTAATTTTTCTATATTTTCATGATCATCACTCGATATGACTCTTATATCATTATCAGCTAACAATTTTGCAGTAATTCCATTCTTATCAATCAGTCTTTTACTAAATGTTCCATCATACCTTTTAGTTCCACATGATGGGCTCTTTTCTTTTAAAATAGCTACTTTACAATTATATAACTTGGCTATTCTGAGAGTTTCTGCAGCCCCTTTAAAGTAAAATGAAGTGTTATCTTCTCCTAAGTTGTTTATTACTTTTTCATCACTAATACATTCTGAAGGGTTTCTTGGAGTAGTCATTCCTCCAAGTGTTTCCGGACAAACTAAGATACAATTACCACTCTTTATTAAGGTATAAATATCTTCTTGAAAATTTGATTCACCTTTATAATTGCAATTATAACCTCCTAAACAAGCGCTAACTAATATTTTTGACATGTTATTTACTTGCTCCCTTTGACCTTTTCTTAAATAACTTATTTGTTATCTTTTTCAAATTATTTTCACCAAATATTGTATGAAGTGTTTTACTCTTATAAATTACTATAAAGTATATTATAGCTCCTACTAAAGTATAGACAACTATAATTGGTAGATTTACTAGTCTATTACTTGATACTTCTGGGATAACAAATCTTAATAAGAATAATACTAGACCCATTATTACTGTAGCACATGTTATATTGAAAATTTCTTTTACAGTAACTTCATAGTTAATTTTATATCTTTTATGTAAAACGTATAAACATATAATTAGAGATACTAAATAACCTATAATAGTAGCGCTTATATTACCATAGAATGGTGGTAATCCCATTTTATTGAAACTATTCATCAAAGAAACATTTAGAAGTAATTTTAGGGTTGCACCTACAAATAAACTAATAAATACTGTTTTATAGTCTTTTAATGTTTGGATAATAGTTACTGCAGTTGTATATAAACTCATAAATAATGAAACGTAGATAAAATATGAAAAAACTGGCGCACCGAATTTGCTTGGACCATAAAAAATCATCCAGACAGGTTTTGCTAACATACTTAGACCTACAGTCATTGGCATTGTAAATAGGAGAAGTATTTGGAAAGTTTGGTTTACTTTTTTGTTAATGTCTTTCTGATTACCAACAACAAAACTTGCCGTTAATGTTGGGATAAGACTTACAATAATTCCTGTTGAAACGGAACTAATAATCATATTAAATTTAGATCCCCATGTCGAAATGACACTCATAATACTTTCAGCATCTTTAGTTGAATAATTTGACATATCACCGATTGTTTTTACTACTGTTGACATATCTATGAAGTCATACATGGACTTAAATATATCAATCATAATGAATGGCAAGGCATATATAAATATTTTCTTAACTATTGCCTTATTTGTTATCTTAGGTTCTTTTACCTTTAAGGGTTTTTCTTGTAATTCTTTTTTACTTTTATGGGTAATATCAAGTAAATAGAAGTACGAAATTAAGGCTCCTGCTGTTGCACCAAAGACAGCTATACCAACTGTTGTTTCAAGGGATAAGTGGAAAACTTTCATAGAAAGATAACTTCCCAATATGATTAGCGTTACTCTAACTACTTGTTCAATAACGTTGGAGATAGAACTTGGAGTTAAATATTTATGTCCTTCTAAATAGCCACGATAAATGCTTAGTATAGGAACAACTAAAATAGCCGTTGAAATAACTCTGATAACATAGGTTACTTGTTCAATGGTATTACCGCCTTTTAAATCGCCTAAAATTAGGTGAGCTACTTCTGGTGCGAAAATGAATAATATTATGAAAGCAATTAATCCTAGTACAATTGATAATTGCTTTCCTATTTTAAAGGCCCTTTCTTTAGCATTATAATAACCCAATGTTTGATACTCACTAATTATTTTACTAATTGCTAATGGTATTCCGGCAGATGATAGCGCTAGGAATAGAGAATAAATAGTATAAGCATAGCCGTAAAGAGCACCACCTTGTTCTTTAACTATTGCATGAAATGGTATTACATATACAATACCTAGAATTTTACTAACTACAATTCCTAATGTTGAAATAAAAGCACCCTGGATAAAGTTATTTTTAGTAAGAACTTTTTTGTGCTTTTCTTCTTTTGATTGTCTCGTTTTTTTATTGCCTTTTTTCATTAATGTAATCACTTCCCATATTTTGTATGTATTACAATAATATCATAAAAAATTTTTTTGGTAAATGTAAATATTAATAATATATAACCATAGCTGAAAAACAATAAACTTGTTCTTCACCATAAATTGATGAAGATACTTGATATTTAATATCCCATAATTCACCTTTCATATCTTCCAAAAAATCATTTATGGCTTCTTCTAAATCTTTTTCATCTTCTAAATCAAATAATTTAACTTTCATAGCATCACCTATTACTATAATAAACTTTTTTATCCACAAAAATTGTTGAAAAAAAGAAATGTGACTTATTACACATTTCTATTTAACTACAATATTAACTATCTTTCCTTTGATAATTATTACTTTAACTATTTCTTTTCCTGCTGTGTGATTTTTTACGTTTTCAGCAGTTAAGGCTTTTTCCTTAATACTTTCTTCATCTTCATTAATATTTATTGTAATTGTAGCACGAACTTTTCCATTTACTTGAACAGCGATTTCTTTTTCTTGATCTACTGTCTTTGCAATATCATATTTTGGCCAACTACTCTTACAAATTGCCTCACCTAAAGCATATTTTTCATTTAACTCTTCAGTTATATGTGGCGCAATTGGATTTAATAGTATTAAGAATGTTCTATAATCATCTTTTGTTATTTCTTCTTGTTCTTCAAATTTGTTTAGTAAAATCATTAGAGCTGATACTGCTGTATTAAATTTCATTGTATCTATATCTTCAGTAACTTTCTTGATAGTTTTATGAATTAGACTTTCTAATTTTTCGGAATAACCATTTTTAGCAGTTACTTTTTCTCCAACTCTAACTACTCTATCAATAAATCTTTTACATCCATTAAGTCCTTGTTCACTCCAAGCAACTTCCTTTTCATAGTCACCAATAAACATTTCATATGTTCTTAAAGCATCTGCGCCATATGAAGCTACCATATCATCAGGATTGACAACATTTCCTAGTGATTTTGACATCTTAACGCCGCCTTCTCCTAGAATCATACCATGACTTACTCTTGTTTCAAATGGTTCTTTATTTGGTACTAGTCCTATATTATATAAGAATTGATTCCAGAATCTAGCATATAGTAAATGTCTTGTTGCATGTTCCATACCACCATTATAGAAATCTAATTTACCCCAATATTTTAAGGCATCTTGACTTGCGAATTCTTTATCATTATGAGCATCCATATATCTTAACCAATACCAAGATGATCCTGCCCAGTTTGGCATAGTATCAGTTTCTCTTTTAGCAGGTTTTCCACAATGTGGACAAGTTGTATTTACCCAGTCAGTGATTGCGGCAAGTGGACTTTCACCATCATCTGTTGGTTCATAGTTTGTAACATCTGGAAGTCTAACTGGTAGATCTTCTTCTTTTACTGGAACCCATCCACAATCTTCACAATAAACTAGTGGAATTGGTTCTCCCCAGAATCTTTGACGTGAGAATATCCAGTCTTGTAATTTGTAATTTACTTTTTCATGTCCTAAATTATTTTCTTCTAGGTATTCAATCATTTTCTTAATAGACTCTTTTTTGTTAGTTAATCCATTTAATACTTCAGAATTTATCATTTTACCGTCACCAGTATAAGCAGTAGGCTTTAATAAATTAGTGAATGTTGTAATGTGTAATTCGTCCATTACTTCTTTTCTTATTGTCTTTTCATCTACCCATTCTACTTTGAAATTGTCTTTTTCATCATCATCTAAGTTTACCTCTTGAGTAGCATCACTAGTAAGTTTGAATAGAAGTCCTGTTGAATTAATCTCATATGCTTGTTTTTTATTATAGGCATAGTAGTGATGATTAATTGGGAATATTTCTCTAATAAATTCAAAATCAGTGTAACCTGTTTCTTCTTTTATTTCTCTTATTGCGCAGTCTACGGCACTTTCATTTTCATGACGTGTACCACCTACGAATAGTCTTCCTCCTAAGTCACCCCAGTTTATTGTTAAGTATTTATCTTGTTTTTCATCATATAAAACTGCGACAATACTTTCTTTATGTTTTTCATCTTCTTTTACTTCTCCTGTTATTTGTTCGATTACAGGTACTATATCAATTCCAAATTTTTTAGCAAATTCATAGTCTCTTTCATCATGAGCAGGTACTGCCATAATAGCTCCTGTTCCATAACTCATCATTACATAATCTGAAATATAGATTGGAATCTCTTTATTAGTAATTGGATTTATTCCAGTAAGACCTTTTATACATACACCTGTCTTATCTTTATTTACTTGAGTTCTTTCAAATTCTGTTTTATTTTTAATCTTTTCACGATATGCTTCAATTTCATCAAAATTAGAAATCTTATTTTTATTCTTATCTATTATTGGATGTTCTGGTGCGACAACCATGAAAGTTACTCCATATAGAGTATCTGGTCTTGTTGTGAATACTACTAAATCTTCGTCAGTTTCTTTTACTTTGAAATTAACTTCTGCTCCTGTTGATTTACCTATCCAGTTGATTTGAGCTGTTTTTATTCTATCTTGGAATTTAGTATCATCAAGTCCAGTGATTAAATCTTCTGCATAATCACTCATTCTAAGCATCCATTGTTCTTTTTCTCTTTGTTCTACTTCTGTTCCACAACGTTCACAAACTCCACCTGATGAGTCTTCATTAGATAGTCCCATCTTACACTTTGGACACCAGTTAATATTTTTCTTTGCTTTATAAGCCATTCCGTGTTCAAAGAATTTTAGAAATTGCCATTGAGTCCATTTGTAATATTCTGGATCAGTAGTTGCGAACTCTCTTGTCCAATCAATTGATAGACCAATTGATTTAATTTGACTCTTGAAGTTTTTAATATTTTCTTTAACAGCAACACTTGGATGAATATGATTTTTAATAGCATATTGTTCTGCTGGTGCTCCAAAGGCATCCCATCCCATTGGGAATAAAACATTATATCCATTCATTCTTTTCTTACGTGCTAGGGCATCTAGAGCAGTATAACTTCTAACATGTCCTACATGAAGTCCTGCACCTGATGGATAAGGAAACTCTACTAGATAATAATACTTAGGTTTACTACTTTTATTATCCGCAACGAATACCTTTTCATCTTCCCAATATTTTTGCCATTTTTTTTCGATACTTGTATAATTACTCATTTTATTTTGTTCCTTTCTTGATTTTATTTTTATGTTTGATACTCTTTTTATTTATCTTATATTTATAATATTTAGCTAATAAGTAATAGCTTGAATATATGATTGGAATAACCAGGATCAGTGCTATTAAAATTTGGATTAAACCAATTTTTACAAGACACGCTATTGTTATAATTATGGCCATATCTAAACTAGATATAAAAGCAATAGTATTCAGCACACTGCTATAATTTAACTCATCTATGTCAACCTTGTAATATGACTTTAATAGCCGGACTTCTACTGGTTCTTTGCGATTGTCATCTTTACTTATTTTACCTTTTTTAATTTTTTTATTATATCTATACTCCTTTATGAACATTATTTCGTAAACTAAGAATATAGTTATAAATGTCAATAAAAATAGGATTATATTTTGTAACATTTTTCCTCCTTACATATAAAAACGCCCTTATAAATCTAAGGACGAATTATTCGCGGTACCACCTTAATTCACATACTATAATGTATGTGCATCTTACTAGATTTAACGGTCTTACCCGATATATTTTTAGATAATCAAGTTCATAAAGTTATCTTATTTGTTTTCACCACACACAAACTCTCTTTTAAAGATATTTCTTTACTAATACTATTACCAATATTTAAAACTTTAATTAGTGTTAGTATACTAAACTTCAGCAATATATTCAAGTAGTTTTAGGAATAATTTGATATGTTCCTTGGCAAGACCTTTGCTTTTTAACTTTCTAATAGCGATACGTTTTTTCTGGATACTTTTATCTCCAAATATGATATTAGCAATGTCTTCTTTCAAATATGTACTTATTTGTAAGTCCATTAAGATACTATTAACATCATCATTTATAACACGTACGGCGTCTATTTCAATATCTTTTCCTCGACAGTTTATAGTTAATTGACCTATTGTTGGTATTTGTTTCAAATAAACTATAAAGTCATTGCCATCTACGGTGTATGTACCATTTATTACTTGGTCATTAAACATTACTTTGACACTTTCGGCTTGTTTTGTATTTCTAAATACTAACTTATAATCTCTTCTATCTGGAACTATACCACTTTTTCCCTCTATTGAACGAATTATAACTGTATAGTTACTGCGAAGATAATTATAATCAATTGATGTTTTTAGATAATATCCTTCTTTATATAGTGAGGTCATACCATCATCTTCATATAATGTATACATGTTACTTACTCCTGGGAAAATATGAATTTCCATTTCTGTTGCTAAACCAATGTTATTTCTGTCACTTCTATTTGATAGCGGAATTATTGATCCCGCATGAGCAAAGACTGGATAGTCTTCTTCTCTAAAGAATGAAACATATTTTTTTCCACCTGGAAATTTTTTTCCTGTGAAAAAGTCATACCATATTCCATCTGGCATATAAAATCTATGTACTGTACGACTCATCAAGTCATCTTTTCTGTTCAAAATTGGACATACTAACAATTGTGATCCAAAGTAATATTGATTTTTGTAAAGTTCATCATCATAGCACCAAGGATAGTTGTAATAAAATGGTTGGATGATTGGAATTCCTACTCTAGAATAATTGTAGGCCTCTGTATACAAATACGGAATAAGGCGATGACGAAGTCTAAGATAGTCAGCAACAATATTAGTTGTTTTAGCTTCCCATACCCATGGTTCTTTTTTATAGTAAGGTCCGCGGGCGGCATGAAATCTTAAAATTGGTGAAAAACAACCTAACTGTACCTGTCTAATATAGAGTTCGCTTTCCTCTATTCCACCGTGATTACCCCCTACATCTAAACTTAACCAAGATATTCCAATATTTGAAGCATTTATATATGTGAAAGTCTCTTTAGCTAGAGCTTCCCACGTTATTTCAGTTGGACCTCCATATATTACTGGATAACGTTGTGGTGCAATAATAGAACCTCTTGATAAAACAAGACCTCTTTTATTAGCGTTTCTATCTGAGTCATGATACATGTAATGAACCATACTCCACATTTTACTAACGTCTTTATCACCTTTATAATCATTCCAAAAGAAGTCAACGCCTAATGACTCTAAAGTATGAAGATATACCTTAAAATACACATCTAATATTTTAGGATTTAGGGGATCAAACTTTATGACGCTGTTATTAGAAATTTCTAAATACTCAGCTGCTTTTTGATAATAAGCATCATGTGGGTAAAAGCCTTCAGTAGGATCAACTACTAAACCAACTCTAATATTTTTTTCATGGATTTTTTTTATACTTTCACTGGGTTTTGGAAATAAATTAGTATTAAAAGTAAAGCCTGACCTTAAGTCTTTCAAATCACCAACATTTCTGTAATGCCAATCGTTATCTAAAAGAATAACAGAAAGTGGTATTCTCTTTTTTTCAAAATTATGGATTAATTCCATAATACTCTTATCATCATATGTAATATTTCTACTCCACCAATTACCTAGGGCATATCTTGGTAACAGTTCAGGAAAGCCAGTTATTTTAAAATAATCTGTTAGAGCCTCTTTAAAATCTTTATCATACATAAAAACATAAATATCTATGTTTCCAGCTGGCCTTTCTAGTAGAGTTCCATCTTTATCTAAAAGATATGTGTCACTGTCATCAAAAGAAGCAAACCCTTCTAGCGAATATAGGCCTCTTTTAAACCTATCATTTAAGGGAATGTCAAAGCCTGAAATATTTCCATTCATATTTCTTACTTCAGGATGCTTATAATACCAGTCCCTTTGTCTATCCTTATCAACATTACTTAAAAGAGTTATTTTTAAGTTCTTGGTGGGATTTATATTTGTACCTTCAAACGGCTTCTCCTTTATATATGATAAACTGAAATATTTTGTTGTTATTTCTAGAAATGTTTGGTCCTGGCGTAGAGTAAAAGCAGGAAGACCAATATTTCTATTTTGAACTAATTGACTGGGAAGGTCTACAAATGTTCCATTTGGACTATATTCTATTCTAATTACTCGCTCTGTTATGACAGAAAAGCGATATTTTTTACCAACTATGCAAGCTTTAGAATCTGATTTTGCTCTTCGATAGTCAACTAAAAATTGTTCTCCTAATGGATACATAATACTCCCTCCTATTCTATAGTGATTATAGCATATTTTTATTTGCTAAAAAAGAATTTTTAAATAAAATCTATTACTTTTACGTAATAGATTAATCATTTATTTTATTTTTCAACATACTTTGCATAGTACTCTTCTAAACTTAATTCTTCTTTATCCATAATCTTTGCGGCCTTGGTTCCAACATAACGGAAATGCCAAGCCTCATGTCTTATTTCCGTTATTTCTTCCTTACTCCTTAAAAATCTATAACAGAAGCCATATTTATAACTGTTTTTTATCATCCATTGATATTCTTGTGAATTTTGGAAAATATTACTGTTTCCACTAGCAAAGTCAAATGCATATCCTGTTTGGTGTTCTGAATATCCAGCTTTCACCACAAATCTTTCAACATATGATTCACCATAAAGAGATAAATAAGTGTTATATGTTTCTTCCTGATCAGTATAACTTCTATAACCGGAATTAACTAAAAGATTTAAGCCTTCCTTTTTAGCTGCCTCAATCATTTTAATTGCTGCATCTACGGCTTCCTTGGTACCTTTTGTATTGTCATCTCCATCTATTGTATATTTTTGTGGTATGCTTGTTAAATTATTTGGAATGTATTCTTTTCCTAAATAATGATGCTTATTAGCTAAAACTAATTTTGTTTTATCAGTAACCTTAATTGCATCTTGGTAAGGTGATTTATCTAAATCAAGATTTACTTTGATAACTGTTGTCTCTTCATCATCACCAACCTCATCCATATACTTTACATATCTATCATAGTTCTCAAGTTTTGCAAAATCATAACTATAAAATTCTTCTAGATATTTTACTTTTGCTCTCTTAGCAAAATCAGAAACACTTTTGTCATTACCATGTGCTAAAATGATAGAAATATCTCTTGTACTATACTTTTTTTTGATTAATTTATTTATGTTCTGAATTATATTTTTTTGATTTTGATATTTTATATGCTTGTAATATTCTAGATTTTCTTCTTTGTATGCAGAACTTTCAAAAGCTTTATTTAAAGTCTTGTTGTCTGGGTTATCTAAGGCATAGCTCTTTTTAAATTTTTTTAAAATGTTTGATATGGCAACATCTGAGTAGCCTGCTTTTTTTAATTCATTTCTTGAATGTAGATAATATCCTAAAAAGACAGCAAGAGCAATTATAATTATCGCTAAAATTTTGCAGATAATTTTTGTTTTAGGTTTTAATTTTAGGACTTTCTTTTGTGGCATAGGTACCTCCTCATTTTGTTAAGTGAATAAAATCACTGGTTTTAAATTCATTGATAGTCATAGCTGTAAATTTATTTTTATAAACCTCGGTTGTTAAAACTTCATTATATTTATAGGCATTAAACTTAATTTTTGAGCCGATTGGAAATTCATTAATTTTGTTTGTGTAATATGAGTAATACTCGGTCTTTGCTGGATTTTCATTATCTATAGGGGTATCTATATTTCTCATATATATTTTTCTTCCACCTACGCATGTGAGCATATCCTCAACTATGACGGTAACAATTTTAGATTCACGTTTCCCTGTGATTGAGATAAGTATACCTATAGTAATAAATAAAAGAATTGTACTACCGGCAGTTAAACCTATAGAAAATATCCATTCATTATTTGAAAATAGTTGTGCTGGTTTTTGGGGATTATATCTAAGTTGAATTATTGGATCCGGATCTGTTGAAAAATCTTTTGGATAATCATAATAATATTTTTTATCATTTACCTTATATACATATTGTGCATGATAATATGGCTTACCAGCTTTGTAAACTTTAGTTTTTGAGCTTAGGTCAGCACCGATTATTGTGTAAGTATTATACTTTTCATTGCAGTTGATTATAAAATAAATACCTAGCCCAATACCTATTAATTCTAGAAATAGAAAAAATATATGAATTCCCTTTTTCCCCTTAGTTACATTTTTTAGGATTTCTTCTTCTGCAGGAGTGGTAATGGTTGATACAACATTTTTGGTATTAACTATTTCTGATTTTGGAGGCGCTATTTCTGCTGCTTTTTGTGTTGGAATAATAGGCTCTAAAGCATTATTAGATGGTGTTTGAATAATGTTAGGTGGAGTAATACTGTTAGCTTGTAAATTAGTTGGCATTATATTTGTATTTTCTAATTTCTCAGTTTGATTTATTTCTTGATTATTCATAAACATCCTCCTCTTATTCTTATAATCATATTATAACAGATAATTTGGTAGTTTAGAGTTTTTTTTAAATAAATTGCAATATAAAAAAGTTATCCACTTTTTTTGTGAATAACTCTGGTAAATTAAGAACAATTATTGTATTCTTAGAATTTGGCCTATTTGAAGAACATTAGAAGTAAGATTATTTAATCTTTTTAACTCATCTACAGTTGTATTGTTTTTACTAGCTATTAACCATAAACTATCTCCGCGTTGTACCACATATGTTTTTTCTGCTGGTTGAGTATTGTTAGAGTCATTTGATGGTGTTTGAGTAGAAGATGGAATAATTAATTGTTGGCCAATACTTAAAACGTTACTTGTTAAATTGTTTCTGGTTTTCAATGCAGAGATTGTAGTGTTATATTGTTGGGCAATAGTCCATAAGCTATCTCCTTTTTTGACAGTATAGACTATTTCGTTAGCTGGAGTGTCGCTTGCCTGAGCTGGGACAATTAATTGTTGGCCTATTTGTAAGCCATTGGTTGTTAAATTATTTAACTCTTTTAGGGCATCAACTGTTACACCATAATCATTAGCAATTTTCCAGAGACTATCTCCCCTTTTCACAACATAAATAGTAGTGTTTGCATTTGGCGTTGTGCTTTTTCTAGGTATTCTTAGTACTTGACCGATTTGTAAAGTGTTTGAACCTAAGTTATTAGTTTCAACCAATTCGGCTACTGTTGTATTATATTTATTGGCAATACTCCAAAGGCTGTCTCCTCTTTTTACGGTATAATAATCACTATTGTCATCACCTGAGGATGGCTCCTTATATTCATATCCAGCATACTCAACAATTGCTTTTAAAGCACCCTCTACATAGTCTTCAATATTGTTTTGAAGTTTCCTAGCATCTGCTTGATTATCAATAAAGCCATATTCTACTAGTAAAGTTTCTGCATCACCTGTTAGTCTTTGAATGTAATAGTAGTCCTTCATTGGATTTTCAGGTAATCTTCGTTGATAATACTTTCTCATTAGTTGTCCTTCACTACCTATTCCCTCTAGTATATTTTTGGCTAATGTATCTGAGTTTCTAAGGGCATAGACTACTTCCGCACCTTCGCCACCTGGTGATGGTCAAAGTGTAACTTTTTTTATTTTTCACGATTTTGGTGTTAACACCAAAATGGAAAATAATCTATATTTTCTTAATTTAAGTAAATCTTATAGATATTTTACATTTTTGTAATTTGAGAAAAAGCATAAGAAGAACTAACAATATTAATAAATTCTTCTGCTTCTTTTGGATTTAAGTCGTGCATAGAATCTACAGCATCTATAAAATCTTTCAAAGCTTTTAATATTTTTTTATAACTATCATTATTTTCCTTTTCCAATTTATCTTTAATTTCATTAATACTTTGCATAAAAATTGTGTAATCTCTATCCATATTCATTTCTCCTTTTTTAATAATCTACTTAATTATTTCCAATTTTTTGTAATTCGTCTTTCTCTAATTCTTTTATAGATTTTTCTGGAGTTGGTAAAGTTTCTGGCATATTACCACCAAGTTCCTCAATTGCTTTTCTAACGGTTCTACCTACATTATAATGAGTTAAACAAGCATCATCTTCATTATCTATATTATCTTTTTTTAGTTTAGCTTCTGTTTGTGTAATACGGAATAAATTTGCACCTAATTCCTCACTACCCATATAATCAAGAATATCTTCGTTTTCTTTTATGTTTTTACGTTTTGCTATTTGTTTAGCTGTTTCTCCATTATAAAGTCCTTTATATCCATAATTATTAAATTTGTCAAAATTTTCTACACCTGCTTCCCTAGCAGTTTTAAATAAATATTTATTTTTGTTATTAACAAGAATCCTAGTATATAATCTCTTTTCATCTTCTGATAACTTTGAATATTCTAATTCAGTAATTTCTTGCTTTCTTGTTTGTATTGCAAAATATGTTTGACCAAGTGCTACTGATTTTTTTCTAGGATTTGCGTTTTGAACTATTAGATAACATGCATATCTTGATAATTTGTAATCTGTTACTGTCTTTGATGCACCTTTAGGCATTGCTATCGTTTTCCTGAATTCAGGAAAATGATCGTTAACTTTGTTATTACTGGTTTCACAAGCAATCATCGCACGTTTTATAACTTTATGAAAATTCTCCCATTTACTATATTCTAGTAAAGGCATTAATTCTCTTGCTTCCCAAAATTCATTTCCATATTCATCAATATGTTTTATACTTTCAAAAGTTTTTTCAGTATATTCTTCTATATTATTCATTTTAACTACCCCCCTTGCTATATATTATACCAAACATTTGTTCTTATTACAATTTTTTTGCCTTGTATAAGTAGTTTATCAATTTTTTATGTACACCTTGTCGCATTTTGCGACAAAGTTCTAAGCATTTAACACACTAAATTTATAGATAATTTCTATGTTTCTATCTTTATCTATAATAATTTTATCTATTAAAGCACCAATTAACTCTCTTGATGGATTATCAATATCAATCAATTCTCTTATTTTATCTTCGTAGTTTTTTAAATCATTCTTATTAACCTTTTTATCATTTTTTGCATCTTGTAGACTTTGAATCTTTTCTCTTATTCTAACTAGAGAATTTTCTGTTTCTCTAGAAATTCTTAAATACATTTCTTCAGATACTATGCCATTAAATTTATCCTGATATAACATATCTAATTTACTAATTAAAGCTTTTTCTTGCTTTCTTAAATCGTTTATATTGTTATTAACTTCACTATTATCTTTTTTATTAATACTTTTAGATATTTCTGATACATCTAATTTATTTAAATACTTTTTACAAGTATTTCTAATAACTTCTAGCAATGCTTCCTCTAATTTTTCATACGGACTGAAATGAGGTTCACACATTCTTCTTTTAGGATCTCTTGAATATCTATTGCAATTAATAGTCCAATAGTCATGATTTTTTCTATAAGAAACTGTTAAAGTATTACCACATTCTTTACAATATAATAAATTTTCAAATAGTCTTTTTTCTCTTTTAGCAATAGTAGTTTTAGTAGTTCTTTTAATATTATTTTGAACACTTTCAAATATAAATCTATCTACTAATGGCTCATGGGTATTTTTAACAATATCCCAATTACTTTTTGGTAATGATTTTTTCTTTTTGGATTTATATGATACTTTAGTTTGTACACTTTGTACCATATCACCTACATACATTTGATTTTTTAAAATCTTTTTAACAGAAGAAATAGTCCACATAGGATTATATTTAGCTTTTGAATTAGGATTCTTTCTCTTCAAACTACTAGGTGTTTTTATATTATTATCATTCAAATAAGTAGTTATTTCAGAAAGTCCTACTCCGTTATAAGCCATATCAAATATTTTTTTTACTACCCATGCATACTCTGGATCTGGTATTAAATGCCCTTTATCATTTGGATCTCTTAAATATCCATAACTTGGAGCACTTCCAATAAATTTGCCATTTCTTCTTTTGTCATTTAAAACATTACGAATTTTAATAGAATTTTGTTTACTGTAATAATCATTACAAGCAAATAACCATGTTGCTGAATCATTACTTGCTTGATTTATTGCATTATCATATCCTTCCAACATAGAAATAAATCTTATTCCATTTTCTGGAAAGAAAGTTTCAACATAATATCCTGTTAAAATATGATCTCTACCTAATCTTGATAAGTCTTTTACTACTACAAGATTAATTCTTTTGGCTTTAATATCTTCAATAAGTCTTTGAAATCCTGGTCTATCAAAAGTAGTACCAGAATATCCATCATCTACATATTCATCTACAAAAATAAATCCTTTTTCTTTGATAAAATTCATTAGTATATTTCTTTGATTAAGGACGCTCTCACTTTCAGATTCGTAAGATTTACCTTCATCAGCTTCTGATAATCTTATATAAATTCCTGCTTTGTAGTAATCTGGCATCACATTTAAAGTGTTATACAAGTTTACTCTCCTTTCCTTGTTGTATAACAACTAAAGCCAATTAAATTATACCATACAAATTTAATTTGGCACATTGTATCAGTCACTATTTACCTTACTTTTAATAAATTTAATTACCAGTTCATTAAAATTAGGAGAATCATCTTTGAAAGTTTCTATTATATTAAACATAAGCCACCTCATTTAAGTTTATGAGTGTCTTTATCAATTTATATCTTCCTCCATTTCTTTAAAACTTTCTAGCATTTTCTCCATCTCTTCTTGTTCTTTTTTAGTTGCTTCTTTTGATTCAATAGGTTCACCATGCCAGTATTCAACACCAAATTCATCCACATAATAAATTTTATCTAATATATCTTTTTTATTTTTATTATATTTATTATAATGGTTAAAATTATTTTGAATACTAGTATTAGCATTTCTTTGAATACTTGTTATTCTTTTCTTTAATACCTCGGATAATTTAATTATCCTCTTTGAATTATTTGTTTCACTATTATTAATTTCTATATCAATATATCCATTTTTTGATAAACTACTTATACTTTTTGATACAGTTGGTTTGGTACAATCAAATTTCTTCATAAAATACCTATTAGTAGGCCAACAATAGCCATTTTTCTTACATAGTGACACTATGTCTATTAATAATATTCTTTCAAAGTAAGTTAATCTATTATCTCCTAATACTGATTCTGGTAATACTAAACTTATAAATGGTTCTTTTCTCATTATTTCTCCAATATAAGATTATCAAGTTTAGTAGTTCCATATTATCCTCCTTTCTTTACCAGTCTTTTTAGGAACACATAAAAAGAACTGAACACATTAGTCCACAACAAAAATAAGGGAATATTTCCAATCTTTTTTGTTGGATTAATATGTATTCAGTTCTTCACTGATTAATTATCATACATTATTCTTTAATGTACAATAAGGCTTTCTAATTTCTTCTAATATTTACTATTTTATATTTATATATGTTTATATGTAATAGTCACATTCCCGTATGACTAGTTTAATTATAACACTAATTGCTACATTTTCAACATGTAATTGTTCGACAATATTCGACAAACTATAATTATTCTTCCATCTCATTATTGCTATTTTCAATTTCAGAAGAAATTATTTCATAAAATTTAGCAGCTAAAGGCGTTATATCATCTTCTTTTTCTATTTTTAAATCTTTCTTATTTTTCACTATTTCTTCTAATACTTGGAAAAATTTACTTTCTTCAAAATTTTCTAAATCGCAAATTTTTTTATTTATTTCCAATTTATTTTTGCTTATTACCAATTTCATTGCTATCCTCCTTAAAGAAAATTTCTCTATATCCAACTTTTTTAACCCGTTTCGATAAAGCTTCCTTACCACCATCTAAAATGTGAGTTGATATATTTAATATATTATCGCTTATATTAGGATTATTAATAGAATGATAATCATATTTTTTAAGACTTTCCATAGTATCGGATATTACATTGTAATCATTATTTTCTTTGATACATATTAATATTTTATCACTGTCACCATTGATGACTAAATTAGCATTATGGCTTATTATAATTATTTGTCTTCTTAATTTTATTAACCTCAATTTTGCGACAACTTTATTGAAAATCGTTTCATTATCTAAATCATCCTCTGGTTGATCTATAACAAGAATTTTATTTGACTTAGGATCCAAAATTAAATCTAACAATATATCAGCCTTTTCACCAGGAGATATCTTGGCTAAATTTTTTTCTTCACCATTATAATTAATAAATATAATTGGCTTTATGTCTGGTTTAAAAATATCATAACCATTATATATACCTTTTGTCACTCTCCCATCTTTATTCTTAAAAATATTTTTAATATATATTTCTCCAAAATCATCAAATAGGTTTCTAAATTTAATTTTATTAGAATTTAATTGATTATAATTCTTAAAAACTGTTGGCAAGTTTCCAATTCTCTCATCAAATATATTAAGAACACTTTCTATACTAACATTTATTGATGAATTGCTTTTGTTAATTGTGATATATTCTTTATCAAAGATATCTTGTGAATTTAATTTTTTCATTTCTCCACTTTTTAACAAACATTCTCGCATTTTCTCTAATAGTTTACTAGTCCTTTGCGAAAAGTCGTGAAAACTATTATTAAAAAATTGCTCTTCATTTGACACACCATTAGAACAAATATCATTCATTTTTTCAACAAATTCTTTTGTCGTTTCTATTCTAGAAATATTTTTTTTATCAATTTCTATTTTTTCTTTATTTGCACTTTTCAATTTAGTTAAAAATGTATTTATATCGTCATATTCAATAAATTTATAATTTTTTATATTTTTAGTAAATTCTAAATATTGTTCAAATTCATAAATAGAAGAATTAAATTTTTCAAGATTTTCAATTTCATTTTTATATAGTTTAATATGTTTGTCACAAAAAAATACATATTTTTCAAATAAACTGATTATTTTAAATGTTGCTCCCGTATTATAATAGAACTTATTATATAATTTCATAAAACTATAATCAAATGGTTCTGTTTTTATATTGTTTAACTCTATATAAGAAGATATACAATTATTAGCACTTTCAAAATATTTGTCAATATTAAATAATTTATTTGTATTAGTACTTAAACTTCTAATTTTTTTTACAAATTTATCAGTATTATAGGGTGCTTCAGACAACAAATCATAAATACTATTAGAATTAATAAGACCAGAATTTTTCTGGGATATAAAATCTACATCAAGATCTTCATTTAAAAATTCTTTTTCCTTTTCATTTTTTAGTTTTACTTTTAAAATTTTAACTTTTTCAAATATATCACTATCAGCATAATTAGAATTGTTACCAATAATGCTTCTTAAAATATAACTTTTACCAGTACCACGAGAACCTATTATAGAATTTAGTCCATCTCCAAAATTAATAGTAATTATATCATTATCAATTTTCAATTTAATATACTCTAATATTTTATTTGTATCTTTTTTGAATAAATTATACCTTGCACAAGAAAATATTCTACTATCATAGTCAATTAAAGCTAATCTCAGCCCTTGAAAAGAGCATTCTGATTTCATATAAAATAATTTATCTTCATTCTCTTCATAAGTATCATCTGCGTTTTTACCGTGAAAATCACTTCCATATATAAAGGCCGAGGATAACGTTTTTGCTGATTCTAAATTTTTTAATTGTGAATATAATAGTTCTATCTTATCTGGCTGATTTTCTTCCATAATTTTAATTTTTTCATTAATTTGATTCATTTTTTTTTCGAAAAACTTATCATGATATTTTGTTTCAAAACCATAAACAATGTTATCTCTCAAATAGTTTAAAAAAGTTTGAATTTTATCATTATTTATCATTCCTTTACGAAAAATTCCTTGATCTTTATCTAAATGAGGAATAGCAATATAATTTATTTCATACTTATCTAATAAATGAATTACATCATTGCTGTCATAACTCTTGTTCTTTAAATCTGCTACATTATAATTATCTATATCAAGATTTATTTTTAATAATAATTCTTTTGAAAAATTAACACCTATATTATTTATTGATAACTTTTTATCATCTAATATTATAATCCAATGAACTCCATCAATTGTTAATTCCATTCCAGGCAAACATTTTTTCTTTATTTTTTTAAAATTTCTTGCATTAAGTAAATATTTTTTGTAATCAAATATATTATGATCTGTTATACATATCATTTTTACTTTTGAATTTTTAAAAACTTTTTTAATATTAAATTTTAAACCATTCGGATTATTTTCAAAACCATCAAAAGAAAGATTCGAATGACAATGAATGTCAACTAAGTTATACATCATTTAATACCTCCTACAAAAAAAGGCAATACAAAGCTTAAAATGATTAAGCCTGTACTAGCGCCTTTTTATCCATTTTTTACATCTACATAATCAATATTTATTTGTCTAACAACTTCTTTAAAATCCATATCATCAATTTCAGTATATTTATTATTATCCAATCCAATAGTTAATACATAAATAAAATCATCAAAAGAATAAATAACTTCTTTACCATACTTAATATTTTCTTCTATATGATCAGCTTTCGCTAATAAACATATTTGTTGAAATCCTTTATCAATTATTTGAGTATTACCATTAGGGTGTGCCTCTGAATAGTGTTGACCTGGAGTTAATGCAATTATATTTTCTACATAACTACTTAATTCTTCAAATTGATTTACTGGAAATATATGGTGCATATGTGTTGCTAAACCCTCAGCAAACTTATCACTAATTTCAGATAATCCATTTCTAAATGCATTATTAAATGCTCTTAATAATTTTTTAGCCTTATTCGATTGATATGCAATTAATTTTTCATTTGGTTTAAATTCAAGGGTCGCTAAGTATTCTTTTCTAGTCATTTCTTTTGGTTTATCAGCATAAATATCTCTAAAATTTAATCTATTATACATAAGCATATCTTTAGTTATTTTGCCTTTAGAAATATATCCTCTTTCTGCACCATAAGTATTCCTCATAAATGACATTGGATTAAGTACTTTAGTGAAAATTCTATTACATTCTACTTCAGTATTAATTGGCGTATTAAATACAGTCATTCTTCCAAATTCGTGTTTCATTTGATTAAAAGTATCTGAATTAGGCTTATTAAAGAAACTTTCAAAATAACTATAAACGCCAGAATCTCTCAATACTTTTTCGTTATACAAATTCAAGAATTTTAAAGCATTCATTTCTCTAATGGAAATATATTCTAATAATTGCCTATTCCACACTTTGTAAAAGTTTTTATTTCCTCTTTTTTTCTTCCATAATATACCTGCGTTAGCAAATAATTCCATCGGTTGTTGAAAAAATTTATCATATTCATTTCTGGCTTTTGTTTCATCAGGATTTGGCTTTTTGAAAATTGATTCAACATTGTTAACTGTATATTCATTATGCCAAATATCTAATGAAGAAAACCATTCCTCTGATGATGAATTAGAAAATTCCAATATACAATCCGCAATAATGCATAAAACATCTGGAGTACACTTTTGATCTATCCATCTAGCATTATGACTTTTCCTGATATCATAATTATAATGAGCCATAAATTTTATTATTTGCTCTTCTGTTAACCAATTCATTTTAAGCCTCCTTTAACTTTCCAAAAAAGAATACTGATGTTTTATCTATATTTAAAGAACGAGTTTGATAATTTCTAGCAATTTTATAAAAATTTCTATATTCATCAGTAGAAAAGAATAGCATATCTTCTTCAGTTAGTTTTATATCTCCTTTTGGAATTAATATTGCAACAGATCCATTTACGATAGTTCCTAAAGGTTTTTTACAAACTCTAGGTTTATATGTCATGTTAGGAGTTATATATACATTTCCGTTATTCAAATAGTCATACACATTGTATTTTTTTATATCATCTAAATCCACATATTGATCATAATCTTCAACATGACATATTTCTGTTGCATCATCATTTATATTTCTAGATTTAATTACCCAAATATTCTTTTTTGATTTCGAACTATTATTATTAGTAATTTGTCTATCTCTAAAAACATCAAAAATATTAAACACCATTTTATTAAATAAATTATCAAAATCTTTATTTCTATAAATAACCCAATAAGGTAATTTTTTATCTGTATAGTAACTTTGTTTTTGTTTTATTTCTTTATCTAAAGTAATAGATAAAATTTTTGATGTTGATGGTTTATTTTTCGTATTTATATTAATACATAATGTTTCAATCAACACACCATCAAATCCTTTTTCTCCAAAATCAATTATCGAGACGATATTCATATTTGAAACAAAGTTTCTAGTTTTTTGATATTCTACAGTATTTAATAAAAATTTAGGCATAACCATAACTACATTATCTGACAAATTTAGCGATTTTTCTAAAAAATAAGATGATGTATTATTGGATTCATCATTAATACAATTTTCTCTATAAACTTTTAAATTTTTATCTTTACTATTTAATTTCATAAATGGCGGGTTGCCAGTTATCAAATCATATCGTTCATCAAAATCATGTAATAAATAATCATTACAAATATAATTAATAGTTACATTTTCTGGAACATCAATTATTTTTAACAACTGCTTTAAAACTCCAATAGAATAATCATTAATGTCTACGACATCAATTATTAATTCTTCTGCATAACTATATTTAGAAATTATATAAGGTATAAAATTTCCTACTCCAACTGATGGTTCTAAAACTCTAATTACTTTTTTATTTATAATAGGCATTTCTTTATAAATATAATTTAATAATTTTTTATTGGTATAAAAGGCTTCTTCATTGTTTCTTTCAGCATTAGATAACTCAGCTATTTTTGACAATGTAGTAAAAGATAATAAATTTTTATTTTCTTTAATATAATTATTTAAATTACCATTATCTAATAAATTGTTATCTTTAATTATTTTATTAATCTCTCTTAACGAATAATTTTCTCGATTTAAATTTTCTTTTATTTTTTCAGCAATTTGGCGAAATATTTCTGTAGGTACTGCCTCTCCAATAGATTGTCTAATATTAATTTCTTCTTTTTTTAAGAATTTTCTTTTTTCTTCATAAGTTAAACTATTCAAATATTTTTCATCTAAGTCAACCCATTTAAATGATTTGGGTATTGTCATTATCTTCATTAATTCTCGAATACTAAATACTCTGTCATCAACAGGATGAATCGTATTTTGACTTGCTAATTGATCATTTCTTGTATGAATACATGGAGCAACTTTATCCCAATATTGCCTTTTATATTTATCGCCGGTTTTATTAGCATTAATTTTTATTTGTCCATTTACAATAGTGTGAGGTTTCTTATTATCGTCTTCCTGTTCAAAAGCAGATTCTCCTTCTTTTAAATCGCAAATCCATTCTCTCATATGTTCTGGATAAACTCTAAAAAAATGATATATATCATCTTTACTAATTTCACCGAATTGACTTAATGGTTTTAATTTACCAATTACTTGTCTTAAAGTTTTTTCTTTTCTTCTTTTTGGAAATAAATCTATTGGTGATATATAATCTTCAAAATCATTTCTTACTCCAATTACTAAAGTTCTAGTTCTACTAGAATTAGAACCATAATCTTTAAAATTAATTACTCTACTCATTATTACATAATCTTTTTGTAAATTATAATTAATGGCTTCTTCGATAGATTTTACATTTCCATCTATGTCTATACAAGCGGTTTTTAAAAATGCAGATACATTTTCAAATACAAAAAACTTTGGTTTAATTTCTTTAACTATTTTTATTGATTCGACTACCAAAGAATTTCTGTTCATTTCATTATTCTTTTTTAAATTAGCTACAGACATTCCTTGGCAAGGGGGAGTAGCAATTACGACATCAACATTATCTAATTTTTCATTTTTCTCCCACATTTTTATTTCATTAAATAATTTTTTCTTAGTTTCTTCTAATGTTATATCACCACAAATATAGCCAGTATCATATTTACACTTTTTATTAAACTTTTGTACATTTAGTCTTCTTTCGATCAGTTCATTAGTAGCAATACATTCAAAATCTTCCATTTTAAATCCATAACAGCCAATTCCAGCACTACTAAATAAACTGACATATGTATATTTATTATTTTTCATGTATTCTACCTCCTATACATGATTATAACATTTATTTTTATCTTTGAGAAGGTTTTGGGCTTAATTTCAAGAAAAATTATTTTTATATATCAATGTATTCTAATAAAAATAATCCTAGAATAGTTATATGAAATCTACTTATATCTAAATTGGTTAAAGTTCCTATTGTATTTTTATAATCCAGTTGTAATACTCCACACTTTTCTAATTTAATGAACGATTTACCATAAAATATCCAATCACTATATCCATCATCAGTATTAGTATTACAACATTCATATAACATAGTAAAATTTAAAGGAATTTGGCTAGGCAAGCCACAATAAATAGAAAAGTCATTCCAAAATATAGTTCTTTCCTCATCTAAAATTACACTTCTATCTTGAAAAGGAGGCATAGTAATTTTTGATATTCGCCCAGGATTATTCTTATTTTCTTCTTCAATTTTTTTATTTTCTATTTCAAGTTCAGCATTTTTTCTGGCAATTTCATCTAATCTTTTAGTTTCTTGTTTATAATTCAATCTCCTCCCATTTTTTAAATATTTTTTTATATATTTAACCAAATCTAAATCATGCTTATTTAACAAGGAAATTATTTCACACAATTCTTCTTCCGTTTCACATTTTTCTTGCATAATATAGTCAATAAATAAAGAGATGTATATATCAACAGTTTCAGGTATGCAATTTTTTATAATACTTTCTAAAACAGATGTTGAAAAATATTTTTTATGTTCAGACAAATTAGAAATTTTATCTTTAAAATCTGATTTGCTTATTTTCTTTTTTTGTAATTGCTTTTCTATCTTTTTTAATCTTTTGATAATATCATCATCACTTACAAATCCCAAAATTCTATTAACACCAAAAACAATTAAGGGAACAAATGAAAATTCAGGAACAGCAAGTGCTACTATTCCAGATCCTGCTGATATTCCATCATTTATATTTTGAATTTTAGTTGCCTTTTTCTTATCCACAACCATCACCTCTTGTAACTATATTATACCATTAAATTCTGATATTTTTTAAGGGCTTGGGATATTTCCCACATACGAATTTTGTACGGGAGTACAAATTCAGTGCTTGCTAGACAATAAATTTACTCCCAAACCAATTCATTTCAATAAAAAAACTCTATCATTTTTATCTGACAGAGTTCCTATTTTCAATAATATTTCTTTAATATCATTGGATTATCTTTTACTATTATTAAATTATATTTTATTTTTAATATTTCTTTTATCTTAGGTATAAGTCTAATAATATTACATCTACAATTAAACATATCTACAGCAGAATTAATATGATTTATTAAATTACATTCTGATAAACAATGTCTACTATATGCATTTGCTAAATAAAATGCTACTACATCTGGTATAACATAATTATTTAAATAATTATTAACATTGTTATAGAAAGGTAAATATATTTTTTCAAATTCTTTATCAGTTATATCAGACATAGATATACTCCTTTAAAATTATTTCTTCTGCTATATTTTTAATATTATTCATTTTACCTATCCATAGCATTTGATTACTACTTTTTAATTTTTCAGTAATATTTTCTTTTTCAGTGAGTTCTTTAATTAACTTCTGCGCCTTCTCCATAACAGTAGTATCAATATTACGAAGATATTCATTTAATGTATCACTAGCAAGTAAATCAAAATATAATCCTATTTTATATTTCTTAATATAATTTAATCTTAATATCCCATATTTTCCTATATTATATTGTTTTTTATTTTCTAATATTAAATTTGGTAATAAATAATCACCTTTCTTAGTGTAACTAATATTCATAACATTTCTCCATTTCTTTTCATATTTATTTGGCTTTAATTGTTATACATTCGTTACACAATGACTATCGCCACCTCCTGCATTTATGTGATTAGAAATTATTATGACATCGGTACCATTTCCAAATGGATCTGTCATTCTTTTGATTCTTTCATTTCTTGTTAGCGTTTCATCTGTATCTCTAACTATAGATGTTGGCACGCCTAACTCTTGTAGTCTCTTATACATGTATTGTGCAGCTCTTAATGTTAAATCTTTTTCTTTTAATGAACCGCTTATTGCTCCTGGATCATCTCCTCCATGTCGGGGTATCGGAAAAGTCCAAATTTATTATTATTTATATTTCTACTGTTTCTTTTGAATCTAACATAGATTTTGTTAATTGTGTAGAAGAAACCATAGTTTTATTGTTCCAGTAATTTAATAATTTATCTTTATTTTCTTTTACCCATTTAATAGCAATATTTTTATTTTTATTTGGAATATTTCCAGCTAGAACTTTAAAATCTAGTAATGAAATAGAAATTTCATATTTATCATATATTGCATGTACATGTGGAGGATTATGGTCACTAGTATAAACATAAAATTTTATACCTTTTTCTTCTCCTAATCTCTCTCTTATCTCATACACTTCAAATACATCTCTATAAAAATTTCTTATTTCTATTGGAATACCAAAATAATACATTTCTTCTACTTTCATAACTACTACCTCAAAATTCAAAATTCCATTCTATTTCAACATCTCTTGTTTTATTTTCTTTATCATATTCTCCAATATATACTTTATCAATAAACTCATCTAATATAATTTTATTTAATTCTTTTATGTTTTTGTATTTCTTTAATATGCTATCAGCATTTTTCTTTTCTTTCTTTTCTACTTTTAACTCATCAATTTGTTTATCTATTATTTCAATTCTTTTCATCATATTTTCTATTTCATTGAAATAATCTTTAGACATCATCTGAAACATATCTTCAGAAATAACTCCTTTAACTTTTTCCTCAAAAAGATTTCTATAATAAGTTTTATTATTACTTATTTTTTTATTTAAATCTTCTTTTTCTTTTATTAGTGCTTTTATTGAATCATTATTATTTGTATCTTGTTCTTGTCTGTTTTCATAGAGTTCTTTTAAATTATTCTTATCATAGTAATTATCTAATAAATCATTAATTGCATTTAACAATATTTCTTCTAAACTATCCATTCTAATTGCTTTGTTGTTAGGACATATATGAAACTTTTTATTACCCTTACATTGTAGATATGCTCTCTTACCAGTTTTTTCACTTTTAACACTATATACATTTCTCATAAATGCTTTATCACAACAACTACAATATACTTTTCTAGTAAAATAATTTATTTGTCCTGTTTTAGTAACTTTGTAATGTGTTCCTAATATTGATTGGACTTTATTCCATGTTTCCATATCTATAATTGGTTCATGTGCATTTTCTATTCTAATCCAATCTTTTTTAGGTACTTTCATAGGTTTATGATTTTTATAACTTACATAAGTTGTTTTCCCTTGAACTAAATTACCAATATAAACTTCATTTTTTAACATTTGAGCAATTGTATCAGGATTCCATCTAACTGTCTTTAAATCACAATTACAACATACAAATTTACTACCTTTTTGTTTTTTATAAACAGATCTAGGTGGAATATTATTATTGTTTAGATATTCACATATTCTATGATAACCATATCCATCTGCGTACATTTTAAATATCTTTTTAACTATTTCAGCAGCTACTGGATCAACAACTAACTTATGTCCATCTTCATCTCTCTCATAACCATATGGAGCAAAGCTTCCCATAAATAAACCATCTTCTCTTTTATTCTTTAAAGACTTTCTAATATTTTGAGATAAGTCATCTAAATACCACTCATTAATAAGTCCATTTATTTGTCTTGATTTTTTGTTAGACTCAATATTTGTATCAGCATTATCTATAATACTTACAAATCTAACTCCCCATTCAATAAACTTATTATGTAAGTATCTTTCAATAACTTCCATATCTCTTGAAAATCTTGATTGTGATTTACATAATACTAAGTTAATCTTACCATTTTCACAATCATTTATAAGTCTTTCAAAATCTGGTCTATAAGTTCCTGCTCCAGAAAAATCATCATCAGAATATATATCTACAACATCCCAACCATTTTGATTGGCATATTTTAAACACATACTTCTTTGATTTATTATACTATCACTATCATCAGTTTTATTTAATTTATCTCTATCTTCATCAGATAATCTACAATATACACCTACCTTTTCTATCATAGCCATTCCTCCAATACATTGGAACAACTACGAATAATTTTAAATACAAGTATATTATATATCATTATTACGAATTATTTAATCTTAATTCTTGATTTTCTAGTTTTATAATGATATTTAACAATTTCCTATTAAATAATTCTTTTAATTCTTCATTAGTTTTATTTTCATTGTTCTTAAATTTATATTTTACATTATATACTACCTCCATTTTCTATTTACCCCCTTTTCTTTAATTATAAATTAAATACTCCTTTCATAGACATCTTCTCCTTTCATTTTATAATGTATCTATTGTATCCTGTATTCCTTTTAATTCTTTTTCAAATTCTACGACTTCTTCTTCAGACATTGGATTTGATTTGCACACTTCAGGATGTTCCATCCAATAAGGTACAATTCCTTCTCGTTTAAATTTATTTATTTTTTTATATTTATTTTTATATTTATTATTTATATTATAGTCGCAAGTTTCTGCTACCACATCGCTACAATTATTTGCTACTTGGTTCGCAACTTTTGTTGGTATCTTTTCAGTATTAAGATATATTCTACGATTATTATTTTCATATTTTACTATGATATATTTCAATCGTTTTATTTTAGACAATGAATCACTAATTGTTCTCTTTGAAACTTTTACATAGTTTGCTAAATACTCATTACTCGCATAACAATATCCATTTTTTAAGGTAAGTGAAATGATAAGACCTAAAACACTACAATCTGTTTTAGATAAATTCCTATCATTAAATAATATTCTTGGAGTCATGATAAATTCACAATCTAATATAATAATAGTTCTCCTATCTAATAAATATGGGCTTTTCCATTCCCAATTTTGAGCAATAATATCCTAAGGGGATTTTTTATATCTTCCCCTATAGATATTATTTTGATTTATTCTATATATCTTATAGAAAAGGTACTAACATAAATCTCCGAACATTTACTGTACCTGTATTTACTAGTGATTCTATCATTCTAGTAAATGTGATATTCGTATAATCCTGTATCGTATTCTTTATAAACTAGATAATTATTTTTTTCTAATATGTTAAGATTATTTCTAAATCCGATATTGGTTATACTTTTAAGTTCCCTTTGTATTCTTCCAATACTTATATGTGAGATAGTTCTTTCAAATCCCTCTGCAAATAGATAAGCATATATTTCTTTTGCTTCAGGTTTGATGTTTTTATCTTTCCATATCTTATGGTTTGAAATGTCTAGGTGTTTTAATCTCATTCATCTCTGTTCCTCCTTTCTTATTGATGAGTTTTACATCAATTTCAAATTGAGTATATCATTATATATTGAGTTTGTCAACACAATAAATACAATTTTGTTGACTTTCTCATCATTTTGTGTTATATTTAATTCAGTTGAGGTGGTATTAGATGAAAAAACAGACTACTGAATTAGGTAAAGTAATAACAAAAGCAAGAGAGAAAAAGGGTATTTCGCAAAGAGAATTATCAAGACAAGCAAATATGGATTGTGCTGAAGTTTCTCGTATCGAAGCTGGTAAAAGATTAAAACCAAATGTTTTATATTTAAAAGGAATTGCTGAAGCATTAGATTTAAGCATGGTTGATCTAATGAAACTTGCTGGATATAATGATTTAGATATTAACTGGGGTAAAGATTTATCTAGTAAACGATCTACTGCTGATTATCAAAAACAAATACAAAGTTATGAAAAGTTTTATTTTGATGTATTAGAAGATATCGAAGAAAGAAGAAAAGTAGATTTTGCTGTTAAAGGTGGTATTGCTGATTTAATTGATAAATTAGAATTAGCTAAGATAGAAAAGAAAGAAATATCTAATGATGAAATATTAGATAGATTAAAGGAAATAATTCCTATGATTAGACCAAACTTAGAAAAATTTGATAAATCAAAATATCCATCATTTGATAGTGCATTATTTCAAAAAAGAAAATAACATTAGTACATTTATTGTATTAAGGTTATTTTTTTATAAAGAATACGTGGCACGTTTTGTTTACGATAGTAAATGAAAGTGGCGATAGTATTCTTTCTTTTTTATAAAACGTAAGTTGCAATAAAAAAGGCGACATTACTACTTACGATTAGTTTGTAGTTTTGTCGCTTATTTGGGTTTCAAAAGGGAAATTCCCTTTGCCCACTGTTATTGGCTATGCCAATAGCGTAGTGGGTTACTATCTTGTCTTAAAGATAGTCATTTAATCTTCTTCATGATACAGGTATTCATCTGGTATATTCGGATAACCACTTATATAAAAATTAAATATATCGTTTAATATTTGAATACATATTCCATACGATTTTTCGTCTAATTTATTTTCTTTAAAACAATTATCCAATTGATTTTTAAAATTAAAATATATGTTTTCATAGTTGGTTTTATCTGTATTTTTAATATCACTTATATTCTGAATTATATTACTTAATTCGTTTATTTCTAATTCTATTTTAGAATCAACTTTGGTTTCTATATTTTCAATTAATTCATATAAAGAAAGTGCTAATAAATAATTAGAATAATCAGTATTGGAAAAACTTTCATATTGATTAAAGTAATTTTTAAGTTCATCTATTGAATAATCATTCATATTATTTTCATTTAATTGATTACATAAATCAGAATCCAACACATAACCTTTTAATGATATTTTATTAAGTTTTAATGTTTTCTCTATTTGATAATCGTCATCTGATAGTTCTACAAGTTCATTTGCTTTTGTTATAAAATTAAATATTTTATTGTTAATATCGTCATGAATTTTATCTATTTCAACATATGATTCTAATATTTTTACATTCAAATTATTATCCATGATATCATCATCCTTAATTATTATTTTAAATTTATAATTACTTCATTATATAATTTTAATAATTCATTATATGTTTGGTTTAAACCAGCACGATCATCTAATAGGATATTGTAATATACTTTTCTACCTTTAAATGGGATAAATGGTGCATCATCATTAATAGAATCGTATGGCAAATTTTCTTTTTGTAAAATTGATTCTATTTCATTATATCTATCTGGTTCAGAAGAAGTAAAAACTATAAAATAGGCATATTCTCTATATTTCCTAATTAAATCTTTAACCATTTCATAGGAAGCTCCTGTGTTATGGTAATCAAAAACTGTACTATCCAAATCATAGGCAATAATTAATTTTTTATGTGCTTCAAATTCTTCTTTTAATCGTTTATAAGATTTTTCTTTATCTAAATATTCATCTATTACATTTTCATTCATATTGATTATAACCCCTTAATTAACATATAAGCAATCATAAATAATGCCCCGCAAACGAAACTAACAATTAATGATAATGTAACAACATTAGTAAATCCTTTGCTACCAGTCGAACTACTATTTGAAGTAGATTGAGTCAAAGTTTTAACTTTAGGCTTATTCATTTGTTTTTTTTGTGCTTTTTGCTGTTTAATTATTTGATTCTTTTGTTTTATTTGTTGATGAACTTGAATTTCACTTTGACTCCTCTTAGAAAAAGGGTTTAGTTTTTCTTGTTGAGTTAATTGTTTTTGTTGTTTATTATTAGATTTTAATGATTTAATATTACTAAATTTTTTACCATCGGGAATTAGTCCTGCACTCATAGTATTTATTAGTGGCTTTTCTTTTTTTCCTTCTTCTTTTCTTTTTCTATTTTCTTTAACTATACTTTTGTTAGCTCTAACTAAATTATGATCATTTTTTCCAAATAAAGACCAATATGTGCTTCTTTCAAAATTAACACCACTAGATGTATAAGTTTTACTAATATAATCTTGCATTTTTCTTTTTACTTGCCACAAATAAACTTTTTGACCATTTTGTTGCATTGTATTCACATTTTTTAAAAATGGTTTAGTAAAATGAAAATCATGTTCTGTACATTCAGTTTTTATATATTTTTCTCTACCACCAACATATATTTTCTTATCTTGAATTCTTTTTATCATTTGAGCAGTTTCTTGTAAATTATCTCTACCTTGTTTAGTTATAATATCTTCATCAGATAAATGCATTTGATCACCAAATCTATCTATCAAGTTTGGATTAGCATTAATTATCTTATTTAATGTTTCCTCAACTTTTTGTCTTTTAAAAGGGCTTTCAGTCAATGTAGTTTCATTATACATATATTCAACCCCATTTGGTTTTTTTAAGCCATCAAAACATGATGCTAATTCTTCTGATGTTATTCCAAAATATTTTTCCCAAATCATTTCATATGGTGCATTTTTATTATCCTTATTTCTTTCAACTAATTCATTAAAAATTTCAACTTCGTTTATCAACATTGAACCATCTGATAGTTGTCTATTGTATTTTTCTATATATTGCATTGAAACTTGTACAAACGATTTCATTTCAGCAAGAATTTGATCATGGTCTTTTAACCCTTTACCTTGATTTAATAATTGTTCAACACGGCTTTGGTCAAATAATGTATGATATCTCATATGTATATCATGATTTGCACAATATTGTAATGCTTTTTTTGTTAAAAATGGATCAAAAACATTTCCATTTAAGGAAGGATAAACAGAATTATTAAATGTACCTGTAGCCATTATTATTGTATCTATTGATTTATCTCTTGAAATTAAATCAGAAAGACTTTTCATTTCTTCATAAGAAACACTTTTAACATTATCGAAATCATCATTCATAGTGCGATTAAGTTTTGTTATAAAATCATTTCCATATTTTTGACCTAAATATATAAATGTTTCATTTATTTTTCCTTGTGATACTTGTTCTAAACACATTTCCAATTCTTGACCATTAATCCCAAGTCTTTCTAATTTAACTCGTGCTTTTTCAGCATCACTCATTTGCGAATTTGAAATATAATCGATAATACTTGCTTGATATTTTTCAAATAATGTTCTTTTTGCTTGTTCTAATTGTTCTGGTGTTATTATTGATTCATAATTTTCAATTATATCTTCGACATTTTTATAAGGAAATTGACCACACATAGTTTCAATGTATTCTTTTATTTGTTCTTTAGATTGTAGTTCAGTTATCATTAACAAATCTATTTGTTGCTGACTCAAAAAAACACCATTTTTATCAGTATTTAAATCAAGGATTGCCAATTCATCAAATTGTTCTACTTCTCTTGATTTAATCATTTCTTCAATTTGTCTCTTAAATTCTAAATAATTATCTATTACCTCTTGTACCATCTTATTTATTTTAGGAATGATTTCAGTTTCAAAATCTTCATTTGAATTTGAAAACATTTTAATTGTTCTAGAAATTTTATCATCATCTATCAACCCATTATATTGACTATTAACTTGATTTGCAATATTAGCTATGTAATCTTTAATCATTTTGTTTTTTTGATTCATATCCACTATTATCACCACTTTTCAATAACAACTTTATCTTTATTATCTTATATATAATTATATCATTTTTTTGGTACTTTTTTATTCTTTTTGCTCAATTTAATGCAATTTATAATTATTCTGTAAAGTATTCTCAATGTTGAATATGACAAGGTATATGCATATAAATCTTTTAACACATCTTCTCTCCTTGAGAAATAATCTGATTTTATTATTATTCTATTTTTTAAACTGAGTAATTTTAATATTTTTAAATCATCATACTTTATAGTATTATATCTTGATGTAACTTCAGAACAATTAAATAATTTACATGAAAGGTTTTTAGTAGGACACCCTTTATTTGTTTGATATAGACACTTTCTACAACAGCCATTACATTTCTCATTGTTTAAATTCCTTTGTACATAACATTTTCCATTTTTAAAACCACATATATTAGAATTTTTAGTATTGTCATCAATTAATTTACACGAACTATCATATATATATGTAATTCTCTTTTTACGATTTTTAATATTTAAGGCATTTACTATATAATCTATCATATTATCATTAATGTTATTTTTAACTACAAAAATAGTATTATAATATAAAATACTCTTATATATATTAAGTTTCTTTAAAAATTTATTATAATCACTATAATTATTTATTAAAATAGCTTTACTTCTCATATAAACACCTACCATAGCAATTATATCACTATTTATGTAATGTTCTAACCTTTGCATCAGATTCTTCATTTTCTAAAATATCCATTATATTATTGTGTGCAATATCAATGATATGTTCTTCGCCTTGTTGTTGCAAAATTAAATTTGCTTTAATCTGTTTTAATCTTTCGATTTCTTTCAATTTTGTTTCAATATCTTCATCTATTCCAATTGGTAGATTTTCTCTCATAAATGTTAAATCAGTATAAGTATATTTAAATAAATCGTTAATAAAAACATTATCAATATACCATTTTAGAAAAGTATCATCCAATGATTGAATATTATCATTATTCGTGTAATCATTTTTCATTTGAACGGGCGTTTCGAAAAGAATATTAGTACAAACTAAATCATCTCCAATTTTTCTCCATATGACAGGTTCAATTCTGAAATACTCATCATTATATATTATTGCTTTTATTTCTGTTCCTTCTTTAGTTTTAGCTTGATATACATCATAAGTTTCTAGTACCAACTTATCATCTATAATTGTTGGAAATGAAAATTTTTCATCCGTTATACGAAAATTTGATTTAATTGGTAGATGTTCCTGATTATTTTCTCCGATATAATGTAATTCATCAACTAAATCAATACAACACCAAGTTTTACTAAAATCTATTTTTTGCTGTGGATAATATCCTAAAGCATAACAATTATCAAGAGTAAAATATCTGTTTTTATATATCTTTGCTATACCAGAAACATATTTATAAGGAATCGTAGGTACAATTCCAAATTGTTTTCCAACACATCTTGTTCTGTAATCTTTTACAAAGTTTCTACTTTCACGTTCATCCACAACTCTACTTCCTATACAGCAATCTTCTTCTAATTCATCACTTCCTAGACAATGATCTTTATATTCATTATTATTATTTTTATAATAAGATTTTAAAAGTATATAACTTGCAGTAGCATCTTCGAATTGATATCTGCCAAGATATCTATTCCAATATCTATCATAATCATAATATTTTTTTTCGTGACTACTATCTCTAAAATTTTTATACATTTCAAATGAAAAACTAGTATGTCCAGGATTACCATTTATCATCATTTGTTCACAATCAATAACTGAAATAGGACTATAAACATCTTCTTTCAACTTACTCATTTAATTTTCCCCCTTTATTTAAGCAACTTTCTTCTTTCGCAATGTTTTGCATTGATTATGCTTATTTTTTCTTGCTCTTTCATAATTTCTTTTTCTTTTTAAATGTTCAATATATCTTGTTCTTTCATTTTGAACATGCCAATCTATAATTTGCTTTATTGTTTCAAAATCTTCATTTCTATTTGTAAACATTGCTATTGCTCTTTGAAACTTCTCATCTGGTATTATATTATTACAAGAATAATTTAATTGCAGAACCACCTTTGTTAAATATAAAATAACTTTTTGATTCTTGATGTTCATTAATGTATTAGTATTATTTAAACTTTCATTTTTCATATATTTTCCCCCTTTTCTTGCCATATATTATAATAGTTATGCTGTCATTTGTAAAATGCTTATTTTTTATGTTTGACATAACATTTTGTTATGATATAATATTTATAGGTGATGAAGCATGAATATTAATTTTGAATATTATAAAGTATTTTATGTAATAGCTAAAAACAAAAATATAACTAAAGCAGCTAATGAATTAAATATTAGTCAACCGGCCATAAGTAGAATGTTAAAAACAATGGAAGATCAAATGAATACTAAATTATTTATTAGAAAAACAAAAGGTGTCATATTAACAAACGAAGGAAGAGAGTTATATAGACTTATAGCAGATAATATTGATAATATTATGAAGTCTGAAATTAGTTTTTCAAAAATAATAAGCAATAAAGCAATTAAATTTGCTAGTAATAAACCATATATCAATTATTTAATTGAAAATAAGAAATTAGATAATATTTTTAACACTAATTCAAATATAAATATGATTGATACGAATAATTTTGATTTACTAAATAATCAATTATCTAACAACTTAATAGATTTTGCTTTCATATCAGAACCTACTAATTATCAATTTAATAGTGAGTTAGTATTTAAGCAATTAGAAGAATTTCATATAGTTTATTATTCAAATAAAGATAAAAACAAGCCAATTGTTCTTTTAAACAAAAGTAAATTTAGTAGTATATGTAAAGAATACTTAAAATCAAACAACATTAACATTGATAATATTATGTTAGTTGATGATTATGATGTTATTTATCCATTAATATCTAGTGGATATGCAAATGGTTTTTTAATTAAAGAATATATTAATAGTAATTCATCAAATACTGACATTTCAAAATTTAATATATCAGATAGCATTTCTACTATTAAAATGGGAATATTATATAATATAAATAATGAATTAAAAATTAGAAAGTATTTTAATAAATAAAAAAAGCGAGAGTATGCTAATTAAAACATATTCTCGCTTTTATAATACATTTAGTGAATAACAATAATCATATACATTTAATTGTTCATTGATTATAGTATTGATTTCCTCATTTTTAAAATTGTATTGAAAGATATTAAATAACATTTCTACTGAAAACTTTTGTTTTTCTAATAATGATAGTTCCATATACTTTGCTGAAATAAAAAGTAGGTTTTTATGTTTAGCAAAGTTAGTTATTGTATTTTTAGATTCAGAATCTAGTATTAATAATATATTTTTTAGAAGTTTAATAAAGTTATTAATATCATAAGTAGGTGTAAATCCTAAATCTTCAAGTAGGTGTAGTGCTAATCTAATTTTATCAATATCTTTTAAATTATCATACATATTAAGTAAATCAATAACTTTTTCGGTGTTATTATCTAATAACATAAATCATTCTCCTTTCAAACTAGCCATTTTAGGTACTTTATTTAAAGAACAGATAAGAGATTAAACCTTAACTTAAAACTTAACTATAAGCATTTAAATAGGGTATAATCTCAAATTTCTGTTTTACTATTTATCACTCTAACAATTAAAAAAATAAAGAGTATTTTTTAATCTTATCTATTTAAATCAAAATCATCTTTATCATAATCATATTCATCATAATCTCTAACTCGTTCTTTATAATAATCAGGTGCATCAACATATTCAAATAATTCATCTTGTTTAGTTGTTCCTTTAGATATTTTAATAACATCTCCCATATCAAACTCACTATTGTCATAACAATCTTTAACAACATCTGCAGTTTCATCTTTTGTATAATCATTACCTCGTTGTAATAATTTTCTTAAAAATTTCTTTAATAATTGGAATAGTTCATTTAATCTATAAATCAAACTTCTATTTTCATCTTTTAGTTCTTTATTTTCAGTTTCAATTTTATTAACTTCTTTCTTATACTTTTGGTTTTCTTTTTCTAATGATTTGTAACTATTAGCATAACTATCAATTTCATTAAATATTGTTTGTAGTTTAGGTTGTAATTTCATTACTTTTTTAGATTCACTAATAACATTATTCATACTTTCAAAAGTATCTTTTTTTACCTTAACAAAGTATTTATCAATAATAAGTGTTTGTTTAGTTGTTTTCATTTTTTCTTCAAAATCATTCATTGCTTTATCAAATCTATCATTTTTAACATTTAATTCATGATTTAATTTTTTAGTAAGTTGTTTATATTCTTTTATTTTAATGTGTTTATTATCACTTCCTTTAATTCCTCGTTCTAGATCATAACCCTTATCAGTTAGTCTTTTATGGTATAAATCTTGTAAATGTGATAACTGGATTTTATCTTTAATATATTGTTTTTTAGAAATAGTGTATCTTTGTGTATTAGTTCTTTTATCATATTTCTTAACAAGTGTAACAACAACACAATGAATATGTGGTGTTTCTTCATCTAAATGGACAGTAGCATGAAGTATTTGTTCTTTTTTATAACCTAAATCATTATAAACAAATTCCATACAAGTATCTGCCCAATCTTTTATTTGTTCTCTAGACATATCTTTAAAGAAATTATGTGATGCAGTCATAACTAATTCATCAGCTACAACATTTTTAGAACTATTTAACATTTCATGGTATCTTTTCTTTCTATCAGCTCGTTCATTTTTCATTCTTCCGTCGTGTTCTTTTTTATATTTCTTAGTTAATTCATCAAAACCTTTAACATATTTAACATCTAAAGGAACAAGTTCTATATTGTTTTTAGTTAATTCTAATTTAATATTTGGGTTAGATTGATAAGCTTTCTTTTCTCTTTTATTATGTGATCCTATTTGTGCTAAATCAGGTATATTCTTAATAGGTTCAACTCTTAATATTACATAATTTAATTCCATAAATCATTCTCCTTTCTTTTTAAACAACAAAAAAGATATGTCGTTAAACATACCTTTAATACTTGTATTTACTTGCATTTATAGTCATTCACTATTATTTTTGGATTTTTCAGTATCCCCCATGACCAGCATCTACGACTACACCTATTTTCTTTCTAAAATCCATGTTTTCACCTCTAGTATATGATATGTAAAACGACAGATTAGGAAACAAAAAAAACTTATTCTAACTCTTTTCGTAGCGTAGATAAGTTTTCTAAAAAATGTTTTTTGTATATTCTGTGAATAATATACTCTACTGCTTATTATTTTGGATGTTGTTTATATCTCCACCTATCACAACCGTAGGCATACTATTCCAATCTATTTTTGATTTCTTAATATTTTCTTTCTTCAAAACCTTAACAATTTTATTTTCCAAATCTTCCTTTTTAAATGGTTTTGCAAGATAATCAATAAAACCTTCACTCATGTATTTTTCATTTGCTCCTGCCACTGCATCGGCTGTAAGAGCAATAACAGGAGTTTTGAAATCACTACTATTTCTTAGCTCCTTGATAGTTGCCTCTCCATCCATTTCGGGCATCATTATATCCATTAATATCAAGTCATAACTATTTGATTTTAGTTTTTCTAAACACTCTTTACCATTGTAACATTCATCTATCTCATATGGTAAGTCGGACAAAAGTCTAGTAGCAACTTTAATATTTAATTTATTATCATCTACTATTAATATTCTTTTTTTAGTACTGTTACTCTCTGTTAAAGTTTCTAAATTATTAGTGTTTTCTTTTAATTCATCTAAGTTATCAATTATTTCAACTGGTTTTCTTATATAATTATAATCTATTGTTTTATCTGTTGTTTCATCAACTAGTTTTCCTATTTTCTGTGGAATATTTACTATAAATAATGATCCTATTCCAAACTGTGATTGAACATTTATCGTTCCATTCATTAAATTAACAAGAGATTTAGTTATTGCTAAACCAAGACCTGTTCCTTCAATTGTAGTATTCATATCTTCTTCTAATCTTTGAAACTTAGTAAATAGCTTTTCTATATTCTCTTTCTTTATTCCTCGCCCGGTATCTTGAACACTAATAATTAGTTTACTAATATCTCCCTTATTAATACATTTTACATTTAAAGTTATTTTTCCTTTTTCTGTATATTTAATTGCATTAGTAAGAAGATTATTAATTATTTCTTTTACATGTGTTTTATCGCCAATTAATATATCTGGAATATCTTCGGCCATCTTTAATTCAAATTCAATCGGCTTATCTTCTATTCTTGTAGAAGTTATCTTAGCCATTTTAGATATCTCGTTTTTAAAATTATATTCTTTTTCTATGATGTCCATATGTTCACTTTCTATTTTATTTATATCTAAAATATTGCCTACTATTTCTAATAATGTATCAGAAGCATTTTTAATATCCTTGGTATCCTCAAGGACTTCCTTTGGCACTTGATCTTCATAACTTGAAATATCTTCTGATAAACCAACAATAGCATTTAATGGTGTTCTAATTTCATGAGACATGCTAGATAAGAAATCACTCTTAGCACGATTGGCTTTCTCTGCTTGATCTTTTGCTAATTCTAATTTAGCAATCATTTTTAGATCAGGATTTTCTATTGTAAAATACATTAGGCAACAAATTAGGCTTTCCATAGCTGTGGTTATTACCAACTCAGGATATTTCATTTGAATAACCATAACGCCTAATCCAAGTAATAAATATATCCAAATTGGTAGAACCTTTTTATTTAAACCAACACTTTTTCTTTTTGAAATTAAAATTACAAATATGACTAAACTTAATATACCAGATAAATAGAAAATTATTTGAACAGCTGGTCCATATGTATAATAAATTTTTTGTTCAACATCTCTGTGTAAATTATATGGAAGTAAAAATACCACAATAGATATTAATATATCAACTATCAAAGTTATTATATTAGCAATCTTTTTGTGTTTAAATGAAATTTCAATTAAATAAAAAATTAATAACGATATAAAAATGATAAAGTACACTAAATAGATTCGTAATATAAAGTCACTTATAACAGGTGATATTACATCATATTTGTATGATACATAATCACATAGAAATTGTAATACCAGTCCGACTAAATTTGTAATAAGAATATATTTATATATTTTATTTTCACCATTGTCTAATCTTGTTTTTGAAAAATATAGGAATGACAAAGCAATAACATACATAAAACTAAAAATTATTAACCATGTAAGATTCGAGATAACCATAAACTCACTCTCCTATATTAATATATTATCATATAAATTCACTATTTTAGTAGTTTTTCGATTATTTTATACAAAAAAATTATCTCATTAACGAGATAACTTTTTTTGCTTATTTTCTTCAATAGTTTTATTAATTACAATAAATCCATCCTTTTCTTGTTTGATTTTTGCAACATCTCTTTTACCAGACTTAGCATATGGGAATGATTCCCTAATTTTAAATCTACATGGTACCATATTTTCATTATTAGTTTTTTCATAAATATATTGTTGAAGACTATGCAATTTTTCTTCCAAATAATTTTTATTTGTTTTCATATTTTTTTGAATTTCGTCAGTAAATATTATATGTACTGCTAATTCTTTTTTGTCATCATCATCAAATTCTAATACATCGCACATTTTAATTCCATCTAATTCCATTATAATGTTTTCTATATCAAAATTATATATTTTTTCTCCATTTATTATTGAATAATCGGATGCTCTACCTTCAACAAATAGATTACCCTTTTCATCAATATATCCAATGTCTCCTGTACAATTCCACTTTCTACCATTTTTATCTATATGAAAATACTCTTCTGTTGCCTTGTCGTTTTTATAATATCCTAACATACTACATGGAGTATTTGCCAAGATTTGTCCTCTTTCATAATAAGGTAGTTCATTGAAATCGTCATCAAAAACTCCGATTGTAATTCCAGGTAGGGGAATTCCAACAGATCCTCTTGTACTTTCAGCCATTTGAGTTTGCGTTGTTATTGCAGCTCCACATTCACATTGTCCATAAGCAACCCTTAATGGTGAATTATTTCCATGTTGTTTAAATACTGTTTCTATTTTAGTGGCAACTTCATCACTTAGTGGTTCTCCACCTTCAAATGGATAATTAAAAAATGATAAATCCTTATTTTTAACCAGTTTTTCATCTAAAAATCCTTCATACATACTTGTTGGGGCAACACAATAGTTTGGTTTTGCCTTAACAATATTTTTTACAAATACATCTCTTTCAAATCTTGGATCCATAAATACAGATGTGCCATAAGATAATGGTAAATGAATTGATGTACTTAATCCAGTTGAATACCAAGGAGGTATAATTTGATAAAACTTTTGTCCTCTTGAAATGTCAACACCAGATGCTGGATATGATTGAATCGAATTTTGAAAACTATCATTTGATAATAATATACCCTTAGATGCACCGGTTGTTCCGCTTGAATATACCATAGTTAGTGGTAAATCTTTTTCATATGGAATAGTTTGAATTTCAGCTCTATTCTTTCCATCTTTGATAAATTGATTCCAATATAATTCATTGCTGTAGCTATCTATTTTATATTTTTTAGAGGCAAATCTTAATATTGAAGAATTTAATGTTGGAAGAATAATTATATTTTTGATTCTTGAATTTTTTATCGCGTCCTTTAATTCTGGATAAAATTTATCCATTATTATCAATATATCACTTTCGCAATCACTAATTCTTGCTATTAAATCTTTTTTTTCAAAATGTGGAGCAATCATATTAGCAACTGCTCCTAATTTTGATAAGGCATAGAATGAATAAACGGTTTCTGGAATACCTGCTGCACAGATTGTGGCAAAGTCTCCTTTTTTAATTCCATACTCTTGAAATGCTTTGGCTGTAGCTTCAATATTTTTAAAAAATGTTGAATAATTTATTTTTGTTCCAAAAAATTCCAATGCTAAATCTTTGGGAAAAGAAAAATTGTTATTATAAACTTCCTGAAAAACTGTCCTTTTAGGTATCTTTTTTCCTAACTCTTTTTGATTATAGTTAACAGTCCACGGTTTATCTATTGTTGGATAACCGCTTAATTTTAATGTTTCAAGTTTTAATAAATTTTGTTTTGCTTCTAATAATTCTTCTTTAATCATAACAAATCCCCCTAGTATCCTCTTAGTATTGTTCTATAATTCCATGTTTCCTTTTTTGTGGCATATTTTACCACAAAAGGTTGTTTTTGTCAAACTGACAATACTAGTAGATTGTGTATAACTTTTTATACGAGTATTATACTACAGAATCTCAAAGAGATGTTAAATAAAATTATTAATTTAGTACTTTAACAAGTAAATACAATTTATATTCCGCATGTTTTCATAGAAAAAAATGAAAGTATGAAACAAAAAAAGACTTATTCTAAGCCTTTTGCACTATTTTAACAAATTATATAGTCCTACTTGTACTCCTAATGATACTAAAATAAGAATTACTATTATAACAAGTGCATATATTACAAAAAAGGATCTAGCATAGTTTCTTCTGTTAATATTATCATTACTAAATGAAAATACTATAAGGAGTATAAAACCAATAACTGGTATACTAAATAATATATTATATCCAAAGTATGCCCAAGGTGATAATGGTTTATATTTTGTTAAAATTGTTTCATTATTTAAATCCATATTTTTACCTACTTACTTTCCATTAATTTTTTTAGTCCTTGAAGTCCAAATATAACAATTGCACCTATAATGAATGATATTATACTAAATGTATGAATACTTAAACATGGCAATGGTTTATCTAGTGTTGTTGGTCCCATGACAATTGCGTATAGTGATCCTAGCATCATTCCTAATATAGCATATACGGTCTCACTACGATGTTTGTTTAGACATTTCTTAATTAGTCCTACAAAGAAAATTATTCCACAGATTACACCTAACCCGAAGATGATTAGAGCTGGAAGATAAGAAAAATTAAGATGGATTGTTTCTTTAATACCTGTCATAATTGGAATATAAAGACCAAATATTAATAGTAGAGTTGAACCTGATATACCAGGTAAAATCATTGCTGATATAGCAATCATGCCTGCTACAAAAATGTATATAGCAAGTGGAATGGTAAGATGAGTAATGTTGCCAACTTTTATAAGATTAGTGCTAGAATTAAGTGATGAAATGACAACTACTAAAGCCATTCCTAGTATTAAAAATAATATATTTTTATATTTTCCCTTTAAGACTTTCTTTTCTTCTGCTACAACAATTGGGATTGCAAATATAATAAATCCTAAGAATAATGAACTCATACTGTAAATCTTTTTATCAAATAAACTTACTAGTATTGTTGCACATAGTAAAAATCCTACTACCCAACCTATACCTAATTTTACTAAGAAAGACAAAGCCTTCTTTTTTTGTTGTAAATTACCTTTAAATAACTCATCTAATGAATTTATAAAATCATCATAAAATTCCAATAGAAAGGCTATTGTTCCTCCAGATACTCCTGGAACACTATCTGCCATAGCCATACAAAATCCTTGTATAAATCGCATTATGTATTCTTTTAATTTCTTCATTTTTTCTCCCTCATTTAATTTTCTTTTCCATCTTAGTATAGCATATAATATTTTTAATTACTACTTTTTTCTATATCTGGATTAACATGTATCATACAGTGTTTACATTCCTTAATTTTGGCTTCTACTTCATCATGAACATTATGTGCTATTTGGTGGGCTTTTTTTAGGCTTATATTGCTATCAACCGAAATTTCTAGATCAATATATATTTTAGAACCAAAAAGTCTTGTTTTTAAATCGTCAATTTTATGTACATCTTTTTGATTATTTATTATATTTCTAATATTTTTTTCAACTTCCTCTGATACTGAACAATCAACCATTTTATCAACAGAATCATGCCAAATATCAACAGCTGACTTCATAATCAAAAGAGCTATTGCGATACAAGAGATAGGTTCTAATATTTTTATCCCTATAATTGATCCAAATATTCCTATAAATACTCCAATACTGGATAACTCATCTGCCCTATGATGCCAGGCATCGGCCATTAGAGCTGATGAATTGTTTTTTTGAGCGATATTTTTGATATATTTGAATGTTAATTCCTTTGTTATGATACAAATGAGAGATATAAAAATAAGTTCAAAGCCTGGTATAGTCATGGTAATATAGTTTTTCTTAATGATAGTTATAATTCCATTATAGCCTATAAATAAACCAGTTAAAAATATTATTACGGATAGTAATATAGACGTAATACATTCATATCTTTCGTGACCATATTGATGTTTCTTATCGGGTTTTTTATGAGATATCTTTATACCTATCATTACCACTAGGGTAGCAAAGACATCAGATAGAGAATGAACTCCATCTGATATCATAACATTGGACTTAGTTATTAGACCACTAACAACCTTTAATACCGCTAAAAATATATTAACAGCGATACTTACTATTGTTACTTGATATATATTGTTTTTATTAGATATAATTTTTTTCAAATTTATCACCATATAAAAATATCTATGAATTTAATACTTCATAGATATTGTTTATTAAAATTATATGCTTTTGAAATGATTATGTGTATATTATTGGTCTGATGATGATGACAATGTTACCTTTGTTTTATAATCTTTACCATTTCTATAATATGTAACCTCTATACTTTCTCCTGGTTTATATTTATATAATTCATATCTTAAATAGGCTGTATTTTGAACTTTTTCACCATTTATTGCGATGATGATGTCTCCTTTTTTTAATTCTGACTTACTAGCACCTGAATTAGCTGCAATATTGGCTACTACAACACCACTTGTAATAGTGCTTGGAACAGATAGGTTATTTCTATATAGGGTTCCTGTATCTTTGGCATTAATCATACTTATTCCTAGTACTGGCCATTTAATACTATCTCCTTTTTCAAGTGAATCAACGTGACTCATTGCATATTCTATTGGAATAGCAAAGCCCATACCCTCTATTTCCTCTTGTACTAATTTCATAGAGTTTATTCCAATAACTTCACCATTAATATTAAGAAGGGGTCCTCCACTGTTACCTGGGTTTATAGCGGCATCTGTTTGTAAAACTTTCATTACATAATCTTCTGTATTGGAATTGCTGACGCTTACTGAAACCATTCTATTTTTACCAGATAGAATTCCACTTGTTGCAGTACCTCTGTATTCATAACCCATTGGTGACCCAATAGTAAATACGGTATCTCCTACATTAGATGTTGAAGAATCACCAATTATAGCGACACCTTTTACATCCGATTTATTTATTCTGATAATTGCTAAGTCTAAATACTCATCCCCACCTAAAATTTTACCTTCTACTTCTTTGTCATCACTCATGACTAAAATGACTTTATCACTATTTTCAACTACATGTTGATTTGTCATAACATAACCATATTTATTATCAGTTTTATAAACAAAACCTGTTCCTGTTGATGCTTCGGTGTCTCCTTTGTAACTACTAATCATTACTACTGCGTCTTTTGCTTTTTCAATAGAATCACTTATACTTGTTTTTTCAACAATTGTTTTTCCATTTTTTGTTATTGTTTTAGTTAACTCTAACATTTCACTTAATTTTGTATATTTGATTAAGACAAATGATATTATGACACCTAAAACTGCTCCTAATATCACGAATAAAACTGTCTTTATATTAGAATTTTTTTTGCTTTTATCCATTTATTTTATTTCCCCTTTCAATGGTCATTAATTCTTTCCAGTTTTTAGGAAAGCCCATTCTATTTAATACTTCACCAATTTTTATAGCATTTAAATTATAATCTAAAGTGGTAATGGCATTATCTAGTTCAAGCATCATACTTTTGAATTCTTCTGGTTGAAGTAATTCTTTCATTATGATAATTAAAGCGAATAAGTCATCTTTACCATACTTATATTCACCATCTACTTTTTCTATGTTTAACATCTTATGATAAATTGTATCATCTATTTGTTTATGAGTTCTATTTTCATATAAAATATCTTCATGTGCACATAGATTACGATAATTAGAAAGAATTGGCAAATATGTTACTAGGTCATCTTTACCTATACCATATACATCTGCTATGGCCTGCTGGTCTTCGTCCTTTAGAACTGAATACATCTCACTTACTATACCAAACGATAAAACCTTAACTAAAATCCAAAGTGGTATATAACCATAATTATTCACATAATGGATTGTTGCTGTGTTTTCTCTACTATTGCTTCTTATTTGACGCTTCATTTTTTTAATTAAATCATTTACTTGTCGCTTTTTTTCTGGACTAGTATTGAAATTTGATTCCTTCAAATAGTCTTTTTCCTTATAACCATACCTTTTGGATAACTGATATGATGATATTGATTTTAGATTATTTTCAATAATTAATAAGTTTTTGAACAAAATGTTTCTTAATCTTCTATCAAATAAGAAAAGACTATATAATTCTTCAAAATGAGTTCCTGGTTTATATACCTTTTCTGTAATTGATTTTAAAAATAAATGTCTATAACCACTAAGGAAAAAATAATTTTCACGTAACAAAACATTTTTGGCATAAGCTTCATTTTTAATTATTAATCCCTTATATTTTAAGATTTCTATTTGTTCGTCAAGGTTTTTAAATTGTTTCTGTATCATAATCTCACCTATTGTAATTATAACATATTTTTTATAAGATAAATATGAAAATGTCTTATTTATTAGTAATATATTTTTAGTGAGGTGAATTTTATGCCAGCAACTGCTACACACGCTATTTTTGCAATGGATGTTTATAATGAATTACCTAATACAATAAAACAGTTAATAGATAAAAATACATTTCAGTATAAAATGTTTTCACAATCTACTGATTCTTTAATGTTTTATAATATAGAGGGTTTAAAGCCAGGTAAAAAGGTAAGAGAATTGCAACATACTTTTCATACGTCTAAATCGAGATCATTTTTTATTACTTTAGTAGAGTATATTGAAAGAAATAAATTATATGATAATTCTTATGTAATGGTGTTTTTATATGGTTTCATTTGCCATTATGTACTTGATAGTAATGTTCATCCTTTTGTTTTTTATAAAACAGGATTATTTGATAAAAAAGACAAAAATAGTTATAAATATAACAACTTGCATGCTTTTATGGAAACTTATTTTGATAATTATATGATAAAAGAAAAACTATTCATGGATCCTTTTAAATTTAGAATTGATAAGTTTTGTTTTGATAATACTAAATTTAATAATGAACTTAATAAATGTATTGATTATGTTTTCAGAGAAGTTTTTCATGTAGATAATATGCACAAAATATACTTTGATTCTCTTAAACAAATGAAGGGATTTATTAGAAGATATAGATTTGATAAAACAGGAATTAAAAGTTTTGGATATAAATGTATTGATAAAATTACTCCAAAGAGTGTGTTTAGATTTGAAGCTTTATCATATCATTACAAGTCAAAAAGGGAAGAATATTTTTTAAATACCAGGCATGAAATTTGGTTTAATCCATGTGATAAAAATATTTTTAGTTATGAATCGTTTGATGATTTATATAAAAAATCTATACTTGAAGCAAGAGATATTATTATTAAACTTGACATGTATTTTAAATCTAAAAAAGTGAATTTATGTGACATTTTTTTAAATAAAAGCTACTTAACAGGATTAGATTGTGATAATAAAAATACTTTAAAATTCTTTTATTTTTAGTATAGTAAGTATATATTTGTACATAATACTGTTAGGTGAATATTATGTTTTATAGATATGAAATTAAAAAACATGGTGGTAGAGATGTACTTTATTTATATATGAGCATGGGTGAAGAGGAATCAAACGAATTTGTTAATAGAGATAATGTTAGTATAGAAGAGCGAATTAAGCGATTTATAAATCAAAACAATATTAATTATTCCAATGGTCCAGTTTATTTAGTAATGAATGGAATAGTAGTAAAGAGTATGGACATAAGTAATAGAAAAGTAAATGTTGAAACATTAGATGAAGAAATACCTTATACAAATAATAAATTTATTGTAAGAGTTAAAAATGAATATGAAACTATTAGTATGAAATTAAGCGATTATTTATTAGGATTAATGCTTACAAATGTAAACTATGATTTCGATGTCGAAGTTTTAAAAAGTGTTGCTATTCTATACCGAACTTATGCATATAAACAAATGGGAAAAATTGGATATATAGAAATAGATGATCACTTCGCTAAATTTAGAAATATTTCATATTACAAATTATTATGGTTTAAAGATTATGATAAAATTAGTAAGAATATGCTTAGAGCTATAAATGAAACTGAATGTATGTTTATAACATATAATAATATTTTTATAAAACCTTATATACATAATACTAATAACGGTAATACTGATGTTCTTCCTAATGTTGAATATCTTGTTAAGGTACCAAGTTTGTGGGACTTAACATCTTCAATGTATTTAAATATTACAAGATATACTGTGGAGAAAGTAGCTCAATTATTAAATTTGGACAAAGATGATTTATTTGGCATAAAAATATTGGAATTAACTGAGGGTGGATGTATCAATAAAGTTAAGGTAGGTTATACCATATTTGATGGTGAAGAGTTTAGACAAAATTTAAATCTTCCATCAAAAGACATGACAATTTTAATTGACGATAAATATATAACTTTTGTCAATAGAGGTCATGGTGATAATTTGGGACTTTCACTGAATGGCTCTGCTGAACTTGCTAAGGCAGGATGTAATTATTTACAAATACTTAATTATTATTTTCCTACTTGTAAAATTAAAAAATATATATAAAAAAACTTCAGAGTATAAACTGAAGTTTTTATGCATTATTTTGTTTGATACGTTCAATAACAATATCAGCATCTTTATTTAAAAGAATGTTATCTTTTAGATTAGCAATATATTTATCAATATCTGAACAGAAATGAAGCATTTTTTCTGTTCTTGATGAAATATTATTATTATCTTGATAGCTATTTAAGACACTACGAATATTTTCTGAAGAGCTTGCCATGATAGTTATTAAATTTTCTATTTCTTCATAACTTAAATTTCCTATCATTTATCACTCGCTCCTTCTACAGTATTTTGTTGCATGTCCTCTTGTATTAGTCTTGCAAAACTGATAGCTGATTCTTTATATTCGTTTAAATTACTAATATTGTTTGAGTTTTCCTGGTTATTAAGCCCTGTATCTAATTTTTCTAGACAAGCAAATATATTATTAACCGCTGTCGTATATATTTCTAGATTATTCATATCACTTTCTCCTATAATAAAACTACTCTGGAACCATTTTTTAGATCAGTATCCTTAACTAATAGTTGAACATCATATACTTTACCAGTTTCTTTACTGTAAAGATTGGTATCTTCCGCAAGCACATAACCATTATCATTTTGTTCACTAATACATTTTTCTAAGAGTTGTTTTATAGTACCAACACGTTTATTAATTGGAATAAATATGTCATATTCTTCTTCAATTAATGGTATATATAATCTTATTAATATTTTATTGTTCATCTTTATCACCTTCTAGTAATTTAATGATATATGGCTTACCTTTATCTACGTATACTCCAAAACCTGGTTTTAATTCTTCTCTTAATTCACGTGGAGAAACAGATAATTTTAGAGCATATTGATCTAGAACGCCACTTCCTAACCAAACACCATTACTAGGATCTACTGCGGCTTTATACCATGTTTCGAAGGCCTGTTGTTTTAATTTATCAGAATTGTCAATTAATACTATATGATATGTACCTAAATCCTTTATCATTGATAGAGCTTTTGTAAATTCCATTTTTTTGTCTTGAGAAATACGAGATAATAATTCATTAATACCTATTATAATAATTGTTTTATGACTCTTATCACTTAAACTACTGCGTTCATAATTATTATTAGTATATATTTGATATTCATCTGACATCTCTTGTAATATAGGGTTTAATGCATCTTCATAATTTTTTGTTACAAGGGTAGTATTTTCTAAAGTATTATCTATTATATCATAGGTATCAAAAACAAATATTTCTTCATTTTTAATATAAGTAAATGTTTTATATAAATTTTTAATAAAGCTACTATATTCTGATATATCATTACTACTAACAATTGATGTATAATTTTTTAAAGTATTTAGAATTGCAATATTTAGACTTTCTTTAAATATACCTACTGGTACACTTTCTAAGTTTCCTAAAGCATTGGATACCGTTTCGTGTGTAACAACACTTGGTAAAACCGGTATACTTGGGGCTTTGTCTGTAAATATGTCATTTAATTTTTTACTTATAACTCTAATATATTCATTCATCTTTTCGTGTTGATATGGATAAGCTGTTTGGAATTCATATATGTCATCTCGTGATACTAAACCACGGCCATAAATTTTAGATGGATATTTCTTTTGAACATTTCCTAAAATAGACGAATAGTCACCTGTATCATTAAATTGTAGTACTATATTTTGTTTAAAGTTTTGTCTTAATTTATAACGAAGTGTATTAGTATTGTTAGCCGTTACTATGAAAACAATACCGTATTTAGCACCTTCTCTTGTTAAAATATTAAAATCTTCTTCATGATCCTCATAACTTTCAACATAGGAGTCATAATTATTTATAATTACTATTAACATTGGTAAAGTTTTTCCACTGTGTTTACAATAGAATTCAAAGTCACCATTATAATCAACAAATAATTTTTTTCGGTTATCTAACTCATATAACAATTTTTTATATAAGTTATTAACTTTTTCTTCTTGGGAAGATAAAATTACATCACCTACTTGAGGTGCATTGTTATATGCTCTTAATGTTTCTCCTCCAAAATCTAGGATATAGAAATTTACTTCTGATGGTGTATGATCAACAATAGTTGAGTAAATTAAGGTTGTTAAGAGTAGTTCTTTTCCATTACCAGCTGAACCATAAATAATGGTGTTTCCGTCAGCACTAAGTGGTAATGTTAAAATATCTTGTCTTTGATTATTTGGATCATCTAGTTCACCAATAATAGGATTAATTACACCTTTTTCAGGTAAATAATTATATTTTTGTCGTAGTTTTTCTACATAAATAAATTCTGGAATTTTATCTAACCATAGTTGTTTTACAGATATATGTTGTTCATCTGAAACTTTTATAAGGTATTTAATAATATTGGTAATCTCTTCACCTTGTGGTTTTACATCCAAATCCTTTTTAATTGTATCTAGGCTCTTTACTACAGTACCAACATTATCAACTATATTGATTGTTTCATCTATCTTTTTCTTTCTCTTTTCTGTAGGATAGTACTTTGCTCCTGTCCATGCTGATTGACCTAAAGCAAATAACTCATTATAACCAACTTGTAAATAGAACCTACCTGTTTCTTTTAAAGATGCAGCATCTGGACATTTTATCATATCCATACTGTCTGATTTATCTTGAACTTTTAAACATACTCTAAATTTTGAGTTGGACCATATTTGATCATCAACTACACCGGCTGGTTTTTGGGTGGCAAGAATCAAATGCACTCCTAAACTACGTCCGATACGGGCTGTAGAAATTAATTGATCCATAAATTCTGGTTGCTGGCTCTTTAGTTCGGCAAACTCATCCGAAATTATAAATAAATGAGTAACTGGTTCTTTGACTAGTCCTTCTCTGAAGAGACGTTGATACTTATAGATATCTATGGTACTTTCATTTAATGCATCTCTTGCATCATTAAATATTCTTTGTCTTCTACGTAATTCGCTTTGAATAGATGATAAAGCTCTGTTCATTTCAACTGTATCAAGGTTTGTGATACTACCGGCTAAGTGTGGCAACTTCATTCCAGTTTCTTTATTTTGGAATGCTCCCGCTAATCCTCCACCTTTATAATCGATTAAAATAAAACTGACTTCATCTGGGCTATAATTAATAGCCATTGACAAAATATAAGTAATAATAAATTCAGATTTTCCTGATCCTGTCATTCCGGCTATTAAACCATGTGGACCATAGAACTTTTCATGTAAGTCTAGTTTAAATAATTCACGGTTTTTATCAACTCCTATTGGAGCTTGTAGAGATTTTGTAGGATCATTGTTTTTCCAACGGTTAGTGATATTTAATTGTTCAACTTTACCAACATCATACATTTCTAAGAAACTAATCATAGTTGGTAAATTACTATTTTCTTTAGCTATTTCTATTGGAATATTAAATAGTGTTTCACTGCATTTATACATATCAATTTCTGTGTTATAATCCGCTACAAATTCTTTTTGTTTATTAGAAACTAACTCATTTTCAAATAAGCCTGACATTTTGTCTCCAATACTTATAAAGCTGTGACATTCATTAGGTAGATTTGTAATACGATTATTAATGATCATCAAGCTGTACCCAATATTAATCTCTTGATTACAAACATCTTTAATAATTTCTAATTCACGAATTGCTTTAAAGTTATCACTTATTATTAAGTAATATGGTTTATGGTATAAGTAATTGGAATTATCTAATTCTCTTGTTCCATCTTTAAATTTACGGGCTTGGAACTCTTGCTCTAAGTGAAGAGATAGTTCTTTTGCTTCATCTTGATTAGTTGCAAAATAACGTATTGTTTTAGAGTTATTCCAACAATGAGGTAAAACTTTTAAATAATCCCAGCGATTAGCGTTTTTTTCGTTGGTAAATAATATTATTTTTAAATCTTCATAACTATGAAATGTCATTATTTGAAGTAGTAGCCCATCTATAAAACTATTTTTTTGAGCTCCTTCTCCTATAATGGCTGTGATATTATGGTTGATCAAAGAAAAGTTTATTGGTACATTTTCTAACTCTTTTGACTCTCTACCTAATGAGAAAACTAGTTCTTGAAGATTATCGTCCTCTAAGGTAAATCTTTCTTCCGGATAATTTACTTTTCCATTAAAGTTAATATTTCCTATGCCTATGCGTAGATTTAGGAAGTCACTTTGATCAATTTCTCTTTCCCACAAATTTCTTTTTCTATTTAATACTATTTTGGCACATTCATCTAAAGTAATATTATTTTCAAGTAAAGCCTGTTTTTGTTTTTCCATTTCGTTTTTTATAGTTTGTCTTTTTTCTTCAATATATTCTGTATATTTTTGTTGACGTAACTCTTCTTTTTTCTTTTGTTGTTTTTTCTGATATCTTCTATTCAATAGTGGTAAGAGTATCATTGCAAGCAGCATTGCGAAACAAGTAATAAGGGTGGGAAGTGATGACTTTATGGTAGAGTTTCCCGCTACTAGGTTTGACACAGAAGTGTATCCTGTCATGAGCGATGTCATTCCCATACAAATCATTGGTGCGATTACATACATTATAGGGGTATCATCTTGTTGTTGCTTAGCTGGTGGGGCATCTATGTTAATGTCTACCTGTTCTATTCCAGCCTTGAAACGAGGAGACCTAAAAAAATAATCCTCTTCCTTGAAAAATTCTACATTTTCCTCTAAAACGTTATCATCATTAATTATTGGCTGAACAAGTGGGGTTACAGGTAAGAAAAATGAGGGAGCTACTTTTACTAACTTTCCTATATTGTTAATAATAATAGTATTATCAAGAACTATTATTTTAAGTCCCATAATGAATATGATATCTCCGTGGTCAAGATGTTTTTTTTGAGTCAATTCATTATTTACGTAAGTTCCATACTTGCTTCCCAAATCTTCAATGTACCAGTTTGAATTACTATAAGTTAGGGCCGCTTGGGCTTTTGAAACTAACGGATAATTATAACTTATTTGACAATCAGGACTATTACCAATTATAACTTGGCAATCACCTTTAACCTTTAATTTGCTGATGGAGGCATCTACTGATGGTGAACAATATAATAAAATATAACTATTGTCAGAATTAATACGTAGAAAATATAGGGAATATTCCTTAAGGATAACCGAATCTAACTCTTGATTATTTACAACAATTTTTGTTTCAAAATTACTTTTTAGGCGCCATGCCCCATCATCTTCTTCTACATTAACCAAGTTTCTAACATTGCCTAGATTATCTAAATCGGTAATCCAGTAGTTTCCTTGAACTGTAGTAGGGAGATGAAAATTATAAATTTTTGTCCTTTTTATCAATCTAATAATCATATTTATTACCCCATATTCTCTTATTGTTACTATATCATATTAATTATATCTTTTTTATTTGTTTTTAGCAAGGTATAAAGAAAAAAAGAAAAGCCTATAATTATTTGTTATAGACTAATCTTTCTTTTTTTATAATCAGAATGCTTACATATTGTTACGTTCTAAAAAAATTTTATCCCCAACCTCTAGGTTAATAGCGTAAATATCATCTTTTTCACAAGTAAATATTAATTTTTTTGATTCATTTGTAGGAATGTTTTCTTTGTCATTAGTATTATTGTCATTATTTTGTTGATTATTATTTTCTTTTTGATCATTATTACCATTATTATTAGATTTTTGGTTCTCTTTTGGTACACTTTTAAAAGTATATCCTTTTGAGTCTAGTATTTTTATAGAATCATCTATCCAGAAACAATCACTGGGGTTTTTACCATTGTTTATTACCCAATAACCTTTTGAATTAGCATGCCAACCTGTTCCAGTAAATTTTCCTTGGCCACATTCAATATGACAATGGTTTCCTGTAGCATTTCCTTTTGTACCTTCAAAATAAAACTTTTCTTTTTGATTAACTTTCTTACCTATAAATAGATTACTTACATCGTTGGCGTGAGCAAACATAACTGTCATATAATCTATTGTTCCATCAGGATATTCAACCTTGTCTAAACTTTCTAACCATACTTCATTGGCATCTTTAGTATATATTTTTTTTATGATACCTGTGAAGGGCGCTAAAATATAGTCAATTCCTCCATCCATTCCAGCTTCGTCAATAGCAAAGCTATCAATATGTGTTCCCACGTTGTGTCGTTGAGTAATACGCATATATGGACTAGGATAAATAGGCTTTTCCATCATTTATCACTTCCCGTCGAAATTATATTTTCTTTTGGAACCTCTACAACATTTTTATTTAATATTTCTCGGTAAGGTGTTAATTTTCCTTCTAATGATTTATAGATTGTATCTGCTCCTAAGAAGCTAAATACTCCTATCCATAGACTCATAGGAAAAGTAATGCTGGTAAAAGAAATGCAAAATAATAAGCCCATGACAATATTAACAAATAAACTATAAAAACAAAGGCAACTGGAACAAGGAAAGTATCTTTTTGTTTTTTGAACAAATGAGCAGCTTATGGTACTTAGGGCGATTGATATTATGAGCATTTGCTCTAAAAGATTTATTTTTAACATAGTTCCTCCTCTTTATATTATATGAAAGGATGAAATTTATGTTACAAAAAAAGTGTTGTAAACCAACACTTTTTGATATTATCTCTTTGAGAATTGTGGAGCACGACGTGCTTTCTTTAATCCTGGTTTCTTACGTTCTTTCTTACGAGAATCACGAGTAACGAATCCAGCTTTCTTTAATACTTTTCTGTAACTATTTTCAGAGTCAGCAGGAGTTGTTGCATCATATTGTAATAATGCTCTAGTTATACCTAAACGGATAGCACCTGTTTGACCAGAGAAACCTCCACCATTTACTTTTGCATCTACATCAAAAATTTCTTTTGTATTAGTTGCTTCTAATGGTTGTTGTAAATCCATTACTAATACTTCATATGGTAGGTAATCATGTACGTCTTGACCATTTACTGTGATTTTTCCTGTACCTGGTGTTAATGTTACACGTGCAACAGATGTCTTTCTTCTACCAGTTCCAATATAAGCTTTCTTTTCTTTTGCCATTATTTAACCTCCATTATTTCTGGTTTTTGAGCTAAATGTGGATGTTCACTACCTGTATAAACGAATAATTTCTTATACATTTGACGTCCTAATCTATTTTTAGGAAGCATTCCTTTTACTGCTCTTTCTACCATTTCAATTGGATATTTTTCTTGCATTTCTCTAGCTGTTCTTTCTCTTAATCCTCCTGGATATCCAGAATGATTATAATATTTTTTATTATCTAACTTATTTCCAGTTAGAATTGCTTTTTCAGCATTAATGATGATAATAAAATCACCACAGTCAATATTTGGTGTATAAGTTGCTTTATGTTTTCCTCTTAAGATATGAGCTGCTTTGCTAGCTACACGTCCTAGTGGTTTACCTTCGGCATCTATAACATACCATTTGCGTTCTACTGTTTCTTTCTTTTGAACATAACTTGTCATAAAATTTTTCTCCTTTATCCATTCTAAATTAAGTTTTCCCACGACTTAATTTATGTGGGGATATTTCAATGTACCGATTATGATTATACTAAAACTTTATTAGAAAATCAAGTTTTTTCTTTTATTTTCTGGGCTTTTTTTAGTTTTTTTGGCATTTTATTCTTCTATTATGGATTCTTCTAGATTGTTGTATTCTACATTTACTAAATATAGACCTTCAGCAGGAGCTGTTACACCATTTTTCTTTCGGGATTTACTATCCAATATTTGTTTTACCATGATAGGATCTATTTTTTCTTGACCAACTTTTAAAAGTAAGCCGACCATGTTCCTTACTTGGTAGCGCATGAAACCATTTCCTGTAAAAGTTATTATGTATTTTTCAGGATTTAGTAAATCGGTTGTAATATCCGCCCTGGTAATTGTTCTAACACAATTATTTTTATTTTCATTTTCAGTGACAAAGGCTCGATAATCATGAGTCCCAATTAAATATTTTATGGCCTGTTGCATCTTAGAAATATTTAGAACATAATTATATTGATAGACATAATTTCTTTCAATCGGACTATATTCTCCTGTATTAATAAGATATTTATATGTTTTAGATGTGACATTATATCTTGCATGAAAATCATCTTTTACAGAATATACTTTTATTACGTGTATATCATTTGGAAGATTACTATTTAAGGCCCTTTTAAGTTTATAGGGTGTTATTGTTACATCAATATCTGTATGTGCATATTGGCTTAGAGCATGAACGTGTTTATCTGTTCTTCCTGTAGCTGTTAAGGTAGTATACTTTGAATTATTAATCTTAAATAATGCATTTTCCAATTGCTCCTGGATAGTATTCAAACCCTTTTGACGTTGATAACCACAATAGTTACTTCCATCATATGAAAATTTAATTAAATAGCGCATATTTAACTCCTCCTATAGTTACAAAAAAAATGAATATTAATATAGAAAATATTAAAGACACAAGATCTTTTTTACTATATTTATAACTTTTATTGCAAGAATTAAAATATAATCTTCTTTCGAAGGTATTGGTTAAATTTTTTAATTGAGTTACAGTTAACTTATAGTTTTGTTTCCATGTTAGTATTATTGATTTATTATTAGTTAAGGTATTTTTAGTTTTTAAATTTTTTCGGTAATATTTTGGAAAATAAATGAGTTTTATAAAAGCTGTTTTTAACTTAATACTACCAGAAATAGAATTAATAAAACTAAGTATTTTTCTTTTTTTTATGTTAAGAGTTATCCACAGAATTGTGTCAATAAGTAGTAAAATATTACAAAAAAAGGTGAGTTTTCCACAAAAAGTGTTGAAAAGTGCTGTAAAAAGTGTTATTTTGGCAAGTTTTTTATATTTTTGGGAAAAAGTTGTGGAAAAAAGCACTAGCGATAATATAAGTTCAATAATACTATTTTTTAGAAAAAATAATGATAAAAATAGTAAAATAAATTGAGTGATTGTGAAATACGGATTTTTGCTTTTAAACATGTTTATATATGTCCTTTATAAGGTCACGTATATCACGGTGGAAATCTATTTTTACATTTTTTTCTTGTTTAGCTATTGAGGTAAACATGACTATATCTGGTATTTCGAAGTTGTGTTCTCTCATAAATTTGACATTTTCATATACTTCTTTAGTATTTCCTTCTAAAAGAATTGTATTGTTTTCAAGAAGTATTAGCTTTTTTGTATATTGGTATAATATTTCTGAGTCATTAGTCGCAATGACTATACTTATATTAAATCTATCATTAAGTTGATCAAGGAGACGAGCTAGTTTTTTTTCATTCTTATTATCTAAATTGATGAATGGATCATCTAAAAGAATGAGTTCAGGATTACTAAGTAGGGCTGTTGCTATTTGTAATAATTTTTTTTCACTTGTAGATAAAGTAGAAATATTTCTACTTAAATATTTAGGACTTAAGCCTACGATTTTTAGAGAATCCTCTAATTTCTTTTGGGGATCCTTAATATTTAATTTATAATATTGCATAAAATATATTAAATGTTCTTCTACCGTATTACAAAAGAAAGTATTTTCAAATGTTGTTTTTATAAGACTTACTTTCTTTATTAGTCCTCTTTTATTCTTTAATGTTTTTCTTTCATTATTATACTTAATAATTCCTTTTCCCTGAACTATACCATTTAAAAGTTTTAGTAGACTTGATTTACCTGAACCTGTTATACCCGTTATTTGTTTATTTTCGATGGTGAAGGTTAGATCTTTTAAATCTTTATATGATAATTTTTGTACTTTTATTTCCATAATTTATTCACCATTCCATTCATATCAAGAGTCATTTCACTAATTAAATCATAATCTTGCAGTTTTACACTTAAATCTATCATAAATGGTATTTTTAGACCTATTTTATTGATGATGTTATCTTCTTTTAAAATATCAAGAGGTTTTCCCTCTAATGCTATTTTGCCTTTATCTAGTATGTATAAATAATCACAATTTATTGTTTCCTCTAAATTATTAGTAGTCATAACAATTGTCATTTTTTCTACAGAGTTTAAATAGTTTAAAATATTTTCCATTTCATGTCTTTCAGCTTTACTCATCATTGTACAAAGATCATCTATAAACAAAACATGTGGTTTATGAATTACTGCAATGGCTAGTAAAACTTTTATTTTTATATTTCTATTTAACTCGTTGGGATTTAATTTTTCATACTTGGTTAGATTAAGTAATTTTATAATAAAGTTATATCTTTCTTTTTTCTTTTCGTCACTAATATTAATATTGTCTAAAACGAATAGTATCTCTTCTTTTACTGTATCAAAAAGAAAATCAATTTTCTCATTTAATATAACTATCCCCTCATCATAGAACAATTTATTTTTGTTAATTGATTCAAGATATAGGTCATTAAATTTTACAGTATCTTTTACTGTAATTAAACCACTTAATATTTTAATTAGTGTAGTTTTACCACAATTATTAGAACCTGAGATAGCAGTAATGGTATTTTGTTTTATTGATAAATCTAATCCATCAAAGATATTTTTATATTTTAAGTTTTTGACGCTTATTATATTTTTTTTATCCATTGCTACCACCTCTAATATTTAAACTTTATTATAATTATTTTTGAAAAAAAAGAAAGCTATTTTCTAACTTTTTTCTTTTGAATTTTATAAGTTGCTTTTAATAAAAATTCATCTGATACAAATCTTGATATAAATTTTACAAATTTCATTTTAAATCCTGGAATAATTAGGCGCTTCTTTTTGAACATCTCGTCAATGGCATACTTTGCTACAAACTCTGGATCTAATGCTTTGACACCAAATTCTACATTAGCAACGTTATTGAAATTAGTATTAACAGGTCCTGGACACAAAAGTGATATAGACACATTACTTTTTCGTTTTTTTAACTCGTAATAAATTCCGTTGGTTAGGCTACTCACATATGATTTAGATGCATAATATGTTGTCATGAGTGGACCACCAGGTAAAAAAGATGCTGATGAAGAAACATTTAAAATATAACCGCTATCTCTTTCTATCATGTCACGTAAAAAGGATTTTGTTAATATGTGTAGTGCCCTGATATTAGTGTCAATTAATTCTAATTCTTTTGATATTGGTATTTTTTCATAATCACCACATAATCCAAAGCCAGCATTATTAATAACTATATCGATATTTTGATTTCTCGTTACTATATATAACTCTTTAACCTTCTGTTCGTTTGACAAGTCCATCACAATTATTGTTGACTTAGTGGGTAATTTTTTTTGTAACTCCTCTAGTTTTTCTTTTGAACGGGCTACTAAAATTAGTTCACATTTATGTTTGGCTAAAATTTTAGCTATTTCCATGCCAATCCCACTAGATGCTCCAGTTATTAAGGCTTTCATAATATCACCTCTTATGTTTTAATTATATCAATATTTAAGCAAAAAGAAAAGAAGTAGTATTATTTACTAGCTTCTTCTTTTTCAGCTTTTTTAGGAGCTTTTTTTGCTTTTTCTTCAACTTTTACTGGTTCTTCAACTAATTTTAAAATTACCATAAGTGAATCATCTCCACGACGTTCACCAAGTTTAAGAATTTGAGTGTATCCGCCATTGCGATTTTCATAACGTTTTGCTAAGTCATCAAATACTTTGCTTACGATTTCTTTATCATTGTTAAGGAAAGCTAATGCTTTTCTTCTAGATACTAAATCTCCTTTTTTTCCGTAAGTTATCATTTTATCAACGAATTTACGAACTTCTTTAGCGCGAGTTTCAGTAGTAGTAATACTTTCATTTACGATTACTTGTTTAGTAAGTGTTGAAAGCATACTTCTTCTATGTTTATTATCGCGTCCTAGTTTTCTATATGCCATAATACATCCTCCTTCTTTTAGTCTTCATCACGTAATGTTAGGCCCATATCTTTAATTCTATCTAGAACTTCTTTTAATGATTTTTTACCTAAATTACGAATTTTCATCATATCTGATTCACTCTTATTAACAAGGTCTTGTAGAGTATGAATACCTGCTCTTTTTAAGCAGTTATATGCACGTACAGAGAAATCTAAGTCTTCGATAGAAGTTTCTAAGGCTTTAGTCTTAGGATCTTCTGTTTTTTCAATCATCATACCGCTAACATCTGCTATAGAAGATAAATCTGTTAATAGTTCAAAGTGCTCTATTAATATTCTAGAGGCTAAAGCGATTGCCTCTTCTGGCTTCATTGAACCATTAGTCCAAACTTCAAGAACTAATTTATCATATGTTTCATCTTGACCAACACGTGCTGGTTCAACTTCATATGATACTCTTTCAATTGGAGAATATGAAGAATCAATTGCAATTACACCTGGTTTTTTGATATCTAATAGTTTTTTATTAATTTCACTATCAACATATCCACGACCATTAGTAACTACGATTTCCATATTTAATTTTCCACCTTTACTTAAAGTGGCAATTACTTTATCTTTATTGATTATTTCAACATCTGGATCGCTTTCAATGTCACCAGCTGTTACTTCACCTTCTTCTGTTGCATTTAGATGAAGTGTTTTTGGTCCATTAGTATGGTTTTTAATAACTACACCCTTTAAATTTAAGATAATAGTTGCAACATCTTCATATACACCATCAATTGTTTGGAATTCATGAAGAACACCATCAATTTTGATACTACTGATAGCACTACCTGGTAATGAAGATAACATTACTCTTCTTAAGGCATTACCTATAGTATTACCAAAACCTCTTTCTAATGGTTCTAGTTCAAACTTTCCATAGAAATTACTTTCTACAGAATCTGTAATTTTATAAACTGGTTTTTCAAATTGTAACATGAAACTAACCTCCTTTAATCTCTATTATAACTCTTATCCACGTGGACGTTTTGGTGGACGGCATCCATTGTGTGGAATTGGTGTTACATCGTTAATTGCTGTTACTTCAAGTCCTGCTGTTGCTAAAGAGCGGATTGCAGTTTCACGTCCTGGACCTAATCCTTTAACAAAAACCTCTACTTTACGCATTCCCATATCATAAGCTGCTTTACCAGCTGATTCAGCAGATAATCCTGCTGCATATGGAGTAGATTTTTTACTTCCTTTAAATCCTAATGCTCCACTTGATGCCCAACTAATTACGCTACCGTTTTTATCAGTAATAGTTACGATAGTATTATTGAATGTTGATTGGATATGTGCAACACCTTCAGGAACATTCTTCTTTACTTTTTTCTTTCTAGTCTTATAAGCCATGATTTAACCTCCTATCTATTAAACTTTCTTCTTGTTAGCTACTGTCTTACCTTTACCCTTACGAGTTCTGGCATTACGATTAGTTCTTTGTCCTCTTACAGGTAATCCTTTTTTATGACGAGTACCTTCGTAAGAATTAATTTCCATCTTAGTTTTTATATTCATATTAACTTCACGACGTAAATCACCTTCTGTTAAATGATTATTGATTTCATCACGAAGTTTAATTAATTCCTCTTGAGATAAGTCTCCTGCTTTTTTTGTAGGTTCAACACCTGCATTTTCACAAATTGTTTTTGCTAAATTTCTTCCTATACCATATATATAAGTTAATGAAATTACGATATGTTTATCATTTGGTATATCTACACCTTTAATACGTGCCATTTTTATTCACCTCCCAATTAACCTTGTTTTTGTTTATGTTTAGGATTTTTCTTACAAACAATCCTAACTATACCTTTTCGTTTTACAACTTTACAATCTGGACAGATTGGTTTTACTGATGGTTTTACTTTCATAATTTTCCCTCCTATTATTTACGATAGATAATACGCCCACGTGTTAAGTCATAAGGAGAAATTTCCATCGTTACTTTATCACCCGGTAGAATGCGAATGTAGTTCATTCGTATTTTACCAGAAACGTAGGCTTCAATCATATGGCCATTTTCAAGCTCTACTTTAAATTTTCCACCAGGAATAATTTCTAGAACTTTGCCTTCCATTTCAATTGTATCTTCTTTTGCCATCTCTTCACTCTCCTGTTAATATTTCGTATCCATCTTTGGTTACAACTACTGTATGTTCATAGTGAGCTGATGGACTATGATCTTGTGTTACAACAGTCCAATCATTATCTTCAATATAAATGGATGGACTGCCTAGTGTTAGCATTGGTTCTACTGCTATTACCATTCCTTCTCTTAGTAATGGTCCTGTACCAGCTTTTCCATAATTTGGAACGTCTGGGGATTCATGCACTGTGGTACCAACGCCATGACCACATAATTCTTTGACAACACCTAGATGATTCTTTTTGGCAAATTGCTCTATAGCATTACCAATATCACCAATTCGATTTCCTGGTTTTATTTGTGCTAAACCTATAAATAGTGATTCTTCTGTGTTTTTTAGCAAGGCCTCTTCTTCTGGAGTAATCTCTCCAACTTTATATGTCCAAGCAGAGTCACCATGATATCCTTTATAACATGCCCCAATATCGATAGTGATAATATCACCTTTTTTTAATTTCCTATTACTTGGAAATCCATGTACTACTTCATCATTTATACTAATACATAAAGTATATGGAAATCCTTCATATCCCTTAAATGAAGGGGTTGCATCTTTACTTAGAATAAATTCTTCAGCCATTTTATTTAATTCAGAAGTTTTAATACCTTCTTTTATATATGGCTTTAAATATTGATGTGTCTGATAAACTATGTTACCAGCTTTTTTTAAAAGTGCAATCTCTCTTTCACTTCGAATTGTTATCATTTTTAATCACCAACTTTCAAATTAATTATTATTATTAATAATTTTTTCTATATCGTTAAATATCTGATTAATTGATTGATTACCGTTTACATGATATAAAACCTTTTTTTCTTCATAGTGTTTAATAATTGGTTCTGTTTTAGCTTGATATGTAACGTATCTGTTTTGAAAGGCTTCTATATTGTCATCATTACGTTGTCTTAACTTGCCACCACATTTATCACAAACAGATTCAATTATAGGTTTTTTTGCTTCTTCATTAATATTGTAAACAGCATGGCAACTATCACATATTCTTCTTCCAGTTATTCTTTTTTCTAACTCTTTTTTATCTATGTCAATCGCTATTACTATTCCTATTTCATATCCTAATTTTTCTAGTATATTATCGTAAGCAATAGCTTGTTCATAATTTCGTGGAAAGCCATCAATAATAAATCCATTCTTACAATCATCTTCTGATAGTCTTTTTTCTATTAATTGATAAGTTATTTCATCTTTAACTAAATTTCCACTTATTAATGTTTCATGTACATAGTTACCAATTTCACTGTTTTCTTTTGCTATTTCTCTTAATATGTCACCCGTTGAGATGTGGGGAATTTTATACCGTTCTTCTATTAGTTCGGCTTGTGTTCCCTTTCCTGCGGCGGGTGGAGCAATAAACATTATATTTTTCATTTTATCTTCTACTATATCCTTTTTTATAATTTCTTGTTAAGAGACTTCCCTCTAACTGTTTATAAGTTTCAAGAGCAACTCCAACAACGATTAATATTCCTGTACCACCAATTGAAACACTTGTTGGTAAGTTTGAAACTGCAGAGAATATAATAGGTATTCCTGCGACTACAGTTAAAAATACTGCACCTAAAACTGTAATTCTAGATAATATTTTACTTAAGTAAGTTTCTGTTTCTTTTCCTGGTCTTACTCCTGGAATATATCCTCCATTCTCCTGTAAATTTTTAGAAAATTCATCAGGTCTCATTTGAATGAAAGTATAGAAATATGAAAACAAAAATATAAGTACAGTATACATTATAAAACCTGTTGGGGTTGTATAACTAATATACTTTTGAACAAATAATGAGAATCCTTCTTTGTTTATTGCTGCTGCAATAATACTTGGAATACTAAGTAAACTTGATGCAAAGATTACTGGCATTACATTTGCTGAATTTATTTTGATTGGAACATATGACTGGCTTTGAGAATAAGAACTTGTTGATTTATTTGCATATTGTATAGGTACTCTTCTTTCTGATTCTTGAATGAAGATTACTCCTACTAATATTCCAATATAAATAAGTGTAAATATTATAAATTTTACAATACCAAGTACTGTTGTTTGAGCTGTATCAAAAGCAACTAAACTTTCAAAAGCTGTAACAAACATTTCTGGTAAAGTAGCAATGATACCGGCCATAATTATTAAACTGATACCATTTCCTACACCTTTTTCAGTTATTTGATCACCTAACCATAATAGGAAGGCTGTTCCAGCAGTTAAAACTGTAGATATATATAAGTAATCTAGAGGATTTCCTGACTTGCCATAGAAAGCAAAGGCAAAGGCATATCCTTCGATAAATGCAAAAGCAATTCCCATATATCTTGTTATTTTATTTAGTTTTTGTCTACCAGTATGACCTTGTTTAGCCAAATCTGCAAAATATGGAAAAATATCCATTTCTAGTAATTGCATTATAATAGATGCTGTGATGTAAGGCATAACCCCTAAAGCAAATATTGAAAATTTCTTGAATGCTCCTCCACCCATAGAATTTAATAACTCAAGGAAGCCTAAATTGTTACTAACATTTTCAGTACCAGGAACCCTTATTGAGCACCCAATGATGAATATTGCTAGAACAAGGAAGGTAAAATATATCCTGTGTCTTAAATCCTTATTTGTTGGAGTAAATAGTTGCTTCATGGTTTTGAACATACTAGATCACCTCAATTTTGCTACCTGATTCATTGATTTTTTCAATGGCAGATTTAGAAAATTTGTTAGCTTGTACAGTTAATTTCTTTTCTAACTTTCCTTCACCTAGTACTTTAATACCATCTAATTCTTTTTTTACAAGTCCTGCTTCTTTTAATAATGCAGGTGTTACTACTGTTCCATCTTCAAATACATTTAAATCTTCTACATTGATAATAGAATATTCTGTTTTGAATAAGGCATTTGAGAAACCTCTTTTTGGAATACGACGATATAGTGGTAATTGTCCACCTTCGAATACTGGGTTGATGCTACCACCACTACGAGCCTTTTGACCTTTTTGTCCTTTTCCACTAGTTTTTCCTAATCCACTACCAGAACCACGTCCAACACGCTTTTTACTATGAGTAGCTCCGATATTTTTTTCTAATTCATGTAACTTCATTATCCTAATATCTCCTCTACTGTTTTACCGCGAAGTTTGGCAACTTCTTCTGGTGTTTTAATTGATTTAAGTCCATTTATAGCAGCTTGTGCCATATTTAACTTAGTTCTTGCACCTAATGCTTTAGATACAATATCACGTACTCCGGCTAATTCAAGAACTGCACGAACAGATCCACCAGCAATGATACCAGTACCAGCTTTAGCAGGTTTTAAAATTACACGTGCAGCTCCACTAGTTCCAATTGTTTCGTGAGAAATTGTTCTTCCGTCAATTAGAGGTATTTGAATTATGTTCTTGTTGGCATCTTGAATTGCTTTTTTAATTGCATCAGGTACTTCGGCAGCTTTACCTGTACCTAATCCAACTTTTCCGTTTCTGTCACCTACAACAACTGTAGCTGAAAAACGTCTTTGACGTCCACCTTTGTTTACTTTAACAACACTTTTAACGTCAATTACTAATTCTTCAAGTAATTTTGCTTTAGGTTCCATGTTTTTCTTTTGCATAATACCCTCCTATTAGAATTCTAATCCATTTTCACGTGCAGCATTTGCTAATGCTTCTACACGTCCATGATAAAGGTAACCACCTCTATCAAATACTACTTTTGTGATGTTAGCTTTTTTTGCTTTTTCAGCAATACTCTTACCAACAACTTTAGCTGCTTCTACATTACTTCCATTTTTTAAGTTTAAATCTTTATCTAATGAGGAAGCAGATACTAGAGTAGTTCTTGTTTCATCGTCTATAATTTGTGCATAAATACCAGTATTTGAACGATATACGCTTAATCTTGGTACTTCACTTGTTCCCATAATTTTATTACGGATACGTTTATGACGAATTAAACGCATACTATTACGAGATTCTTTTTTTATCATAACCTTTATTCTCCCTTCCTACTATTTAGCAGCTTTCTTTCCTTCTTTACGATTAACATGTTCACCTTTGTAACGAATACCTTTACCTTTATATGGCTCTGGTGATCTTACTTTTCTAATTTCAGCAGCAAATTTACCAACTTGTGCTTTATCAATACCTTTAACTATAATTTCAGTATTACTTACTGCTTCTACAGTTAAACCTTCAGGTACTTTCATGTCAACAGGATGTGAATAACCAGCTTTAATAGTTAGTGTTGAACCTTGAACTTTAAAATTGTAACCAACACCAATTATTTCTAATCCTTTTTGATATCCTTCTGTAACTCCTGTAATCATGTTTGTGATTAAAGAATTCATAGTACCATGATTAGCTTTAGCTGATTCATCGCTACGTTCAAGAACTAACTTATCAGCGTCCTGTTTCATCGTGATTTTATTCAACATTTTTTGTTGTAATGTTCCCTTTGGTCCAGTAACTTTTACTATACCATCTTCATTAGCTACTGTTACACCATTAGGTACCGTTATTATACGATTTCCAATACGGCTCATTTTTATTTCCTCCTATATAAATTACCAAATATAAGCAAGAACTTCTCCACCTATGTTTTCCTTACGTGCCTCTTTATCTGTCATTATTCCTTTTGAAGTAGAAATAATTGCAATACCTAAGCCATTCAAAACTCTTGGAAGTTCTTCACTCTTAGCATAGACACGAAGTCCTGGTTTGGAAATTCTCTTTAGTCCAGTGATAACTCTCTCTTTTTTATCTGCATATTTTAAATTTACAGTAAGAGTTCTACCTTCTACTTTATAATCATTAATAAATCCTTCTTCTTTTAAAATTCTAGCAATATCATTTTTTACTTTAGAAGCAGGGATTTCTACGCTTTCATAACGCATTTGGTTTGCATTACGTATACGTGTTAACATATCTGCAATTGTATCTGTTACTACTGCCATAAATATCCTCCTTTCCAATTACCAGCTTGATTTTTTAACACCTGGTATTTGTCCTTTATAAGCTAATTCTCTAAAGCAAATACGACATATACCGAATTTACTCATAACAGCGTGTGGTCTACCACAACGTGAGCAACGAGTATATTCACGTACTTTGTATTTTGGCTTTCTGTTAGCTTTTACAATCATACTTTTTTTTGCCATTTTACCCTCCAATTACTTTCTAAAAGGAATTCCTAGTTCATTTAATAAATCAAATGCTTCTGCATTACTTTTTGCTGTTGTTACGAATACGATATCCATACCACGAACTTTTACAACATCATCAAATTCAATTTCTGGAAAGATTAATTGTTCTTTAATTCCCATTGTGTAATTTCCACGACCATCAAATGCTCTTGGGCTAACACCACGGAAATCTCTTACTAAAGGTAATGAGATAGAAATTAATTTATCCATGAATGTATACATATTTTCTCCACGTAGAGTTACTTTACATCCAATGGCTTGACCCTCTCTTACCTTGAAACCAGCGATTGATTTCTTAGCTCTAGTAATAACAGGTTGTTGTCCTGAAATTTTCTTTAAATCAGCAACAGCTGCATCTAATAATTTTGAATTAGATACTGCATCACCAACACCAATATTTAATACGATTTTTTCGATTTTTGGTGCTTGCATTTTAGAAGAATAATTGAATTTTTCCATTAACGATTTAACTACTTCGTTTTCATAACGTTCTTGTAAACGATTCATTTGCTATCTCCTTTCAATTATTTCTTTTTCTTAGAATCAACTTCTGCACCTGTTTTTTTGTTAACACGTACTTTAGTTTTCTTTCCATTTTCATCTACAGCTACTTTATATCCTAATTTAACTGCAGATTTTGATTTTGAATCATAGAATGCAACATTAGAAACATGAATTGGAGCTTCTTTGTTAACGATTCCACCTTCAGGATCAGCTTGTGAAGGTTTAACATGTTTTGTTACCATGTTTACTCCTTCAACGATTACTCTTTCTTCTTTAGCAAGAACTTGTAACACTTCACCTGTCTTACCTTTATCTTTACCTGCGATAACTACAACAGTATCACCAACACGGATTTTCATGTGCCACGCCTCCTTATAATACTTCTGGAGCTAATGATACGATTTTCATGAAATCAGCATCTCTTAACTCTCTTGCAACTGGTCCAAAGATACGAGTCCCTCTTGGAGACTTGTCATCTTTGATAATAACACAAGCGTTATCATCAAATTTGATGTAAGATCCGTTTTCACGTCCTACAGCATATTTAGTTCTAACGATAACAGCTTTTACTACTTCACCTTTTTTAACAGTACCATTTGGAGCTGCTTGTTTAACTGTTGCTACAACAACATCTCCAATACTACTTGTTTTTCTATTTGACCCACCTAAGTTACGAATTACTAATACTTCTTTAGCACCAGTATTATCAGCAACTTTAAGTCTACTTTCGTTTTGAATCATTCCGGTTACCTCCTTTTAGAGTTTATTAAACTGTTTCTGCTTTTTTTACGATTTCTACTAAACGGAAACGTTTTGTAGCAGATAATGGTCTTGTTGACATGATTTTAACTGTATCTCCAACTTGAGCAGTGTTATTTTCATCATGTGCATGAAATTTTGTAGATGATTTCATACGTTTACCATATAACTTATGTTTTACATGTGTTTCAACTAGCACTGTAATAGTTTTATCCATTTTAGTAGATACAACTGTACCAGTATAAACTTTACGATTATTTCTTTCCATTTGTATCTCCTCCTATTGGTTTAATTCTCTTTCTCTAATCACTGTTTTAATACGAGCGATTGTTTTACGAACTTGTCTAATACGTGCAGTGTTTTCTAATTGTCCTGTAGCTTGTTGGAATCTTAATCCAAAAAGCTCTTTTTTGTATTCTTCAACTTTAGCTAATAAAGCTTCAGTATCTAATTCTCTAATTTCTTGCGCTGTCATAACTATTCACCCTTTCCAATGATTTTACATTTAATAGGTAATTTATGAGATGCAAGTCTTAAAGCTTCTCTTAATGTAGCTTCATCTAAACCAGCAACTTCAAATAATACTCTACCAGTTTTAACTACTGCTACCCATTCTTCTGGAGAACCTTTACCTGATCCCATACGTACTTCTAATGGTTTTTTAGTTTTAGCTAAATGAGGGAAAATTCTAATCCATACTTTACCACCACGGTTCATATAACGGTTGATGGCAATACGTGCTGCTTCAATTTGACGAGAAGTAATCCAAGCACCTTCAGTTGCTACTAAACCAAATTCACCAAATGATACTTTGTCTCCACCTTTAGTTCTACCTTCGTAGCTAACACGGTGAGGTCTTCTGTATTTTGTTCTTTTAGGCATCAACATGATTATTTATCCCCTTTCTTTTTTTCAGGAAGGATTTCTCCCTTACAAATCCAAACTTTAACTCCTAATTTACCATAAGTTGTATCTGCTTCTGCAGTCGCATAATCGATATCAGCTCTTAAAGTATGAAGAGGGACATTCCCTTCAGAGTAACCTTCAGCACGAGCCATATCAGCTCCACCTAAACGTCCTGAAACATTAGTTTTAATTCCTTTAGCTCCAGCTCTCATTGCTCTTTGAATAGCACGTTTTTGAACAGTTCTAAAAGATGCACGATTTTCTAATTGTTCTGCAATATTGTTTGCTACTAATTGAGCAACAACATCTGGATTTTTAATTTCAACAATGTTAATGAAAACTTGTTTACTACTTACTAATTTAGATACTTCTTTTCTTAAAGCATCAACTGCTTCACCATCTTTACCGATAACTACACCAGGTCTAGATGTGTGAACAAAAATTGTTACACGATTTTTTGATCTTTCGATTTCAACTTTTGCTACTGAAGCTGTTTTAAGTTTTTTAAGAATATAATCACGAACTTTAATATCTTCATGTAATAAACCAGCGAAATCTTGATCATTTGCGTACCATCTTGAATCCCAATTACGGTTAACACCAACACGTAAACCTACTGGACTTACTTTTTGACCCATTCTAGTACCTCCTATCTTTCATCAACCACACAAGTAATGTGGCATGTTCTTTTTAAAATTCTTGTTCCGCTACCTTTAGCTCTTGCAGCGAATCTTTTTAAAATTGGACCTTCATCAACGAAGATTGCTTTAACATATAATTTTTCTGCATCTGCATCATTGTTGTATACTGCATTTTGAGCTGCAGATTTAACAACTTTTGAGATTGCAGGAGAAGCAGCTTTATTAGTATATTCTAAGATACCAAGTGCTTCTTTAACTGTTTTACCTCTTACTAAATCAACTACTAATCTTGCTTTTTGAGGTGATACACGAATTGTTTTAGCTACTGCTTTTGCTTCCATGTTCTATTCTCCTCTCTATTTCTTTCCTTTTTTATCGTCAGCATCATGACCATGGAAAGTTCTAGTTGGAGCGAATTCTCCTAATTTATGACCAACCATGTCTTCAGTAACGTAAACAGGAATATGTTCTTTTCCGTTATATACTGCAAATGTATGTTCGATAAATTGAGGGAAGATTGTTGAACGTCTTGACCAAGTTTTGATAACTTCTTTTTTACCTGATTCATTTAACGCTTCTACTTTTTTCATTAAATGAGCATCAACAAATGGTCCCTTTTTTAAACTACGTGCCATTTTTTCTTTCCTCCTTATTATTTACCATTGCGACGACGTACGATTAATTTAGTCGAAGCTTTTTTGTTCTTTCTAGTTTTAACACCCATAGCTTTTTTACCCCAAGGAGTCATTGGTGCTTTACGTCCGATAGAAGTTCTACCTTCCCCACCACCATGAGGGTGATCATTAGGGTTCATTACAGAACCACGAACTGTAGGTCTAACACCTTTCCATCTCATACGTCCTGCTTTACCATAGTTTACTAAACCATGATCTTCATTTCCTACTACACCAACTGTAGCTCTACATACTGATAATAATTTTCTAACTTCACCAGATGCAAGTCTTACAGTTACATATTTTCCTTCTTTACCTAAAATTTGAGCAGACACACCAGCAGATCTTGCGATTTGTCCACCTTTTCCAGGTTGCATTTCAATATTGTGAATTACAGTACCTTCAGGCATATTCCCCATTGGTAATGCATTACCAACTTTGATATCTGCTTCTTCACCAGAAATGATTTCCATTCCTACTTCTAACCCTTTTGGAGCTAAAATATATCTTTTTTCACCATCTACATAGTTAATTAATGCGATGTTTGCTGATCTATTTGGATCATATTCAATAGTTGCAACTTTACCTGGGATATTATCTTTATTTCTTTTGAAATCGATAATACGGTATTTTTGTTTGTGTCCACCACCATGATGACGAGTTGTGATCACACCTTGGTTGTTACGTCCACCGTTTTTAGATTTTTTTGCA
>OKSA01000014.1_pt1 | contig 157942 bp, 136 predicted proteins | sample 1601181 | NCBI WGS metagenome assembly OKSA01 (sample SAMEA3541538, study PRJEB24748) | human gut metagenome | biome: human gut; feature: human-associated habitat; material: faeces | place: China | collected 2012
TCTTCATCAATGCTTCCGACACAAAACAATTGTACATAACCATTTTCTATTTTATCTTTGATCACATCGACCATTCCAAAATTTTCATAATCTTGAGGATGACCATCTTGTGCTGGAAATACAAGAAGTGGCACACCACTATGTCCATAAACGATAAAATCCATATTTCTATCTAAACATTGACTGTATTCACTATAGTATCTTTTTTCCATAAAAATACCTCCTACTACTTTTATTGTAGCACAAAGTATTCCCTATTTAAAAACCAAATATTTTTAATCTTAGTTTTTGATTCATCATCAATGATAAGGTTAATTTAACTGTTTCTCTTCCTAATTTTGCTTCTTGACAATCCTTCATAACTATTTCTAATAATTTCATTAAAATATAATATTCTTTTGAATAATGAATCTTTAATTCACTAACAAATGATTCAAAAGGATAAAGTTGGTAGTCTTTTTCCATTAATAAAATTATTCTTTCTACTTCTAAAAGAGATTGATTAAATGATAGTTTTTCTTTTAAATCATCATATACTTCTTTCAAATTATTGAAATATTTCATTAACCCCACTGGTATTTTTTCTATTTTATCTTTATAAACTAAAACATCTGTAATATTTAAATCTAAATAATCTTCACTTTCAGTAAAAGGTATATAGGCTATTTGTTCTTTTAAATAATTACGATCAACTTCTTTAGAGATAGTAGCCCATTCTTCATCAAAATCTTTTTGATAAAAATCACACAATAATAATAAAGGTAATACAATTGATTTTAATTCGATGATTTCTTTTAATAATTGGAAAACAATTTCCTTATGTTCTACTTCTATTTTTTCTACAGGACCTACTAGGTCATTGTTGTCCTTATCTTTCCAAACCTTAGTAACCTTTAAATCTCTTGTTGGTGGTATCATCGGTGTCCATGGTTTAAGTTTCTCATTAGTTACAGTCAGCCCACCTGATTGCGAATCTGCACCATAAGTAACCTTGTACCAGTTGCCATCAAGTTGTATTTTATAATCTTTTTCGCCGACTTCTTGAACAGAGTACTTATGATCATTTCCATGTTCATCTGTTTTATCAAGATTTGTCCATGTATGGGTAATATTTCCATTTGTAAGCTGAACTGGTGTACCTTCTGGTTGTCCATCCTTTAAAAGTTGTAAGCTAATTGTAGGCTTATCTCCCATCAATGGTGTTCCATCTTGATTTTTCCACTTTTTAGTGACTTTTACTGTTATTTTTCCCCTTTTATTTTTAATGGTTGCAATTGTCGCTTCACCATTTATAACTTTTACTGGTATCGGGGTTTTGTCAAGTAGGTAACCAAGAGGTGCATCTGTCTCTATTATTTCATAGTCACCTTGAGAAAGGCGCTCTGTCTCAGCCTCTCCTTGAGCATTAGTGATAATGTTCCACACTTTGCTCGGATCACCCACTTTTACAATTTTAAATTTTGCATTTCCCAGAGGTTTATTAGTATTATCAGAATCAACTTTTTTTATTTTAATTTTATTTGTTAAATCACCGCCACCAGTACCACTGCCTCCTGCAACTTGATAATAGCTATGACCTGTAATTATACTCTCTTTCGATTTAAATTCAGCTTTATTTTTTAATTTTAACCCCTTTTCATAAGTAGATTTATAAAATAAATACCATTGTGTTGCCTGCAATTTACCATCTACAGAATAACCTTTATCTTTCAAAAAGTCGCTCATTCTGAAGGTAAACTTTCGCATATTACTATCAAATTTAAGATAATTTTTCAATTCTTCATATTTAATAGATTTATATTTTGATTCACTTATATCATCTCCAGTACTATTAAATTCAGCTTGTTTAAGCCTAAACGTATCCAGTTTATATTTTATTCCTTCAGGCAATACGCCTGTTTCAGACGAGAGTTCATCACTAAGAACGACATCTGTGAAAGTACCCTTTTTGAAATTTAATCTAATAACCCACTCAGCTTCATTTAAAGCATCTTTAGTCTTATTAGCCCATTTAGCCAAGGCTTCATCAGGGTTTACATTTGGTTTTGGATTAATATGATGGGTGTGTGTCTTCCCATCAAAATAGTAAGAAATGGTATAACTTCCGTCTAATTGCTTAACATATTTAGTAGTATTAAATCTTGAATCAAGATAAAATTCTCCTTTTATATTTTCATGTGTTTCTACATAATCTTTAAAAGTAACTACAACATTGGCACCGCCTTCATTATTAGGAGTTGCAACCAAATGACCTAAAATTTTTCCATCTTCTGTTTTTAAATCAAACTCTATTTTATGCGCCAATATGAATTCATCTGGAATTTTAATCTTAAAAAAATCTTCTCTCTTCAATGTTTTACCATATTTACTAGCATCCCATTTAATTTTTATTTTAAACGCTTCATAATAATTATATGTATTAGCTGGATTTTCATGGTTTGTTCTTATTATATTAAAGTCTATTATCTTAGCGTCAACCTCTTTGGGATTTTTTGCAGTATCACGAGTTTCAATAGTAAAAGCGTAAACCGAAAAAGATGATGCATTAAATGAAACTTTAGATTCAGATGCAACTATAGCACTCGAATATTTATCCGGAATACCTGATTTACTTATGTGAATTACTTGAATATTTTTTCTTCCTATTTTTGTAAGTTCTTTTTTTACCTTGTCATCGGATATAGTCACTCTAACTGGTTTTATAGGCTGATATTCTTTACCCTTATCATCAAATATTTTAATATCATAGGCTGTCACTACTCTTTGATACTCAGGTAAAATCTTATTTGAAAGTTCCACATATCTTGCAGTCGCATAACCACCTTTCGGTAATAAACCCTTTATATATATTGAAGGATGATTAGAGTTTGCAACTAGCTCAACTTCATATATTTGTTCTTTTAATTTATTATTTCCAACGTTATCCTCATCTTTTTTCTGAGTATCCAAACTACCTGTTTCATTTTTGTTATTCGAATTAATTGAATCAGGACTTATTTTTTTATCTTATCAAAGTCTAGCCCATCTTCAGCAACCAACCTAAATTCAGATAAATGGCTTACTTTTCCACTTAGTGTTATACTTTGTATTCCTTTTTCCTCCATGAAACCCTTAGATGCCATCTTGGTGTCAATTACTTTTGGAACACCATTTACAAGATGGTAAAGTTTTAAATTGACAGGCATATCATCAGGTATGATACTAGATGTCTTATCCAAGATGAAAGATACCCTTACTTCTGTTCCCTTTGTAGGCTGTATTTCCTTATTGTTCTTGTCCCTGAAGGTAATATCATAAGCAATTTTATCCTTAAGTTTTGACACCAGCCTTACAGAAACACTAGTTCCTTTAGGGAAAGCTCCCTTTGGTGCATCAACTTTTATAATCAGTCCTTTTTCTTGTTTTTCAAAAGATATTTTTTCACTTTCTAGATTTTCTTCTTTTATTTCAGGTGAAGTTTGTTTTTTATCTTGTTCTGAAGATGTATTTTCTTTAGCTTTTTCTTCAGTTTTTCCAAGTTTCTTTTCTTCTGAGTCTTGGCCACTATTCTTTCTAGGGTCCTCAACCTTCCTATCCTTAGAATTTTTATCTAAATCCTTTTTCTTAGGATCTTCTTTTGTCTTAGAATCTTCAATTTTGCCGTCTACATATTTATTGTCTAAATCATTTTTATTTAGATTTTCAGGCTTTTTGTCTATAGGCTTTTTATCTAAAACTGTATTTTTAGATTTTTGTATTATTTGATTTTTGTTATTTTTAAGTGTTCTTTCACTTCTTGTAAAAGCCTTATCAGCACTTACGTTTTGGCTATAGGCTACTTTGTCGTCTGCATAGGACAGGTTGTTGCCAATACCCGAAACGAGAACATTAAATACCATGACAAGTGTTAATAAGATACTCATATGTTTTTTCACTCACATCACTCCTTACCCTCTTTATACCCTGAAACTTTTTAAATGTGCAATTTGAAATTCGAGCCCCTTGATACACCATAAAAAATTAATTACTAAATAAAGGTCCTAGTCAAATGCACAAATGCACATAATAATTATACCATAATATATATATAGTGTCTAGATTTTTTAAAATTCGAATATTTTTAATTCAAACCAAAAGTAATACTTCTTATTAGTTAGTTTCTCATCGTGAACATATCTTAGTTCCATTTATTCATATCTTAGCGTCATTTATCTATACCTATTTATCCTTTCCTACTCTTAAACAAATGAGCAAAATATTCTATCGCAAAATATAAAGCCCTATAATTTTAGATGCATTATTAGTGTTCTATTCAATTTATCTGCAAAATACATATACACCCTTGTCATAAATTTTAAACCCTTACAAATTTTAAGTGCATCCTTAAAAAAAACATCTAGGCTTAAAAGTTCTGTCTGTGTCTTATTTGCAAATTCAATTGGATCGTCTATGCCAAAATGCATCTGGGCATCTTTATTGCCAGTTTTCTTCACATACTTATTGGCTAGTTTTAAGCCAGCTGAATTTGTAGCATCAAAAACCAACTCCCCATTTGTAATCCTATCTTTCATATCACTTATCATGGACAATATTTTTTCTTCTTTAAAGTATTGATATACTCCAGAAACAACAAGCAAAGTAGGCAGGGAAATATCTACTTCTTTTATCCAGTCAAGGCTGAACATATCTCCAGAAATTAGGCATTCATTTTCTGCCTCACCTAGTAGGCTTCTTCTTACCTCTATTACATCAGGTAAATCTACTTGATAAAAATTAACGGTTTTATTTCCTATACGGTTGTAAGCTGTTTCAAGTCCTGCACCTAGAAATACAACATTAGATAAATCTTTCGTTTCAATAAATCTTCTTATTTTTTTGTCTATGGTATACTGCCTGCAAACACTTGCCATATAAAAGTATTCTGTTGAATTTTCCTTTATCTCATTAGTAGGAATGAAACTTTCTAGTGATAGAGCTTTTTCATCATAGAAAAATTCCGGAAATTTTTTAGATGCATATATTCTTGCCATCAATGGAATATAGAGAGTATCTTCAAGACCCTTTAGTGTATTTTTTTTATTCATATTAGCACCCTCTCAAAAAATCAATATAATGACTACTATTTTTGGTTTGTTACCATTAATTATACTCATTATATATTTTGATATTTATAATTATTCATATTATATCATAATTATTGTTCTTGAATCAATATCTCATAAGTCTGGTCTAGTACTTATAGCTTACTTATCTATATATGATGTTTTAAAACTATTAATTTATACATAAAAACTACCCTCCTTACTGAACTTTTATCCAGTAAAGAGGGTTCATAACAAAATATCTATAATTTTTTATACTAGTAAATTAGCTATTCTTCATCCTTATTGACACTCTTGATCAACTCATCCATATACATACCTCTTTCAATAGAGTCATCTATCTTGAAGACTATTTCGGGTGCATATCTTAACTTGACCTGCCTACCTACTTCTCTTCTTATGTATCCCTTGGCTGAGTTTAAGCCCTCTAAAGATGCTTCCCTATCTCCTCCTAGTATACTTATGTATACAAAGGCATATCTTAGGTCATTTGTAACTTCTACATCAGTTACACTGATCATAGATGTTATTCTTGGATCTTTTATTCCATTAATCAGCATACTACTGACTACTTTTCTTACTTCTTCACTAATTCTCTTTATCCTGTTTGAAGCCATATTCTACCCCTCTTCTCTGAGGCACTATTAGTCTAGAGTTCTTTCGACCTCTTTAGTGATATATGCCTCTACTATATCACCCGGCTTGATATCGTTGTAGTTTACAAAACTCAAACCACACTCAAATCCCTGGGCTACTTCCTTTACATCATCTTTAAACCTCTTCAAGGCAGCTAGTTCACCTTCGTGGATGATTATACCATCCCTAACTATTCTAACCTTAGAAGCTCTCATTATCTTACCTGATGTTACATAGCAACCTGCAACTGTTCCAACACCAGATATCTTGTATATTTCTCTTATTTCTACCTTACCTGTATCTTCATCTACATAGTCAGGGTCTAGCATACCACTCATGGCAGCCTTGATATCTTCTATTGCCTTGTATATGATTGTGTATGTTCTAATATCAACAGATTCTTTTTCAGCAACCTGCTCTGAGCCAGATACTGGTCTAACGTTAAATCCTATGATTATAGCATTAGATGCAGATGCAAGTAGGACGTCTGATTCTGTGATGGCACCAACACCACCATGGATGACCTTAATGGCAACCTCTTCGTTAGACAACTTTTCTAAAGACTGCTTTACAGCCTGGACAGAACCCTGAACGTCCGCCTTTATTACTATGTTAAGGTCCTTAACCTTTCCTTCTGACATCTGGGCAAATAAGTCATCAAGAGAAATCTTTGAAGATGCCTTTAACATTTCCTCTCTCTGCATTGCCTGTCTCTTTTCGGCTATAAGTCTAGCTGTCTTGTCATTAGGAGTTTCAGCAAACTGGTCTCCACCTGCTGGAACTTCAGATAGGCCTAGTATTTCTACTGCTGTAGATGGACCGGCTTGTTTGATCCTCTTACCCTTGTAGTTAATCATGGCCCTTACCTTACCTGATGCTACACCAGCAACGATCGGGTCACCAACGCTTAGAGTACCACCCTGGACCAATACGGTAGCAACTGGACCCCTATTCTTGTCAAGTTCTGCTTCTATTACAGTACCTACAGCCCTCTTATTAGGGTTTGCCTTTAGTTCTTGAATCTCTGCTACAAGTAGTACCATCTCTAGTAGGTTCTCTATATTTATCCTCTTCTTTGCTGATACTTCTACAGAAATTACATCTCCGCCCCAGTCTTCAACCAATAAACCTTGCTCAGATAATTCCTGTTTTACCCTATCAGGATTGGCACCTGGCTTGTCTATCTTGTTTATAGCTATTATCAAAGGTACATCGGCTGCCTTAGCATGGTTTATGGCCTCAATAGTCTGTGGCATGATACCATCGTCTGCCGCAACTACCAGGATAGCTATATCTGTAACCTGGGCACCTCTGGCCCTCATTGATGTAAAGGCTTCATGACCAGGTGTATCCAAAAATACTATCTTCTGACCATTTATCTTTACTTCAGATGCACCTATATGCTGGGTAATACCACCAGCTTCTCCTGAGATTACGTCTGTGTCTCTTATTGCATCTAGTAGGGATGTCTTACCGTGGTCAACGTGACCCATCACAGTTACTACTGGTGGTCTTGGCACAAGGTCTTTTTCATCATCCTCTTCTATTTCCATCAAGGCCTCTATTTCTAGTTCTTCTATCTCTGAATTATCAGACCTCATTAGGGTAAAACCAAATTCACTACAGACTAGGGCGGCTATATCAAAGCTTATCTCCTGGTTTATAGTTGCCATGGTACCCATCTTCATCAACTTCATGATTACTTCTGAAGCTGGCTTGTCCATCTGACTTGCAATTTCTTGGACTGTTATCTTGCCATCTACTTCAACGACATTTCCCTTCGCTTCCTTAATTTCTTCATTCAGCATTTCTATAAATAGCTGTAGGTTTTCACCCTCTAAATTTTTCTTATCTTCTGTTGTTTCTACACCAAAGTCATTAATTTTCTTTGCGATTTCTTTTTCGCTCATCTTATAATCTTCGGCAATCTTTTTTATGCTAGTCTTAGACATAAAAACCACCTCCTATATCTCGGTCCCGTCCAACAAGATCAATATCTGGTCTGACATCTTCTTGTCCTTTATTCCAAGTACAGCCCTGGGACTTTTACCTATAGACCTACCCAATTCTTCCTTTGTTCCGAATTGCCTGCAGGCTATATTTCTATAACTGGACTTGTCTGTAAATAATTTTTTTGTATTAGCTGATGCGTCATCAGCAAGTATAATTAGGCTTAGTCTCATTTTTTTAAGGTCTCTTAGGGTAGTATCATCACCTGATACTAGGTTTCCCGACCTCATAGCTAGACCCAACCATGAATATATCTTTTTTTCATTCATGCCGCTAATCCTCTAGTTTTTCTAGCTGGCCTAGTAGGTGTTCATAGACTTGGTCATCTACATCCATCTTAAAGGCCCTATTTAGTTGTTTAGACTTGATGGCCTTAGTTAGGCAGTCCTGGTTGGCGCATACATAGGCACCCCTACCATTGGCCCTGCCTGTAGGATCAATAAAGATTTCATTTTCCTTGTTTTTTACGATCCTAATCAACCCCTTCTTTGCATCCCTAGTTTGACAAACTATGCACTTTCTCTGGGGTACTTTTTTTTGCTTTTGCATTGGACACCTCCAATATATTTTCTAACCATCCTGCCAGTCTACTATTAGTTTAAGTGACTGAGGAAGATACCTGCTATAATTAGTCTTGTATTTCTTCTTGAACGTCTTCTCCTAAATCAGATTCTTCTGATTCTAATTCTGAAGTTTCTCCAGTTTCAAAGTCTTCTTCATCTTGGCCTGCCAGTATTTCTGCTTCTTCCTGAGCCTTTAATTCAGCCTCTTCAGCCAATCTCTTAGCTTCCTCTTCAGCTGCAATTTTGTTTTTCTCTATTTCTTCTAATAGGGCAGCCTCTTCTTCTGGACCAAATTCTGATTCTGGTTTGATATCTATCTTCCAGTTAGTCAACCTTGCAGCAAGTCTAGCATTCTGACCTTCCTTACCGATTGCAAGTGATAGCTGGTAATCAGGCACTATAACTATGGCAGACTTGTTTGCTTCGTCTATAAATACCCTTGTTACCTTGGATGGGCTAAGGGCTGCTTCTATAAATGTGGCTGGGTCATCGCTGTACTTAACTATGTCTATCTTTTCATCACCTAGTTCATCAACTATATTTCTAACCCTGGCCCCCTGCGTACCAACACATGCACCGATTGGATCTATATTTTCATCTATAGACTTAACTGCCATCTTAGTCCTAGATCCGGCCTCTCTTGATATAGATTTGATATGGACAATACCTTCTTGGATTTCAGGTACCTCCATTTCAAATAACCTCTTTACCAGACCTGCATTAGTTCTTGACAGCAGGATCTGTGGATTCTTGTTTGTCCTGTTTACTTCAAGAACATAGAACTTCATATTGCTACCTATCCTATAGTCTTCATTCCTAATCTGCTCGCTCTGTAGTAGAACACCTTCACCCTTACCTATCTGGACAAATACTATCTGCTTGCCATCTCTTGACGATGTCCTTGATATTTCACCAGTCACTAATTCATCCTGCTTTTCAAGGAATTCATTATAGGTCATTTCACGTTCAGCTTCTCTTATCTTCTGAACTACGATTTGCTTAGCTGTCTGGGCTGCAATCCTACCGAAGTCTTTTGGTGTAACCTCGTGCTCAATTATGTCTCCTAACTCATAGTTAGGATTTATTTCCCTGGCTTCTGATAGCTCTATTTCTAAGAAGTTGTCGTATAGGTCTGATTCATCTACAACCACTCTCTGAGAATATACCTTTATATCACCTGTTTCCCTGTTCATATCTATTCTGACATTCTGAGCAGAACCAAAATTCTTCTTGTAGGCAGATGTCAATGCCTGTTCTATAGTTTCTAGCAATACATCTTTGTCTATTCCCCTATCTCTTACAAGCTCGTCAAGGGCTAGTATAAATTCTGTGTTCATTATTACCTCCGATTTATTTACCTATATTAAAATACAACTGCCAGCCTTATCTGGGCAATTTCTTTCCTGTCAAATTTCTTTTCTATATCCCCTATGGATACTACTACCATACCATCTTGGTCAAGACCTCTTAATTCTGCCTCAAACTGCTTGGTTTTTAGGTCTTGGTCATTCTTATAAAGTTTAACTTCTACAGTCTTGCCTGCATACTTGCTAAACTCCTTGTCCCTCTTTAGGACCCTGTCTATACCTGGTGAACATACTTCCAAGAAGTAATTATCTTCTATAAAGTCTTCTTCATCAAGTATAGGGTTAATTTCCCTACTTACCTTTTCACATTCATCAAGGCCTATTCCGTTTTCATGGTCTATAATTACCCTTAGGTAGTACACACCCGCTTCTTTGACGTATTCTACATCAACAAGCTCATATCCAAAGCCTTCGACATTTGGTTGAATCTTTTCTTCAACCCTCTGTGCAATGTTTTTCTTCATAGCACACCTCCTATTCAATTGTCAAAAATATTAAATTGTCTATATCAAGCCTGTTCATTTAAAACCTTTTAGGTCATTAAGCGATCAGGTCTCAGATATCAGCATGAATCAGCATGAAAAAATGTGAGCCAAAAGATGCCTCACATTTAAAACACATATTCAATACATTCATGATACCATATTTTTCATGGTTTTTCAAGATATTTCAAGTATTTAATTGAATCGCTTCAATTCATTTAACTCAAAGGTCCACTGAGGTGTTATCATCTTACCGGTCTTTTTTACCTGATCCAGGCTGTACCATGGACTAATTTCCTTGTTGGCCTTGTTTACCAAAACCTGGGTCTGCTGGGCTGGCATATATGACTGGGCTAGCATAAAGATCTTTTCACCCTTTTGATTTTCAGCCATATCTATAACCATAATAGCGTGGCCTACCCTCTTAGTTCCCGGAGTACCTCCTCTGACAAAGACATCTCCTATCTGCATATCATCTATACTTACACCATGGGTATCTTTGACCAAAGAAAGGGTACCACAGTAACCATATACCACATTCATGAACTTCTTGTAGACTTTCTCAGACCTATCTGGCTCAGCCATCAAAAAGTACTGACCTGTTTCTGGGTCAACCCTATAACCTCTTGTATACTTGGAAAAATCAGCTAGTCCAGCCGATACAAAGTTAAATTTGATCTTGTCGTACTGGCCTGTCTGGTAAAGATAGTCTCCCCTAAACTTAAAGCAGGCATCAGCACAGTGAAGGAGGTTTTTACCTTCTAAATCTATGTCAAAAACTGAATCGTAGACACCTTCTGATGGCTTCACCTTGCCATTATAATAATATGATTTTTCCCCATACTTTTTAAGTTTTTCATGTCTTAAAAATTCTCCGAAAGATCCCTTTGTAAGCTTGACCCTTGTATATCCCTCAGGTGTTTTATATCTGGTCTCTATATTGTCACCATCCTTATTTACTAGAGACTTAACTTGATTACCTGAATCCTTGTCACCGGAAGTGCCTTCCTTGCTTCCACAGGCTGTTAATGATATGGCCATTCCCAGGCAAATTGCAAGTAGGGCCAGTCCAGATTTTTTAGCAAGCTTTATTTTACTATTCATATTATCCTCCCAACAAAATACGACCATTTATAGAGGTGGTTAACCTACACAATTATATGGGACAAGGTCCCCTTATAAAAATTCCCCCTACCTCATACAAGGCAGAGGGACATTAAATAGCTATTTGATCACTCTGAGTTACTTATTCAATTATATCACAAATTTACTTTAAAAGGTAGATTAATAGAAAATATACATATGGTGCTACCAGTAGTACACTATCAAACCTGTCCAATACACCACCATGGCCTGGGATTATTTTTCCATAATCCTTGATATCTACGTACCTCTTAATAGCTGATGCTATCAGATCACCCATCTGGGCGATAATACTACCAAATAATGATATAATTACCATTACACCTATAGGCAACTTGAATATTAGGCCAAATATTATACAGGCTATTATTGATCCTGCAATACCTCCCAGACTACCTTCGATAGTTTTTTTAGGACTGGTCTTTGGCATTAGCTTGTGCCTACCAAACCTCCTGCCTACAAAGTATGCGAAAGTATCTGTTGCAAAGGCAATTATAAATACCAACCAAACATATATATGACCCCTGTCAAGCCTTTCAGATATAAGAATTATGTAGTTGAAGCAAAAACATATGTATAGTATGCCTGAAAAAGTCAGTGACAAGTCAACTACGTCTCTCTTTTGCTTAAGTACATAAATTATGGCCACTAAAAATAATACAAACATTATAAAGGCATATACACTTGTGCTCCACGCAAATAGATTAGCTAAGAAGATAGCTACTACAAATGCATATCCAATTTCATATATAGGACGTTTTTGAATCTTGACAAATGCATTATAAAATTCATGTAAGGCTACCCCCATAAGGACCAGACCACCAATGTAAAGTGGTAGCCCACCTAATACCAGTAGTATTAGGAGTGGTAGCATAATCATTGCGGAAACCAATCTCTGCTTCATAAGTTCACCCCTACTTTATACCGCCAAAACGCCTATCCCTGCTTTGGTAAGCAAAAATAGCCTTTTGTAGCTCCTTCTCATCAAAATCAGGCCAGTGGATATCAGCAAAATAAAACTCTGAATAGGCTAATTCCCACAACAAGAAGTTACTCAACCTCTGTTCACCACTGGTCCTTACAACAAGGTCCGGGTCTGGAGACTCCTTGGTTGATAGGTGGCTTGATATAAGGTCGTCACCTATATCGTCTACTGAAATTTTGCCATCTACTACTTCCTGACTGATCTTTTTAACTGCATTTACCAAGTCATTCCTACCCCCATAGTTTAGGGCAAGCGACATTACAAGACCTGTATTATCTTTAGTCTTTTCCTTGGCATGGTCTAGTTCTTCTATACATGCTTGAGGTAGCTTGCTAATATCCCCTATAGTAAGTATTTTGACATTGTTTTTATGCAGTTCCTCTAATTCATTTCTCAGATACTTGACCAAGAGACCCATCAAGGCAGATACCTCATCCTTTGGACGCTTCCAGTTTTCAGTGGAAAATGCATATAGGGTTAGGTACTTGACCCCTAGTCTAGAGCATTCCTTTACTACCTTCCTGATTGTTTCTACACCAACCTTGTGTCCATAAGTCCTAGGCATAAACCTTGACTTGGCCCACCTGCCATTACCATCCATTATGATTGCTATATGAGCAGGTACCTTGTCCAAGTTAATATCATAGAATAAATTTTCCATTTTACACTTCCATTATATCTTTTTCTTTGTTAGCAGTTAGCTCTTCTATAGTCTTGATGTACTTGTCCGTCATCTTCTGAACTTCATCAATTGCCTTCTTTGCATCATCCTCAGCTAGTTCTCCTGCCTTTTCCATCTTTTTGATCTTGTCATTGGCATCTCTTCTGTCGTTTCTAATCCTTACCTTGAAACTTTCAGAAGCCTTTGATGCCTTCTTAGCAAGTTCTTTTCTTCTTTCTTCTGTTAGTGGTGGCACAACAAGTCTGATTACAGAACCATCATTAGCTGGTGCTATACCTACATCTGACTCTGATATTGCCTTTTCTATAGTATGAATACTAGACTTATCCCATGGAGTTATTGTTAGTATTCTACCTTCAGATACAGCAATAGCAGCCATTTGGTTTACTGGTGTAGGTGTACCATAGTAGTCAACCCTTACCTTATCCAACATTGAAGCATTGGCTCTACCTGCCCTGATAGTACCAAATTCAAACTTTAAGGCCTCTATCGTCTTTTCCATTTGTTCTTCTAATTGAACATGCACATCCAGTTTCATATTTTACCTCCTAATATGCGTTAAATATACGCTTAAAATTTTTTAAATTCTATTTATATATATTATACTACTATTTCACTTACTATTCTACAGTAGTACCGACATCTTCTCCATAAACAACCTTAATTATATTTTCAGTATTTAATTCAAATACCTTTATAGTTATCTTGTTGTCCATGCATAGTGAAGTTGCTGTTGAATCCATTACCTTTAGTTCCCTATTGATTACCTCCATATATGAAAGTTTAGTGAACTTCTTAGCATCAGCGTGTTCCTTTGGATCCTTATCGTAAACTGCATCTACGTTCTTGGCAAGAAGGATTACATCTGCCTCCATTTCAGCTGCCCTTAAGGCTGCAGCAGTATCTGTTGAGAAGTATGGGTTACCTGTTCCTGCTCCAAATATAACTACCCTACCCTTTTCAAGGTGTCTAACAGCCCTTCTTCTGATGTATGGTTCTGCTACCTTGTTCATCTCTATGCCAGTCTGAACCCTTGTTGGTACACCTATATTTTCTAGTGAATCCTGTAGGGCCATAGCATTCATTACTGTTGCCAACATACCTATATAGTCAGCAGTAGTCCTATCCATACCCTGGCTAGTTCTACCCCTCCAGAAGTTTCCCCCACCAACAACTACGGCTACTTCTACGCCTACGTCATTCAGTTTCTTGATTCCTAAAGAGATTTCACTTACAACATCGTTGTTTATACCAAATCCAGTCCCTCCAGAAAGGGCCTCTCCACTTATCTTTAGTAATACTCTCTTATACATTGGCTGTTCACTCATTTTTACTCCTCCTAACAATATCTTAAAAAAAAGAGAACACAAGAAGTGTCCTCTTTAATTACAATTACTTCATCTGCTTAGCTACTTCTTCAGCAAAGTTTTCTTCTCTCTTTTCAATACCTTCGCCAACTTCGTATCTAACCATACCAGCAATGCTAATATCGCTAGCTACTTCCTTAGCAACCTTAGCTATAAGCTTAGATATAGTTAACTCAGAATCTTTTACGAATACCTGGTCAACCAAGCATACTTCTTTTAATTCCTTGTTTAATCTACCAACAACCATCTTTTCAACTATATTAGCTGGCTTTCCTTCATTAAGGGCCTGCTGAGTTAATATTTCAGTTTCATGAGCTATATATTCTGGATCTACGTCATCTCTAGAAATATACTTAGGATTCATAGCAGCAACCTGCATAGCTATATCCCTGCCAAGAGTCAATACTCTTTCATCATTTGAATCTGTAGCAAGTTCAACCAAAACACCAATCTTTCCACCACCGTGGATATATCCTGCTACCTTACCCTTAGTAGAAATTCTTTCAAATCTTCTAACATCTAGCTTTTCACCGATTGTAGCAACTCTATCATTTAATACATCCTTTAGAGCCTTACCTTCCTTATGGTTTGAAGCAAGAAGTGCATCTAGGTCAGTAGCATCTCCTTCTAGTACCATTTCAGCTACATCTGCTACAAAGTCCTTGAAATCCTGGTTCTTTGCAACGAAGTCAGTTTCTGAGTTTACCTCTACTACTGCGGCAAGAGTGTTGTCAGCATTAGTCTTAATAGTAACTAGACCTTCCGCAGCTACTCTATCAGCCTTCTTAGCAGCCTTAGAAAGACCCTTTTCTCTTAATATATCAACTGCTCTTTCCATATTTCCGTCAGCTTCAGTAAGAGCCTTCTTGCAGTCCATCATACCTGCGCCTGTCGCTTCTCTTAATTCTTTTACCATCTGTGCAGTTACAGCCATTGTAAAATCCTCCTAATAATTTTATAATAATTTTCCTATTGTATTCACAAAATGGTAAGGGCAATGCCCTTACCATAAGCTTTACATATTAAATGTAATCTGATTACATTTCTTCTGTTGTTTCAGTAGTTTCTTCAGTTTCTTCAACTTCAACAGCTTCAGATTCTTCAGCTACGTCATCAAGACCTTGTCTAGCTTCGATTATGGCACTAGCCATTGCTCCAGTTATTAACTTTACAGCTCTGATAGCATCATCATTAGCTGGGATTGGATAGTCGATTTCATCTGGATCACAGTTAGTATCAACTGTTCCTATTACAGGAATACCTAGTCTGTGAGCTTCCTGGATAGCTATGTTTTCTTTTCTTGGGTCTACTACAAATAGAGCAGCTGGTAGTTCAGGCATATCCTTAACACCACCTAAAAACTTTTCTAGCTTTTCTTTTTCAGCTCTTAACTTGATTACTTCCTTCTTTGGTAGTACATCAAATGTACCATCTTCTTCCATTGCTTCCAATTCTCTTAACTTCTGGATTCTAGTCTTGATTGTCTTGTGGTTAGTTAGCATACCACCTAGCCATCTTTCGTTTACGAAGTACATTCCACATCTCTGAGCTTCTTCCTTGATAGCTTCCTGAGCCTGCTTCTTAGTACCAACGAAAAGGATTGGCTTACCAGTTTCTGCTACTTCCTGCATGAACTTGTATGCTTCATCAATCTTCTTTACTGTCTTCTGTAGGTCAATGATATATATTCCATTTCTTTCTGTGAATATAAACTTGGCCATCTTTGGGTTCCATCTTCTTGTCTGGTGACCGAAGTGTACACCAGCTTCTAGCAATTGCTTCATTGAAATTACTGACATTTAATTTTTCCTCCTTGGTTTTTACCTCCAGCACGTTCTACTTCCTAAAAAACCTTATAGGCACCTTTTAAGAATCCCGTTGCTGTGTTTATTTAATTTAGTCTTATAAAATAACCTCTATCATTTTAACATCTATACCTTGACCTGTCAAGCTATTTAACCATATTACTTCTTCTATTTCTACAAAGCGGCCTGGTATATTTTTACTATATCCTCTGCCTCTAAATTTACAAATCCCTGGATACTTCCACCCTTGACATTAGCAGCATGTTTGGCCATAACTTCAAAGTTTTCATCGTTTATACCTACTTCAGTCAGGCTGGCCGGTATATTAAGGTCCTTGCAGAAGAAATCTTGTGTTAAGTCAATTGCCTTATTAGCTATTTCGTACTTGTCTAGACTTGGGTCAAGCCCCCATACATTCACACCATAATCGACAAAATTATCCAGTGTGTCATCATTTAGGACATACCTCATCCAGTGTGGTGTCAATATAGCTAGACCTACGCCATGGGTAACATCATAGTAGGCGCTTAGTTCATGTTCCATTGGATGGACTGACCAGTTATTGGCAGACCCGCCTGATATCAAACCATTTATAGCCCATGAAGAAGCCCACATTAAGTTGGCCCTTGCTTCATAGTTGTCCGGTTCCTTACAGGCAATAGGACCATAGTGAAAGCAAGTCTTTAGGATTGCCTCAGCAAACCTGGCCTGAAGGTAGCCACCTTTAACATTGGTAAAGTAGTTTTCAAAGGTATGACTGATAATATCCGCAGTACCTGCTGCCGTATGCTTGGCTGGTACTGTATAAGTGTACTCTGGGTCCAGTACAGATGCTTTTGGCAGGGTGATACCCGACATACCTGTACCCAACTTCTGGTTTGTTGTCATATTAGATATTACCGCATTGGCATTCATCTCTGATCCTGTAGCTGAAAGTGTTAGTACAGTAAATATAGGTATAGCATCTACTATTTTTTTCCTATCAAGGACCAGGTCCCAAGGGTCACCATCATACTTTACACCAGCCGCAATTACCTTGGAGCAATCTATCGAGCTTCCACCACCGACTGCAAGTATACCACCCAGTTGGTTTTCCTTACAGAGTTTTATACCTTCTACAACCGATTCTATCCTTGGATTTGGGTCTACCCCACTCAATTCTTCAAAGTATATATTGTTAGCCCTTAACTCATCTACTACAGAGTCATATATCCCATTTTTCTTGATACTACCCCCACCATATACCAGGAGTAGCCTGTCCGTATACTTTATTATATCCTTGCCTAACTTTTTAATCTGTCCCTTACCAAAGTGAATATTTGTGTTTAAGTGCATGTTGAAATTGTACATAAAATCGCCCCTCTTCGAATAAATATAATTAGTATATAATTATATAAAAGCCAGCCACATAATAACCCTTATTAAGGTAGATCAATGTGACTAGTCATTTATATTAATCAAGCTGTGACCCTAGATAAGCTTCTACCTTTTTTAAGTCTTCTACACTATCTATTTCCATTAGGTCATTTTTTTCCAACTTTTTAATATTGACATTAAGGTAGTTCATATTGTCTTTTACTACATCATCCCAGTACTTGTTCTGGTAGTCATCAATCTCTTCAATCTTGTCCAGTTTTTCCTTGATATATTGTCCATCCTGGTGGTCCCAATAAGAGACACCACACATGATATAACCATCACCATCACATATGTCAATAGCACTAACCTTGTCCTCAGAATCTACCACCAACTTCCATTCATTGACAAAAGCTTCCTTGTGACAAGAAAAATAGGTAGACCTGGAAATACCAGGGTCTATGATATTTTTGTTCATATATATATCCCCTTCTAGGACATATGAACCACCTAAAAGGTCTCTTACCTTGTACATAGAGTAAATGTTATTGTATACGTCAAACTTTTCGTTAAATACCAATTTAACCCCATACTTGTCGACTAGGTATTCGAAGGCCTCCTTCTGGTAGCCTACAACCATAACTATATCATCTATACCCTTTTCTTTTAAAAATCTTACCTGTCTCTCTGCCATGGCTTCACCTGCAACCTCTACCAGAGACTTTGGTTTATTGTCTGTAAGGGGTCTTAGTCTAGTCCCCATACCAGCAGCTAAAATAATTGCTCTCATACTCTTAACTCCTATTGTTATGCTTCAGCCTGGTCCTTAGAAACCAATACCGACCCAATAATGATCAATACTGAACAAAATACCAGTTTTAGATTAAATTCTGCCCCCAAAGCTATAATAGATATTATCATGGCCCATATTGAATATGTAATATTAAGGCCCGTTGCCTTGACTGGACCTATAGAGTCTATAGCACTATAATAGCATACATAAGATGCAGTTCCAATAAAGGCAGTTATTGCGATAAAAATCATTAGCTTGGACGTGATTATCTCCACAGAAAGTGGAGCCCCTTTAATAAATAATACCACAATGATGACATATATGAAAGCAGAAGTCATCTGTCTAATCCATAAAGCTTCTACAGGAGTCACGTCGTCCTTCATACCGTAGGCACAGATAACACTCTCAAGCGACCAGGCTACAACGGTTATAAGGGCAGCAACAAAGCCAAGGGCAAAGTTTTTCACCTGGACATCTCCCGGAGTATATCCCAAAATAATTATCGATAGGATACTTAAAAATAAACCAAACCATCCTTTTTTTGTTAATTTTATATGTAGGAATACATAGCTAAAGAAGGCTCCGGCAGCAGGATACATAGCAGATATAGAAGCCGTATAACTAGCACCTATATTTGCAATAGCAAACATATAGGCCATCATCCCTATAGGACCCCCAAACAGGGCTGCCAATATTACAAACCTACCACTCCTTGTCCATAAAAGTCTGGCTGTATGCATAAAATCCTTCCTGATAATAGACAAAATCGTCATCCAAAAGGCAGATGAAAAATCATGTAAGAAGGCACCTACTATTGGTGCTATTGCTATAGCCTGGGCAGTTGATACAAAGGGCGACATGGCCAATATTACGCCGGTCAAGACTGTATCCATCCCCCAAAAAATACCAGACAAAAGGGCCGTTGATACCCCAAACTTCAAGTTATTTCTATACTTCTTTCTCATTTTATCCTCCGAACACATAAAATACTCATTTTTAAACACTAAGCCTACATATATATTTCATAGAATTTCTCTACATTCTGCTTGGCCCTTTCATACCTCATTGGGCCATAGTCACCAAACGATACTCCCTTTGCCTCCTTGTAGACTGTCCATATAGACCATAGGAAGTCCTGGCAAATCTTGAATAGGAGAATTTTTTCCTCCTGGACCGGACTAGGTTTGTCTGACCCCTTCTTCAAATCATAGTCTATGCTAAAATACTTATTTTTAAATAGGTCTTCCTCATCCTTGTTGAAATCACATTCTATGATATGACCTGCTATATCCCACATAGGGTCATTCATCCCTGCATACTCCCAATCTATCAGGTAGTTTCTATCTGCCCCCTTGATAAAGTTCTCAGGTACTGTATCATTGTGGCAAGTATAACGGTCTCTTCCTATATCTTCCAGGACATCCTCTAGGGCCATGACCTTCCTCCTTATAATAGGATATTCATCATCATAGTAGCGACCATTGACATCCGCTACCAATTTTTCATACTTTTCAATCTCCCTAAATACGTTAAATTCATTGTCAAAGTCTACACAAGAAAAATGTAGTTTTTTAAGCAACTGGGCAACTATTCCCATATTTTCTTCCTTCTTGGCAGTTGTAGGATTTAGGGTTTCTGCATTTTCTATCAGCTTACTAACCTTGGTACCAGTCTCTTCGTTAAAGTATAGGGTGTCTGTATTAAGACCTAAAATACCACCTATAATAGAATTAGCTTTTTCATTGCCCCTACTTATCATACTCTTGGTACCTGCCCCAGCCACCCTAAGTATATAGGCCTGACCACCTATATCGACCTTGTAGTTCTTGTTGGTCATACCACCTGCTGGTTCTATCGTCCCTATTTCATCTTCCTCGACCCCAAGGGCTTCTATAAGCTCGGCCTTTACATCTGCAAGTTTCATACGGTCATCCCTTCTCAAGATACCTGAATATACCTGTCCCTTGGCCCTGGCAAAGTTGTCCTTGTTATTAATTTCGTACCACATAAGGTCATCAAGTTTTATATAGCCAACCTTGTATTCCCTACCTACATCTATTATGGTATGCTCATAATCCATGTAGGGATTTTTATTTTTCCTGTACTGGTCTAACATTTTTTTGTAGAAGGAAGTTGATATTTTAACCAGGCCTACCAATTCCCCATCTACCCTGTTAAACTGGTGGATATCCTTAGATAGCTTGTAAACCCAACCATCCCTAATCTCAACCAAAGTTTCATTTCCTGAACCTGACTCGGATGTTATCAACATAGTAGTCTGGTCAGGGCTTGCCAAAAGACTCTTTATAGCCCTTTCTTCAAAGATTAGGTTGTCTGACATCAAGATAAAGTTGCCCCTTATATAGTCCTCGCATAGGGATAGGGCATACATACTTCCCCTGTACTTGTACTTATCATTTTCAACCAGCCTTATCTTTTGATTAGACAGGGCTAATTCCTTGTAGTAGTCAGACTTATAGCCTGCCACCACTATTATCTCCTCCAGGTCTAAATCTTCTAGGAGCTTCAATATCCTCTTTGCAACAGTTTCCTCACCTATCTTCAGGAAGCCTGTAGGTTTACCAAAGTCACCAATGACCCTATCTGCTAATATTACTGCCTGGGACAAGCCCTCCTGGTCTTTTTTAGACTCCAGACTAATCCTCCTGTTCTGATTTTCCACTATAAAGTTTTCAAGCACTTCCATTCCCTGCCTAGTCAAGCTATAGTCTGACTTAGAGTTAGGTGCCTTTACTATATAGTTTTCTTCTTCAAGGTTCTTTACTATAGAGTTTACTGCCCCAAGCGATATACCTGACTCATCAGCCAACATTCTCTGTGTCACCTTTTCATTATTATTTATCAACAACAAAATATCATATAATCTACTCATTTCATCAACCCTCCTGTTATTTGTTCATTATATGAACATAAATTAAGTATATTCTTTTTTGACCAAATTGTCAATATAAAGAATATACTTTATCAACTTTAATGATTGTATAATATTTTAGAGATTTTTGTATACTCATTATATTGTTGATATTGCTAATTTAATAGATTTTATCAACTAGTATTATCACCAACCTTATTTAAGATAGAGCCATACAAAAAGGCAACATCCATAATTATCATTTTATTATAGATGTTGCCACATTTAATAGATTTTTGATTATAATTATTATCTAATTTATTTTAGAAAGATGATAATTATATACTTGTATTTTTTAGACTTACTTCAAGATTTCAATCTTTCCTGTTTCCTTGTTTTCAAATAACTTATCACCGTTTTTCGCAATTGCCTTACCGTCTTTATCAAACTTCAAGTTTTCCTTGTTTTGGAATACACCATCCTGGTCAGAGTAGCTATATCCTATTCCCTCAGCATAGCTATAACCAATCTTTAATTCTGGTAGTAACAAGTACAACTTTCCGTCTACAAAAGTTGGACCATTAGCCCTTGTTCCATCACTAAGAATAAAGAACCTGCCTTCCTCTGTATCCTTCCACTGACCTATTTCTCCCTTGTAAGTTCCCTTGGTAGTTGGCTTGTACTTACCATCCTTGTCTACATAGTAACGAAGGTAAGATAAACCTTCCTTGGCATACTTTTCTACATCTAACTTATTTTCTTCTGGAAAAGCACCTATCCAGGCATCAAACCTCATTCTGCCATCTATACCGAAGTAGTAGAAATCGCCCTTGTACTTTGCCCAGCCACTTTCAGCCATTTGACCACTCTGTCTCATAAAATACCATTGGTTGGCTGACTTAACCCAGCCAGTCTTCATATCGCCACTAGGGTTGAAATAGTACCACCTCTTATATGACTGATCGTAAAGCCAACCCGTTTTCATCTTTCCACTGCCATCAAAATAGTACCACTTGTCGTTTATCTTTTTCCAAGTGTTTTCCAGCTGAATACCCCTAGAATAATAGCACCAATTGTTTGAAGATTTCTGCCATCCATCTCTAGGTATAGCAGATGATACAGATGGTAATGATATTGCAGCTACCAATGATGTTACTAATGCGAGTTTTAAAACTTTCTTGTTCATAGTATAGCCTCCTTTATTAATTATACCTTCAATATTATATTAATAAAATATACTCAGGCAAATCATATCTGGTGCAACACCTCTTGTGCTATAATTATATTTCAACTATCTATGAGTTACCTTATATTTCATTAATAGTAGTCTCTATTTAAATTATATCATTCTTTTTTTTTACAACCATATTTTTATTTTAAATATATTTAACTTTTGTGTATTCTTTTAATATCACTTGTATCTAAAATGCTTAACACATCTCATTGAGCGGTTAAATCAATTGCTTTAATCACTCAAGGGTATATATTAACTTTTCAACAAGATTAGAGGTACGTATTAATATTTTATATAAAAATTGAGTTCGTTTAGGAAATACTATTTAACCTATATCTTTAGGTCTAAAATATGGGGTACCCTTTCCTCTTCTGGTGGTATTTTCATGTAGTCACCATACAGGTCTTCCAGGTAGGCATGAACATCCTTTGGTGCCTTTAACTGGCAACCCTCAAAATCAATCGTTGATAATGGGAATATGTAGTCCTTTTTTTTCAAAAACTCCCTGGTCATAAATGGCGTGTCTAGGCCATAGACTACATATGGTGCCTGTCCCTTATCCTCTAGTCTGGCACACTTGGCTATCCACCTCTCCTCTAGACCAGAGTTCTGTAGGAATATCTTTACATGGTCTCTTAGTTTAGTAGGCTTGGACTTCCTGAAGAAGGATATCTTGTGCATAAATTTTCCCATTTTTGAATCTATCAATTTATCATTCATAGGGTCCATAGGGAAAATATCTACAAAGGTTCCATGACATGGTAGGCCTGAAGCCCTTTCGAATCCTGAAAAATGTCCCAAATAGAATATTTTTAGGAAGGATGGTTGGATATCAACCTCCTTCTGGGACCAGTCTTTACAGTCCTTATTTTCGTATATAAGACCCTCAGGTAGTTGGTCTTTGACTATATCTACAAATTTATTATAGTCTTTTCTCATCATACAGATATCACAGTCATCATCCCAAGGTATAAAACCACCATGTCTCTTGGCACCAAGTAGAGTTCCTGCATCTATCCAATAGTCTATATTATTGTCCTGGCAAATCTGGTCTATAACCTTCATTATTTCCAATATTACCAGCTGTAGTTTTCTCAATTCGCTCTCATCACTAGCTATTATTTTATCGACTTTATCCTTAAACATATCTCTATTCTCTTTCTTTAAATGACTACTAGACCCTTCAAAGAGGGCCTAGTAGTCTATATTTAATATTTATTAAACTCTTTCAACCCTGATACCAGTTTCATGATCGTTTAAGTTTTGCTTTTCTAGGCTTGAATCTTCAACCTTTACTATTTCAAGGGCCAAAGTTTCAGTCTTGATATAGTCTTCGAAGGCAACAACAGCATTCGCTACATCACTGTCACCATCAAAGTATATCTTGATGTTATCCAATACTTCAAAACCGCTAGACTTTCTAAGCTGCTGTACCTTTGATACAAATTCTCTAGCAAAACCTTCGCTGATAAGTTCTGGACTAAGGTTAGTTTCTAGTATAACAAATAGGTTATTTTCCATAGAAACGTTGAAACCTGGCTTAGAATCTATATTAATAAGGATTTCATCTTTACCAAATTCAAATTCCTGCCCTTCAAGTTCTACTCTTACCTTTTGGCCAGCTTCTACCTTGGCAACTACTTCATGAGCATCTAGTCCAGCTAATACCTTTCCAAATGCATTTATGTTCTTTCCTAGAAGAGGTCCTAGTACCTTGAAATTCGGCTTTAAGTTAAAGTTCATAAATCCGCCCAATTCCTTGGCAAATTTAACCTTCTTTACATTTAATTCTTCTTTAATTATGTCAACAAGGTCTCCAAGAGTGGCTTCGTACTTACCATCTACAAGAACTTCTGCTATAGGCTGTCTTACCTTTATCTTTGCATTTTCTCTAGCTGCCCTACCAAGAGTTACAAGGTCTCTAGCCAAGTCCATCTTTTCTTCTAGGGCAAGGTCTACTAGACTAGCATCACATCTAGGGTAATCAGCACAGTGAACTGAATACTCACCTGTCAGGTTCCTATACATTTCTTCTGATAGGTATGGTGAGAATGGTGCTATCATCTTACAGAAGTCTCTTAATACTTCATATGTAGTATTGTAAACAGACTTCTTATCTTCAGTTAATTCAGTTCCCCAGAATCTTCTTCTCGACCTTCTGATGTACCAGTTAGACAGGTCGTCATTTAAGAATTCTGTCATCCTTCTGATTGATTTGTTAACTTCAAAAATTTCTAAGTTTTCTTCTATTTCCTTCTTTAAGTTGTTAAACTTAGATAGAATCCACCTATCAAGTTCTGGCCTATCCTTGTATTCTACAAAGAAGTCATTTGGATTTAATCCATCAGTGTTGGCATATAGGGTAAAGAAGTTGTAAGTGTTCTTCAGTGTTCCTATAAACTTTGACATGATTTCCTTTAAACCATCTTCGTCAAATCTCAATGGAGTCCATGGTGGAGATACGTACAATAGGTACCATCTCAATGCATCTGCCCCATACTTTTCAAACATTTCAAATGGGTTGATAGTATTACCCTTAGACTTTGACATCTTCTTACCATTCTTATCCAATACCAAATCTGTAACAAGGACATTCTTGTATGGAGACTTACCAGTTACGAATGTAGATACAGCTAGTAGTGAGTAGAACCAACCTCTAGTCTGGTCTATACCTTCGCAGATATAGTCAGCAGGGAATAGCTCATCAAAGTTTTCCTTATTTTCAAATGGGTAATGCCACTGGGCAAAAGGCATTGCTCCTGAGTCGAACCAACAGTCGATAACTTCTGTTACCCTTGTCATTGCTCCACCACAATCAGGGCACTTAAGGTGAACTTCGTCTATATAGGGTCTGTGTAGTTCTATAGTCTTTGGATCTACATCTTCCACGGCTAACTTAGCCAATTCTTCTCTAGATCCTACTGTAGTCTTACAACCACATTCACACTTCCAAACTGGTAGTGGTGTACCCCAATACCTAGTTCTAGAAATAGCCCAGTCCTTTAATTCTTCTAACCAATTTCCAAACCTACCTTCACCTACAAATTCTGGGAACCAGTTTACACCATTGTTGTTTTCTATCAACTTGCCCTTTAACTTGGTCATCTCTAAGTACCAGCCAGGATTAGCGTAGTATACAAGTGGTGTACTACATCTCCAACAGTGAGGATAATTGTGTTCTACCTTTAACTTAGAGAACAATTTATTTTCAGCTGCCAACCACTTGATTATCTCAACATCCAGGCCTTCTTCCATTACGAATTTACCCTTCCATGGAGTAGCAGTAAACTTACCTTCGCTATCAACAGGCTGAACGAATGCCAATTCATATGCCCTGCCCAAATTGTAGTCATCTTCACCAAAGGCTGGTGCAGTGTGAACTATACCAGTACCGTCTGTAGTAGTTACATAATCGGCACAAGTTACGAAGAAGGCCTTGCCTTCAACCTCTACAAATGGCATTAACTGTTCATATTCCTGATATTCTAATTCTTTACCCTTAAGTGTTTCTAGGACCTTATATTCCTTGTCACCCAGGTGCTTTTCTAATAAGTCTTGAGCCAGGTAGTATACTTCATCCTCTACCTGGACCTTAACATAGTCAACATCAGGATTAACTGTTAAGGCTACATTTGATGGTAGTGTCCAAGGAGTAGTTGTCCATGCAAGGAAGTATTCATTTTCTGTACCCTTCTTTTTAAACTTAGCAACTAGGGTATTTGACTTGATTTCCTTATAACCCTGGGCAACCTCATGAGATGCAAGACCAGTTCCACATCTAGGACAGTATGGTAGGATCTTGTGACCTTCATATAGTAGTCCTTCCTTGTTGAACTTGTCTAGGATCCACCATAGAGATTCTATATAATCATTGTCAAGAGTGATGTAAGGATCATCTAGATCAATAGCATATGCCATTCTTTCAGACATCCTTCTCCATTCTTTTTCATATGTAAAGACAGAGTCCCTACACTTATGACAAAATTCTTCAATACCATATTCTTCAATGGCCTTCTTATCTGATAGGCCTAATTCCTTTTCTACCTGCAACTCAACTGGTAGACCATGAGTATCCCAGCCGGCCTTTCTAGGAACCTTGTAACCACTCATTGTCTTGTAACGACAAACCCAGTCCTTCAAAGTTCTTGAGATTACGTGGTGGATACCTGGGTTACCATTTGCTGTTGGAGGCCCTTCAAAGAATACATAAGTAGGGTCATTTTCACCCTTTTCCAACACCTTTTCCAATATATTGTCTTCCTGCCAACGTTTTAAAGTTAGTTCTTCTGCCTGGGCAACTGTGCCTTCATGCAGTTTTTTAAATACAGTCTTATTTTCCATATTTTCTTTCTCCTTTCAATATCTGCTTGATAGTTTCAACGAATATAAAAAAACTCGTCACCTTGATCAATCAAGGGACGAGTCAAATCGCGTTACCACCCTAGTTCCTGGGAAAAACCCAGACACTCTCGGTCAATATCGGAACCACCCGGTCAACTTAATCAGCCATGGCCTTTCAGCATCCAGCTCAGAAGTGATCTTCATTCAGTCATTCATATATCGGCTCACACCATACCCGACTCGCTTAAAAGAAATCATAAACTACTCTCTTCGTCAAAGCTATCTTTAAATTCTATGATATTGATTATATTGCATACAAGCATAATAGTCAACATATTTTTTTAGAATTGTTTAAAAATTCTAAAAAAACGTTATTCCTTGGATATAAATCAATATTTTTATAAATATTATGAGGTCAAAGAAGGCCCTCTATATTATTTAATCTTAAATATGTCTTCAGGATCACCACTTAAATTTTCATTAGGAGTCTTGTCTTCAGCTTCTAATTCTGCAGTTTCTATGCTAAGAGTCTTGTCTTCTTCTTCCTGAACATCCTCTAGGACAGCCATTCTCATAGTACCAGTAATATCCAGGTCAACAGGTCCACTTACGGCCTGGTTGAAGTCTTCCCTTTCATTATCTATACCGCTGAAAATCTGGTCTACATTTTGCATTTCATCTTCCAATAATGACTTGAACTTAATCCTGAATACCTTAAATTCCTTAATAAGGGCTTCGTATTCATTTCTGATTTCTACAACCTTGTTGTTGGCCCTATCTATCAACTGCTTAGCCTGTAATTCAGCTTCCTGTACTATAATTCTTGCCTTCTTGTTGGCAGAATTAGTAGTGTCTTCTGCTGCACTCTGGGCAGTTATCAAGGTTTCCTTTAGAGTTTCTTCGATGCTGGAATACTTACCAACCTGGTCCTTGTACATTTCCAGTTTTTCCTTTAGAGATTCATTTTCCTTTATAATTGCTTCATAGTCTTCTTTAATCTGGTCTAAGAAAACATCTACTTCTTCTTCATTATAACCTCTGAATCCCTTTTTAAATTCTTTACTTTCTATAAGTTCTGGTGCTATCATTTTATCACTTCCTATACAAATTTATTAATTTTCACTCTAAACTTATCCTTCTTGGACATCCCTAATACCTTGTCGAAGATAAATTTCCCCTTCTTCCTGACAGATATAATCGAACCCTCTTCAATAGACCTTGAAACATTATTGACAGGTTCGTAATTAACCTGAACAAGGTCAGCATTTATCAATTTTGAAGCCTCTTGCCTCGATAGGTTAAATGCTCCTGCTATAACAGAATCCAACCTTAAGGAAGATATGCTAAATACCTTATCATCATAAGACTTGATTGGTGGCTTAAGATCTGACTTGTCTATTTCTGTCACACTTACCTTGTTATTTTTGATCCTATTGTAGTTATATATGATAAAATCAGCAATATCACTATCTACTACCATCTGGCAATAATCATCATGTACCAGGATATCCCCTATTTTTTCACGCTTGATACCCAAAGACATCAAGGATCCTAAATAGTCCCTGTGAGATACTGTGGTGAACTTAAAGTTTCCCCTTACCTCTAGGTAGGTCAGGCTCAAATCACCCTCTTCTAGGATATAGTAGTCCGGATAGATAAAAATAACCGCTCTTTCAGCGTCTTCATATCCACCCTCTATAGTATATTCCAGGTCTTTATCATAGTTTATAATAGAAATAGCATTCCTTATTTCATAGGGATTTAGGAATTCAGTATTCCTAAGGCTATAAGAGTTAGAAACGCTATTACAAATATCAACTAACTTATACATTTTTATTTTTAAGTCATCATCTTTAATATGACTTGTTACTTTTAACTTGTCCATATCATCATCCTACTATAGAAATGCATAAATCAACCTGCTTAAAAACCACAGGAATATTATAGCCAACATAGGTGACATATCTATTGGACCGGTATTAAACCTACTTAAAAGCTTCCTCATGGGTGCTTCAATAGGTTCTGTAAAATCATCTAAAAGAGCATAAAGCCTACTGTCTTGTACCCCTGGGAACCAAGACATTATTGACTTTGCTATAATAATCCAAACGATTATATCAATTAGACGTACTAAAGCAATTTTGAGAACTTCCATATAAGCACCTAATTACTTGTTCTGCCAAGGAAAGATTGCCTTACTCTCTAATTCCTTTTTTATACTGGCATCTACATCAACATTCTTTGGGGCTAATATAAATATTGACTTTGAAACACGCTGGATGCTTCCATCAAGTACGTATACTGCACCATTCATAAAATCAAAGATAGATTTCTTTGTATTCTGCTGAGTCAATGCTTCAAGATTCACTATTACAGTCTTTCTTAGTCTTAAGTGGTCTGCAATTGTAGCAGCATCATCATATACCTTTGGTTCAACTATTACAACCTTCATCTGGTTATGAGCCTGATAATCCATTCTTGACCCTAGTGGATTACTGTATGAATCATCTAGTTCATCGTCATCTTCATAATCGTCATAACCATCGTCGTCATATACATCATCTTCATATTCATCGTATGCATCATAATCGTCATTGGCATTGTCATTATCAACAATCATCCAATTCTTTAACTTACCCATTTTATCCTTAATACCAGCCATATTATACCTCCTAAACAGCGTGTCTTTATTTTAAATATTATAATTTCTCTTTCCAAATATAGATGTTCCAACTCTTACAATTGTTGAACCCTCTTCTATAGCGATTTTATAATCACCACTCATGCCCATTGAAAGTTCCTTCATTTCTACACCTTCTATGGACATATCTTTGATGTCTTCAAAGACTTCCTTTAGTTTACTAAAAACTGCCCTGACTTCATCTTCATCATCTGAGTCCGGTGCCATAGTCATCAAACCGACAATTTTTATTCTCTTAAATTTATCAGCACATTCTCTAATAAAAGTCTCCAGGTCTTCTACATATATACCATGCTTGGTCTCTTCCTTTGATACATTAACCTGGACTAGGCACCTAATATCCCTATCGATATTGTCTGCCCTCTTATTGATTTCTTCTGCCAGTCCCATCCTATCTAAAGAATGGATCAAGTCAACCTTGTCTATTATGTACTTGACCTTGTTGGTCTGAAGTGTACCAATCTGGTGCCATTTGGCTCTATTCCCGATCAGTCCATACTTACGTTGCAATTCCTGGGGCTTGTTTTCTCCAACATCGGTAATTCCATATTCAAGAGCCTCTTCAATCACATCTACATCAACAGTCTTGGTTACACCTAGAAGTAAAACCTCTTCTGGATTCCTATTGACCTTCTCTGATGCATCTCGTATGTTTGACTTTACCTGGTCAATTCTAACCGAAATATCGCTCATTATATCACCTACTTATAATCATTTAAGAATACACATATATACTCCATTATAGCATAAAACAGCTTATATTTGTATACTTTTGTTCATCTATAATTTAAAAATTGATTCATTTTCATATTTTTTATTTCTTGTCATCAGCTCTTTGACAGCTGTCTTTGGGTCTATTTGACCTTCAACCACCTTGTATATGCACTCGGTAATTGGCATTTCTACATTTAATTCCTTAGCAATTTTGTATACAGCCTCAGTAGCTGTAATTCCCTCGACAACCATTTCTATCTTTTCTTGAGTCTCCTCAAGGCTATATCCTTGACCAATTAAGATTCCTGCCCTCCTATTTCTGGAATGCATACTTGTACAAGTAACTATTAGGTCTCCTATACCTGATAGACCTGAAAAAGTAGATATGTCAGCTCCAAGAGCCACACCAAACCTGGAAATCTCTGCTATACCCCTGGTCATTAGGGCAGCCTTTGAATTATCCCCATAACCCATGCCATCAAGTATACCTGCCCCAAAAGCAATTATATTTTTCGTAGTACCCCCTAGTTCAACACCTATCATATCGGTATTTGTGTATACCCTCAAATACTCGTTCATAAATAAGTCCTGTACCCTTTGGGATATATCAACTGATTCCGATGCTGCAACTAGGGCTGTCGGCATATTTTTGGATACCTCTTCAGCATGAGATGGTCCTGATAACATACAGTAGGGATTTTTAGGCAAGACTTCTAAACATACCTCTGAAATCCTCTTACTTGTATCCTTTTCTATACCCTTTGCTACATTTACCAGCACCTGGTCAGGTCCTATCTTGTCTGCAATCTCCTTACACACTGACCTTATCTGCTGGGATGGTACAGCCAAGACTATAAATTCTGCCCCCCCAACCACTTGGTCAATACGGCTAGATGCTTTTAGACTTTCAGATAGCTTTACACCGGGTAGGTACTTTTCATTTGTATTTTTATTATTTATTTCATCGACCTGGTCCTGTCTCCTTGCCCAAATCAAAACCTCATGTCCATTTTCATCCAATACAGATGCAAGTGCTGTACCCCAGCTACCTGCCCCTAATACACAAACTTTGCTCATAGTCTCCTCCAAGAATTTCAAAAAATAATATTCTTTATAGTTATAATTCCGTCTGTATTTTCCAGTAAGTATAATAACTATATACTTTAGACCTAATCAACCTGGTCTTAGTAAACCTATCTGGCCTTGGATCCGAACCTGTTTTCAGTTCCACTTAAGAGTTTCCTAATATTTTCCCTATGCTTATATACAACCGATACTGAAAGCAATATTCCTACCCATACTCCTGACATATCTTTAGTCATCAACATCAATATTGGAAATAGGCATACACCCAACATTGAAGCTATGGAAACATACCTTGTAACCAGAAGTATTATTATATAAAAGATCATACTAGCCAGGGTCATAAGGGGAGATATGGCCAACATAGCCCCATAACTAGTGGCTACACCCTTGCCACCCCTAAATCTCATAAATATCGACCAATTGTGGCCACAAACTACGGCTAGGGCTGAAATATACTTAGCCAAGTCAGGGTCTGAACCCATTTTTTTTGCCAAAAATATTGATATTAAAACTGCTAAGGTTCCCTTTAGGTAATCTCCTATAAGGGTTATGGCACCCGCCTTCTTACCAAAGGTCCTAAGCATATTAGTCGTACCCGGGTTTTTAGATCCGTATTGCCTTATATCTGTTGAAAATACATACTTGCTTATTAGATAGGCACATGAGATAGTACCCATAAAGTAAGAAATTACAACTACTAATAGATATGCTAACATAATAAAGCCCCCTTATTTTTTCTTCTTCTGGCTATACTCTATCTTTATTGATGTTCCTTCAAAGCCAAAGTTTTCTCTCAACCTATTTTCAAGATACCTGGTATATGAGAAGTGAGTCAGTTCCTTATCATTTATAAACAGGTTAAATGTAGGAGGCTTGACTCCAGTCTGAGTTCCATAGTAGATTTTTAGCCTTCTACCCTTGTCTGATGGTGGCTGGTTTAGCATTATAGCCTCTCCAATTACCTGGTTTAAGACAGAGGTAGTAACCCTCTTGTTCTGTTCTGCTGATACCTGGACAACTGTCTCTAGTATCTTACCTATTCTCTGGTTGCTAACTGCAGAAACAAATAAGATAGGTGCATAAGTCATAAACGGGAACTTCTCCCTAACACTCATCCTGAAATTCCCCATAGTCTTGTTGTCTTTTTCTATCAGATCCCACTTGTTTACTACAAATATGCAGGCCTTACCTTCATCATGGGCTATACCTGCTATCTTTGTATCCTGTTCAGTAACACCCTCGGTAGCATCTATAACTATTAGGACTACATCAGCCCTATCAACTGCACTCATTGACCTGATGACAGAGAAACGTTCAACATTTTCATATACCTTACTCCTTCTTCTGATACCTGCTGTATCTATCAGTAGGAACTTATTGTCATCCTTTTCAAAGTAGGTATCTATTGCATCCCTGGTAGTACCAGCTATAGGTGATACAATTACCCTTTCTTCACCAAGTATATTGTTTAGTATAGAAGACTTGCCTGCATTTGGCTTCCCTGTAATGGCCACCCTGATTACATCTTCATCATACTCCGTATTCATACCTTCTGGGAAGTTTTCGACTACTTCATCAAGAAGGTCTCCCAGGCCCATACTATTGGCACCTGAAATTGCAATTGGATTGCCCAAGCCTAGTTCATAGAAATCATAGACATTGTCAAACTGGCTCTTTGAATCTATCTTGTTTACTACAAGCAAGACTGGTTTTTTAGTCCTCCTAAGTATGTCTGCCACTTCCTTGTCTGCAGCTGTCAAACCACTCTTACCATCTACCACAAATAAAATTACATGGGCCATATCTACAGCCAACATAGCCTGGTTTCTCATCTGTGAAAGGATTATATCATCGCTCTCAGGTTCTATACCACCAGTGTCTATAATGGTAAAATACTTGTTCAACCACTCAACTTCACCAAATATCCTGTCTCTAGTAACACCCGGTGTATCCTCAACTATTGATATCTTAGTTCCTGTCAATTTGTTAAATATTGTAGACTTACCTACATTTGGCCTTCCTACAACAGCCACTATTGGTCTATTATCACTATTCAAAATATCACTTCCTTTTCCTTAAACTTATCATCAAAACTTTTCTATCAAACTCATCATTATATTTTTGCCTAACACTATTATTTTATCATAGCCATCTAAACATTATAACCGATTTTGCTTGAAATTTACAATAAAATTAATCTATTTGATAAATTATTGATTTTTAGGCAGGCTAATCTTGAATTTAGACCCTTGACCAAGAACTGATTCAAGACCTATATCCCCACCCAAGGATAGGATTATATGCTTGACTATGGCAAGACCTAGGCCAGTCCCATCAATTTCCTTATTCCTGGACTTTGTCACCCTATAAAATCGTTCAAATATCCTTTCTTGTTCTTCCACGCCTATACCTATACCATTGTCTTCAATGCAAATCCTGTAATTATCTTCGTCTTCAAAGAAGCTGACCTTGACATAACCACCTGACCTATTGTATTTAATGGCATTGGAGATTAGGTTTATCATCAACTCCTTATAATATTCCCTATGAGTCTGGATTGTTTCAAGCCCATTATACTCGAAATATATGTTAACCTGTTTTTTAACCATCTTGTCCTCAAATAGGTCTAGTATCTTCTTATTTTCTTTTTTTAGGTCAACCTTTTCCAGGGACAAGACTATGTCTCCCTCTATTGATGACAACATCAAAATGTCATTAATAAGTATCCTCAACCTGGATGACTCGTTGTCTATAATATCCAAGAACCTCTTTCTGGTTGCAGACTCTATATTATCATCATTTACCTTGAGTGTCTCAATAAAGCCCTGGATAGATGTAAGGGGTGTTTTTAACTCATGACTGACATTAGCAGCAAAGTCTCTCCTTATATTTTCCAACCTAATCCTTTCACTAATATCCTCTATATTTATAACAGATGATATTACCAGGTCCTTTTCCAGGTGCATCTTGACTGGGTCTATCTTTACCTTAAATATTCTGCCACTTGTATCCTTTATCTCCTTGGACACACTAGTACTCATACCAGCATTGTATACAATAAAGTCCAACAATTCATCATTTTTCACTATACTTGATATTGGCATACCCTCTAGTTTACCACTTGACCTGAAATCAATATAGTCCCTGGCAACTGAGTTAATAAGGTAGACCCTCTTGTTTATATCTATTACTATTATTCCATTTGAAACAGACTTGATTATAGCATCCAACTGCCTATTCTTATTGTCTAAATCATAAAATGACTTGTCTAAGGAGGAAAGAGTTGAGTTAAAGTTATTGACAAAGGCCATGACTTCAGTATTATTACTCTTTCTTATCCTCACAGAAAAATCCTTCTTTTTAATCCTGTATGATGCCCTATTTAAATCTCTCATAAAAGCCTTAAATGCCTGGACAGATCTCCAATACAGGATTAATACCAACCAGGATATTAACATGGCAACTACCAAAACATACATAACTTTGTCCATAATAACCTCCAAAAATTAAGGATAATAAACAAAGTTTACTACCCTTAGTCCTATTATTTCATTTTATAACCAAGACCCCTTATGGTGTCTATACCATTTTCACTAGTCTCATCCAGACCTAGCTTTTTTCTCAGGTGTCTAATATGCACATCTACAGTCCTGGTCTCTCCATAAAACTCATAACCCCATACCTTTTCTAAAAGGTAGTCCCTCTTAAGGACCTTTCCCCTATTTTCCATAAGGAGTTTTAATAATTCAAATTCCTTACGAGTCAGGTCTACCTTAAGACCATCTACTGTAAGTTTGTATTGGTCTGTATTCAAGACTATATTACCAGCCTCAATTACTGGTTGGGACTTGTCACTGATCCTATATCTTCTCAATACGGTATTGATCCTGGCCATGAGTTCCTTAATACTAAAAGGCTTTGTTATGTAATCATCTGCCCCTACATTTAGGCCCTGGATTTTATCATCCTCCATATTTTTTGCAGTCAACATTATCACGGGAAGATCATATATGTCCTCGTCTTGTCTAATCTTCTTTAATATGTCTATACCGCTAATCTTAGGCAACATCCAATCCAGGAGTAGAAGGTCTGGCTTTTCCCTGCCTATAAGTTCAATCGTCTGATTAGCCTCAGTAGATACACAAACATCAAAACCGGATAGTTCCAGATTAAATTTTAGTAATTCTAGTATATGTTCTTCATCATCAATTACCAATATCTTCACTACTTATCATCATCCTTTTTTTCTTTTAAAATAGATTCCAATTCATTTACAAAAGTATTTAAGTCCTTAAACTGCCTATAAACTGATGCAAACCTAACATAGGCAACTTCATCTACATCCTTAAGCCTGTCCATTACCATCTCACCAATCTTAGTAGTCTCTATTTCATTGATAAACATCTTGTTAATTTCACTCTCTATAGAATCTACCAATTCATCTATCTTTGATACAGACACAGGTAACTTTTCACATGACCTTATCAAACCATACTTAATCTTGTCCCTATCAAAAGACTCTCTCCTGCCATCCTTCTTAATTACCATGACAGGTATAAGTTCTATTTTTTCATAAGTTGTAAACCTCTTCTTACACCTCTCACACTCTCTCCTCCTCCTAATAGAAGAGGAGTCTATGTGCCTTGAATCTAATACCTTAGATTCCTTGTATTCACAATATGGACAAATCATCTTAATATCCCCCTTATAAAAATATGACTCAGACAAAAGCTGAGTCATACCTAATTTTCTATTGATTTATTTACTTCTTTCTTCTTAAAAAAGTAGGAATAACCATATCATCATCGCTAGCTGTAGCAGCATCATCAAAGCTGTTTGAGAAAGTTTCTTCAGCTGGCTTGATATTTTCAACATTTTGACTTTCAGTTACTCTTGGTATTTCATTATATTTTGGTGTAACTGGTGTTGGGTTGTTTCTTCTCAACTGTGGAGTAAACAAGTCATCAGAATTATCCTGTAGACCAGTAGCAACTACTGTGATTACTATTTCATCACCGAAATCTTCCCTAGTAGCAGCACCGAATATAATCATTGCATCTGGATCACACTTCTGCCTAATGATGTCAGTAGCTTCACTAACTTCTAGTAGACCTAGGTCTGTTCCACCTGTAACATTTATCAAGACACCCTTAGCTCCATCTATAGTAGTTTCTAGTAGTGGAGATTCTATAGCCTGTCTTGCAGCAGCTATGGCCCTATCTTCACCTGCAGCCATACCCATACCCATATGAGCTAGACCCTGGTCCTTCATTACTGCTTCAACGTCAGCAAAGTCGAGGTTGATAAGGGCAGCCTCTGATATAAGACCAGATATAGACTGGATACCCTGCTTTAATATATCATCTGCCTTAGAAAGGGCATCAGTTATACTAGTTCTCTTTTCTATTATCTGAAGAATCTTGTCATTTGGTATAGTTATCAAAGTATCCACATTCTTCTTTAACTCTAATATACCTTCTTCAGCCTTGTTCATCCTTACCCTACCTTCAAAAGAGAAAGGCTTAGTTACTACTGCAACTGTAAGGGCACCTGCTTCTTTGGCAATCTTAGCAACAACCGGAGCAGCACCTGTACCTGTTCCACCACCCATACCAGCAGTTACGAATACCATGTCAGCTCCTTCTATTGCCTTAGCTATTTCATCTGCAGATTCCTCTGCAGCCTTCTTTCCTTTTTCTGGGTTTGCACCTGCGCCCAAACCTTTAGTTAGCTTTTCACCTATTTGCAGAATATGTTCAGCCTTTGATGCTTCCAAGGCCTGCTTGTCTGTATTTAGTGAAATAAATTCAACACCCCTAACGCCTGAATTAATCATAACGTTTATAGCATTGTTTCCACCGCCACCTACACCTATTACCTTGATATTGGCAGCTCCGATTTGTTCTTCAACAAAGTTTAACATTTATAAACCCCCATTCACAACATAGTTTAATATCATTAAATAATCTGTAATTATATTCATAAATTATATTCATAAATAATACTCATAAAATATCGTACATTATTTAAAATAAATAACATTCTATCTATTATATAATATCTCAAACTATCCTACTTATGCAACATATTTTTGACTTTTTTTGCAATTTATCTATAAATAATTTACAAAAAAGCAGATATTCTGTCATATATTTGATCTATGGCATCCCTCTTGCCAAAGGCCCTGCTGGCCTTTGCCATTTCTTCTAACCTAGCCTTATCATTTAGGAGACCAAGGACACTGTCATACAGGGAATCTTCACTTAATTCTCTTTCAGTTATGCAAATAGCCCCGCCAGCCCTCTCAAGGCTCTTGGCATTATACTCCTGGTGATTTTCAGCTGTATAAGCCTTTGGCACTATTACGGCTGGTACTCCTATTGCAGTCATCTCTGCCATAGAGATTGCACCTGCAGATCCTATTACCAGGTCTGCAGCAGCCAGGTTGTTGGCCATATCGTCTAAATATGGAAGTATTTTTTGGTTTTGACCAAATTCAAGGTCACCATAATCTTTCATGAATTGGTCATAGTAGGCCCTACCAGTAGCTATTGTAAAGGCAATCTTATCCTTAACAAGGGCCGGTATTAGTTTCTTTAGAGCATTATTAATCTCTTCTGAACCACCACTACCTCCGGCTACTAATAGCATTTTTTCATCAGGAGTCAGGCCTAATTTCTTCCTGGATTCAGCCTTGTCTGAATTTAGGATTTCGTCTCTTACAGGGTTACCTGTAAAGGTCAACTTATCCTGGGCCTGGTCTGGAAACCTCTTATGTGAATCCTCAAAACTAGTCATAACTAGGTCTACATTCTTTGATAACATCTTGTTAGTCATACCAGGGAATGAATTCTGCTCATGTATGCAGGACTTAATACCCATCTTGCTGGCTTTTAGGACTACCGAACCACTTACATAACCACCTGTACCTATAACCAAATCTGGCTTAAACCTTTTAATTATCCTCTTCGAATCACCTAAGGATTTTAGGAACTTGATAAGTCTCTTTACATTTTCTAAGTCTATCTTCCTCCTAAACCCCTGAACATCTATATACTTTATCCTGTAACCGTACTTTGGAACTATTTCAGCCTCTATGCCCGCCTTGGTTCCTACAAAAAGTATCTCTGCATCCGGATGATGTTCTTTTATCTTGTTAGCGATCGCAATAGCTGGATATACATGACCTCCAGTTCCACCACCTGACAATATAACTTTCATAATACTCCCCTTTTTCTATAAAATATTGTTTACTATATCTTTGAACTCTTGTCCTCTTTCCTCGTAATTCTTATACATTCCCCAACTAGCACAGGCTGGAGACAATAGGACTACATCATCCTTATCTGCAATCTGACTAGCTTTTATAACTGCTTCCTTTAGGCTATCCAATTTATAGATTTCCTTGATGCCAGCCTTGAATGCTGTATCAGCAATGAGGTCAGCCGTCTGGCCTATTACTAAGACAGTCCTTACATAATTAACAGCTATATCAAAGAGTTCTCTAAAGTCACTTCCCTTATCATAACCACCAGCAATTAAGATTATAGGTGTCTTGTATGATTGGACTGCCTTTATTGTAGAATCAGGGTTCGTCCCTTTAGAGTCATTTACATATACAACTCCATTCACAGTATTGACATATTCTAACCTATGTTCTACAGCCTTAAAAGTAGTCAATACCTTCTTTATTATCTCCTTATCTATACCAAAATGAAGGCAAAGCCCTATGGCAGCCATAGAGTTTTCCAGGTTGTGACCACCTGGTAGGCTCAGGTCTTCAGCATTTACTATTTCAACTTCTCTACCGTCCTTAACAGCGATAATATTCTTATTATCATCAAGGTAGATACCTGCTTCCGGCCTGGACTGTCTAGAAAAATAAACTGGTCTAGCCTGGCAAGTATTTCCCATGTCCCTTGTTATTGGATCATCATAATTCAATACACATACACTTTCTGGTGTCTGTTTAGCAAATATATTAGCCTTAGCCTTGGCATAATTTTCCATAGTATGGTGTCTATTCATATGGTCCTCAGTTAAGTTTAAGACTGTGGAAACCTCTGGCCTAAAATCATAAACGGCTTCAAGCTGGAAACTTGACAACTCAATTACTAAAACTGCTCCTGGCTGGGCCTCTTCAACTGCACTTATGGCTGGATTTCCTATGTTACCGACCACATAGGTATCTAGTCCTGCCTCCTTGCATATCTCACCTACTATTGAAGTAGTCGTAGTCTTACCATTTGTACCTGTAATACCTATGAATTTTATATTCTTTTCTTGGCCTTCCCTGTAGGCTAGTTCAACCTCACTGATTACCTCCTTGCCCATCTCCCTTAGTTTAACCAAGAAATCAAGTTCAAGTGGAACCCCTGGAGAAACAAGAGCCAAGTCTACCTGTCTTAGGACTTCCTCGCTTGGATTCTTACCCAGTACATACTCTAGACCCTGATAGGCCTTTAATTCGTCCAATACTTGTCCAAGTTCTTCCTCAGGTTTGGAGTCATTTACAACTACTGAATAGCCCTTCTTGGCAAGGTACTTGACTGCTGCAAGTCCTGACCTGGCCATACCAACTACTAATATTTTCTTACTCATTATAGTCACCTTCATTTCAATTTTGTCAGTCGGCTAAGTTCTTAGACTCCACCAACTATATCTTAAGGGCCAGTAAATCCATGCCCCAACTTTCAAATTGCTATATCTTAAAACATGGCTACTAGTCCTATCAAGGCAAGGACTATAGATACCAGCCAAAAGATAAATACAACCTTAGTTTCTGGCCATCCACACTGTTCATAGTGGTGGTGTAATGGGGCCATCTTAAAGATCCTCTTTCTAGTCTTCTTGAAATACATAACCTGTATTATAACAGATAGGGCCTCTGCGAAATATATGCCCCCAACTATAGGTATAATTAAAACCGAGTTAGTAAACAAGGCAAAGGCTGTTACAGCACCACCTAGGGCCATAGATCCCGTATCTCCCATAAATACTCTGGCCGGATTTACATTAAACCACAAGAAACCAATACAGGCGCCTAGTGTCGCTGCAGCCATCTGTGATATGCCAAAATTTTCTGCGACCACAAATGCAAATACCACAAAGAAGGCAGATACTACGGCAGTAATACCTGAAGCAAGACCATCTAAACCATCAGTTAGGTTTACAGCATTTACTGTACCTAAAATTACAATCAACATAAGAGGTATATAGAATATACCTATATTTATACCAAACTTGACGAAGGGAATTATAAACTGGTCACCAGAACCTATAGTCCAATACCTATAAAAGGCAAGAACAAAAGCTAGTACAACCTGTATTATTATCTTTTGTATAGGAGTAAGTCCTAAAGACCTAGTCATCTTGATCTTGACAATATCATCAAAAAATCCTACTAGTCCAAATCCAAACATACACAATAAGGCCATTAATATATCAGTACTTATACCTGACCTGATCAATGTAACAAGCAGGATAGCTGCTATAATCATAAGGCCTCCCATAGTAGGTGTACCATTTTTCTTCAAATGAGTCTGTGGTCCATCATCTCTTACAGTCTGTCCAAACTTGAACCTATGAAGGGCTGGTAAAACAACTGGCCCCATTATCAGTACCAATACAAAGGCAAATAAACTCGTAATGGCTAATTCTCTAAAACCTAGCATTGACAGCCTCCTTTCAAGACTTCTACTATATCTTCAAACTTCATTCCCCTAGACGCTTTTAGGAGAATCACATCTCCATCTTCTACTATTCTTGGAAGGGAGTCTATTAATTCTTCCTTAGTCTCAAAGTGGAAGACCCTACTAAGGTCAAATCCTCTTTCCATTGCCTCTACACCAATAAATTTGGCTGCCTGGCCGGCAGTTATAATTATATCGGCCTTATCAATAGACTGGTAGCCTACCCTCCTGTGGCCCTCTTCTGCATACTGACCCATTTCTAGACAGTCTCCAAGAATAGCCACCCTTCTCCCGTCCTTGTATAACTTTAGGACCTTTAGAGCAGCAATCATAGAATCCGGGCTGGCATTATATACATCATTGATTAGGGTAAACCTGTCAGTTTTGATTATATCCTGCCTATTTTCAGTTGCCACAAAATCCAACAAACCTTTAGAGATTTCTTCCATAGTCATCCCCGTTATATGGCCAGCCAGGATGGCTGCCATAGCATTTCTGACATTGTGTTCGCCTAGACAAGGTATAGTAAATTCATATGTTTCATCTTCAAAAGAACAAGTAAACCTGGTTTTATCACGGTCTACCACTTCCTGCGACTTACAACACAAGTCATTTTGAAGCTCCATACCAAAAGAATATACCTTATATGAATCCTTTTGACTATTTCTATATCTCTCAAGCTCAGTCCTTAAATAACTATCATCCCCGTTTATTATAAGTGATGAAGTCTGGTCAAAGCCTGATGTAATTTCCATCTTTGCCTTGAAGATACCCTCTTGTGAACCTAGGTGTTCTATGTGAGACATACCTATATTTGTTATAATTCCAATCTTAGGCCTAACTATATTGGCCAAATATTCTATCTCACCAAAACCACACATACCCATTTCTATCACTGCACACTGGTGACCAGGTTCTAACCTGAAAAGGGTAAGGGGTACTCCAAATTGATTGTTGTAGTTTTTTTCATTTTTTATGGTATTAAACTTGCTCGCTAAAACAGAATAAACCATATCCCTGGTAGTAGTCTTACCCACACTGCCTGTTATACCTACAAAAGGTATGTCAAACTTGTCCCTATAGTATTTGGCTATTAGGCCAAGTCCAATTTCTGTATTATCAACCTTAACAAGGGTACTATCTTTAAACCTATCTGTGATATAGCTTTCGTTACTTACCAAGAAAAATCTACATCCTTCCTGGTGGGCAGACTCTAAAAAAATGTGTCCATCCGTACTTTCACCCACTATAGCAACAAACATAGCCCCCGGCCCTGCCAGCCTGCTATCTATCACTATATTGGTGATTTCTCCACCGTCCATACCTTGACATACAAGCTGTCCCTGGGTCGCTTGGACGACTTCTTCAACTCTTAAGCTAATCATATTTTCACCTCTATTCTAGCTATTGTTTACTTCTTTTCTCCTACCCTCAACTTAGAACTCCTAGACCTTGGATTAAGGTCTACCTCTTCCTCACTTGGTAGGATTGGCTTTCTCGTTATAATCTTAAGCTCGCTCTTCTTATTACACTGGCAAAATGGTAGTTCAGGAGGACATATACAGTCCTTGTTGAGGTCCCTAAACTCATTTTTTACTATCCTATCCTCAAGGGAATGGAAGGTTATGATACAGATCCTGCCCCCTTTATTCATCATGGAGACTGCATCTCTTATCATTTTATTTATTACACCTAGCTCGTTGTTTACCTCTATCCTTATGGCCTGGAAGGTTCTCTTGGCCGGATGAGGTCCATCAATCCTGGCCCCCTTAGGTATGGCCTTCTTGATGACATCGACCAGGTCAAATGTCGTATCAATACTGTGGTCAGCCCTTTCTTTGACTATAAATTCTGCTATCCTCTTGGCCCACTTTTCTTCACCATAGTCCTTGATAATAGTGTAAAGGTCCTCCTGAGAATACTCATTTACAACCTGCCAGGCAGACATAGAAGACCTATCATCCATCCTCATATCAAGACGGGCATCATGCATATAGGAAAAGCCCCTGTCTGCTTCATCCAGCTGGTGGGATGAAACCCCCAAATCAGCCAGGACACCATCAATCTTGTATATGCCCCTGGATTCTAGTTCTTCCTTCAAGTTTTCGAAGTTACTATGGACTAGAACCACCCTATCATTGTACTCTTTCAGACGATCTTTTGCAACATTGATGGCGTTAATATCCTGGTCAAAGCAAACCAACCTACCCTTGTCTGATAGGCGCTTTGCTATTTCCCTGCTGTGACCAGCTCCACCCATTGTACAGTCAACATAGACTCCATCAGGTTTAATATTCAAATTTTCAATACATTCATTCAAAAGAACTGACACATGATTAAATTCCATCTTTTCCCTACTTTCCACTTTCTTTTTCAAGAGCTTTCCTTTTTAAAAGGAAGTACCTGACTACTAGTGCCACAAGTATACCCACTAGACTGATAAGTTGGGCCATCCTAATAGGTCCTAACATCAAGGAATCTGTCCTTAGGCCCTCTATAAAGAACCTACCCAGGGAATATAGGAAGATATAATCCACTAGGAGCTGGCCCTCGTATTTTTTATTTTTTCTTATCATAATGATATAGATAAATATCAACCAATCCCAAACAGATTCATATAAAAAAGTTGGGTGGACCCTCTGACCATCTACTAGTATTGCCCAAGGAAGGTTTGTAGGTCCGCCATGGGCCTCTCCATTTATAAAATTTCCCCACCTTCCAATAGCCTGGGCCATGGGTAGGCCCAAAACCAAAATATCAGCAGTCTTGAAAAATTCCAGCTTCTTTATCCTTGTATATATCCATACTGTAAGTATACCAGCTAAAATTCCACCATGTATAGCAAGACCACCACCTCTTATATTTATTATTTCCCTAAAATCACCCGCATACTGGGACCAGTTAAAGGCTACATAATATAGCCTGGCTCCCACTATGCCAAGGGGTACAGCAAAAAGACAAATATCAGTCACTTGCCCTTCCTTATAGCCTAGTCTAGATGCCTCCCTGGAAGAAACTAGTACTGCCAGTAAAATACCACTGGCTATTAAGATACCATACCACATTATATCTATCCCAAAAATAGAAAATGCTACCCTATCCAATATATGACCTCCCTAATTTTCTAACTTAGGCTTTACTATAGATATTACGCTCTGGTCCTGGCAGAAGAATTCATCAAACCTATCCACCACATCTTCAAAGCGAACCTCCTTTAAAACCTCTAAATAGTCTAAGAAGTTTATCCCCCTAAACCTATATGACAAGAAATTATTGGCTATATAGGCTATAGAGTCAAAGGACTTCAAAAAGCCACCTATCTTCTTTTTCTTATTTATTTCAAAATCCTGCCTGTCTAGGCCAGACTTTCTTAGCCCATCTATATACGAGTCAACCATCTGCTTTAGTTTTTCAGGGTCCCTGGATACACCGGATGCTATTGCATAGGCATAGTCCTTTTGACTTAGGTAGCCACCCGAAATATTACCAACCAAGAGACCATCATTGTATAGGACCTGGTGGAGGTCTCCACTCTCAGAAAATATCATATCAAATAGGATGTCGGTCCTTATTTCATTTTTAAGGGCCTCCCTGGATTTCATATCCTTCTTAACATCCTTATAGCCTATATAAAATAGTGGCATAGATACCATAAATTCTTCAACTATCTTCTTCTGATTAACCTCTATAGGTTCCTCAGGCATAAATGACCTTATATCCTTATCGAAAGCCAGGTCCTTATGGTTGGCCTTTTTGATTGTAGACATCAATTCTTCTACATCCAGGTCCCCAACCACAAATAGCTTCATATTAGCAGGATTATAGAAGGTCCTATAACACTTATACAAGTCCTCTGGCCTAATCGCATTGATAGATTCTACACTACCTGCTATATCTATGTTGGCATGGTGTTTAGAATACATAGCCTTGAGACAGTTAAAGTAGACATTCCATTCAGGATCATCCTCGTACATCTTTATCTCCTGGGCTATTATCCCCTTTTCTTTGTTTACATTTTCGTCCGTATAGTATGGAGTCTGGACATAATCAATCAAGTGGTCTAGTGACTCCATAAAATTATCTGTAGCAGAGAAAAGATAAGCCGTCATGGTAAAACTAGTGAAGGCATTAGCGCTCGCCCCAAGCTTAGAAAACTTATCAAAGGCATTACCACCATCTGGTTGCTCAAACATCTTATGTTCCAAGAAATGGGCTATCCCCTCCTGGACCCTAATCCTCTCACTTTCTCCAATAGGTATAAAGTCAAGGTCATTAGAACCAAAGTCCACCCCCAAAACTGCATACTTATTTGCATAGCCCTTCTTAGGCATATAGTATACCTCTAGGCCATTTTCCAGACTATCATAGTATATAGTCTCTCTTATCACTTCATTATATATCTTATTCATAAAATCCCCCTTGTAACCTACTTCAAAAAGAAGACTGTATCTTCTTTTACATCCTTCATGGATTCTATGATCATATCTATATCAACTTTTTCCACATATCCTATTACATCTTCCACAGTCAATTTGCTGCCAGAAATGTACTGGTTGTAAGTAAATTCCACATCTGAAACTATTGAATCACCAATGGCCTTCAGGGAGTTTATCAGGCTCTTTTTGGCATTGTCCAGCTCTAACTGACTAATCTTGCCCTGCCTGGTATCATCCAATTCCCTCCTTATAAGCTCTATTGCCCTGTCGTAGTTTTCAATATCTATACCAGAGCTAATAAACATAAGGCCTTTAGTCTTTTCCAGGTTAGATGATGCATAGTAGCAGATACTCTCCTTCTCTCTTACATTGTTAAACAACTTAGAGTGGGGACCTCCTCCCAAAATACTATTGGCAAGCATCAAACTGTAATATCTATCGTAATCCATATAGTCAACACCAGTTCTCAGGCCAATTACTAACTTGCCCTGACTGGTAGCCATATCCTCTTCAAAATACCTAATAGGGTTTGACATGTAGCCATAGTCCTCCCTGGATAAGTTTTGAACATTAGACCTCTCAAACTTGAACTTTTCTATACATAAGTCCCTTACCTTGTCCTCATCAAAGTCACCCTCAACCATTATAAAAATTCTGGATGTTGATATAAGGTCCTTGTAGGTCTCATATATATCCTTGGCACTTATAGAGTCCAAATCCTCTATATAACCTATATGATCGATTGAATATAACTCATCCTTGCACATATGCTCAATGCACCTAAGACTTGCATAAGTCCTCTTATCATTGATCTTTGAACCTATTTCTTCCTCAAGGTTTTTCTTTTCCAAGTCCAACTTGTCAGGATTTAATTGACCATCTACCACTAGTGGATTTAATAGGATTTCACTGGCAAAGTCTATCACATCCTCAAAAACCGGCTGGTCAAGGTACCTGTCAGATATACTTAGGAGCTTTAAGCTAATGATTAACTTTTCACCATGCTTAGAAAGCCCTAGATTCATAGATAGACCGTAAAGACCATCCAACTTCTGAGAGATGGCCTTCATGCTAGGGTATTTATTAGTAGCCACCTGCAGGAGGTTGGTTAAGAGGGATATCCTTGTTACCTCCTTCCTATCAAGTTGCCTTTGAAAATATATTGAAATTAAATTAGATTTAAACTTTGTATTTTTTACTAGACCTAGGGATATGCCGTCTCCTAGGTCTACTATATTCATCTTTGTCATTATTATTCCTTTCTTAGTGCCTGGGCACTCTATATCAAGGATTTACTTCTTTACAAACCTGATATGACGTAGGGGTAGCCTATTTTCAATCGTATTGCCAGATATATTAATGCTGTCTATATTGGCAATATCATTCAAGGCCATTACATCTGTAATATTGTTGTAGGCTATATTTAGAGACTCAAGCCTTCTCAAAAGTTCAAGTGGCCATATGTCCTCCACCTGGTTTTTCTGGAAGTCAAGAATTTCAAGTTTACCACACTCCTTAAGAGGAGTAAGGTCCTTTATCTCATTGTTGGCCAGATATAAATGTCTTAGACTTTTGGCGTATTGGATACCTTCAATACTAGTAATACCATAGTCATTCATGTCCAATAGGTCAAACTTTTCCATCATATCAGGGTTGATATCCTGGCCTTCAAAGGCAGGATCGATTTTTTCCCTGTAATTATCAAGTATTGCTCTTTTAAAATTTTCACACTCAAACTCCACAAACATATCTACACCTCACATTGTTTATTGGGGCTAGTAGTTCAATCCCCTTATTATTTTCACCTGATTTTTAATTTTTTCTAGCTCTAAACTAGATATATTTCAATGAGTTTTATACATTAAATTTAAATAGTATAACATCCCCATCTTTTACTATGTAGTCCTTACCCTCTAGTCTTACCAGACCCTTTTCTTTGGCTGCAGACATAGTCCCATGCTCTATTAGGGCATCATAGGCTATAGTCTCTGCCTTTATAAAACCTCTTTCAATATCTGAATGGATCTTGCCACCTGCCTGTGGGGCCTTTGTACCATTCTTTATAGTCCATGCCCTAACTTCCTGCTCACCAGCAGTAAGGAAAGAAATTAAACCTAATAGGTTGTAAGAAGACTTGATCAGCTTGTCTAAGCCAGATTGTGATAAGCCCAGAGTTTCTAGGAATTCCAACTTTTCCTCTTCAGTTTCCAATTCTGATATTTCAGCTTCAATCTGAGCACAGATTACAACCACCTCAGAATTTTCAGTTGCAGCAAATTCCCTGACAGCCTTGACCATCTCATTGTTGACACCATCATCAGCCAGGTCATCTTCAGATACATTTGATACATATATCACCGGCTTTGAACTAAGTAGGTCTAGTGACCTTACAAAGGCCCAATCGTCATCTGATAGGTCCATAGTCCTTATACTCTTACCCTCTTCCAGGGTAGCCTTAACCTGGTTAAGTATATCTAACTCTCCCTGTAGGGTCTTGTCAGCCTTTAGGGCCTTTGTAGTCTTGGCTATTCTCCTGTCCAATATTTCCATATCTGAAAAGATCAACTCAAGGTTGATAGTTTCTATATCCCTCAAGGAATTTATAGAACCATCAACATGGACTACATTTGAATCTTCAAAACACCTTACTACATGAACTATGGCATCTACTTCCCTAATATTAGCAAGGAACTTGTTTCCAAGACCTTCACCCTTAGATGCCCCCTTGACTAGACCAGCTATATCGACAAACTCTATAGCAGTCTGAACTATCTTCTTAGAATTGTACAGGTCTTTTAACTTGTTCAATCTATTATCAGGAACTGATACCACACCCACATTTGGATCTATAGTACAGAATGGGTAGTTGGCAGATTCAGCCCCTGCCTGCGTAATTGCATTAAAAAGCGTACTCTTACCTACATTTGGTAAGCCTACTATACCTAATTTCATAATTAAACCTCCGAAATATATTCTTAGCAATCAAATATATTGCCGAAAAACCTATTTTTCGTGCAATATATTTGTTAAATTACATTATTTAACATCCTATATTATAACCTAAAAGAGCCTTAAAATCAATCAATTGGGTTATAAAATACATATTCAAACAAGTATATAAGTGGACATACTACTCACCTCTAAATTTAAATTCTTATTTAGTGTCACAAACCACTTCTCCCTGTGTTATATTTATATAAAGAAAATTTACTTAAGTGAATTTCTCAAACTAGCTTTAAGCAAAATTATATGGGTTTAAGTAATTACTGGGCTAGCACCATCTTCAAGGAGGTATATATGAAGAACACGGACTTTGAACAGATATACAAAAAATATCATAAGAACCTGCTCGTATATGCCCTTTCCCTTTGTGGTGACTACGAGCTTGCCCAGTCTTTAGTACAGGTTACCTTTGCCAAGGCCTACCTTTCATATAGGGAGGGTGGTAGCCTAAAGTTTTGGCTGTCTAAGGTTCTTAAAAATGAGTTTATAAACCACATACGGCATAGTTCACGTTATGTAGATGACCCTGACCTAATATTTGAGCGTTTATCTGGACCAGATAACCCTTTGGATATCCTTATAAAAGAGGAGAGTATGAGAGAGGTTGCCCACGGCATCACCCTCTTACCTAAAAATTATAGGGTTGTCCTCATGTACACCATATATATGCAGCTCAAGGATGAGGAAATTGCCGATATTATGAACACCAGCCCTGCCAACATTAGAAAGATTAGGTCCAGGGCCCGTCAAAGACTAAAGGAAATTTTAATTGAAAGAAAATGGGGTGATAAGTATGAAGAAGATTGATAAAAATATTATTGATACTGATACTAGTAATACCACAAATGCTGATATGGAAAATATAGGCAAATCAAGTATTGATATAGATAATCTTGATAATGATATAGTTGAGAAGAGTCCTATTAATAATGATTATACTGACAAGACTTCTTATAATCCTGGGGGAAAGTCTATAGACCATGCTATCGAAAGTTTTGAAGACTTTTTTAGGTCAGACCCTGACCAAATGGAATTGGAAGCCAAAATGGAAAAACTTATTGACAAGGAAATCAAAAAAAGGATAGCAAGAACTACCAGGTCTGTCCTCCTAAAGACAGCTATACTTGTTGTGGCCCTTGTCTTTATAATCAACCCCATAGTAAAGTCCTTTTATCCAGACTTCTACACTATGGCTAATAGCGAGGAAAAAAACAAGCCCCTATGGACCCAGGTGAAAAATAGGTATCTTAGTCCCCTCCTTTATGGTAATGATAGAAATTATACCAGTCAGTACAATGACCTGGCCAATATGGTCCACTCATTCTATGCTACTACAGATCCTACAAGTCTCATAGTTAATGTAGATGTCGTTGACAAGCAGTTTGGTTCATATAAATTATATTTAGATACGGGTAACTATAGCTCAATAGTCGTTGGAGATGTGGATGAAGAAATTGACTATAAAAGGGGTAAAAAAATAATCGATTATAGCAAGCCAGGAAACATTCTTAATGCTAACTTATATGGTAGCTTTCCTGATAAAAAGTACTTAATAGAAGAGGTCAAAAAGCTACCAGATTCAGCATATATTTTCGCCTCTGTGGGTAGCAAGAATTTAATTTCTATAGCTAACCTTTTAAAGGACTTTGATAAAAACTTCGATAGCAAGCCGTATTGGCTGCGAGTAGTTGACCCAGCCAGCTATGACCTGATACAAAAGAGACTGGCTGGTAAAGACCTTACTTTCCCTACTGGCCAGCCAACTGACAAGTACCTTGAGCTAGGTATAAACCCTAGTGCCAATTACCAGGTTAAGAAGATAACTATTAAGGATAAGGAAACTGGTGAAACCTATACAGATATAGATTTTAAGACCTTAAATGATGATATACATAAGCTGGACAAGGACCAACTGAGAAAAAAGCTAAAATATGTTTATATGACTAATCTAAGTCTAATCGATAAAAATAGGGAAATATTTACTGCTTTTAAGGATATTCCTTTTACTCGGCCGGGAAGAGACAATGACTCTATAGCTATTGGTTCTATTTCAGATTTTACAGATAAAAAAGGCAGGGATGAAAATGGTAATATAATACCTGATAACTTTGATATTTATAAGAGGGACATAGATAAGCAGGATGACCTAAAGACCAACCTCTTTACCATCTACCTAAGCAAGGACCAGTTTTTGAAGCTCCTAAATGAAGATTGGGTATTTTCAGCAAATGTTATCAACTGTAAGTTTTCTAACTTTACTAGCAAGTAGGCTGCAATATAAAAGCTATAGAAAATATATAAATAAAGATAAAAGAAGGGCTACACACTCATACTATACAGGTGTGTAGCCTCTCTTATATTTATTATCCATTGGCTATTATTATAGCCCCTATCATTCAACTAGTCTTTTAGGAATCCTGTCTATCCTTTACTATCTCAATAGCCTTTAGGACCTCTGCCTTTTCATCATAAAGGACTCTTTCACCATGTATTATCTGGTACTTTTCATGACCCTTGCCTGCCACTATGACCATGTCACCCGGCTGGGCAATTTCTATTCCCTTTAGGATAGCCTGGGACCTGTCAACTATCTTTAGGACCTGACACTTAGAATCTACAAAGGACTCCTCAATATCATTGATAATATTCATTGGATCTTCATCATCTGGGTTGTCTGTAGTTAGTATTGATATATCACACAGCTTGGCTGCAACGTCTCCTAACTCCTTCCTACGTAGGACCGACCTTCCACCGATTGAACCAAATACGCATATAAGCCTTCTTGGCTTGTACTTTAGTAGGGTTTCTAGAACATTTTCCAGGCTAACACCATTATGGGCATAGTCTAGGACTACAGTTATATCAGGTATTGATGGTATAACCTCTACCCTACCATCCACTTGAGCTGTAGCCAAGGCTGATAGCATCTTGTCCTTATCTATCCCCAGGTAATTTGCGGTAGCTATCACCGCCAAGGCATTGTATACACTAAATTCACCTGGTGATGCTATATGGGTCTGGCTAGCCTGTCCATCCCTTATATACTTGAAATCTACACCCAGGCTGGTTTTAGTCCTAGTCAGGCTGATATCCTCCGCCCTATAATCACTAGGTTTTTTTATAGAAAAAGTTTCTATATCACAGGTAGCCTTGTCAATCATATATGAAGCATGGTCGTCATCAATATTGATAATACCATGCCTGCATAGGGAAAATAGTCTGGACTTACAATCCCTATAGTCTTCAAAAGTAGGATGTTCCTTAGGTCCTATATGGTCCGGTGATAGGTTGGTATATATACCAATATCAAAGTCAACATGGTTGACCCTTTCCATCATTAGGCCTCCTGAAGATACCTCCATGGCAACACACTTGACCCCCGCATCTACCATCTCCCTAATAGTCTTGTGGAGCTCATATGATTCAGGTGTAGTATTTATAGTCTTACCTTCATAGTCATTGTAGAAGACCCCATTTGTTCCTATTACACCTGTGTTTAGGCCTGACTTAGTCAAGACTGATTTCAGATAATTAGTGATTGTAGTCTTGCCCTTGGTACCAGTTACACCTATTACCTTTAATTCTTTAGAAGGATTCCCAAAAAAGTTGGCTGATATATGAGATAGGCAGTTCCTACTGTCATCTACTATTATCATAATGGCATCCTCTGCCAGGTCCATATTATCATTTACTACAAATGCCCTACAACCCTTTTGGTAGACTGAGTCTACATACTTATGTCCGTCTACTGTTTCTCCCTTGATGGCTACAAATATCCCATTTTTTCTTGCCTTTCTGGAATCGTAGCATATGTTGTCTATCTCACATTCTTTTAGCTGGTCCATATTTCTGTTTGAAATATATTCCAGGCCTGTGAGTAATTCACTAAGTTTCATTTAGTCCACCCCTATTTCTATCAACCTAGATTTGATAGTCTTCTTTTAGTTTTCTGCCTGCCTTCAAAATGGTTGTCATGGCCAGGACTTCTGAAGAATCTACAAAAAAGTCGTTTGGCAGTTTTTCATCCTTTTTTATAATGGATAATTCAGTACAGCCAAGTATGGCACAATCACATCCCTCAGCCTTTAATACCTCTACAATCTTGTTAAACTGGCCCATATCGGCCTTCTTGCCTGCCTTTACCTGGTCGTATATTATGTCCATTACCATATCCTGAACTTGTTGAGTCGGTACATAGTAGTCCATAGACTGGGATACACACATATCTTGATAAAGGCCTGTCCTAATATTTCCAGTCGTAGCTAGTATACCTATCTTCCTGTGGCCCTGCTTTTTAGCATGGACGACTGTTTCTTCTATCATATTTATCAAGGGTACACTAAGTCCCTCTACTATATCCTTGTAGAAGTAATGGGCTGTATTACAGGTTAGGACAAGGAAGTCGGCCCCTGCTGCTTCTAACCTCTTGGCATCACTAGATATATATTCAAGAGGACTAGCATCTGAAGAACCTACAATATAGGCAGTCCTGTCAGGCGTAGTTGCCCTATTCATTATTATCATGTCCAGGTGGTCCTGGTCTCTCTTGGCATCTGTCATTTCAACTACCATATCGTAGAAGTAGACAGTTGCCATTGGGCCTAGACCCCCCAATACACCTACTGTTATATCTTTTGTCATATTATTCTCCATTTATATTTTAGCTAGTATTTTTTACAATACTTGTTGAATTTCTTTTTCTGGTTTAAGCCATACAAGAAGAGGTAAAGTCTCCTCTTGAAGTTGCCCTTTAGGTCATAGTCATAGCCAAATGAGCTGGCTGATTTACCCTGGACTACAAGGTCCTTACACTTCTTGACCAATGACTTGTCCTTAACAAAGGCATATACTACTGAATTTGGTATTACATGCCAGTAGAATGGGTCCTTTTGAATTTTTAGGTCCATTTCCTTATTGTATATCTTGTCTTCTACTACATACCTAGCTATATTATTACCACTGGATGTCACATAGAAGTTACTCCTACCCTGTCTTAGGTTGATTTCAAATACCTTAAACTTGCCATCCCTGTCATCATACTTGATATCAAAGTTAGAAAAACCTACATAACCTATTTTTTCCAGGAAAGTCTTATATTTTTCCATCAATTCTTCTTCATATTCTGTTATAATAGCTGCATGGTTGCCTATCCCCTTAGGTGTATGTTCTTCTAATAGGACGTGGCCTAGGCACATCATCTTTACCTTGGCATTCTGGTCTGAATAACAAGTCAATACCCTCATGTGGTCGTCTTCTCCAGGTATAAAGTCCTGGACAATCATGCTTTTCTCATAACCATGTGAATATACATCAGATATTATCTGGTTAAATTCCTCTTCACTGTGGGCTACATAGGCCTTGTTCATACCCTCAAATGGATTTTGGAAAAAGGATATACTATCAGAGGCCTTTACTATGACCGGATACATAAAGCCAAAGTCCCTAGTCTGGTCTCCCTTATTGTATATGTAAGTCTTTGGATAGTCCAAACCATACTCTTCACATACAGCATAAAAGGATTCCTTCTCAACCAACCTATTCTTAAGGTCTGCATCTATATATGGAAGGACAAAGACATCCTTTAATTGGTCTTTTCTATCTATTATCAATTCTGCATATTCATCCGTACATCCCATAAGGATAAGTTTCACATCTGCCGGATGTTTTTTTGCCTCATCCAATAGTATGTTGACAAACTTGTCTGGGTCTGTGATGTCTGGTGTCACCCTGAAGTCTATTATCTTGCTGTCCTTAGTTGCTCCTAGGTAGTACCTACCAAAAGCTATTGACTTTAGCCCATATTCCTCGTGAAATGCCCTTGCAACACTATAGCAATTCAGGTCACCACCACATAAGATTGGTTGTATTTTTATATTTTCCATTATCTACACCTCGTTTATTATTAATCTAATTAAATTCAGTTAAAATTCCGTCTATAGTTCATATACACGATCTATGGTTTATATACACGGTAATTACTAGGTCATATTTACAATAAATATAATAACTTAAAATAGTATTATATGCAAGGTTTCTAGGCCTATAATGGTCAAATATCCCTACTTTATTATAGATATACTACACGCATCATAGTCCTTCTAGTATAGGTAAATCAATATTCCAGTCCTATCACCAAGCCTTGGATAGCAAATAATCCTCATAAAACACTCTTTTAGAATAGCTTAAAGCCCTGCCTCTTAGGTGATTTACTGGCTTTAGAATTAATTATTGTACTTGACTCCTATATGCATATGTCATCTGGAGCCGCCCTAATCACTATAGCAGATTCTGATAACTCTATTATCTATGTACCAGGAGCAAACGCTTGTGTTGACGCTGCCTATGTAAAGTCCCACAAGGATGCTAATGTCGCCCAGCTAGAAGGTGTTCCTGGAGCATCTGCTACAAATGAAAGAGGTAAGGGTTTCAGGAACCTTGCAGACAAGGACCTAAAAATAGTTAGTTCGCAGTCATCAGAATTTGACTACTTTGCTGGTAAGACAGTAGATGCCAAGATTGCTTCACCATTAAAGTTGATTGTAAAATAAGTCTTTAATCCAGTCCTTAGTATTTAAAATAAAGATGGGTTGAACTCCTATCAATATGGTAGAAGGTCTAACCCCTTTTATTTATCCCTACTTCTCATCTATTTTATGCCTATTTTTTTGTTTTGACTGCCATTCATCAAACTTTTCTCTTAACTCGCTAAAGGCTTCTATATACCTCTTCTCTCTCATACTTGGGAAGGCCCTAAAGATTCTTCTTTCTCTTGCAGTAAACTTAGATAGCAATTCAGCCTTGTCCATAACATTGAGGGTCCTGTCTGCCACTTCTTCCCCGACCTTATCACTGATCTTATAAAGGTCTTCTCGCATCTCACTCAATAGCTTCAGCTTTTTATTAAACTTTAGTATAGCCTGAACTGTAGATATAAAGTCGACAATAAATATAATTACAAATACAATGTCTAGACCAATCAATAATTTAAAGGGAATCAATGACACTACATTGACTATACTAGAATGTACATCCCTTATAAGTATTAGGCCTCCTGCCCCCCAATATAGGAGGAATTCTAGACAAACATAACCTCCCAAATTAAATTTATTGTCTGAGTAGTCCCACCACCTCTTGTGGAAGCACTTGTCTAAAATAAAGCCTGCTATATATTCCAGGAAGGTACAAATAAAGGCTGACCCAAAAAATAAAATCAGGATATTATCCTTGAGGGGAAATAGTATATAGGCCAGCACAACCGAACCGAAACCATATATGGGGCATATAACCCCTGCCAACATACCCCTATTGACAAACTTTCCCTGCTTTACAACATGATAGACTACTTCTAGTAACCAGCCTATAAATGCGTATATAAAAAAATAAAGAATCCATATGAAAATTTGTTTATTGTCAAGTAATAAATTCATATTTACCTCCTTAAGTCAAACTCTTAGATACATTATACATTAAATATATATTTTAGACCAATCTTACTAAAAATCCTGTTATTTATATGAAAAAAGTGGTATTATATATATTAGGTTGTTATCAATCGATAATCTAATGATAAAGGGAGGTTATAAAATGAAAAAAATTGACATAGATAAGACAGATAAAACAGAGTTTACTAGTTCTAAACAAATAGAAAATACTAGTTCTAAACAAACAGATAATAGGGAAAAGAAAATATTGAGAACGTCTATAATAGGTATTATAGTTAATATAGGCCTGGCCATAATTAAAATTATACTGGGTACTATTACAAACTCTATAGCTATTACTTCAGATGCAATTAATAACTTGACTGACTCCTCATCCTCAATCATCACCATTGTTGGCACAAAACTATCATCAAAAAAGGAAGATGAAAAACACCCCTTTGGTCATGGTAGGATTGAATACCTTACAAGTATGGTTATAGGAATCATAGTTATAGTTACAGGTATACAGGTATTTATTTCATCTATTGATGATATATTTAACCCTGCCCATACCAACTACACTAACTTGAGCTTGATTATAATGGTCTTGACAATAGTCACTAAAATAGTCTTGGGTACTTATACAGAAAATCTTGGTAAAAAAGTTGATTCTGGGGCCCTTATAGGCTCAGGTAAAGACGCCAAAAACGATGCAATCATTACCAGTCTTGCAGTCATCTCTGCCCTGGTAAATATATACTATAATATTCAACTGGAAGCCTATGCCAGCATAATAATCGCTATTTTTATTGTAAAAACTGGTATAGATATACTTATGGAGTCTATCAATAAAATCCTTGGAATAAAAATAGACCCTGCTACAACAAGTGAAATAAGGAAGATGGTCAAGTCCCAGGATGGTATACTAGGTGCTCATGATCTTATTATACATAACTATGGCCCAGTCTACAATTTGGGGTCAATAAATGTTGAATTGGACCATGAAACCCAAGTGGGAGATATATATCCAACCATTCATAAACTGCAAATGGATATTTACAAGAAATTTAATGTATATCTTACTTTTGGTTTCTATTCAGTAAATGAAAACCACGAGGTGGCCAAGCCTCTTATGGATTTAGTAAATAACTATATTTATGAAAATTCTCACTGCCTTGGATATCATGGCCTATACATAGACGAAGAAAGCAAGGCCATATACTTTGACCTATTGTTGGATTATTCTGTTGACCAGGACCAAGTAAGAGACCATGTCAAAGAGCTTGTAAAGAAAAAATATCCAGGATATAATGTAAACATAAATATAGATACTAAATTTGTATAAATACCGACATATAAAGATTCTTGATTGTTTTTTTAAGTGAATCTTTATATGCCAGATTTCCAGAAAGGACAGTATATGAGTAAAATTATACTTGCAAGCAAGTCTCCTAGACGAATTGAACTCTTGAAAATGTGCAATATAAACTTTAATAGTCTTGTTGCAGATATAGATGAGGACCTTATAAAGTCGGATACATTAGCCACTTTTAAAGAAGAAAATACCTTTGATCAGGCAGAAATACTTACAAAGAAGTTGGCCCATGAAAAGGCCCTCTATATCTATAAGGAAAATCCAGACCACTTGGTTATTGGGTCTGATACACTTGTTGTAACAGACAAGTCAATACTGGGTAAGCCAAGGGACCCCCAGGATGCCTATATTATGCTCAGGGAATTATCCGGTCAGGTCCATAGGGTCTATACAGGTGTAAGCATAATTGGTCCAGGATATGAGGATACCTTTGTAAGTATAGCCCAGGTCAAGTTCTATGACTTTGACCCAGCTATGGACCAGATTATCATAGACTATATAGCCAGTGGATCACCAATGGACAAGGCTGGTGGCTATGGTATACAGGATATGGGTGCCCTCTTGGTTGAGTATATAGAAGGTGATTATTATACAATTATGGGCCTTCCCCTTGGCCAGGTATATAGGAAATTGAAAAATTTAAAATAAATATTCTAATTATAAAAGTATTATCAAAAAAGTTGCCGTTCCTCTATTACTAGGCTTATACTAGTTATTAAAGAACGGCAACTTTTTTATCAATATAGAATTTACTTAATCAAAAATCTACTTAATCAAGGCAGATAACTTTTCATTAATCATGTCACATCCACCCTTGATATCAGATTCAAAATTTATAACCAAAAGTGGTTCGTGTAGGGATGACCTCATCAAGAACCAGCCCTTTTCATCACGACAATCTACCCTAATTCCCTCATAGTTGTCGGCTACCTCAGCCCAACCATCGATGTCTTTGATTTTATCAGATAGGGACTTTATCAGCTTGTTGGCATAGGCCCTAAAATCCTTATCTTCTATTTTAAGCCTTATTTCCTTATCTTCTAGGGCTTCATCTAAATCACTTATAAGCTGTCCTATATCCTGTGATTCCCTGTATAACTTGGCAGCCTTTACCAGAATTTTAGATATAAGATATGCTCCATCATCCAAGAAGTAGTTTTCTTTTATAGCAGCATGGCCAGATGTTTCTATGGCAAGGTGGCTTTCCCTGCCTTCTTCATTTAGCCTTATAGCTTCATTGATAACATTCTTGTAACCCCTCTTAAACCTATGATGAATACCACCCCTGGCCTTGATGAACTTGGCCAAACCATTTGAAGTTACTGAGTCAGTAACTATAGTTGTTTGAGGATGTTCTTCTAATATAATAGAAGATATTAGGGCTATTATGGCATTTTTATTTATTGGTCTACCATCAGAACCCACTATCGCCGCCCTGTCGACGTCAGTATCAAATATTATACCCAAATCCCCCTTATTATCGAGTGTAGCCTGGCATATACTTGCCATTGCCTCCTTGTTTTCAGGGTTTGGTATGTGGTTAGGGAACATACCATCTGGATTTAAGAACTGGCTACCTTGGGTATCTGCACCAAGTCTGGCCAATACCTTGTCAGCAAAAAATCCTCCTGCCCCATTACCAGCATCGACAATTATCTTCATACCTGCTAGGGGTTTTTCATAGTTTTCAGGACTATCTACCCCTGCCCTAATCTTGTCAACTAGGATTTGGGCATAGTCTTCTATTAGGTCTTTCTCTATTAGGTTTCCCTTAGAATTTCCATCTACAAAGTTACCTGCTACACAAATATCTATTACATCTTTTAAATCAGACTTTTCTAGGCAGCCTTGGCTAGTGAACATCTTAAGTCCATTATAGACATATGGCATGTGACTGGCTGTGAACATTATAGCCCCATCACACTTATATCCATCGATTATAGTAGACATAAACATGGCTGGTGTAGTTGTCATACCACAATCTACTACATCTACCCCTATTTCAGTCAAGGCTTCTACGCAGGCCTGCCTAAAGTCAGGACCTGTCAACCTGGAGTCAGTACCTATAGAAATTTTTATATGGTCCTTCTTGTCCTTGTCTATAATCCATGTAGCAAAGCCACGAACTAAGTTCTTGACATCCTCTCTTGTAAGGGTTATTTCCAGGTCAGACTCGTCGTCCTTGTAGGCAACACCCCTTATATCTGTACCATTTTGCAATGAATACAACTTATCCAATCTCTCCACCTCCAGTGACTATTAAATATTCAATGAAGCTTTTTCAGCATCCTTTATAAAGGCTTCAATACCCCTGTCAGTTAGAGGATGGTTAATCATCTGCATGATTACCTTGTATGGAACTGTAGCAATATCAGCCCCCATCTTTGCAGCTTCAATAACATGTAGTGGGTTTCTAACGCTAGCCACGATTATTTCTGTTGGTATGTAACTAGCCTCAAATATTTCTGTTATTTCTTCTATTAGCCTTAAACCATCAAAAGAAATGTCATCCAACCTACCTACAAAAGGACTTACATAGCTAGCTCCTGCCCTGGCAGCAAGTAGTGCCTGTGATGCTGAAAAAATTAAAGTTACATTAGTGCGTATGCCTTTTTCACTAAGGTCCTTAACTGCCTTTAAGCCTTCAGCACACATAGGTATCTTTATAACTATATTATCATGGATAGCAGCAAGCTTTTCAGCCTCTTCTATCATCTGCTTGTGGTCCATGCTCAATACTTCTGCACTGATTGGTCCGTCTACTATAGTAGTTATTTCATTTACAACTTCTGTAAAGTCCCTGCCCTCTTTAGCTATAAGAGAAGGGTTAGTTGTTACACCACAAACTACTCCTAGGTCGTTAGCTTCCTTTATTTCATCAATGTTAGCTGTGTCAATAAAAAATCTCATCTTTTGCCTCCTTAAAATTTTTAAAATTTTGTATTCACCTTGTATTATATATTATGCCATATACTTTTTCTAGCCCTTTTATAACATCTACCTTAATTTAAGCTTCTATCAAGAAATAACCTTTAAAATCTATTAAAAAAATATTTTAAAAACTTTAAACTACTATAACTTTTTTTCATAAAAAATTCACTGTATTTTTTTCTAAAAATATAAAGTGTAACATATGTCTTGACAACTAAGAGAAAAAATATAAAGTGGACCCATATTTTACATTGCAATAATATCAATTTTCATGTAAAATATAGGTATGTATTGTGCAATTTTGCTTTAATATACAAATAAAAAAGATTAGATAGATTTTTAGAAATACTTTGGAGGTTAAAATGACATTTAAAAATAAAATAAAAGATGGATTTGCAAAGTTAAAGTCCAATAGAAAAATGCAAATCTATGTAGGTGTAGCTGCTGTTGTAGTTATAATTGCCATTGGTGGCCTTATAATCTACAACAATACTAAGCATAGTGCAACTCCAGTTGTTCAGACTTATACTATACCTGAAAACGAAAAAATATTTATAAACGGTATTATTGTCCCTAAGCAGAGCAAGGAAATTCCTGGCCCAGCCAATGGTTCTAACCCAGACATAAGGGTAACTAATGGCCAGAATGTAAAATCAGGGGACGTGCTATATATAGTTAAGGATGAAGCGGCTATACAGGAAATAGCCTCTATCAAGACTCAGATTAGTAACCTAATCAATGAAAAGAGAGCTCTACAGGCTGGTGACCCTGGTTTGGTTTCAATAAACAACCAGATAGCAACTTTGAATACTAGCCTATCAACTGCTAATGCCAAAGCTTATACAAAGGTAAAGGCACCTTTTGATGGAAAGGTCTACCTAAATAACCCTACTCCTTCTAGTGGGTCTGATACTGGTGCCAATGCTGCCCTTATGACAGTCCAGTCTACGGACTATGTAATGAATGGTCAGATTAGTGAACAGGACCTTAGTAAGATAAAAAAGGATATGACAGCTGATGTTACTATCCTGGCTTCAGGAGATACTGTAAAGGGTCGTATCAATTATATATCTGAAAGGCCACAGCTTTCTTCTTCTACAGACCATGGAGATTCAGCAGCTGCCCTATCGCTATACAATGTTGTTTTGACTTTCGATACTCAGGAGGGTATAGTAAACGGCTACCATACTCAGGCTACAATAGAGGTTAATACTGACAAGTACAAGGTTCCAACTAAGGCTATTGTCAATAACGGAAGCGAAATATATGTCTTTACTGAAGTAGATGGTCACCTAAAGAAGGTCAATGTTGAAATCCTGTCTGATAGCGAAGACTACTCTATGGTTTCAGGAGACTTAAATGAAAATGATATTGTTGTTAAAAACCCTACTAAAACAATGAAGGATGGAGATCCAATCCCTTCTGACTTATCTAACAAGTAGCCAGAACCGAGGTTGAATAAAATGCAAATAAAATTAGACAATATACAGAAGTATTACAAAGTAGGGAAAGAAAAACTTCACATATTAAAAAGTCTTAGTCTAGAGATAGAAGAAGGCGAATTCATAATGATTATGGGTAAATCTGGTAGTGGTAAGACTACCCTGTTAAATGTACTAGGTTTCTTAGATAAGATTGACGAAGGTCAATATATATTTAATGATACTGATGTCAGTACCCTAAGTGAAAATAAGAGGTCCGAATATAGGGCTAGGTATGCCGGTTTTGTATTTCAGCAATTTAACCTTATAGATACTATTAATGTATATCAAAATATAGAGGTTCCCCTGATCTATGCCGGTGTAAAGGATAAAAATAAGAGAAAAGAATTAATATATGAAAAATTAGACCAGGTTGGTCTTACAGACAAGGCCTTGAGTTCCCCTAACCACCTGTCTGGTGGTCAGAAACAAAGGGTTGCTATTGCCAGGGCCTTGGTTAATAGTCCTAAGATAATATTTGCCGATGAACCTACAGGAGCACTAGATAGTGATACTGGTCGTGACATAATGGAATTATTATCTGACCTAAACAAGAAGGGAACTACTATAATCATGGTTACCCACGACCAGGATATGACAAAATATGCATCTAGGGTCATTACCCTAAAGGATGGTGCTTTTGTAGAGGAGGTTTAGAATGTTAACACTGTTAAAAAATTCAATAGAAAACCTCAAGGGACATAAATTACGTTTAATAGTAGCCTTTATCTGGATAATCACAGGTATTACTTCAGTTGTTTTTGTCAGTTCTGTTGGTAATGCCATGAGCCAGGTCTTTAAACAGTCTTTCCAAACAATAGACTCTAAGACAGCTATAGTATATTTCGATGCTTCCGATACAAATACCAGCGAAAATTTGTTGACACCATTTCAATCATCTGATCTACAAGAATTACAGACCGTAGAAGGTGTTGAGAAGATAAAAACTTCAAATAAACCCTTGGCAGAGATGATGACCTTTGGAGACGAGAATCTCTATAGTGGTAATGTATCATATTTTGACAAAAATACTAGTACTAGCTTTGCTTCTAGCTTAACCCATAAATATAAGCTTATTAAAGGTAGAGCTCTTAATGGTTCTGATACAGGCAAGAGGGTTGTTGTCATAGATACTTTTACAAAGGAAGAGTTATTCGGAGATAAGGACCCTATAGGCAAGGGTATCACAGTTGGCAAGTTAACCTTTGAAGTTGTTGGTATATGTGATGCTGATTCAGTATATGATCCTGTGGACAAGACTTTTAGAAAAAAAGGGGCCTTTGACAATGTTCCACCATATTCAGTCATACCAAATGATATGTATAACTTCCTGACTGGCAAGAATATTAAAACTGGTGGTATCAACCATATCAGTGTTACTGTAAAGGATGGATTTGACATACCAACTGTAGCTAAGGAAGTTGCAAATAAAATGGCAGAACTCCACCCTAAGCTAGAGGGTGAATATAAGGTGAGAGACCAGAACACTATCCAGAAGTCAACAGAAGCCATGACTAGGGGTATTGACAAGTTTGTCCTTGTCATAACAATAGTTGCCATGTTTGTTGGTGGTGTTGGTATTATGAATATCATGTACGTGTCTGTAATGGAAAGAAGCAAGGAAATAGGTATAAGAAGGGCCTTGGGAGCCAAACCTTCAACAATTATGTACCAGTTCCTGGTTGAGTCAGTCTTTATTACATCTTGTGGTGGTGTATTGGGTATAGTCATTGGTTATGCAGTTACTATATATTCCAAGAATATAATGCCTTTTAGGCCTATACCAAGTTTTAATAGTTTCCTATACTCTTTCTTGGCTATAGTAATAACAGGAATAATATTTGGACTAGTACCTGCCCACAAGGCCTCTAAGGTTGACCCAATAAAAATCATTTATAAGTAAATATGCAAAGAGATTGATCGAGTGATTAATCTCTTTTCTTATATAAAATCTTACTAATAGTAAAAAAATAATTTACTAAATTTTACTTTTATTAATTTAAAAATATTCCTATGATTAAGTAGGACTATAATATTCAAAGGAGGCTCTTATGAACAAAGTTTTAATAAAATCCGGAAAGTTAATAAACCCAGCCACAAATTTCGAGGGAATTGTAGATATTTCTATAGAGGATGGCCTTATAAAGGAAATATCTACAAGCATATCTTCCGACTACTTTGAGTATGACTATATAATAGATGCTAAGGGTATGGTTGTATCTCCTGGTTTAATCGACATCCACTCCCACTTTAGGGACCCGGGCTTTACCCACAAGGAAGACCTATTAAGTGGGGCTGAATCTGCTGCAGCAGGTGGCTATACGACTGTCATACTTATGGCAAATACCAACCCTAAAATTGACTCGGTCGAAAGTCTTAATTACGTTTTAGAAAAGGCCAAGGACTGCCCTATAAATATCTTACAGGAAGCTGCCCTAACTATTGACTTCAAAGATAAATTGGTCGATATGGACCTCCTACACAAGGCGGGAGCTGCTGGCTTTACCAATGATGGTGTCCCTGTCATGAATACTAAGACATTAAGAGATGCCATGCTAAAGGCAGCCCAACTAGATACTGTTATAGCCCTTCATGAGGAGGACAATAGCCTAATTGACAATCATGGTATAAATGCTGGCCCTATAGCGGAAAAACTAGGTTTAAAGGGGGCTCCTAGGGTATCCGAAGATATCATGGTGGCTAGAGACTGTATGCTGGCCCTTGAAACAGGCGCCTGCATTGATATACAGCATATTAGCTCTGGTAATGCAGTTGATTTTATCAGGTATGCCAAGTCTATAGGTGTAAAAGTCTTTGCCGAAGCTACTCCACACCACTTCACCCTAACTGAAGATGATGTTTTAGAGCATGGTGTATTGGCTAAGATGAATCCGCCACTTAGGTCGACTGAAGATAGGGAGAGAATAATCGCTGGCCTAATAGATGATACTATTGAAATAATCGCAACTGACCATGCCCCTCATACTGATAAGGAAAAAAATGTTGACTTTACCAAGGCTCCTAGTGGAATTATTGGCCTGGAGACTGCCCTACCACTTGCTGTCACAGAGCTAGTAATGAAAAATCGCCTATCTATGATCCACATGTTGAGTAAGTTTACCTCTAACCCAGCCAGGTATTACAAGCTTGACAAGGGAAATATAGAGATCGGCAAGGTTGCAGATATATGTATTTTTGACCCAGACCAAGAATACAGGGTTAAGGGCTTTAAGTCAAAGTCTTCAAATTCTCCATTCCTAGGTCGTTCTTTATACGGCAAGGTCAAGTATACTCTTGTAGCTGGAAAGATTGTCTACAAGGGATAGGCAATATAAATTTGCAATAAATTAAAGGACTCTTATTCCTTTTAAAAATGAATTTGAGTCCTTTTTCTATTCTACAATTAGGCCTATTTCATAGTCTAAGCCTAACTCGTCTAAAGCCCTGGTCTGCCCCTTTAATAGGTCTTCTTTTTCCTTCTTTGATAACTTCTTTATATGGGCCTCAAACTTCATTGCATCAGACTTACTAGCTGATGATATACAAAACTCCAACCTTTTATAGCCCTTTGCCTTTACATACTTGGCCCCCTTGCCTGCCTTGTGCTGGTCCATCCTCTTACCAATATCCGTCGTATAGCCACAGTATAGACTCCCATCACCACACCTTAATAAATACGTAAAATACATGGCTAGCAACCTGCAAATTCCTTTAAGATTAACCAGGCCTTTATGTCTATATTTACATCCTTCCTGGCAAGTAGTTTTCTGGCCTCTTCCTTGGTCATATACATGGGCTCTATCAGCTCCGTATCCTCCATGTAGTCATTGGACAGACTTCCCCCTACCCTGCCATAGACAATGGCCAAGGATTCATCCGACATACCTACAGAGGCATAGGCCTTGTGGCAGGTCCTGTCCTTGTCTATACTAATAAGGTCCAGGCCTGTTTCTTCCTTCATCTCCCTAATGGCAGTCTCATAGATATCGTCTCCAGGGTCTATCAGGCCGGCTGGTAGGGAATAAATATAGTCATTGATAGGTATCCTAAACTCTCTTATTATGACTATAGCATCCTGGTTTTGGGGAAAAATTTCTTGATTAGATTCATCACCAGTATCCTTATAGCCAACAATGATAACGGCATCTACCCTGTCTTTATCAGTTTTATTCATTATCTTATCTATATACTTGTCTTGGGGCATCCTGGATGCAACTATCCATTTTTTGTCATTGTTTTGCCTATCTTTAAAGTCTACTTCAAAAACATTTAAAAATTTTGACGCATAAACATTAATTATATTTTTTATTTTAGGTAGTTTAATATTATTATTCACTTTACAACCTTTCTATTTACTTCTTAAGTAAAATTTTGTATAATATAAATATAGTAAAGGGGTGATTTTATGCCAAATAAAAATAAAACTGATAAATTATCATGTGTCAACAAAAAATTCTTTGATTTTGTTGAAAAGCACATCAATGATTTTGTCGAAATAGATTCCTACCTAAGTCAGTCTAAACTTTATGGTGTAGTATCTGAGTACGATGATTTATCATTGACCCTTTCTCAAACTAATATGGATGAGAAACACCCAGACTACAATAACCAGAAGGTTTTGTATGTTCCGTTGAACTCAATTAAGTCTATTAAAATATTGTAGTATACAATACCGAGATAAAACATATCTCGGTATTTTTTCATTTACTATATTCTTTTTGGAGTCTATTTATAATATCTTCCCTCAGTAGCAATCATCAGCCACCTATAAAATTATCCTTCTCTTACAGAATGTTGAAACCTTGTCCACTACCCCACTTAGGATTTCATCTAATTCAGGACTGACTTCATCCATACCTTCATTAGATAGCTTTATTATCTCTGGAGACATCGGTAATTCAGCTAACATATCCAAGGAGTGTTCTTTTATAAATTGGTCCCAACCCTCATCATTATGCATCCTTATCTTTTCTGAACAATTAGGACATTCTATGTAGCTCATGTTCTCTATTATACCAATTACTGGTACATTCAACTGCTTGGCCATATTTACGGCCTTAGAAACTATCATTGATACTAGGTTCTGAGGCATAGATACCATTATTATACCCTTGATTGGTATTGATTGCATGACAGTCAAGGCAACATCCCCAGTTCCAGGAGGCATATCTATCAATAGGTAGTCCAAGTCTCCCCACAATACATCTGTATAGAACTGTTGAACTACCGACCCTATCATGGGTCCCCTCCATATTACAGGCTTGCTTTCCTCATCCATAATTAGGTTTAGGGAAATTACCTTGATACCATTGGGTGCTGTAACAGGAATTATATTGTCTCCATCTGAATAGGCCATCTGCTTGTCTATATGCATTAACCTAGGTATACTTGGGCCTGTGATATCAGCATCCAAGATACCCACCTTATAGCCTTGGTCATTTAATTTATTGGCTATAAGGCTGGTCATAGTTGACTTACCAACACCACCCTTACCACTCATTACTCCAACTATGTGTCTTATCTTGTTCTTATTTCCAGCATTCTTAATCTCTGGATTTGAATTATTGTTTGTCATTATATTATCCTCCTGACCTTATCAATTAATTTATCCTTTGTATCTTGGTCTGCAAAAGAGGCCTCTACAGCCCTCTCGTATATCTTCATATAAGCAGGCCTATCTATAGCTAAAAGTGGACCTATCGCCTCCAACTCATGATCTAGACTCGTATTAGAAACCGTCCTATTATCTGTATTAATAGAAATGCTAAGCCCATCTCTATAATAGTATATAGCCGGATGTTTTTCAAGTAGGTCTACTGCTTTCGTCTGCAAATTACTGGTTGGACACACTTCCAGATGAACATTATTTTCCTTAACTAGCCTATAGGCCTCTTCAGATTGGTATAGGTTAGTCCCATGCCCAATCCTCTCTGCCCCAAGTATTCGTATAGCATCTAATATATTCTGACCAGATCCAGCTTCACCGGCATGGATTGTAACCCTATAGCCCATGTCCCTGGCCAGGCCTATAGCTTCAACAAATTTATAGGCAAAGCCTTCATCTTCCTTACCAGCCAAATCTATACCGACAAGTCCCTTGTTCAGGTATGGATAGCCAGCCTTAATAGTCTTGATAGCGGCCTCTTGATTCAGGTTCTTCATACAACAAATAATGATATTACCATCTATATCAAAGTCCATCTTGGCCCTTTCCATGCCCCCTATTACTGCCTTAATAGCCTCTCTTTCAGTAAGACCTTTGCGAGTATGTAATACTGGGGCAAACCTAAGCTCTAAATAGACCACATTTTCCTTATAGGCATCTTCAAATACCTCGTAAGTCAACCTTTCTAAAGACTCTTTGTCCTGCATGACTCTTAGGGGTAGGTCAAATTTTTCAAGGTAAGTCACAAGTGAGTCACAATCGCCACTTATCTTTAAGGCCTTGTCTATATTGCTTTCATCTAGGCCTTCTTCTAGCTTATTTTTTCTCAAGAGGTCCAGGACTGAATCTGGTCTCAGGGACCCATCCAGGTGACAGTGTAGTTCAATCTTTGGCACATAGGCAAAATCCATAATACTATAACCCCCTTTTTATCCTATATACAAATATACTGATATGCGAGACACATACCAGTATACTATATAGATTATTTACTTACATTACTTGTTATATCTCTTCTTTGACCCAGCTAACCAGGTCCCATTAATTTATATATGTGGTTTAAGTCTAAACTATAGGCTTACATGTCCACTCATTCTTCCCAATTCTTCAGTTATATTGATAGAATGGTCAGATATTCTTTCCAGGTTACTTATAATATCCAGGAAGTAGATACCTGCTTCTACTGAACAAGTACCACTACGCAATCTTACCATATGTGAATTTCTTGCATTTTGTTCTAATATGTTTATTTCTCTTTCTCTATCTGTTATAGTAGCTGCCAACTCAAAATCACTAGTCTTTAAGGCTGTGATAGAATCGTAGAAGTTTTTAGATGCCAATTCGAATAAGGTATCCAATTCCTTAGTCGCATCATCTGTAAACTTAACCTTCTTGTCTTCCATGAACTGAGAAATTTCTGCTATATTGTCTGCATGGTCACCAACTCTTTCAATGTCGTTTACTATATGGAATAGGACATCGGCCTTAATTCTTTCAAGGTCACTCAAGTTTCTATTTGAAAGGGCGAACAAGAAATTAGTTATATCCAACTGTAGGGTATTTATCATCTTTTCATACTCAAAAGTCTTCTCTCTTTTTTCGTGGCTAAAAGTCTTGACTGCATCATAGGCAGAATCCAAGGCACGAGTAGAGCGGCTAGCCATTCTTATTACTTCATCAACAGTATTTGAAAGGGCAATTGATGGAGTTTCCAGGATTCTTTCGTCCAGGAACTTTGTTGTATGGATGTTTTCCAAATCTTCATCTTCTGTATATGGAACTAACTTAGTAGCCAGCTTAACCAAATATGAGCTAAATGGCAATAGGACTATTACATTTACCACATTGAATAGGGTATGAGCATTGGCTATCTGTCTAGGCACATTTGTTGGGTCTATGCTAGTAACCAAGGCAACTATTGGTTTACTCAATACTATTATAAATAAGAGTGTACCGATAACATTAAAGCATAAATGCATAATGGCCGCCCTTCTGGCATTCCTACTAGCACCTACTGTAGATAATAGAGAAGTAACACAAGTACCTATATTATCACCGTACAAGACTGGTAGGGCTGCTGTAATAGGTAGGAGTCCTTGTGAGGCAAGAACTATCAGTATACCTATAGAAGCACTCGAACTCTGGATAGTACCAGTAATCACGAAACCTGCCAAAATACCAAGTACTGGATTTTTACTTAAATACAACATTGCATCATGGACCTGTGGCATTTCAGAAACAGGAGCAGCGGCAGCCTTCATAAAGTTCATACCTACGAATAGGATACCAAAACCTATTAATATTTCACTTATATTCTTGACATTCTTCTTTTTTGTAAAAAACCAGAATGCCATACCAATACCAATCGCTATTGGGGCATACTTTTCAATGTTAAATGACACCAACTGGGCTGTTACTGTAGTACCTACATTAGCCCCCATAATAACTCCAACTGCCTGCTGTAATGACATGATACCTGCATTTACGAAACCGATTGTCATAACAGTAGTAGCACTAGAACTCTGTATAATTGCTGTAACCAGGGTACCGACTAAGACACCCATTATCTTGTTGGTTGTCAACATCTCAATAATCTTCTTAAGCTTTTCGCCTGCAGCCTTCTGCAGACCATCACCCATTACATTCATTCCATAGAGGAACATACCCAATCCGCCGATTAGGGAAATTGCAATATTCATATTATCTACACCTCATATTCTAATAAAATTACCCAACTTGGCATATTAATTTTACCTACCCTACAATAATACCATGAAAGACAAAAAAAATGTTAATAGAAAGCTAAATTTAACATTCTATTAACATTTATACCAATTCTATATACTTGTCTTTATCTTATAAAACATATCCTCCAAGGCCTCTTCATCACCGAGAATAGGCTTTATAAAGTATGTATTTTTCTGTAGGGGGCCTACATTCATATATCCCCTATTGCTTACATTGATCCTACGTAGGTCTTCTTCATAGTCTCTAGAACCTGCCCTGATAATACCTACCCTACCCTGGGCACCGTTTATTTTAAAATACTTGGCTACACTCAAGTCCTCATCATCAGACCTATCTATGGCCTCTGTGTTCTCTATATAGTCTTGTAGGTCCATATAACCCCTCTCATATACATTCTTGGATATATTGTAAGGTAAGAGTTCTATAAGTCTAACATCTAGCTTGCTGTTTATAGTCAACCTCATAAAGTCCACTAGTTCATCATCATTAAAGTCTCTGATGGCCACACAGTTTATCCTGACATCTATATTTGCTGCCTGGCATGCATCTATAGAAAGATATACTTCCTTTAGGTTACCACCACCAGTCAAGGCATTGTACCTGTACTCTTTCAAAGAATCCAGAGATATATTCACACTGTTAAGACCAAGGTTCTTAAGGTCAAGTATCCTTGTCCCAAGACCTATACCATTAGTGGTCATGCCTATATCCTCTATACCACAATCACGGGCATAAGCTATTAGGACTTCTAAATTTCTATATAGTAGTGGCTCGCCACCAACAAACTTAATCTTCTTCAATCCCCTATCAGCAAAAAACTTGATAATGGACTTAAAATCATCAGGTGACATAGCCTGGTCATCTTGACCAATAATATTTACTTCTTCTTCAGGTCTTGAATACATGACCGGATAGTTGTCTTCCTCAGTCAAGATAAGCCTCAAATATGTTAAATCGTTCAATTAAACCACCTCTAAACATCTCTAATATTTCTACCACTACTAGCTAGCTTCGTAATATCAATTTTTATAAATAATTCCTATAGCTAGCTAATACCCAGATTTTATTTAAGCCAAATATATTTAAGCAAATTATATAAAATATTTATCCCTAATTATAGATTTTCATCAAGCTATCAACCATAATCTTTGAGATAATCCTCTTTTGTTCCATATATTCATAGTAGGTCTCAAACTCATAGCAGACATAATCCAAGCCCTCAGAAGCTGTCTTTCTCATCTTGGTTAGGTTGACATCAAAAAAGATATCTATCCTGCCAACCTTGCTGATTACCTTGTAAATGCAATCATACATGTCCTCAATAATCTTAATGCTGTACTCACCAAAAGAATCCATAAGATCATATAGGCTATCCTTGGTAATTAAGGACCTCTTGAAATACCTGACAAAATTAGAAAAATCATCTACGTTATTGTCCGGTTCTAGCTCAAATAGTATCCTGAAGAAGAGATTCCAAGGAACTTCTATGTTCATCTTGTCTATAAAGATATTGGCTATATCCCTAGAAAATGCATCATCAAACTTTGGCTCATGTTCTAATACCAGACCATCATTGAAGTTTATATCCTTATTTAAAAATTCATTGATCTTCTTGTACTCTTCCGTCATAAAGGCACTCAAGCCATCTATGCTATCCTCATACTTTTGTAGAGAATAGTCCAATATGGTCTCACAAGGCTTCTTAAAATCTATAGAAAAGGACAACTGCTCATCCATCTTATAGGTAATAGTATCATAAAGTAGCTTGGAAAATACTGTCTTTATCTCATCCCTACCAAACTTGGAATTTAGCTTTGTATCAGGTTTAAAGTTCTTGTATATGCTGAGTAGCTGGTCGTCTATCATAGTCAGGTTATTCTTGATTGATATCATCATATCCTTGATAAACTGGTCCTCTAAAAGATAGGTCGTATTCTTGTAGATAATCTTGTGTTCTATTTCACTCCAAAAGACATTTACCAGTGCCTTTATCTGGAGCTCAAACTTTATCTTCTTGTCTGCCAGCCTGTATTCTCCATCTATCTTGTAAATCTCAAAACCATTTTTCTGCTTGAGTGGTTGCTTTTCAAATAAATAAAGTCTAATATTCTTGTTTGACTTGGCATAGAAAAACTTCCTGTCATCAGTCTGCTTAAAATAATTTTTTATCTGCATAAAAATATCTTTTTCATCCCTGACAAACTTGCACTCTATTCTGACACCTATAATATCGGGTATCTCTGAAAACAAAACTTCAGGGTCATCATAATCTATTAGGTACCTATTTCTGATAATCTTCTCCTTCAAACTGCTCTCAGACTTTATCCTAGAGCTGACAGACATCAATTCATTTTCCTTGAGTGGTATTGAAGCAAAAAACTTAACTAGTTCATATTCAATTTCCTCTAGTGTTTTTTGCTGCTTTCTAAGTATATCTATAGCTGATTCGATAAATTCGAACTCCTGTAAACTCATAATTTCCTCCATTGTATAAAAATACTCTCATATACATTATAGCAAAAAAAATCGTTTTTTTGAAGATTTAAGCAGACGAGACTTTAAGTATATTAAATATAAAAGTCCCCCATAGGACTATTATATCCTAGAGGGGACCCTTATATGTTATTCAATAAATATTCTAACAGTTTTTAATAACTAATTTATATTAGAATTATAGACAGACATTACCTTTTTAGGTACATATCTTTCTCCACCAACTGCTATAAGCTTGCTAATCTTAGATGCCTTGATATAGTCAGCTACTGGCTTACTTGCATTCTTGCTAGGTGTTAGCAATATTGGCGCATTGTACTTAGCTCCTACTGGTCCTATAACTAGGGCGTCAGCAAATACCTCTCCTGATGCCATGTAAGCTCTTTCAGACTGAGGGAACTTAGCCTTAGCTATCTGAACAGATGTTTCATATCTATTCTTTCCTGCCATTCTTTCTAGTACCTTAGGTAACTTTCCTTCTGTAGACTTAGATATAGTATCTTCTCCACCTACTAGGTAAGTTTCCTTGATTGATAATTTTGCAAATGCATTGTTAACCTCTGTTGGTACTAGGTTCTTCTTTACCAATAAGATTGGATAAGCATTCTTCGCAGCAAATGGACTAACTGCTAGGGCATCTGGGAATACTTCTCCTGAAGCTATTACAGCCTTGTGAGTAAGACCGCTTATGCCTACTACCCTATTTGCTACAGCTACAGAAGTACCATATCTATCAATACCTGCTATTCTTTCAACTGTATCCTTGTCAAAGGCCTTTAATTCATTCTGAACACCGGCAGATACAGAGTTAACTCCACCAACGATAATAACATCCTTGGCACCTAGTCTCTTTATTTCAGCCTTAACTCTTTCATCTAGCTTGTTTGAGCCAGTAAGAAGGATCGGTGCATTTAACTGCTTTGATAATACAGTTGCAGTCATTGAATCTGGGAACAGGTCCTTTCTAACTACAATTACAGTATCAGCACTAGGATATTCTGACTTAGAAATATTTATAGCAGTTTCTACCCTGTCATCTCCTGGTATTCTTGGATCTGGAGTAGGTGTTGGAGTTTCTCCTCCTCCACCGCCACCGCCACCTGAACCGTTGCTAGTCTTGTTATAAATAGCATATACAGTTATAGGGTCAGTAACTAGTGTATCTTCGTCGAACTTAGTACCATTACCATCAGCTCTTGTATTCCATTCTTTGAAAGTGTATGTGTATCCGTTTGAAACAAAAGCAGCAGGATTGTCTGCTATAGTATCGCCATCAGTGCCTAAAGCTGGTTTTATTCCATCATTTAGAGAATCTCCCTTAAGAGAACCATTATAGGCAACATTAGATTTTCCTAAATCCTGGGCTCCAGTATCACCTAAAGCTGCTGAGTTCTTATCAAACTTTACAGAACTAAAAGTATAGTTAATTGATACCGGAGATGATACATTAATTTCTGGTATTGGTCTTGAATAATCTCCTCCTAAATACCAAGCATACTCTGGCATCTTTACATATCCATCAACTGTACCAGTAATATTGGCACTTCTCTTAGCCTTAAATAATTCTAATGCCTTGGCTTTAGAAATCGTCAAGTTTGTATTAGAAACCATCTTCATTTTTTCATTTTCAACATCTTTTCCACTTCTATCAGGAATTACCTTACCACCAAAATACCTATTAGTTCTGACAATTGCCCTTAGTGTTATTTTTCTAGTCTTATTAGGGTTTTTAATAGTAAAGTTTACATTAGGTGTAGTATTTGAAACAAGTTCAGTAATATCCCACTTGTCTGTGCCTGTAACTTCCTTTATTTCAAATTTATCCCTAGTAACAGTATCAAAGGCCATATATGGCTGGAAATAGCTCCCCACAAAAGTCATGCTTAATTCATCAGGAACATCTACCTCATCAGGAATAGTTACATTAAGGTCTACATGTGTATACTTTGCCCCCTTAGCAGAACTACCCTTATCTCTCTGAGTATTTGTCATAATAGAAAAGCCATTACCAGTATATAGCCAATGTGCAATGCCTTTGCTTAGTTCAAAACTTGACTCTAACTTAATGTCATAAGTATTTTGTGTTTCATCATAGTAAAGGTTTATATTATGGTCATTTGCGTTGTTATCCACAGTACCATTAATTCTTGAACCAGGTACAGTCTCTGCATCTGTCATACCAAAATTGATATAGGCCTTATTTTTACTAAAATTAGTTGCACTAGAACTACTAAAATAAACTGGGTATAGGGTAGACACATTGTCATCTACCAGTCTTGATACCGGCTCATACTTATAGTAAAATTTTGCATCCTTATTAGCGTGATAATTGGAAACATCACTCCAACCTATAAAATAAGCTGCACCCGGGCCTCTACCAGTTTTATCAGCTTGCCCCCTATTGTCTGTACCCCCTATAGGTTCATTGTCTGCATTAAAAGCGATGTTTACATCTCCAGATGACCCTTTAAAAACTACATTGTAGGGATAACCTGCTGCCAAAGCTGAATTTAATGAAAGTCCACTTACAGCCACCAAAGATAAAATCATCACTAAACAGATTGTCTTTTTTAAAGACTTTTTAAAGAGTTTTTTTTATCATTATGATCTCCTTTCTTATTTGTCTTGGCACCTTGCCAAAAATTTATAATAATTCTTATGGCACAAGCAATCAAAGTATGACTTATTTATTAGTCCTACCATAAAAAATTATATCAAATTAGTTTTTTCCTAGGCCTACCTACCAGCCCTAGCTATATGCCAGATACCATCAGTATATTCCTGTGTAGCCCTGTCTGCTGAGAATATTCCAGACTTAGCTATATTGACTAATGACATCCTGTTCCACCTATCCTTGTCTCCATAGGCCTCTTCTACTTCCTTCTGCTTGTTTACGTAGCTTTCAAAGTCGGCTAGGCACATATATGGGTCCTGGTTAATCAGGTAGTCTACAAGATTATCAAATCTTGTTCCATCTACGTTTATAGTCCTCATAAAGTCAAGTGTTTCCTTGATTTCTGTAACTCTTTCATAGTAGTCTCTTGGTCTATATCCCTTGGCATATAAATCATTCACCTCAGGTGTCTTTAGACCAAATAGGAACATATTGTCGTCACCTACTGCATCGTGAATTTCAACATTGGCTCCATCTAGGGTACCTATAGTTAGGGCACCATTTAACATTAGCTTCATGTTACCAGTACCAGATGCTTCCTTACCTGCCTGTGATATCTGTTCACTGACATTGGCTCCCGGTATGATTATTTCAGCTAGTGTTACCCTGTAGTCTTCTAGGAATACTACCTTAATATAGTCTCTAACTAGCGGATCTGCCTCTATCATCTCAGATAGGGTACAGATAAACTTAATTATATTCTTAGCCATTACATATCCTGATGATGCCTTGGCTGCAAATATAAATGTTCTTGGTCTAGGTCTTAGGCCATTGAACTTAATCTGTCTATATAGGTAGACTATGTGTAGGGCATTTAGAAGCTGTCTCTTGTACTCGTGTAGCCTCTTTACCTGGACATCAAATATTGAGTTAATATCTACATTGATTCCATTGGCATCCTTGATATACTTGGCTAACTGTTCCTTCTTTGTATACTTGATCTTTTCAAGGTCTGCAAGGACAGTCTTGTCATCAGCATACTTTAACAATTCTTCTATATTTGATAGATCCTTGATAAAGTCGCCACCTAGTAGTCCATTCAGGTAGTTTGTTAACTCAGGGTTAGCCTGGCCCAACCATCTTCTATGGGCTATACCATTTGTAACATTGTTGAACTTACCTGGATAAATCCTATTAAATGCTTCAAAAGTATCCGCCTTTAGGATGTCTGTATGTAGACCTGATACACCATTTACATTGTAGCTACCAACTATACAAAGATTTGCCATCCTTATCATATTATTGTGGATGATCGACATAGATTCCAGGTCAGAAGCTGCACCTATTTCATTGCAATACTGACAGAACCTGTTGTTAATCTCCCTTATAATTGTGTATATTCTAGGCAAGATTGGGGCAAATAGGTCCACAGACCACTTTTCCAAAGCCTCTGCCATTATTGTATGGTTAGTGTAGGCAAATACTTTTATAGTAATTTCCCATGCCTTTTCCCAACTGTAATTATAGTCATCCATCAGGATTCTCATCATCTCAGGTATACACATTGATGGGTGAGTATCATTGATATGAATAGCTGCCTTGTCTGCTAAATTATCTAGACTACCATATGTCTTGTAGTGGTTCTTTACTATCTGTTGAAGTGATGCACTAGTAAAGAAGTACTGCTGCTTGATTCTTAGGGCCTTACCCTCATTATTGTCATCAGCAGGATATAGAAGCTTTGAAATAGATTCTGCAATGGCCTCAGATTCTGATGACCTGGCATACTCCCCTCTTTCAAATAGCTTCATATCAAAGCCTGCATTTGCCTTTGACTTCCACAGTCTTAAGACATTAACTGCTTCACTCTTGTATCCTGATATCATCAGGTCATATGGTTCTGCAATTATTGATTTATAGTCTTCATAGTTAACTTTCAAGCCTTCATTAGTCCAATGTTCCTCTGTTTTACCATAGAATTTTATTTCTATCTCTTCATCACTTCTGTGAACTAGACCATACTGGCCCATACCCAGCCAATTGTCCGGATATTCCTGCTGCCAACCATTTGCTATTACCTGCTTGAATATACCAAATTCATACAGGATAGAAAAACCAGTTACAGGGTAATCGTTGCTAGTTAGGGCATCAAGATAACAAGATGCCAATCTACCTAGACCACCATTTCCTAGGCCTGGATCTGGCTCCATATCATAGATCCTATCAAGGTCGAAGTTCTTTTCAGCCAAGAAACTTCTTACCTCGTCTTCTATACCAAGATTGAAAAGATTATTTCTCAATGTCCTTCCTACCAAAAATTCCATTGACATATAATAAGCCTGCTTCTGGCCACTTTCCTTTAGCTTCTTTGTATAGTCATACCTCTTCTTAGATAGCCTATTTCTAGTTTCTGCCATTAAAGCCTGGTACAACTGTCTCTCATTAGAGTCTTCTAGAGAGTTACCAAACTTTGTCTGTAGATACTGTTCAATATCTTTTGTCATATGATTCATCACATTACTCCTCTATTACTTTTTGTTTAACTTTTTTACCATTAGTACCTATTTTAACCTATAGACACCTTATTGTCTAGTCATAATTAGATAAAAAATTATTTACTTAATTGATAAATTATATGTAATAGCCTACCAAGCTATTTTATGTGATTTTATTACACATTTACATACACTTTTTATACAATTTCATTGTACATTTCTATATACTTTTTAGCTGAATTGTTCCATGACATATCATGGTCCATAGCATTTTTCATAATCTTCTTCCAAGTCTTCTGGTCCAGGTTATACACATCTAAAGCCCTCTTTATGGCATCTAGCATATCATACATATTATAGCTCTCAAATGTAAAGCCATATCCAGTCATCCTGGTTGGGTCAAATGGTTCCACCGTATCCCTCAAGCCTCCTACCCTATTTACTACGGGTATACTACCATACCTCATAGCTATTAACTGGGAAAGGCCACATGGTTCTGACTTAGATGGCATCAAGAAGATATCTGAACTGGCATATATCTTTGATGATATTTCATTAGAGAACTTTAGGATGGACCTCATCTTGTCATGTCTCCTATTTTCCAGGTTCCTTAACTGGTCCTCAAAGTAAGGGTCACCTGTCCCTAGAATTACTAACTGGGCCCCCATATTTAGGATATGCTCGGCTGCACCCACTACCAGGTCTATACCCTTTTGACCAGTCAACCTAGTTACCATACCTACCATAGGTATATCTTCACTCACCTCAAGGGCCATTTCCTTCTGGAAGGCCAATTTGTTCTTTATCTTCTTGTTTAGGCTTTTTAGTGAGAACTTCTGACTGATATTAGGATCACTTGATGGGTCGAATTTATCGTAGTCTATACCGTTTACTATCCCTCTTAACTTGCCCCTTTCACTAGAAAGAATCGGGTCAAGACCAAAGGAAAAGTATGGATTTAATAGCTCATTTGCATAGTTTTCACTAACTGTATTCACCCTGTCCGCTAGTTGGATAGCTCCCTTTAAAAGGTTGATATCATGGTCAAACTTCAAGGCTCCCAAGTAGTCATTCCCTAGTCCAAATAGGCTACCCAATAGGTATGGGTTGAACTTACCCTGGAACTCTACATTATGGATTGAAATTACACTTTTCATATCCTTGTAGAAGTCATTTCTTTCCCTCCTATACCTATCTAGATAGACTACTGACAGGGCTGCATGCCAGTCATTGGCATTCATGACATCCGCCTTAAAATCTATATGTGGCATCATATCTACAGCTGCCTTTGAGAAGAAGGCAAACCTCTCTCCATCATCCGGCTCACCATATGTCTGGTACCTGTTGAAGTACTGCTCATTATCAATAAAGTAGAACTTTATACCCTTGTGTTCTGCCTCAAATATACCGCAATATATATGCTTCCAACCTAGTGATACATATATATATTTTACAAATCTAACATTGTACTTGTTTCTATCAATTGATGAATATAGTGGTAGAACTACTCTTGCATCAACACCATTTTCATTCAAGGCTGCCGGTAAACCACCTATTACATCTCCCAGGCCTCCAACCTTTACAAAGGGGGATGCTTCTGCAGCAACGAATAAAACCTTCACTCACAACACCTCTTTCCATATAAGCTTTCTTCTTTTTTTCTATTCTTATATTTAAAGTCATACTGTATTTAGTTACCCAATGATTAAAAATTAAATCGTTTTTTTCTTAGGAACTATGAACTGGCAATTCCTGTCACCCTTTAGCTCCTTGCCTTCTGTAATAACTACTTCCTTGTCTGTAATTACATAGTCCAACTTGGCACCAGCCTTGATATTTGTACTAGACATTATAATACAGTTTTTAAGCTCAACGCCTTCTTCTATAGTTACATCTCTGAATATTACAGAATTTTCCACCTTACCATTAATATGGCAACCATCTGCCAGTATAGAGTTGGATACATTTGACTTTTCACCATAGCTAGTAGGAACACTATCCCTTACCCTTGTAAGTATCTCTGTACCTGACAAGAATATCTCCTTGATGATGTTTTCATCTAATAGGTCCATATGGAAGTCATAATAACTTTCCAGGCTGTTTATAACCTTACAATAGCCCTTTACTTCATAGGCATATACATTTAACCTATTGAAATTCTTTGATATGTAGTCCCTCACTATGTCTTCCCAGCCTAGTGTGATACCCTTCTGAATAATCTCCTTTAGAAGGTCCCTATGCATTATTGTAATCTTTAATAGGGTATTACATTCATAATCTGCCCCATTCTTGTGGTATAGGGAGTCATAGGCCCTATTCTTAGTGTCAAGAATCATTTCAATTTCGTCATTCTGAGGTTTTCTCTTTACTACTGCCACTGTTACGTCAGCATTGTTTTCTTCATGGTACTTAAGTAGGTCCTTGTAGTCAATGTTACAGATGATATTTGAATCTACAAGTATACAGTAGTCCTGTAGCCTCCCCTCCATATACTGACTGGCATTACTCAAGGCTTCAAACTTGTTCCTTGCCAGACCAGTATCGGAAATTGCAAGTGGAGGTATTATTTTCAGACCACCATTTTTTCTGTTTAGGTTCCAGTCCTTACCCCAGCCCACATGGTCCATAAGTGAGTTATAGTTATTAGTAGTCAATATTCCTATGTCATCCACATCTGCCTTAACCAGGGAAGATAGGGTGAAATCAACAATTCTATACCTACAAGCTACAGGTAGAGAAGCAAGGGACCTGTTTTTTATTAGACCTTCTATATCGTAATTCTTGTAATTATCCGCAAATATTAAACAAAATCCATTCATAATATCCCCTCCTACATCTTCTTAAATATCTCGTTAGGACCGACTACATCCTTGTTGGCAACAACTGTAATCATATCCTTACCAACTTCTATCTTTTCGTGACCTACTATAGCCTTTTCACCAATCACAGCATCCTCAGCCACTATAGAATTGTATACCTTAGCATTCTTGCCTATAACCGCATTTTTCATTATTACACTATTTACTATCTCTGCACCTTCATTAATATAGACGCCAGATGATACGACAGATTCTTTGACACAACCCTTAACTGTACTACCTTCAGATATCATGGAATTAGATAGCTTGGCCTTAGGTCCGATATACTGGGCCATAGACTCATAGTGTCTACAGTAGATTCTCCATAGAGGGTCATATATGCAGAAATTGTCAGCATTGCTTAGAAGGTCCATATTAGCCTGCCATAGACTCTCTATAGTTCCAACGTCCTTCCAATAACCCTTAAATGGATAGGCAAATATCTTCTTTCCATCTGCCAACATCATAGGTATTACGTCCTTACCGAAATCGTAGCTAGTATCTTCAGCCTGTTCACATTTTTCCAGGTATAGCTTTAGCTGTGACCAGTTGAATATGTAGATACCCATAGAAGCCTTTGTTGATATAGGATTTTCAGGTTTTTCAACAAATTCGCTTACTGATAGGTCTGACATGGTATTAAGGATACCAAACCTGCTAGCCTCTTCAATAGGAACATCTATGTGGGCTACAGTCAGGTCTGCCCCCTTGGACTTATGGAACTTCAACATTTCATTGTAGTTCATCTTGTATATATGGTCACCAGAAAGAATCAAGACATATTCAGGGTCATACTGTTCTATATACTTCATGTTTTGGTAGATAGCATTTGATGTACCCTTGTACCAGTCTCCTGTTTCTCCACCTGTATATGGAGGTAGGATTGACAAGCCACCATCCATCCTGTCTAAATCCCATGGTGCACCATTACCCATATAGCTATTTAGTTCTAGTGGCATAAACTGAGTCAATACTCCCACTGTCGATATACCTGAATTTACACAATTTGACAAAGGAAAGTCTATTATCTTATACTTACCACCAAATGGAACTGCTGGTTTGGCCATATTCTTTGTTAGGGCTCTAAGCCTAGTTCCCTGACCACCTGCTAATAGCATAGCAACTATTTCTTTTTTTAAACTCATAGCATTACCTCTCTAAAATACTTCTTACTTTTCAACCAAATATAGGCTACCAAATGAACCGATATTAACCTCTATATAGTAGTCAAACCCATTAAACTCAGACTTTACTGAATGAATATTCCTGTTAACCAAACCGTCTCCACCGTATTTCTTGGCATCACTATTCAACAAGATCTTATATTTTTTATCGGAGCTAACTCCAATCTTATACTTCTTAAGCTTCTGAGATGAGAAGTTGCAGATAACCAGCATTTCATTGCCCTTGGCATCATACCTGGTAAATGTAAATACATTATTAGTATAGTCATCTACAGTATTCCACATAAAGCCATCCCAGTTCGTATCTAACTCCCAAAGTTGTTTATGCTTGGCATATATAGTATTCAGGTCCTTGACAAACTTCTTATGGTTGGCATGTATTGGATAATCCAATAGGACCCAATCCAACTGCCTTTCATCATTCCATTCTATAACTTGGGCTATGTCTGTTCCCATAAAGGTCAACTTCTTGCCTGGATGGGCATACATATAGGCCAAAAATACCCTTAGACTCTTAAACTTGTCCTCATAAGCCACATATGCTTTTTCCAAGATAGACTTCTTTCCATGTACTACCTCATCGTGTGATAGGGCCAGTATGTAGTTTTCGCTAAAGGCATATGTGATAGAAAAAGTCATATTATTATGGATTCCAGACCTAAAGAAGGGGTCAGCTTCTAGATATTTTAGGGAATCATTCATCCATCCCATATTCCACTTAAAGTCAAAACCTAGTCCACCATCCTCTATAGGATGACTAACCTTTGGCCAGGCTGTAGATTCTTCTGCTATCATCATGGCTCCCGGGAAAACATCATGTACATGTTTATTTAACTTCTTTAAGAAGTCTAGCACCTCCAGGTTTTCCTTGCCACCGTAAATGTTTGGTCTCCACTCGCCACCCTGTCTAAAGTAGTCAAGATATAGCATAGAAGAAACAGCATCTACCCTCAAGCCATCTATATGGAACTTGTCTAACCAGTAGACTGCATTTGATATCAAGAAAGAAATCACTTCATTTTTACCATAGTCAAAGACCCTGGTTCCCCACTCCTTATGCTCCATTTTTAGGGGGTCTGAGTACTCGTAGACACATGAGCCATCAAATTCAAACAGGCCAGATTCATCCTTTGGAAAATGTCCTGGTACCCAGTCTAGGATTATACCTATATTGTTTTGATGAAGTAGGTCCACCAGATACATTAGGTCTTCCGGTAAACCATACCTAGATGTAGGTGCAAAGTAACCTGTAACCTGGTATCCCCAAGACTTGTCATATGGGTGCTCCATCAAAGGAAGTAGTTCTACATGTGTATACTTCATTTCCTTTAAATATGCAAGTAGATAGTCTGCGTATTCACGATAGGAATAGAAGTCCCCATTTTCCCTGGTCTTCCAAGTGCCAAGGTGCAATTCATATATATTCATTGGACCTTCCTTAGGTACCTTCCTGGACTTCATCCAAGCCTGGTCACCCCATTCATAGTCATTGAATTTATATACTTTTGATGAGGTATTTGGCCTAGTCTCAAAGTGTCTTGCATATGGGTCGGACTTATACAAGGTCCTACCATCCTGAGTTTCGAATACATACTTGTATGCATCAAATTGTTTAATGTTTTTTATACGGCATTCATATATTCCTGAGTCTGTAACCTTATCAGCCTCGTAAACAAAGGGTTCCCAGTTACAAAACTCTCCAGTAACATATACCTTCTTGGCCCCCGGAGCCCATACCCTAAAGGTGCACTCATCACCATCAAGGAAAGAGCCCATATAATCGAAAGCCCTGTAGTTAGTACCTTCATGGAATAGATATTTAGCCAAATCGTTGTTTTGGTCTTTTTTCATGCTCTTATCACCTCACCACACATATTGTTTCTTATCCGATCTAATCTATTCATTTATCGATTAGATTTACTTATTTAAAATTAGATACAATTCATACATCATACCATTATAATTACATATATCATACCATAAATATATATAAATTTTCACAAAATTAAATCAAATTTTTTATACAAGGCGAATTACTTTTCAGAAAATCGTTTTTTCTAACATATTGAAGATTATATGAAATAATTTAAATTTTTTCACAAAAACCACCTAATTTTGGTATATAATATATTGTGCTAGTATGTATCCAAAATCAGATTATTAAAAAAGAATTTTAAAACATTTTTTTAATTTAACTTTATTTATGTTGATATATGGGTATAGATAGATTCAGGGTTTAAATTTATAGATAAGAAAAAACAATTCAAAAATACGGTTAAAATAATGAGGATATAATAAAGAGGATAAAATGGAACAGATAAGAAAAGTAATATATAAACAAGAAAGACATAGAAGGCCACTCGGTGGTGTGAAAAACAATGAAAAAATTAGTGTATCAATATACATTCATGAATCAGTAGATTGCAAGTCGTTGGATTTTGTATATTTAAATGACAGGTATCCAGACCAGCTAAATAGGATAGTCATGACCAAGTCAAACCAAAATAAAGGTGGTGCTAGTTATATTTGTAGTCAAGAATACCAAACTTTAGCTACTAATCTATATAATAAGGAACACCATGACTGCAATGAATACATCAAATATTCTGTAGACCTAGGTCCCCTGGAGACAGGACTGTATTTTTACTATTTTCAGCTAAACTACAATGATGGCACTAGCAAAAATATATCTAAAATCAACTACCTGCCAGAGATTACTGACAATCTTATCTGCTGGCAGTTGACAGTTTATGATGCTGACTTCTCTACTCCGGATTGGATTAAGGGTGGTATTATCTACCAGATTTTCCCGGACAGGTTTAAAAGAAGTCCTTCATATACTGCTCCTAGGGCTATCAATGAGGAAGAAAGAACTATTAGAAATGATTGGGGAGGACATCCTCAATCGGGCCTTGATACGCCTAATTATTCTGCCAAGGACTTCTTTATGGGTAACCTCGATGGTATCAGAGAGAGTCGCTCCTACCTTGAGGGCTTGAATGTAGACCTAGTCTACCTTAACCCTATTGTGGAGAGTTCTGAAAACCATAGGTACTCTACTGCTGACTACAAAAATGTAGACCCTTATTTAGGAACTATAGATAGTTTTAAAGACTTATGTGCTGACCTAAAGAAATCAAATATTAAGGTTGTTTTAGATGGTGTCTTTAGCCATACAGGATCTGATAGTATCTATTTCAACAGGTATGGTAGATACCCTAGTCTAGGAGCCTACCAGTCTATGGAATCACCTTACTATCCTTGGTTTAAATTTATAGAATATCCAGACAAGTATGCTTCATGGTGGGGCTTTGATAACCTACCGGAGCTAATAAAGGAAAATGAGGACTATACAAACTACATATGTAACCAGGAAGACGGTGTACTTAAGTATTGGCAGGACCTCGGTGCTGGTGGTTGGAGACTAGATGTTGCAGATGAACTTCCAGATGTATTTATAGATAATCTTAGGAAGTCAATAAAGGCAACTGACCCTGATGCCCTAATTATAGGTGAAGTATGGGAAGATGCAACCAACAAATTTTCATATGGTGGCAAGAGGCGTTACCTGCTGGGCGAGCAATTGGACTCAGTTATGAACTACCCATGGAGGACGGCAATTATCGACCTCCTAAAAGGACAGGATACCCTCCTATTTAAGAATAGGATAATGGACATAGTATCCAACTATCCACAGCCAGCCCTAGATACGCTTATGAACCTATTATCTACCCATGATACGCCTAGGATTACTACTAGCCTGGTACTTGATGCTGACAACTTTAAACACGAAAACAAGTTAGGATATAAGTTACCTCAAGCCTTATATAATAGGGCCATAGAACTTGAAAAATTCGCTTCCTTTATCCAGTTTACCCTACCAGGTATACCATCTCTATACTATGGTGATGAAAATGGTATGGAAGGTTTCTCTGACCCATTTAATAGGTATTGCTTTGTGGAAGAAGATAGGAACCAGGATATATACGACCACTATAAGGCCTTGACTGCCTTTAGGTCTAAATATAGGAATAACTTCAAGACTGGCTTTAAATTCGGTTTTGCCAGGGAAAATCTGATCTGCTACTACAGAAATGATATAGCCTGCATAATCAACCTTGGATTCAAACCTGCCCTGGTAGAAGAAATTTTACATGGTGAAAAAATCTTCGGTAACAAGGATGTCCATGTTACATCCTATGGACTAGTAGTAGGAGCCAGGTCTTATACTGCTATGAAGCTTGATAGATAAACATTTTTTTGAAATATAAAAAATCAATTATAATAAATTAAGAAAGGATCCAAGTAGACTAAAGACCAACTTGGATAAAAGGTAATTAATATGACAAATACTAGAAAGGCGGGAATCCTCCTGCCTGTATTCTCCCTACCTAGCAGGTTTGGAATTGGAAGTCTGGGTCAGGCTTCATATGAATTTGTAGATCTTTTGGCCAGAACTGGCCAGTCTGTTTGGCAGATTTTGCCACTTACGGCCACTGCCCAGGACGAGGGATACTCACCATACAAGTCTGCCTCTGCTTTTTCAGGAAACTACGACCTGATAGACATAGACCAGCTTGTTGAAAAAGGACTTTTAGACTGGAACTTCATAAACTCTGTAGACCAGTCCCCTTACCATGCTGACCCTAGATATATAGACTATGGCAAGGCCAGGGCCTTAAAGATGATTTTCTTCAGGGAGGCCTTCAAGAACTTTAATCCAGACCAGGACCAGGCCTATAAGGACTTCAAAAAAGAAAATGCCTTTTGGTTGGATGACTTTGCTATGTATATGGCCCTTAAGGAAGCCAATGGAGAAAAGCCATACTGGGAATGGCCAAATCCAAAAAATGAAGCTAACCCTAATACAGTAGACTTCCACTGCTTCCTCCAGTACCTATTCTACGACCAGTGGCACAGATTAAAAAACTATGCCAATGACCGTGGTATAGAAATATTTGGTGATATGCCTATTTATGTTTCTCGTGATAGTTCGGACTTCTACTATAACAGGGATATGTTTCTGACTGACGAAAAGGGTGAACCTAATAAGATATCAGGAGTTCCACCAGATGAGTTCTCTGCAACCGGCCAGGTATGGGGCAATCCCCTATACGATTGGGACTACCTAAAAGACAACAAATTTGACTGGTGGATAAAGAGAATCAAAAAATCACTTGAACTATATGACATAGTAAGGATAGACCACTTTAGAGGGCTAGAAAGCTTCTACTGCATAGACCCTCTTACTAAAGATGCTATGAATGGTCAGTGGGTAAAGGCACCTGGTAAAGAACTATTTGATCAGGTAAATCTTGAAATTAAGGATGCTAAGATAATAGCAGAAGACCTTGGAATTATTACAGATGAAGTTCGTGAACTCTTAGAATACACAGGCTTCCCAGGTATGAAGATAGTCCAGTTTGGATTTAGTTCAGATGCCAGCAACCTTAACCTGCCACACAACTATCCTAAGAACTCTGTGGCCTACACAGGTACTCACGACAACAACAGTCTAGCAGAATGGCTAAAGACTTGTTCTTATGGGGAATTTTCATATGCAGAAGCCTACCTAAGGATGTCAGCCTATGATAGGTATACGGAAAGCCTAATCAGGGCTGTAATGATGTCAAATTCTGACTTGGCTATAATACCACTACAGGACTGGTATGACTTTGAAGGATGGTCAAGATTAAATACACCAGGTGTAGATGATGGAAACTGGGTATTCAGGATGTTACATCACGAAATGCACAACAGAGACCTGGAAGGCTATATTAGCTATATCACAGGTTTGTACGGAAGATATAAAAACAGATAATATATTCTATAAACAAATAAAGGGAGCAAGACATTCCAACTTTGGTATGAATGTATGCTCCCTTTCTACTTATTAATCTTTAATAAACTAGATAAAGTATCATCATATAATTTTTTATCCTCAGTCTAATAACTCTTCAGTTCTATCCAGGCCTTGTCATATTCCTTAATTACCTTTTGTATGTCTAAAAAGGCTTCTGATTTATCTAGCAAGGCCTTGTCAGGATACATAGTCTTATTATTCTTGAAATTATCTGGCAAGAGCTTTCTTCCCTCACCAATAGGGGTTGAATAACCTATATATTCTGTATTCCTCGCATTTACCTTAGGGTCGCAAAGGAAGTTTATAAAGGCTTCTGCCCAGTCTTCATTGTCAGCTGTCTGTGGTATACAAATTGCATCCGTCCACTTATTAGACCCCGTCTTAGGTATTACATACTCTAGATTGTCATTTTCCTCCTTCATTAGGGGAAAGTCACCTGAATAGAATACTCCCAAAGCAGCCTCTTCAGCTATCATCCTGTCCTTACCATCGTCGTTAACATAGGCCAGTACAAGTGGTTTTTGCTTTATTAACAGGTTCTTGGCTGCATTTATCTGGTCCTTGTCAACCGAATTCATACTGTAGCCCAACTTCTTTAAAGCTATTCCCATGGTATCCCTTACAGAATCGAACATAAGTATATTTCTGGAATACTTCTCATCCCAAAGGATGTCCCATGAGTCTACCTTTTCCTTGACCATCTTCTTGTTATATACGATCCCCAGAGTACCCCACATATATGGTACTGAATACTCATTAGTCGGGTCATACTTAGGATTTAAAAATGACTTGTCTATATACTTAAAATTAGGTATATTATTGTAATTTATCTTTTTTAATAGACCTTCCCTGCTCATCTTTTGGACCATGTAGTCAGATGGGAATACCAGGTCATATTTTGTACTACCACTCTTTACCTTCTGGTACATCATTTCGTTGGTATCGTAAGTTGAGTATTGAACATCTATACCTGTCTCTTCTTCAAACTCTCTGATAAGGCTCTCATCTATATAGTCACCAACATTATATACATTAAGGACCTTTGTAGAATCCTGGCCCCCGCCTATACAAGCACTTGTAAATACAGCAACTGATGATAAGATTACCATCATGGCCATTGCCCTGACTATTTTCTTTTTAAAATTACTCTTTATCTTTCTTAGTTTCACTTCTATCTACCCCCTGACCTAGGCCTTACCTATGGCTGAATTCTTTATTATAGAATCCTTCCTATTGGCTAATATCAAAAGTACCAGTACTGTTATAAACATCAGGCTTGATAGGGCGTTTATTTCAGGCTTTATACCACGTCTAGCCATACCGTAGACCTCAATAGACAAGTTGCTGACCCCATTTCCTGTATTAAAGAAAGATATTATGAAGTCATCAATCGACATTGTGAAGGCCATTAAAAATCCTGATACTATTCCTGGCTTGATTTGTGGTATGACAATTTTTCTGATAGCCAACCATGGTGTTGCTCCTAAGTCCAGGGCTGCCTCTTCTACATTGTCGGGTAACTGCCTTAACTTTGGCAAAACAGATAAGATAACATATGGGGTACAGAACATTATATGAGATAGCAACATGGTCTTAAAACCAAAGTTCATCTCGAAAAATGTAAACAAGCTCATTATTGCTACACCCGTTACTATATCTGTATTTAAAACTGGTAAATAGTTAATATTCAGGATGGTGGCCTTGGCCTTGCCCCTCAACTTAAATATGCCTATGGATGTTATAGTACCAAAGATAGTTGATATGACAGATGCCAAAATAGCGATACTCACAGTGTAATAAAGTGCTGTTAGTATAGTTTCATTCTTAAATAGGGCTATATACCACCTCATAGTAAAGCCATTCAGAACGCCCATAGACTTTGAATCATTAAAGGAAAAGATAACAAGGGCTAGTATAGGTGCATATAAAAATACAAATATTAGCAACAGGTAGATATTCGAGCATAGTTTGGATATTAAATTTCGTCTCTGCATTATACCTTACCTCCTTGTCTTTCATCCTTATCAACCTTATTCATAAAGGCCATAGAAATCAGTATTATAACCATCATAACCATAGATATCGATGAACCCAGGTTCCAATCACCAACTGTAGTAAACTGCTGCTCTATCAAGTCTCCTACCAGCATAGTCTTGCCACCACCCAGTAGTCTGGAAATGGCAAATGTAGTCACACATGGCATGAATACCATCGTCACACCACTCATTACTCCTGGTATGCTAAGTGGAAAGATAACCTTCCTAAAGACTGTTACCGTATTGGCCCCTAGGTCCCTGGCTGCATTTACCAGGTCTTCATCCAACTTTTGTAGTGAGGTATATATCGGTAAAACCATATAAGGTAGGAAGTTGTATATCATCCCCAGCAAGACTGCTGCACTTGTATATAGGATTGAATTTGGCGTAAGTCCAAAAAATCCTAATAGGGAATTCAATAAGCCATTTTTCCCCAAAATTGCTATCCAGGCATATGTCCTAAGCAGGAAATTCATCCACATAGGTAGGATAAACAAGAGGATCAAAGAGTCCCTCCTGCTAATTTTAGCCTTGGATATTATATAGGCCACAGGATAACCTATGATTACGCACAAAAATGTAGCTATACCTGCAAGTACAAATGACCTAGTGAAAACCTTTAAAAATAGAGGGTCAAAGGCCTGCCTATAATTTTCAAGGGTAAATAGTATACCCCCATCATCTGTCTTTCTAGTGAAAGAATAATAAACTATTAATAAGAGAGGTACAACTATAAATATCACTGACCATAGGGCATAGGGGTAGGCCAACCTAGTTTCTTTTTGTTCAACTATAGTGTTTGCTCTATTCCTAATCTTCTTCATAATTATAGGTCCCCCTTATGCATGATATGAATGTCTTCAGGGTTTATAACCATGCCTAACTCACTTCCAATAGGGGCTGTCTTAGTATTTTGTAAAAGCCATAACCTACCACTTTCTTCTACTTCCAGCTCATAGTGGACTCCCTTAAAGACGGAAGACCTCACTATACCCCTTAGCATACCATCCTCGGCACTAGTCATGATGATATCCTCAGGCCTGACAACTACGTCTACATTTTCTCCCTTTTCAAAGCCCTTGTCTACACAGACAAAACGTCTGGATGAAAATTCAACATCAAAGTCATCATGCATGATACCATCTATGATATTAGATTCACCGATGAAGTTGGCTACAAAGGCATTTTCAGGCTCATTATAGATATCAATAGGGCTACCTATCTGCTGGATTACCCCCTTGTCAAGAACGACTATCGTATCACTCATACTCAGGGCTTCTTCCTGGTCATGGGTTACAAATATAAAGGTAATTCCCAGCTTCTTTTGAATCTTCTTTAACTCAACCTGCATTTCCTGCCTTAGCTTTAGATCTAAGGCTCCAAGTGGCTCGTCAAGAAGGAGTACCTTGGGTTCATTAACCAAGGCCCTGGCTATGGCTACCCTCTGTTGCTGTCCACCTGATAATGAAGATATCTTCCTATGCTCGAATCCCTGCAGGGAAACAAGGGCCAACATACTCTTTACCTTTTCCTCTATAGTGATTGGATCCATCTTCTTAATCTTTAGACCAAAGGCTATATTCTCAAAGACATCCATGTGTGGGAACAAGGCATACTTTTGAAAGACCGTATTTATATTTCTCTGGTAGGCGGGAACACTATTTACCCTATATCCTCCGAAGAATACATCTCCTTCATCAGCAAATTCAAAACCTGCTATAATCCTTAGAAGGGTAGTCTTGCCACATCCACTCGGCCCTAGCAGGGTCAAAAATTCATTTTCGTTTACAGTTAGGTTAAACTTGTCCAATATAGTATTGTCATTAAATTTCTTTGATATATTATTTAGTTCTATTAGCTTATTTTCCAATAAATACACCCCCTATAATATTTTAAAAGGAAGGCGGACAACTTACCCAGATTAAACTGGCAGGTGTCTTACCTTCATTGCTTATTGAATGGGTCTCCCTGGCCTGGTAGTAAAAACTCTCACCCTTCTTGACCCTGTATTTTTTGTTGCCCATATGTAGGTATATAGTCCCCTTTAAGACAAATCCAAATTCCTCACCTTCATGTGGCTTCTCTTCCTTGTAAGAACCACCCGGTTCTATATTTACCAAGACTGGCTCCATATCATACTTTTGTGAGTTTGGTACCAACCACTTAAACCGGTAGCCCAGGTCCTCATCATAGGTTTCAAACATATCGTCCTCTGCAAAGCTAATCTTTTCATTTACCTCATCAGCAAAGAAGTCTCTTAAGTTTGTTCCTAGTATCTCAAGTATATCTATAAGGGTAGCAATTGATGGTGATGTTAAATCATTCTCCAACTGCGATATAAAGCCCTTGGATAATTCGCAACGATTTGCCAATTCCTCCTGGGTCAGTTGTTTTTCTGTTCTTAATCGTCTCAACTTTTCACCGATCTCCATCTAATCCTCCATTCTAAATTGTCTTTTTTATATAAATTCTCATAATTTCCTTACTTTTAATAAACTCTAAGTTTATTAAAAGTAAACACTAGATAATTATATATAAAAGCACAAAAAAAATCAATGCTTTTTTATAATTTTCATATTTTTTATATCTACTGTAAAAAGCATTGATTTCAATAATTCTATTCTATTTTTTATTGGTCAAGTTTAATAAATTATGTCCGTAAGTTTACTTTTATTAAACTTTACCCATTAATAACCAAGTATGGTTTTTGACACCGTATTATATCCACCTATGATATAGTTAGTCCTGTTAAGGGTAAGTTCTTTGTTATCCCTTGATATTGAATTCTTCTTAACAAGTAGCAGGTTTTTACCACCGTTGTTTAATAGGTTGACTGCACTTAGGGCATCTGCGAAACTACTACCATTGGCTAGTATGTTTTCATTATATTTCAATACTTGGGCAACCTGGTTTGATGTAGATTCCCTATCCTGCCCGAATATCCTGTATACCTTGTCTCCCTTTACAGACTTTAGCCTATTCTCTATATCAAGTCCTACTGAATTTTTCCCACCTATTATATAGGCATCCCTATATATTGCTAAATTCTTAGGCAACTTGTCTAGGCTGTTGACCAATAGGATTGGTGAATTTAACTTCTTTGCAAGTGGTGTTGCTGAAAGGGCATCTGCAAACTTTCTACCATCAGTGAATACGATATGCCTGGATGAGCCAAATTCCTTTACTAACTTAGCAGAAGTCTCATACCTGTCACTACCAGATATCCTTCTAACATTTAGGCCTGGTAGCTGTGACACTACACTGGCTGGAACTGAGTTTAGGCCACCAACTATTATTATATTAGTAGCTCCTAGGTCCTTAATCAGCCTAACTGCCTCTTCCTTTAGGCCACCCTTATCAGAAAATATGATAGGTGCATTGTACTTCATAGCCAGTGGACCTGCAGCAAGCGGATCTGCAAAGCTATTTCCTGAGGCTACTACTACTGTTTGACTTGACTTAAAAGTTTTCTTTACCGACGCAAGATTTGTAGCGAACCTATCATTACCACTAATTCTCTTCTCATTAGTCGGCTGTGATGGATCTGGCTGTGGATTAGGCGTAGCTGCATCTCCATAAGTTGCATTTATAAAGAAACTCTTGTTAACTATCTTACCATCTGACTCCCTTAGGGAATAGTAGATACATAAGGCCAGGTGGTTACCTGCCTTTAAGTTTGCAGTATTTATAGTTAAACTAAACTTCCCATCCTGGGTATTAACATTGTATTTAGGATTTGAAATCAAGGCATCTGAAGTAGGCACAAATTTCTTGTCTGTAAACTCCTTGTCTGTAAGTGTGTATACAGATACACCTATCCCTCTTACTAGCTTACCACTGATTACACTTTGACCTAGCTGTATTTTAGTCGGCAATTCAATCGCAACCTTGGCATCAGCCTCAATCTTTGACTTTACATCAGCCAGATTTTCTAGCTGGACAGCTGAATTTGCCACAGTATCCTTATTATCTTTTGCCAGGCTAGTGCTTACATCCTCTCTTTTAAGATTGTCACTTGATATGATTTCTTCAGCCACCAAGTTTGATTGGCCATCTACCACTTCACTTGACTCTGCAAAGGCTAAACTACCCGCATAGGCAAAGACATTTACAAGCATTGATAGGGTAAGTACCATCGATATCTTTCTATTCATTCTTTATTACCTCCTCGTATAATATACTTGTAGCTATTTACATGGTCCCATGTCGATATTACTATAGGAATATTGACTTTAGCTTAAAAATATAAAACCATATATTTTTATATTTTAACATATAATCCTTAATTAATGCAAATTTAGTCCATAAAGCTCCAGTATATATCCTAATAGGCTCATTTTTCTAAGATAGGCTTATATTTCATCTTTTATTTTCAATAATTCCAAAATACAATACAGATTTTTACTTTTGTGTTATACTAACTATGTTAAATAGAATATAGATTGGAGGTAATAACTTGAAAAATAGGCTTGAAGACAAGGAATATAAGAAGCAAACCATCAAGCTTGCCCTCTTCCTGGGTGAACTCCTGGTAAAAAACGGGGCAGAAACCTATAGGGTTGAGGATAGCGTCCTTAGGATTTGTAAATCAAGGGGCTATAATCATATCAACTGTTTTAGTACTCCAACGGTAATTATAATATCTGATGACAAGTTCGATGGTCTATGCTTTATGAAAACCATAGATAGTAGGGGAATAAACCTAAATAAGGTCTCCCTCTTGAATAATTTTTCTAGGGAATTTGTAAATATGGTTGATCCTGATATTGAAGAAGAAATAGAAAAATTACATGAAATAGACAAACTTAAAACCTATCCAAGGTGGGTCTACCTACTTGGTACAGGTATTGGGTCTGCTGGATGTGCCGCTGTTTTAGGTGGTAACCAGATGTCGACATTTTTATTAACTGTCCTAACGTCTATACTGGCAACCTTTGTATATGATAGTACCCTAAAATACAGTTCTATCAGTATGTTTGCTACTATGTTATCATCTTCAGTTATCACAATTTGCGGGGTAATACTCCACAAACTAGGTATGATACCAGATGCATCATCACTTATAGTAGGGTCTATAATGCCCCTACTACCCGGAGTGGCCTTTATAAAATGCATGAGAGACCTTATATCAGGAAGTCTTATGTCGGGTGCGGCAAGGATATTTGAGGTATTTATTATCTTGGCAGCCATAGCCTCTGGTGTGGCCCTGGTAATAGGAATAGGAGGTGTATAGGATGATAACTCAAGTACCCCTATGGCAACACTTTATTTTCGCAGGTCTTGCAACTTGTGGCTTTGCCATTTTTTTCAACGTACAGCCAAAGTTATTGTTATGGACAGCCCCTATAGGAGCCCTTGGCTGGCTAGTTTATGTACTAGGTGTCTTCAATTATGAAAACCCTATGATATACTCCTTTACAGCTGCGGCAGTCATATCTCTATGCTCGGAAATTCTTGCAAGAAGACTTAAACAGCCGGCTATTTTATTCGTTATCCCCGGCATACTACCCCTGGTACCAGGTGTTGGCCTTTACCAAACTGTCTACTCGATTATGTTTAAGAAGTATGGTCTGGCCGCAACTATTGGTACTAAGTCTGTTATAGTAAGCATTGGTATAGCCCTGGGAATCCTTGTAGTAGCTTCACTGTCAAGGGTATTCAACCTTTACCAGTTGAAAAAAGCCTTCTCCAGGAATGATACTGCCAGGTATGTTGACTGGGTCAACCTGGGAAAAAATAGGACTGGCAACCAGTTCGTCCTTGATAGGGATGAATTAAACGAACACTTAAATAGCCTTAATATAGATACCGAGTCCTATAAGAAGTCTGACCTGGATAAGATGGAAAAAAATAGTTCTCAGGATGTTATCCTGGATAAGAAGTCAAAAGATAATAACCTGGATTTAGGTTAATAGTAAGGGGCCTAGTTTACAAAAATCTAGCCCCTATTTTTATTTATTAATTATATACGTATAAAAAACAGCACCTAAGAAGAAGTTTCTTCCCAGATGCTGTTTTAAATTTTCAGCCTGAATAAATACTAGGCACTCTTTTTAATTTTCTTACTATATAACCTATCAACAAATACTGCAATGGCGTTGTCACCAGATACGTTGGCAGCTGTACCAAAACTATCCTGGGTAAGGTATAGGGTAATCATCAACTGCTGCATTACCTGTGATGTAATACCAACCATTGGTAGGAATGGTAGGGCTGACATGATAGCACCACCCGGAGCTCCTGGGGCTGCAACCATTGCTATACCCAACATAGCTATAAAACCAAATATAGTTGTAAAGCTAAATGGCAAGCCATTCATTAATAGAACTGCAACACTACAAGAAGTGATAGTAATCATAGAACCTGCTAGATGGATAGTGGCACATAGTGGCACTACAAAGTTTCTAATATCCTCTGACACACCATTCTTTGCTGCACACTCAAGGTTAACTGGTATAGTAGCTGCTGATGACTGAGTACCAATAGCTGTAACATAACCATTAACCTGGTTTCTGATAAGTCTAAAAGGATTCTTACCAGCATATGTACCTGAAACTATAAACATAGCACTCACATATAATAGGTGTAATACGATTACAGTCAAGAATACCTTCCAGAATATAGAAAGAACACTTACTACTGCACCTGTATATGCCATATTTGCGAAGTTACCACAGATGAACATTGGTAGTAAAGGTATGATAATAGTACTTAAAATTCTAGATATAATTGCTTCAAAATCATCAAAAGCTTCATATAGAACCTTACCCCTACCCTTTGACTTCAACCAAGAAATGCTTAGACCCATGATAAAGGCAAATACAACTGCACTTGTAACATCAAGCATTGGCTTAAGGTTAATCTTGAAATAAGTCTCAAGTGCTGGAACATTACCCTTAACCTTTTCAATAAGGTCTGCTGTAATAAATGTTGGGAAGAAGTTGCTAGCCACGAAAAATGCTATTGTTCCGGCAACAAGTGTTGAACAATATGCTGTTGCTGCTGTAATTCCCAATAACTTACCAGCTCCATCAGATAATTCTGCTATGCCCTTAACGACAAAACCTATGATCATTAGTGGTATGATAAAGCTTAAAAATTCACCAAACAAGCTTGCTAGCGTTATTAAAACTCTCAATAAACCTGTTGGTATAAAACTTGCACTACCAAGGCCAATACCGATTATAATGGCTATGATAAGCTTAGAAACTAAACCCAGTTTGAATTTTTTCTTTTCCATTTTTTACCCCCTATTTAATTTGTTTTTGTTTCCTAAGAAAACCCAATCTCAGCTAATATTTTAACATATTAAAAATGTAAAATCAACAGTAAAAAATGATTTATTTTTCTAGGGTGAAACAAATTATATATTTTCATTTTATATATTTATTTTGAAAAATACTTTATTTCATTTTTTAGTTTTTTAGAGGATATATTTAAAGATAGTTGATTAAAAATTATCTTCCTAGCCCTGATACAAGACCTGTCTGTATAAAAATATATCAATTAATTATGAGCGAGTCTTGACATAAAAATAGGGTAGTTCTCAAGAAAAAAAATTTTTGCCTTTGCTACCTTGCAGTTGGCTACTAGTCTCTTGTCTGAACTACCCCAAATAATATTATATTAAATTCTTATTATACTAAACTTTGGCAAGCTGTTATAATACTTAGCTTGTATACGTCCTCTTCATTACAACCCCTTGAAAGGTCTGTAATAGGCTTATTTAATCCCTGGATAATTGGTCCCAAAGCTTCAAATCCACCTAGTCTCTGAGCAATCTTGTATCCAATATTACCAGCATCTACTGATGGGAAGATAAATACATTGGCGAACCCAGCAACCTCTGAACCTGGTGCCTTCTGCTTGGCTACTCTTTCGGATACTGCAGCATCAAACTGTAACTCTCCATCTATTGGAAGGTCTGGTGCTAATTCTTTAGCTATCCTAGTGGCATCTTGAACCTTTGTTATAAGGTCGTGCTTAGCTGACCCCTTAGTCGATAAGCTTAGCATAGCTATCTTTGGATCTATACCAAACATTCTAGCCATTCTAGCAGATTCTACTGCAACTCCTGCTAGGCCTTCAGCATCCAATTCAATATTAATAGCACAGTCTGCAAACAGGTACCTAGTGTCGCCTCTTAGCATTAGGAAAGAACCACTTGTTCTTGGTACACCTGGTCTAGTCTTTATAATCTGTAGGGCTGGCCTTACTGTATCAGCAGTAGAGTGAACAGCACCACTTACCATACCATCAACCTTGTCCATATATGTCAACATAGTTCCAAAGAAGTTTCCATTCTTTAATATCTCTCTAGCCTCTTCTTCACTTACCTTGCCTTTTCTTCTTTCTACAAAGGCTGCTACCATCTCATCAAAGTCTGGGTATGTGTCAATATCAATAATTTCTATACCGTCTATATCAAAATTATTTTCTACAGCTACTGACTTTATATCTTCTGGCTTACCTAGTAGGACTGGTACCAATATTCCTTCCTTCTGTAGTCTGGCTGCTGCACCAAGTACTCTTGGCTCAGTTGCTTCAGGTAAAGCTATTCTGATATTTTTACCTTCAATTTGTGCTTTTAATTCGTCAAATAATTCCATTTTCTTCCTCCTGATTACCTATTACTTTTTATATTTACATGCCCTCACAACTACCATCAAGAGAGCAAGTATTTAAATCTATGACAACACGAGTTACGGTTGGCATATATTTTCGACTAGCTCTAAATTTGCCTTCTCTAGACCTTATTAATAAGTAGGCCAAACCTGTAAAGGCAAATCCCACTAGGGCACTCAAGACTTCTAACATACTTGTTACACCTAGTGATTTCAATATATAGTATGACCCCACTGAGCCTATTAAAAGGCCTAATAGTGGTATGCCGTATAGGATGCCCAGGGCTTTCATTACGTCGATTTGATCCATGCTGACCTCTACCTCGTCTCCTAACTTTGCACCTATAGTATTGTCTACTTCAACTATTATTTCTTGTGACTCTGATGACGAAGAACCTATGCACTTACCACAAGACGCACAGGCAGAGTTTCTCTGCATCTTCATCATAGCAGTTCTTTCATCTATTATTTCTACAATTCTACCTCTTTGATCCATTTTTATACCTCCTCTTATTTGGAGTATCTCACCATTAGTTCAATCATTTCATCAATTAGTTCTTGCTTGTCGTCCTCATTTTGTTCAATGGCTTCTTTTACACAGCCCCTGATATGATTTTCAAGGATCATATTCCCAACGGCATTGATAGCTGACTTGGCTGCAGATATCTGTGTCAGTATATCTACACAGTATCTTTCGTTTTCAACCATACCCTGAATCCCCTTAATCTGGCCTTCTATCCTCCTCAATCTCTTTAGGAGTAGTTCCTTATCATTATTTGGATTCAAGTGTCTATCATCATGATTATTTACTGAATCAATACTCATATCTTATTCCTTATCTTCTATTTCTACCCTTATACTTAGCTCCTTTAACTGGTCACCTTCTGCTATACTTGGTGCATTTGTCATTGGGCAAACTGCATTCTGGTTCTTAGGAAAGGCTATTACTTCTCTGATATTTTCAGCTCCTGCTAATAGCATTACCAACCTATCTAAACCAAATGCAATACCCCCATGAGGTGGTGTACCAAACTTGAAGGCATCTATCAAGAAACCAAACTTGTTATAGGCTTCTTCATCTGTGAAACCTAAAGCCTTAAACATCTTCTTTTGAATTTCTGCATTAGAGATTCTAATTGAGCCTCCACCTACTTCATACCCATTTAATACGATATCATAGGCTTTTGCCCTTAATTCTAATTTATTTTCTGCAGATTCTAGCTTATCAAGGTCTTCATCCATTGGTGAAGTGAATGGGTGGTGCTTGGCAACAAATCTTCCATTTTCTTCATCTTCCTCAAATATAGGAAATTCTGTCACCCATAATAGGTTAAACTGGTTAGGATCTGCTAGACCCAACTTGTCTGCTACTGCTATTCTAACCTGGCCCAAGGCATCATATACTACAGGGTCCTTATCTGCCACAAACAGTAGTAGGTCGCCTGACTTGGCATCCATAGCTCCTGTTATCTTGGCTAATTCTTCTTCTGTAAAAAATTTTGCTATTGGAGAAGTAACTCCTTCATCAGTAATCTTCATCCAGGCTAGACCCTTGGCCCTGTATGTTTTTGCATGGTCTTCCAGGTGGCTGATGGCCTTCCTAGTAAAGTGATCTGCCCCACCTACTACATTTATACCCCTTACTGAGCTACCTGGCTTAGTAGAGTCGGAAAATACCTTAAAACCACAGTCTGCTACTATATTTGATATATTTACAAATTCTAATCCATACCTAGTGTCTGGCTTGTCAGACCCATACTTATCCATGGCATCTGCATAAGTTATCCTAGGAAATGGTGTAACTATATCCCTGTCAAGGACCTTCTTAAAAATGTCCTTTACCAAACCTTCCATTATCGTCATTACATCATTTTCTTCTACAAATGACATTTCACAGTCTATCTGAGTAAATTCCGGCTGTCTGTCAGCCCTTAGGTCTTCATCCCTAAAACACTTTACTATCTGGAAGTACCTATCCATACCAGACACCATTAATAGCTGCTTGTATAGCTGTGGTGACTGTGGTAGGGCATAGAACTTACCTTCATTTACCCTTGATGGTACAAGATAGTCTCTTGCCCCCTCTGGAGTCGGTTTTACCAAGAAAGGTGTCTCTATTTCACAGAAGTCATTGTCTGACAGGTAGTTCCTAACTACATTCGCTACCTTATGTCTTAGCATCAAGTTCTTCTGCATCTTTGGCTTTCTAAGGTCCAGGTACCTGTACTTTAACCTTAGAGCCTCACTTACTTCATCGTCATCCTTGATGTATATAGGCGGTGTCTGTGATTCGTTTAAAACCCTTAGTTCTTCTGCGAATACTTCTATATCACCAGTAGGCATATTAGGGTTTTTAGACTGTCTCTCTAATACTTTACCCCTAACTCCTATTACATATTCACTACCTAGCTTTTCTGCTTTTTCAAAAGCTTCTTTGCTTACTTCCGTATCGAATACAATTTGGGATATTCCTCCCCTATCTCTTAGATCAACAAAGACTAGTCCACCTAGATTTCTCTTTTTCTGGACCCATCCCATTAATACTACTTCTTTGCCTATATCAGAAGATCTCAAGTCCCCTGCGTAACAAGTTCTCTTCATTCCCTTTAAATTATCCAATGCCTCTACCTCCAAATTATAGTACACTTCTTAGCTCATTAACTAATTCACTGATTTTTATCAATTTCTGGTCACCTGTTTCCATATTTTTCAGAGTGGCCTTATCCTTGTCTAACTCATCATCCCCAATTACTATCGTATACTTTGCATTTATCTTGTTTGAATACTTGAACTGGGCCTTTAGACTCCTATCAAGGTGGTCCTTGTCAGCTGATATATGATTTTCTCTTAAGTCTTTTAGAATACTAAATGACTTCAACTTAGCCTTGTCTCCTATAGTTACCACAAATATATCTGTATGGTTAGGGTTGCCGATTTCAACCCCATTGGCTTCAAGTGTTAACAAGAGTCTTTCAGCTCCTAGTCCAAATCCTATGCCACTATAGCCACTTGGACCTCCGATTTGCTCAACCAAACCATCATACCTACCGCCACCACATACTGTAGATTGGGCTCCTAAGTCGTTTGATATTATTTCAAAGGCCGTCCTCTTATAGTAGTCCAAACCTCTTACTATCTTCTTATCTACCACATACTTGATGTCCATCTCATCCAAGTATGACTTTAATTGGTCGAAGTGGTCCTTGCAATTGTCACACAAGTGGTCTGCCATCAATGGTATGTCTACTATATTGACCTGGCAAGTTTCATTCTTACAGTCTATTACCCTCATAGGGTTCTTGTCTCTTCTATCATTACACAGGTCACATAGGACATCAGCCTTAGTTGCTAGATAGTCCTTTAATAGCCTGTTGTATTCTTCCCTACAAACTGGACATCCAACTGAGTTGATAGATACTGTCAGGTCTTTTAGGCCAGCCTCTCCCAAAAACTGCATGGCCAAGGAAATTACCTCTGCATCCAGTGAAGGTGTATCACTACCGATAGCCTCTACACCAAACTGGTGAAACTGTCTCTGCCTACCTGACTGGGGTCTTTCATACCTGAAACATGGTGTGATATAGAAAAGCTTGGTAGGCTGGGTCTCAGCATACATCTTATTTTCGATAAAGGCCCTTATTACACCAGCTGTACCTTCAGGCTTTAGAGTAAGGTCCCTATCCCCCCTATCCTTGAAAGTATACATTTCCTTTTGAACTATATCAGTAGTATCACCTACACCCCTCTTGAAGAGTTCTGTGTGTTCAAATACAGGTGTCCTAATTTCTTCATATCCATATAGTCTGCACAAGTCTCTGAATTTTTCTTCTAAATAATTCCATTTATAGGCTTCTGCAGGTATTATATCCTTAGTTCCTCTTGGTGCTTTTGTTAACATTTTTTGCTACCTCCTTATACTTCTTATCTATCATTTCATCGATTCTAGCTAAATAATGGTCTAGGTTCTTTACATCATCTACTCTTTCTATACGATTTTCATCCAGGTATACAAACTTGGAAACTGCCCCTGCCCCAATAGCATAGTTGGACTGTTTTTCCTCCATAATCTGCATATTGTATAGGCATTCATAGCCAGGTTTTGCATAACCTATGTTTTCCAGGTTGCCCAGCATATGTTTTTGCCTGTACATGTAGTATGGCTTGTAGCCATTTTCCTCCATATAAGTCCTGGAAATATCTATCATCTCAACCATATTCCTATAGTTGGTCAAGTCATTTTTATGGTCTTGCAAATTTATATTTAAGTCTGAAGCCCTCTTAAGTGCCAGTGTATGAACTGTCACACTCTCTGGGTCCAGGTCTATAATTTTTTTCATGGTCTCCTCAACCATGGCTGGACTCTCTCCTGGTAGACCCAATATCAGGTCCATATTTATATTGTCAAAACCCAGGTCTCTTGCCATACAATAACAATCCACTATATCTTCGACACTGTGTCTCCTACCAATCCTGTCTAGGCTGACCTGGTTCATGGTCTGTGGGTTTATACTAATCCTGGTCACACCATGTTTTTTAAGGACTTTTAACTTGTCCCTTGTTATGGTATCTGGCCTTCCAGCCTCAACAGTAAACTCTTTAATCTTCGTCAGGTCTAGGATTTTAAATAGGTTTGTTATCAGGTAATCCATATCCTTGGCCTCTAGACTAGTCGGTGTACCCCCTCCTATATATAGGCTTTCGATAGTCTTACCAAAGTCTTCTATAATAGACTCGATACCCCTAGCCTCTTTTAATAGGGTATCAACATATGACTCCCTATGCTGGCCATACTTATCCAGGCTATTAGATGGGAAGGAGCAATACAAGCACCTGGTTGGGCAAAAGGGTATGCTCAAGTAAAGTGATATCTTGTCCTCTGAAGTAGGATATATAAAGGGCCTCTCTCTATTGGCTATATCCATAATCAGGTCTAGTTTCTCCTGGGATATAAGGTATTCTTCCTTCATAAAGTCACTTATTTCCTGGTCGCTTTTTCCTTGGTCCATAAGACTGTGTATCAGCTTTACTGGCCTGATACCAGTTAAAATTCCCCACGGAACATTTGCATCATACTTCTTATTCAAGTAATCAAACATTGACCTTTGTATAAGTCTTTTTGATATAGTCTTAATATCATTATCTATTTTTTTATTTCTTTTTTCAAACTTTTTTTCATAATCTACTAGGTCTATGTCTTGCGAAAGTTCTTTTTCATACAGGACTTGGCCATCCTTAAGAACCTGGCTCTTAGTAAGTATACTCACCCTGTCAGGACCATGGTCTATATCCAATTTATTGACCAAAAGTTCACCCTCTCTATTAACGCCAAAATCTTCTGAGCATTCTATAAAAGAAAACTCAGAAGAGAATAGCTTTAGAAATTCGGATATTTCGTACCTATAATTATGCCCCTGCAATAATATATACATCTATACCACCAATTTCATATAATAATTTTCTTGTTTTTCAATACCTATAGTACTGACTGGCCCATGACCAGGATATACTACTAGGTCATTTTCCATCTTGCTTAATTTTTTTAGGGACTTCAGTATTACCTTGTAGTCTCCACCATAGAAGTCTGTCCTACCTATTGATCCTGCAAATAAGGTATCACCGGTAAACATATCCATACCAATCCTTATACACATGCCACCCTTAGTGTGACCTGGTGTAGCTATAAAGGTAAAAGTATGGTTTCCTACCTTTAATTTTTCCTTATCAGTTACATAAACATCAGCTTCAAACTCTATTCTTCTTCTGAAAAGCTCGTGACTCATGTTCTTGTTAGCATCATTTAGCATTTCTTTTTCATCTTGATGGGCTAAAATCTTAGCACCTGTTAATTTTTTTAATTCAAGGACGTCACCTATATGGTCAGCATGACCATGAGTCAACATTATGTATTTGACATCTAGATTCTTATCCTTTATAAACTTTTTTTCTTCATCTATGCTTAAAGATGGATCTATTACTACTGCTTCTAGAGTCTCCTCATCATAGCAAATATAAGTATTTTCTCCCATCATCATATCTGTAATTGCCTTAATTTTCATCTATATTTAAACCCTTCCTAGAAATTTTTCTTAGAATCAATCAACAAGGTTACCGGTCCATCATTTACCAGCTCTACCATCATATGGGACCTAAACTTACCTGTATGGGTATCGACCCCCATTGCCCTGGCCTTGTCGACAAATTTTTGGTAAAAGTCATCTGCCATATCTGGTCTGGCAGCTTCACTAAAACCTGGACGCCTACCCTTTCTACAATCTCCAAAAAGGGTAAACTGGCTAACAACCAAGAGCTGACCACCTACATCCAAAAGTGATAGGTTCATCTTATCATCCTGGTCTTCAAATATTCTAAGGTTGACTATCTTGTCAACCATATAGTCTATATCCTTAGTTGTGTCATCCTGACCAACACCCAAGAGTACCATCAGCCCCTTGTCTATTTGTCCTACTAACTGGTTTTCAACCTCTACCTTAGATCTCGCAACTCTCTGTACCACTGCCCTCATTATAGCTACTCCTATCTGCCTTGTACCCTATAGGCATCTTCTACACCCGGTATATTCTTCATCTTTTTGATAAGTTTGTTTAATTCTTCCATACCAACTACCTCAACTGATAGGTCTATTGTGACACCAATATCAGTACCCTTTCTGGCATAAATTCCAACTAAACCAACCTTTTCATTGGATATAACATGGGTAACTTCGTTTATAATACCCCTTCTATCGTTGGCCTTTAATTGTAGCTCGGCTTCAAATTTTGATTTTATATCCTCTATCCATGATACCTTAACCATTCTTGGAGCATTCTTTTCCTTGTCTCTAAGGACATTCTCACAATCTGTCCTGTGAACTGCTACTCCCCTACCCCTAGTGATGTAACCTACGATTTCATCACCTGGAAGCGGACTACAACACTTGGCAAACCTAACATATATACCATCTAGTCCATCGACCTTTACACCAGTATGCCTCTTTTCAGTCTTCTTAGAAGTATACTTGCTCTTTTCCGGATCAACTATATTATGGGCTACAACCTCTTCTTCCAGGTTAGCCTTCTGTTCTTTTTCTAACTTTCTTTCTTCCCTGGTAATCTCATCCTTTACCTTGTTAACTACATGGTTAGCTACAATACCACCATAGCCTATAGTAGCTAAAAAGTCATCGTAGTCTGGTTGGTTGAATCTGACTGCGACTTCCTTAATGGCAGCCATTACCTTGTTATCATTCCTGCTTAAATTATTTCTTGAAAGTTCCTTGTCCAGGATAGCAAGACCTCTTTCAATGTTTTCTTCTCGCCTTTCCTTCTTAAAGAACTGTTTTATCTTATTTCTTGCATTTGGAGTCTTGACCAGGTTCATCCAGTCCCTACTAGGACCTAGAGAATTTGCAGATGTAAGTATCTCCACTATTTGGCCATTTTTAAGCTTGTATTCTAATGGCACAATCCTACCATTTACCTTGGCCCCTACACACTTATTACCCACCTTGGAATGGATCCTATAGGCAAAGTCTATAGGTGTAGCTCCATTTGGTAATTCCAAAACATCTCCCTGGGGTGTAAATACATACACCTGGGCATTAAATACATCCTCTTTTAGGGCATCTAGGAATTCATATGGGTCAGTTACATCCTTCTCCCATTCCATCATCTGCCTCAACCACTGAAGTCTCCTATCGACATCACTAAGACTATTGTCAGTAACACCCTCCTTGTACTTCCAATGGGCGGCTATACCAAATTCAGCCACATTATGCATTTCATAAGTCCTTATCTGGATTTCAACCGGCTCACCATCGGAACCTATAACTGTAGTATGGAGTGACTGGTACATGTTTGGCTTTGGCATGGCTATATAGTCCTTGAACCTACCTGGAATTGGCTTCCATAGGGTATGGACCTCACCAAGAACTGCATAACAGTCCCTGTCCGTATCCACTAAAACCCTGACGGCTGTCAAGTCATATATCTCGTCAAAGCTCTTATTCTTCTTTTTCATCTTTTTGAATATGCTGTAAAAATGTTTAGGACGGCCGTAAACATCACATTCTACACCCTTATCATCCATATCCTTTTTTATTATAGTTACTATTTCATCTATATAAGCTTCTCTTTGCTCTCTCTTCTTATTAACCCTATTGACAAGTTCATAATATTCATCTGGATACAAAAACCTAAAGGCCAGGTCTTCTAACTCCCACTTGATAGTAGAGATACCAAGCCTATGTGCTATACCGGCATATATATCCAGGGTTTCCTGGGCCTTGTACTTTACCTTGTTGCTATCCATATACTCTAGTGTTCTCATATTATGAAGCCTGTCTGACAGTTTTATCAACATGACCCTCATGTCCTTGGCCATGGCCATAAACATCTTTCTGAGATTGCTGGCCTGAGATTCTTCCTTGGTCATATACTTGATTTTACCAAGCTTTGTAACCCCGTCTACCAGGGCAGCTACATCCTTGCCAAACATCTCTTCTATGTCTGCCTCTTCAAAATCAGTATCCTCTACAACATCATGAAGTAAGCCTCCACATATTGTATCTATATCCAATTCCATATCAGCCAGTATATTAGCTACAGCTACCGGATGAATAATATATGGTTCTCCAGACTTTCTAAATTGGTCCTTATGAGCCTCCTTAGCTAAATTATACGCTCTTACTACCTTATCTATATCAGCATTAGGCGCATATGCTTTTATCTTTTCTATTAAATTTTGTATTCTATCATCGTACATAAAATCACCCCTCATACTAAATATACTGGAAGTTAGTAAGGCTAAAAGAAATTTAAACTCGACTAGTTCCTTTATCTATTAATTATTCACTGTCATACTGGACTAGGGTCTGAACATCATAGCCCTCCAGCTTGTTCCTGCCATTTAGGAAGGTTAATTCAATTAAAAATTCCAAACATACAACCTGGCCACCCAGTTTTTCTATAAGCTTTACTGCAGCTGCAGTTGTACCACCAGTTGCTAGGAGGTCATCAACTATAGCAACCCTCTGGCCTGGTTTTATTGCATCCCTGTGGATTTCCAGGATATCAGTCCCGTATTCCAAATCGTATTCAATAGTTTCTACCTCTGATGGTAGCTTACCCGGCTTCCTGATAGGAACAAAACCAACTCCTAGGGCATAGGCAACTGGTGTACCAAATATAAAACCTCTTGCTTCCGGTCCAACTATTAGGTCTACCTTCTTCTCTCTTAAGTAGTCTGCCATCCTATCAACGGCCAGCTTAAAGCTTTCTCCATCGCAAATCAAGGTAGTAATATCTTTAAAACCTATACCTTCTTTTGGGAAATCCTGGACATTTCTGATTTTTTCTTCTAAATTCATATATTCCTCCACAGTATCGACCCTATAAATTGTATGTCTTAACAAATTTATTGTAGTCTTCACCTATATATTCAACAATTTTATTTTTTTCTAAGTCTAGCTTGGTATCTGGCCTAGGCAAGATTTCAATATCAATTGAATCAATCTCAAAATCAGCCTCATACTTCAATAAATTTTCACTGGCCAAGACCCTTAAAATCAAGTACAACTTGACTGGGTTGACCCCTGTTGAGTCAATCAATTGACTGTATTTTATTTTACCTATGTTAATACCCATCAATTTTTTATATACAACAACAAATTCTTTCCTGTCAAACTCAAGCATCCTAAACTTATTTTTTAAGTATACAAAATCCGATTCATCATAGTTGATAAGCAGGTCAGAATCACCTATATTTTCCAACAAATTCTTGTATTGTTCATAATTGTCTAAATAGTCATATACAATAATTTTATTATATACTTTTAAGGCCATTTTATCAATATTTCTTGGGCATATAAGGTCTATTTTCTGGTCATAGTATAGATTTTTATCTGACATTGCCCTAAAATATCCGTTAATTGTATTCACAAGCATTAGGTTTGACTCTCCAAAGTCTAAAGACTGGTTATTTATAGCTTTTTCTCCTTCAAAGTCTTCTGACTCAAACTTAAGCCTAAATATATCATCTATCCTATTAAGGTCTGCCCTATTTTCTAGACTGGCAAAGTCTTTCCTATCAGATAAGATATCACTCTTATTGGCCCTGCACTTGTCTGGAATCATCATATCGATAATTTCACCATAGTATGGGCCTGGATACAGGCTTTTAGGTTTTGACAATCTCATATCCTTTAATAACAATTGCAGACTAGTCCTATTGTTAAAGGTATTTGAATCAACCTGAAAAACCAGGTCAATAAGGTCTCCCTCCTGGTAGTCCTTTCCCATATAGGCCATATTAAAGCCTATAACGTCAAATTCCTTATCCTTTTCAACCACCATCTTAAGGTGGTTCTTGTCCCTACCGATTACCATCAACCTCTTTAGGAGGCACCTTCTCAACATAAAATATGGGGTTGGATTCTTAATGCCAAACGGCTCTAAAAGGTGGAGGTTTTCCACCAGGTTCAGATTAAGACTAGACTGGTCTATTTCATACTCTACCCGTACTAGCTCCACTAGGTCTTCCTGGTCTAGTTCATAGTTAGCTATCTGGTTTATCTTTTCCCTTAGTAGGCCTATTTTGGCTACCTCCATGCTCATACCTGCAGCCTGTTGGTGACCGCCAAACTTGGTCATATAGTCCCTGCACTCATACAGGGCTGAAAATATATCAAACCCTTTTATAGATCTTGCAGACCCTACTGCCATGTCCCCTTCCTCACAAAGAAGGATGCATGGTTTGTAGTATTTTTCTGTGACCTTAGATGCAACTATACCTATAATACCGTGGTGCCAGTCCCTGCCTGAAACCACTAAGACCTTGTCATCCCTGTATGAAGGATCCTTGGATATTATATCCTCTACTTCCATGTGAATCCTAGCTTCTAATTCCTGTCTTTCTGTATTTTTTGTATCCATCATAAGGGCCAAGTTTCTTGCCTCTTGTAGATTGTCACTTGTAAAGAGGTCAACACCCAACTTAGAAAAGCCCAGTCTACCTGAAGCATTAATCCTAGGTCCTATTGCAAAGCCCAGGTGGGAACTCTTTATCTTTGTCCCATCTAGTCCACATACTTCTAAAAGAGCCTTCATCCCTATATTATTGCCCTGGCCTAAAATCTTCATACCATTTTTTACGATTATCCTGTTTTCGTCCAGTATGGGCATTATATCGCATATGGTAGCTAGAGAAACTATCTCCAGATACCTGTTTATATTTTTATAAAAGTCCTCATTTCCTGATAGGGCATGGATTAGTTTGAAGGCTACACCACATCCACATATTCCTTCGAAGGGGTATGAACAGTCTTCCCTCTTTGGGTCTACCACTGCATAGGCAGCTGGTAGGCTTTCCTGGCATTCATGGTGGTCTGTTATTATAACATCTATTCCTAGCCCCCTGGCATATTCAACCTCTTTTACAGAAGTAATACCACAGTCTACTGTTATTATTAGCCTGCCATCCTGACTGCCTATATGGTCTATTGCCTCTATATTCAAGCCATATCCCTCTTCCAACCTATTAGGTATATAGTAGTCAACCGGATAGCCTATGGACTTAAAATACAAGACCATAATAGATGTTGATGATACACCATCCACATCATAGTCCCCAAAAATCCATATCTTTTCTTTTCTCGATATAGCCTGCCTTATCCTCTCCACTGCCTTGTCCATATCCTTTAGCAGAAAGGGGTCTCTGAGATACTTCAAGGATGGGTCTGTAAACATCTCTACCTGATCTTGGCTCTCTATACCCCTGTTAAGAAGGATTTGACCTATTTCCTTTGATATAGACATGGACTCCATCAAGTCATTTCTAGATGGCTCCTGCCTATGTAATATATTCCATTTTTTCATCAAAATCCTCCCCTATTTCTTGTTGTGGTAGTTGTTCCTAAATATTAAAAATACCAGGGTAATACCAATAACAAAGGATATCATAAATCCTATTATACTCACATACTTGATCATTATGCTATTTTGTATATTTGATGAAGCCAGTATAAGAGATGAACCTACTATACAGGCTGCTAGCATAATACTCATAGACATCTGAGTTGTGAATTTTTTTATGCTATTATCTAGACTAGGAGATTTTAATTCCCCCAACTCTAGTTTCATGTTATTCTTCTCTAATATAGATAGGATGGTCTTTATCTGACCTGGTACCGTAATCCACTCGTAGTAGTACTCGTCCACATTGGATTTTAATCTTAAAATGTTCCTCTTAATATCCACCTTTTCTTCCCTATAATACTTCAGGTATGAGTTGGCGATACTCTCTACACTGAAATCATTATATAGGCCCCTAGATGTCCCTTCAAGGGTTATTACAGTCTTACCTAGTATGATAAGCTGTGAAGGCAACTTAATCTTGTGGTTCCTCATAAACCTAAAGACCTCATCCAAGATGTCGGTTATCCTTAACCTATCAAAAGGTATATCATAGTAGTAATGAATCAAATAAAGCAGGTCTCTTCTCAGGCCCTCTGTGTTTATGTCAACTGACATGGCATCCATATCAGTCAAAACCCTGATAATCTTATCAATATTTTTGTTTGTAGAGGCGATAATTAACTGGTTTAGGTAGCCTAGGGTCTTATCGTCTATCAGGCCTATCATACCAAAATCTATATATGCCAGACGACCGTCATCCAGTATATACATATTGCCCGGGTGGGGGTCAGCATGGAAGAAACCACAAGTCATGGCCTGCCTAAAAAATGACCTCACACTTATATCTACTATCCTCTTTTTTTCCTGGTCATCAAGGTAATGTTGGTCTAGCTCAGACAAGCATACGCCCTCAACCTTTTCCATTACCAGGATCTTCTTACTCGTATAGTCACTAAATATCTCAGGTATAAATACCTCACTACTATTTTTAAATATCTTACCTAGTTTGACCCCATTTACTGACTCAAACTTGTAGTCTAACTCTCTTAAAAGCTGGATTTCCATTTCCTTGATAAGTTCTTCAACATCTAGGTTAAAGTCTTTTTTAATACTATTTAGGCTGGATGCAATGTTCTTCAAAATACTTATATCCGCCTTTATAGTCGACTCTATTCCTGGCCTCTGAATCTTTATAACGACCTTTCTACCATCAAGAAGCTTGGCCTCATAAACCTGACCAATCGATGCCGCTGCTATCGGGTCTTGACTGATATAGGAAAATACCTGGTCTCTTGGAAATCCTAACTCTTCCTCTAATATAGCCATAGCTACATCATTGTCAAACATCTCTACATTGTCTCTCAGCTTGCTTAGTTCGCCTATTATTTCATCGTCAAAGATATCCTTCCTTGTACTTAAAATCTGGCCTATTTTGATGTAGGTAGGTCCTAACTCCTCTAGGGCGCACTTAAGCCTTTGGGCAGTTGTCATAGACTTGCTCTTGATACTAGGACCATGTCCAACTACCTTGGCAGTCATGGAATCCTTGTTAAGCCTGTCTACGATAAATCCAAATCCATATTTAATTAAAACACCTGCTATTTCCTTATATCTGCCTAGATATTTGTAACTTATCCTCATATATTATTCACCTTCAGTCAGTAATTTTGCCTGAATCATTATGGCACATTCCGTCCTCTTCTTCTGCATTTCACATCCCAAATCATATGGTTTTTTAATGTCATTATTAAAGTTAATTGCATTGGCATGACATCCACCAGAACAGTAGAACTTGTTCCAACATGTTTGGCAAGTTTCCTTGTTATATACATGAGCCTCCCTGAACATATTTGTTATATCTTCAGGTATCTCAATCTTTTCATTATTTATATTGCCTAGAATATATTCTTCCTTTCCTACAAACTGGTGACATGGGTAGATATCCCCATTTGGCACTATAGATATATACTCATTACCTGCCCCACAACCTGTTATTCTCTTGATAACACACGGGCCCTGGTTTAAGTCTATCATAAAGTGGAAGAACTTCATCTTCTCTCCCCTCAACTGCCTATCTGCCAATTCATCTGCAAAAGATTCATACTCCTCGAATATCTTTGGTAAGTCTTCCTCTCTTAGGGCAAATGGGTTAGTCTCATCATCTACAACCGGCTCTATAGATGTCAACTCAAAGCCCAGGTTGGCAAAATGCTTGACATCCTCTGAAAAGTCCAGGTTGTCCCTGGTAAAGGTACCCCTCACATAGTAGTACTTGTCTTTAGGCCTCTGACTAACCAACTTCTGGAACTTAGGGACTATGATATCATAACTACCTTTATCATTTACAGTTGGCCTCATGCTATCATTGACATCCTTCCTACCATCAAGTGATAGGACTACATTATGCATGTGTTCATTTATAAAGTCTATCTTCTCATCATCAAGAAGGACACCATTAGTAGTAATTGTAAACCTTATATTCTTACCGGCAGGCTTTTCAACTTCCCTACCATACTTTACCAATTCCTTGACTACTGGCCAGTTCATAAGTGGCTCACCACCAAAGAAGTCTATTTCAAGGTTTCTTCTGTTGCCAGAATTAGCAATCAGGTAGTCAAGGGCCTTCTTGCCTACCTCTAGTGGCATTAGTTCAGCCTTACCTCCAAAGTCACCCTGCTTAGCAAAACAATACTTACACTTTAGGTTGCAGTCGTGGGCGACGTTTAGACAGAGTGCCTTTACCACCGGTTGTCTATTTACAAAACTTGGATGGAACTTATACTCATCTTCTGAATAAAGTAGTCCCTCCTCTTCTAGATTTTTTATTTCTTCATAGGCCTCCCTGACCTTATCAGTCTCAAATTCATCTGCTAAAAGCTCTACTATATCTTCTAGGTCATTTTCCTTATAAAAATCCAGTACTCTATATGTCACATCATCTATTATGTGAACAGCCCCCCCATTCACATCTATGACGATATTATATCCATTCAAACTATACTTGTGTATTAATTCCACCCTATTTCCTCCTATTTTAAAAATCCTTTACTCTTTATTATACCACACCATTATAAGACTATACAAAAAAACCAACCCTTATGGGTTGGTTTTTATTTAAATATTAGTTTTATTTTCTTATTTAGGTTTAATCAATGTCCAATTATGACATTAATTACCATAAAAGGCTGCCTTAAAGGCCTCTACGAAAATAGATCTGGCTTCAGCTATCTGACTTCCCTGGATTGGACTATCTCCTTCTAGGTCATTAAACATCTGAGTTGCTACAGCTTCAAGCTGGCTTTCACTACCTCCACCCTGCTTGAAACTACTACCCGCATTAGCACCGGCACTCTTAATTTCACTTCTTAGACTGTTATTCAAACTAGAAACCTTAGGAACAAATCCTGGGTCATCATTAGAGTTTGAATCACTGTTACTTGGCTTAGTATTGTTTGAAGGCCTCTTATTCTTGTTAGAATCTTCATTAGACCTTCTCTTATTTGACTTCTGGTCAGAGTCCTTATCTTCGTCTTTCTTATTGTTTGACTTGCTCTTATTTTTGTCAGTACTTGAAGATGAATTATTCTTGTCTACTTCATCTGTAGTAGTCTTGTCGTCATTTGCCTTAACAGACTTACCTCTAACCTTTTCAACATCCTGTCTTATCTTATCCATCTTTTCCTTGAAATCTTTAAACAAGTTATCATACTCCTTCAATTCCTTCTTGTACTTAGCTGAATCTGTAAGAACATGGTCTGCCATGTCAAGGGATTTTACATACATCTTTTTCAAGATATTCTTAGCCTCATTTAGGGGCTTGTACTTAATATCTGTACTAGCCAAAAGAGTCTGGCCATTTTTGATTAAGTCCTTGGCTGATACTAGGTCACTCTCAAGGTCTGGGTTTTTACTAGCATCACTTATTGTCTTCAAGTTATTCTTGAGATCATTGTAATATGACAATATTTCCTTATATTCAACAACCACTTCTTCTACATTGTCTTTTGTAATCTCTGTAATATATTCTGTTTTCTGGGTTTTATCACTATTTTTGGTATCAGTTTTTTTATTGCTACCACAGCCTACTGTCAAAGTCATGGCAAGTACCAAGCTGGCAGCAATAGCCTTCTTGAATAAATTCAAAAAATCACCTCCGTTTCATAGATACTTTTTATTATACCATATTTTCTTGCAATTCACAAAAAATATATAATTATTCTTGTATATAAGTGTTTATACACATATTTTTTTGCATTGTAGGTCACAAAAATATTTAATATTTCACTTGAATTCCTACGATATAATAAATCACCTAAATTATCCAGCAAGAGCATTGACTTTGCGCCATCATAGGCTAATTCATATTCTGTATTTGCATACAGGTCATTTAGTGCTTCATTAGCCGCCAAATATTTCATCAAAAAAACTTAGTTGCTTTGAAATTTCCTTTTCCTCAAATAAATTCAAGTAATTAAATATAGCCTCATTATCATGGGCAATATTATTCTGCTCACAAAATCTGTGAAATAGACCCATTAACTTTTTGTTATTTTGACTGGTCACTATATAGCTGTTTCTGTATTCACTCATATATTGATTTTTCAATCTTGGAAACTTTTTATCTAGTTGAGAATAAAAATATTCTCTGTTACCATCCCTAAGTGTAAGACCCATACCAAAGCATATTATCCCATATACACCGGCATCTTTACAATAATTCAAAATCCCAAGAATATTCTCTTCCGTATCATTTATGTATGGCAATATTGGACATAGCCAAACTACTGTCGGTATCCCTTCATCTCGCAATACTTTTAATGCTTCAAACCTTTGTCTCGTAGTTGAAACATTGGGTTCAATTTTTTTGCACATATCTTCATTATAGGTTGTCAAGGTCATTTGAATAACACATTTAGTTTTTGAATTTATTGCCTTAAGTAAATCTATATCTCTTAAGACATTCGCAGATTTCGTTATCAGTGTAGCACCGAATCCATACTTATTTATTAGTTCAAGAGCTTTTCTCGTATAGTTTAAGTCTATCTCCTCACTAAGATAGGGATCTGTCATTGAACCTAAACCAATCATACATTTATTTCTCTTTCGTCTTAATCTTTCTTCCAGAAGACTTATTCCGTTTTCTTTTACCTCTATATCCTCAAATTTATGGTTCATCTGGTAACAATCACTTCTTGAGTCACAATATATACATCCATGTGTACAACCCCTAAACAAGTTCATTCCATTTTTTGAAGATAAGATTCCTTTTACTTTAGTAAAATGCACTTTAAATCCCTACCCTACTCTTTTGATTTGCAATTTTTCCTATGAGCTTTAAGTTTTTTCATAGCCCAATCATAATGGCTCGAGGTCGCACTTACAAAATAAGACTCAAGTACACTTCCTCCGACCCACTTATATATCTCTTTTGTAAACAATTCTTCATCTGTGAATGTTTCAGCCAACTCTAAAACATCCCTATGGGATTTATGAAACATTTCAGTCGCACTTTCAAGAGAAGTATTTTGGTGTTTCTTCCAAAATTCTATGTTCATATCCCCATAAGTTCTCCAGTTATATGGTTTAGGCAAAAATGGCCTTTCTTCCCCTTTTTGATTAGAATATACCCATTTTAAAATAAGCTGATGCCATTCATAGAGATGAATTAAAATATCTCTTAAATTCTTATCTCTTTTCCAATGAGCTTCTTTTTTCTTTTCATCTTTTGAAAAATCAAAAGGTGTATTTAACTCATCCTCGGTCATATTTGAAATAAGTAAATTAAACTTTTCATAGTTTTCCTTGGCATCAGTCAATAAATCTTTTTTTGTTCTAGGTCTTGACATAATCTAATCCCCCTTTGTCTTTTGATTATTTTATTATACAGAGAGATACTTGACACCATATGTCATATTATATATTTTTCTGCCATTTTATTTATCATTTCCTTAATCTGTATTCGTATCTCCTTTGGCTCTAATACTTCAGCACTATCTCCAAAGGAAAGAATATAGTTAAATAAGTTATAATCATTTGGCATCTCTATTTCAACGTATAGATTTCCATCATCTTCTACGATTTCTCCCTTTAACTCATCATATACTCTAAAGGCAACTTTATGATCAAACTTAACTTTGATATTGACTGTATTTTCATATGGAATTTCTTTTTTCAGTATTAAATTTTCAAAGCTGTCTTCGAATTTTTCGGCATGAACTTCTAAATTTTTTATCCTAGACAATTTAAAATACCTGAAGTCATTTCTAAGTAAACATAGGGCATATAGGTACCAGTCCTGTCCTTTAAAAAGAAGCCTCACAGGTTTAACTCTTCTGCTTGTTTCTTCTTCATTGCTACTAAAGTATGAGAATGAAATAATACTCTTACTTAAAATGGCAGATTTAATATCATTAAATGTTCTTTCATACATCTTGTTGTTTTGCCAATTATTGAAGTCGACCTCAATCCAATTAGTACTTTTCATTTTAAATAATGCAGACAGTTTAGTCATGAGTTCATTTTCATAATGTTTAGTAGTATTATCCAATCCTTGAAGAGCTGACATAATTTGCTCTTTTTCCCTTTCAGTAAGCAATGATTTGCTCAGCACAAAATCTTTGGCAATTTCTATACCACCACCCTTTCCTTGAGTAGCATAAATTGGTATCCCAGCACCGCTAATTGAGTCAATATCTCGATAAATCGTTCTGACTGACACTTCAAATTTATCTGCAAGCTCATTTGCCGTAACTTTCTCTTTTTCTAAAATGTAATATAGTATCCTAAACAATCTATTATTTTTCATCATTTTAAATCTCCTCGATTCATTATACCACAGTAACATGACATCTTTTGTCATATTATATTATTTTCTATAACAAATCCCCCAGATAAACTGGGGGATTTGTTATAGAAAAAACGCCGGATTGGTAAGTTCCGACGTCCCTGCACTATAATAGTGCATGTTATTATGGTAGTTTTGTAAAAAAACAAAAAGTAATAGCAAATTAATTAGCTAGGGCTGTCTTAAGGCTCTCATTTCTATATGAAAGGTCCTTGTTGTCTGTTGGAACCATGACAACTGAATAACGTTTACCTTCAACAAAGAAAACTACGACCTTCTTGTCCTTAAAGTTATATTCCCTATACTTGTCCATTTCCATGTTGCATACCTTACGAATCTGGTCCATCTCATTAGAATCTGCCAACATGAACTGGGCATCTGACTTCATCAGTAAATTGATTAGGTTTCTTTCCTCACCAATTTCATAAATCTTATACTTTCTCAAGATCTTTTCTAACTGGTCATCTGTTAGTGCAACGCTAATTGGATTACCCTTGTCATCCTTCAATATAGAACCACTTATATCCTGAACATGTACAGGATGTAATTCATCTGGCCTTACATCGATAACCTTACTAAAGTGTACGTACTGCTTGTTACTTACATAGCCTTCATTCTTGATTTCAACGAATCCAGGAATCAGACCAATGCAGAAAGATTCAATAGAATCCTTGCTAAACTTGTTAGATATAGGCAAAATCTTCACAGTATTTTTGTCTTCGTCTATATCCAAAATAACTGCGTAGTCTAAAGAGTATGTCTCATAGTCTACATCATCTAGTGCAAAAAAGTTATACCTTATAATATCACCTAACATTAGCTACACCTCCACTTAATATTCAACGTCAGGAAATCATTTCCAACCTTATATTAACATACTTTCAACCTTAAGTCTAGTGTTTTTTACAAAAAAATAAGGCATTTGAATAATAATTCAATGTACCTTATTTGTCTAAAAGCACTCTAAGCCTTGATATAATAGGGTTTTTTAATCCTAAAAAACTTATTAGTATATCATATATTTTTTATTTTTAGGGATATTTTGCTCATATATCCTAAATATATTATACTATATTAATCCCTTTTAATCCTTGTCTACTTAGATTCTATAAACTTATCCATATAGGCTTCTATTTCCTTGGCTGTTCCTAGGACAAGAACCTCGTCAGAAAGTTTCTTCATATCTGCTTCTGTAACAGAATTTATCAGCCTTCTAGCCCTTAAAATAGATATTGGTGACATAGAAAACTCATCTAGTCCAAATCCTAGTAGGATTGGAATCATCTTCTGGTCCCCTGCTGCTTCACCACACATACCTACCCACTTACCTTCTTGGTGGGCGTTCTTTATTACAAGTTTGATTAATCTCAACACAGCTGGATTAAACTGGTTATATAGGTAGCTAATCTTCTGGTTCATCCTGTCTACTGCACAAGTATACTGGATTAGGTCATTTGTGCCTATAGAGAAGAAGTCTACATGCTTGGCTAATATATCAGAGATTACTGCTGCAGATGGTATTTCTATCATCATACCTAGTTCTACATCTTCAGAATATGCTATTGCTTCTGCCTTCAATTCATCCTTGACCTTCTGGCACATTTCCTTAGCTGCCAATAATTCTTCTAGAGAAGATATCATCGGGAACATTATTCTAAGCTTGCCATAGACAGATGCCCTATATAGGGCCCTTAACTGAGTCCTAAAGATGTCAGTCTTGTCTAGGCATAATCTTATAGCCCTGTAGCCCAAGAATGGATTCATCTCTTCATCCATTTCAAAGTAGCTTAGCTTCTTATCGCCACCTATATCAAGTGTCCTGATTACAACTGGCTTGCCGTCCATGCCTTCTAAAACCTTCTTATAGGCTTCATACTGGATTTCTTCACTTGGGAATTCATCATTATTCATGTATAGGAATTCTGTCCTGTATAGACCCACACCTTCTGCATCGTTCTTAATCAGGCCTTCAACATCATCTGGAGTTCCTATATTACCAGCTAATTCAACCCTCTTACCATCTATTGTCCTAGATTCCTGACCCTTTAATAGGGCAAGGGCCTTCTTGTCTTCCTCAAATACCCTCTTCTTTTCCTGGTACTCATCTATAAGGGCCTGGTCTGGATTGATATATACCTGTCCCTTGTCTCCATCAAATACTATAGTATCTCCGTCCTTAGCCTGGCATGTAATATCACTTAGACCAACTACGGCTGGAATTTCTAAAGTTCTTGACATTATGGCTGTATGAGAAGTTCTCCCGCCTATATCAGTCAGGAAGCCCTGCACCATAGCCTTGTTCATTGTTGCAGTGTCAGAAGGAGTTAAATCATGGGCTACCAAGACAACTTCTTCATCTATAGCAGACAAGTCTACTATCTTTATACCTAGTATATGTCTAAGAACCCTATTAGTAACGTCCTTTATGTCTGCAGCCCTTTCCCTCATGTAGTCGTTGTCCATCGACTCAAATATAGTCACAAACATATCCTTCACTTCATTTAGGGCGTATTCAGCATTTAGAGACTCTGATTTTATCTTGTTTTCTGCCTCACCTATGAATTCTGGATCTTCCAGTACCAAAAGATGGGCTCCAAATATTTCTGCTTCTTCTTCTCCAAGGTCGTTTGCAACCTTAGCCTTTACTTTTTCTAGTTCTGTCTTTGATATTTCAACCGCGTCATTTAATTTCTTGACTTCAGCTTCAAGATCATTGATAGCCTTTTTTTCTATTACTATTTCGTTTTCTTCTACTACTAGGGCCTTGCCTATTACAATTCCTGGTGATGCTCCAATACCATTAAATAACATGACTACCTCCATCAAATATAAATAAAATGTTAAGAGAAAACTCTTAACATTTTACAATCTAGTTATACTATTTTTCTCCAAAACCACTTTCTATTAATTCTACTATTGAATTTAAAGCTAATTCTTCGTCTTCTCCGTGAGTTTCAATAACTACTTCAGTACCCTTAGCTAGGCCTAACTTCATTATACCCATGATTGACTTAGCATTTACCTTTTCTCCACCACAAATTAATTCTACGCTTGACTTGAATTCAGATGCCTTCTTTACAAACATACTAGCTGGTCTAGCATGTAAGCCTGTTTCATTGATAATTGTAACTTTCTTTTCCATAATAACCTCCAAAAAAAATTCTTGTATTTGTGAAAACCTAAGACATATAGACTTTCTAATAAACTATACTTTGATAAATGGTTTTGACGGATTGCGACCCTAGAGGTCATTTTTCGTCCCCATATATTCAACAAATAATATTATACCTATATATTACCCCAATTGCAAGGAAATTACTAGTATTTTATTTAAAATATTTTCTGTAAATTCTAAAAAATCCAAACTTACAATTTAAATTAAAAGGTCAAATATAAGACTTATATTATAGCCCCTATATTTAAGTCTACCTATAATTTATCCTATCTTTAATAATATCGGCCCTATGCTCATCTACAAATTTCAGGATACCCTCGCTAATGCCCTTGGCTATATCCTGTTGATATTTTTCACTCTCTAATTTACGGGCATCATCCTTGTTGCTTATAAAGCCACACTGGACTATTACGGCTGGCATCTGAGTATAGTTTAAGATATCGAACTTTTTTTCTAAAACCCCCCTATCTTTCATTTCTATATAAGATACAGTTGTATTTTGTATGCTCTCTGCCATAAGTTTTGATAGGTTTTTCCTTTCAGGTTTGTCGGTTTTTCCTTTAGAAGTTCCCTTACTTGAATCTTCCTTATCAGAGTTTTCCTGGCTTGAAGACTTATTATTAGTATCGACATCACCTGTATTTATTTTGTCTTTTGAAGACTTGTCTCCCTTTTCCTTGTCTGTAGACTCGTCAGTTTTTTTAGATTTATTTTCATCCTTAAGCGAGACAGTCTTCTTACTCTCATCTTTTATGAGTGAATCGTATTCTATATTCTCTGGACCAATGTAGAAGGTATCTATCCCCGAAGCATCATTCCTGTTTGCTTGGGCACTTAGTCTTATTGACACATAAAGGTCTGCCTGGTTCTTTTTTGCATAGGCCACCCTTTCTGATAGCTTCATATCTTCGTCATAGGACCTCACCATGATTACATTTATATCTGCCTGGTCTGATAGGTTGTCCTTGACATATTTAGCAATTTCCAAGTTTATGTCTTTTTCCTTTTGACTACCTCTATAGGCTGTCATGCCTTCATTGATACCACCCTTGGCAGCATCTACGGCAACATTTATAACATTCCTCTTCTTCGCTTCCATAAGTTCTATAGACTTTTGGTTTTGAGATGCCTCCAAAGCTTTTTTTGCCTGGGTATTTTTATGGTTCGACCAGACTAACCTCCCTATTGCAAAGAAAATTATAAATATTATAAATAAAACCAAAAATAACCTGGATTTGATTATTTTTTTTCTTCTAGGTCTGGTCTTTCTTGCAGGATTATTAGGTCTTCTCTGCTCATTAGGTCTCCTGGATCTTGAATTTCTATTTTGACCCTGCCTTGTCCTTGTCTTCTTTCCCATACCTTATTACCCCTCACTAATCAATGGCAAATACTTCTTTGAGTGTAGATACCACCCCAAATTCATTATTACTAGGTGCAGTATACCTGGCTATCTGCTTGATTTTATCTATGGCATTATCCATAGCATAACTATGATAGGCCTGGTTTATCATTTCAAAATCATTCATCTGATCTCCAAAGGCCATAGTTTCTTTTGGACTTATACCAAGCATGGCCTGCATCTTGGCTATGGCCGTCCCCTTGTTTGTCCCCTTTGGAACTATATCCAACCAGTCAAAACCAGAGGTACATATACTGGCCTCGTCGGAAAACTCCTCTACCAATAGTTTAAAGTCGTTATAATATCCATTTTTTGAATGGACCGATATCTTAACTGGTAACTCCTCTATATGGGCCACATCCTTTACAATTTCAAATTTTGGCAAGTATATCCTGGCATTTTCCATGGATTCATCATCAGTCCTATCTATGTATGAGTAGTCTGATGTACAATACAAGATTCTCATATCGTCCAATTCCTTAAGTCTGGCCAAAAATTTATCGCTAATTTCCCTGGTTAGGGTTGCATTTACTATTGGCTGACCATCTATTTCCATAACAGCACCATTTTCTGCTACAAATAACATCTGGTCCTTATATTTATCAAATACAGTCTTAAGGCTGGCCAACTGCCTGCCACTCGCTGCACAAAATTTCACATTTTTTTTCTTCAAGGCCTTAAAAACCTTATCAAATTCTGGACTCATTTCCTTATCATCATTTAGAAATGTACCATCCATGTCTACACTTATTAATTTTACCATAAAGCCTCCCTGTTCTATTTATTACTACTCGTCATCTATAACATTATATCATATACCGTCCTCTAGTTAAATCCAATAAAAAATTATCATATTTTTCCATATTCCCCTTTACTAGTCAAATGATATTTAATATAATAGTTTATGTAACTTTAGAGAAAAGAAGGTGATATTTTTGTCTGCTCTTAGAAAATTCGTAATTTTTCTAGCAGTACTAGTTGTTACAATTCCAATTACATTTGCAGGGGTTGTTTATTCGAAACTAAAAAGCATGCAATTAGATGGTAATTTTGATATGTTGGCTTCAAATAAATACAAGTATGATAATGAAATTATTAATATACTTTTGGTTGGTAGTGACGGCCGACCTGGTGAGAAGGTTTCAAGGTCAGATTCCATGATGATATTGACTGTGGATAATAAGCACAAAAAACTTAAACTAACTTCACTTGGTAGAGATACCTATGTCAAGATACCCAACCACGGTTTCCAGAAGCTAACTCATGCATATGCCTATGGCAAGGAAAAATTATTGATTCAAACAATAGAAGACAACTTTAAGTTGGATATACAAAACTATGCTCAGGTTGACTTTTTCTCCTTTATGGATATAGTTGATGCCCTGGGTGGTGTAGATGTAAATATTAAAAGTGAAGAAATTCCAGAATTGAACAAGTTTGTTGCAGAGTGCTACCGTTGGAGCAATCACAAAAATGGCCCTCTGAAGTACTTTAAGAAAAGTGGCCAACAAACCCTTGTCGGCTACCAGGCCCTTACTTACGCAAGAATAAGAAAGAGTGATGGTACTATGGAAAGGGATGATAGGCAGAGAAAGGTTATAGAAGCTATCATACACAAGGTTAATGGTATATCTATATCCAAGTATCCTAAGCTACTGGATGCAGTTAAGCCATATGTAAAGACTAACATGACCCCTACAGAGATAATGTACCTAGGTAAGGATGTCCTATCAATAGGAAACTTGACCATAGACACTATGCAGTTCCCTCTTCATCCGGAAAATGAAGTTAAATTGCCTGAAGCTGGTTATGTAATACCATTTGAAAGCTATGAAGTGGATATCTTGCATAAGTATATATTTGATAATATAAAGTCTACAGCCAATGAGATAGAAGAAGCTAGACGGGCTTGGAAGGAAGCTGGTAACCGAAGCCAGTACCTGACAGATTCAGAATACATGTCAGCAGCCCAATAGTTAGATGGCTATTTTGACAAACTTTAAAAACTAGATATAATATTAAGAATTAAGAGTGGTAGGTATTTTAGTTGACACAAAACAAAATGCCTTACCCCTCTTTTTTTATTTCCAATTATGGTTAATTTAATATTAATATTATATAATCAACGAGAAAGGTAGGTGTTTAAATGTTTAAACTCAGAAATTTCGTAAGACTTTTACTCGTATTAGTCATAGCAATACCAGTTGGGACTTTTGCCCTAACAAGCTCTGTCCTAAGCGATATCCATAATTCAAATATAAATACAACTAGTCTAGATGACAAGTCCCATACAAGTAGGGACGGTATCAAAAATATACTAGTAATGGGTACAGATGCCAGACCAGGAGAAAATACTTCAAGAGCGGACTCCATGATGATTGTTACAATAGACAGCGTCCACAAAGACATCAAGATAACATCTCTAGCCAGGGATACCTTGGTTAACATACCAGGTCATGGCAAGTCTAAATTGACACATGCCTATGCCTATGGCAAGGAAGACCTCTTGATAAGAACAGTTGAAAATAACTTTGATATAGATATAGATGAATTTGTCATGATAAACTTCCAGTCATTTATGGCTATTATAGACAGCCTGGGTGGAGTTACAGTCGATGTAACCCAGAATGAACTTGCAGAATTAAATAAGTTTATCCCTGAGACATATTCATGGTCTACCAACAAGAATAAGGGAGAAATGGAATTGGTAAAATCTGCCGGTACACAAAAGCTAAACGGCTACCAGGCCCTATCCTATGCTAGAATCAGACACAATGATTCAGCCTTTGGTAGGGACAACAGACAAAGGATGATTGTATCGAGCATTATGAAGGAGATAAAGAATACTTCCTTCCTAAGGTACCCTCTCCTATTAAAGGCAGCTGCCCCATACATCGACTCAAGTATGTCACCAACCAAGATGATAAGACTTGGTCTCGAGGCTCTTAGAATAGGTACTGATAATATAAAACAAAAGGAATTCCCTCTTGTAGACAACCCTAGGTATACAACCAACGGTTCTTACAGAAGCTACGGATGGGTAATCAGGTTTGACCCTGACTCTGTTAAATTCCTAAAACAGTTTATATTTGACGATATTGAGTACTAGGCTTATAGTCCTCTATAAATATAACTTCTAAAAAATAATCAACACAAAAAATCGGGCTGTATTTGACACTAGATCAAGTTGGCCCGATTTTGTATTTAGCAAAGTAAAAGTGTTAATATTTTTTAAGATAATATCTAAATTTAATTTTCTAACAATAATTAATTGGAGACATCACATCTACAAGATATGGTTATCTTCTGCCTTATCAAGAGCCTGTTTAACCAACTTAGACAAGCCTATTAGACCTATTACGTTAGGAATTACCATGATACCATTAAACATATCTGCTAGCTCCCAAACAAGGTCTACACGTAGACATGTACCCAAAACTATAAAGGCAAGTACTATTATCCTATATGGAGTCAGTCCCTTTTCACCAAATAAGTACTTGATATTAGCTTCTGCAAAGAAGTACCAACCGATTATAGTCGAGAAGGCAAAGAACAATAAGGCTATGGCAACAAAGACCAAACCAAACCCTCCAAAACCTGTCTCAAAGGCCTTCTGAGTTACTGCTATACCTGTTTCACCTGATAGGTTAGCACCAGTAGCTATAATAACTAGGGCACTTACATTCAATACTATAAAAGTATCTATAAATACACCTACTATAGCAACTAGACCCTGCTGAGTAGGATCGTCAACCTTGGCTATTGCGTGGGCATGTGGTGTAGAACCCATACCTGCTTCATTAGAGAATAAACCTCTGGCAACACCGTATCTAACTGCATCCTTAACAGCTACACCGGCAGCACCACCAAGAACTGCACTTGGGTTGAAGGCCCCCACAAAAATTTGCCTAATAGCATCAAGTGTGTCCGAACCCATTATAACAAGTATTATAAGACCTCCTATTATATAGAAGAATGCCATAATCGGTACTATCTTTTCTGTGAAAGAAGCTATTCTAGCAACACCACCAACAAAGATAAAACCAGATATGATTGCTAATACAATACCAACTATTAGTGGGTTTACATGGAAAGCTGATTCAAAAGCTGTACCTATAGAGTTGGCCTGAACCATATTACCTATAAATCCAAGAGCCAAAACTATTGTGATTGCAAAAAAAGATGATAAGAACTTACTGTTTAATCCATACCTTAAATAGTAGGCTGGACCACCAGTCACTTGTCCATTTACCTCTTTCTTAAATAACTGGGCTAAAACCGCTTCGGCAAAGATTGTTGCCATACCGAAAAAGGCACTAATCCACATCCAGAAAATTGCACCTGGACCACCTGAAACTATAGCCGTCGCAGCACCTGCCAGGTTACCTGTACCAACCTGGGCAGCTATTGCTGTCGCAAGAGACTGGAATGATGACATACCCTCTTTCCCGGCCTTTTCTCCCCTCAAACTAAATCCTCCAAAAGCCTGCTTGAAAGCCTTGGTAAATTTCCTAAGCTGTATACCCTTCAAAGAAATAGTGAAGAATATACCACATCCCACTAGGATCACCAATAGGACTTTTCCCCATAGTATACCATTTATGGCAACTACGATTTTTAATAATGCATCATTCATTAAAAAAACACCCCCTTGTATTTTATTTATATCAATCGTATAACGAATAATACCAATTTTATACTCGAGGGTGTTTAAATTTCAATTAGCTACTGCATAACACCTTCAAGCAAATTGTATATCTCTTTGTATGAGTTAGCATTTATACCTCCTCCTATCTGGTATAGAAGGCTTGTACTCCTTGGATATAGGACATCTCTCTGGTACTGGGAAACACTAGATGATGCCAGTACTATAGGTGAATCAGACTTCTGAGCAAAGGCACTAACTGTAATAGCATCTATCGGTGCATTACTCCTAGTTATAAATACCTTTGGAGAGAATGATTTCGTATAGAATTTTTCTATGACCTTAGTATTGGTTTGAATTCTATCATTACCATATATCCTGTTTGAACTTAGATTCATATTTAAGGCTGAGCCCAATTGATTTATTACTGAGTCTGACAGTACATCCGGACCACCTATGAAATATATGTTTTTAACCTGCTTGTTCTTTATCCAATTAATTGAATCTTGGTTTATAGACTTATTTGATGAAACTATAATAGGATTCCTGTTTTTACCTGCCTTAGATGCTATTGACAAAACATCCACTAGGGCTTCCTTACTAGCTATGTAGACTGTATCTACCTGCTTATCTTGTGCTAACTTATCTGCAATTTGCCTAGATGCCACTTCAATATCTGAACTATATATTTTTTCTATAGTCACATTAGATAATTCTCCCTTTATGCTTTTAAGGTCCCTGTTGATTGCAAAGTTATTTGTGCCTACAAGGATTACCTTCCTGGCTCCTAGCCTCTTTATTTCCTTTATTGTGTTGTCACTGAGTTTATTTGGATAGCTAAGTAATATTGGGGCATTGTAACTTGCTGCTAGAGGACTTGATACCACTCCAGCTATCAGGTCTTTACCATTTACCAATACTACTGTTGATGATCCATTTTTCCAACCCTGCTGGCTGATTTTTATAGCAGTTTCTGCCCTATTGGCCCCCCACAATTTATTTTGATATGGGTACCTCCTGTTAGGGTCTGGTTGCTGGTCAGTAGGATTTGTAGTAGTGTATAGGGACTTTAAGTCGTTTGCAACCTGTCCTATATTTACTATATCCTTGGCAGAGAAGAAGACGCTTCCCTTTATATCTTTATACTTTCTATTTAAGTTAATCTGACTTTTGATTTCTGCTGCTACATTTTCACCATTGTATTCATCTTGACCATGCTTGTAGATACCCTGACCTATATATAGGTCTACTCCTGTACCCCTCACCTGGTCAGACCACCATTTTACCAATGTAGCATAATCTGCCTTTGGATGCCCAATTCTCCAGTATACCTGAGGTACTACATAGTCTACTAAACCATTCTTAATCCAGTACCTAGTATCTGCGTATTGCTTATTATATGACTCTCCCCCACTAGTTCTGGAGCCATTGGAATCATTGCTGTAATTCCTCCATATACCAGCTGGGCTAATACCAAAGACAACATTAGAGTTTATTGACTTTATCCTATCCCTTACTGTCTTGACCATATTGTTTATGTTGGCCCTTCTCCAGTTGTCTATACTTCCACTGCCATACTGGTTAAATGTATTGGAATCTGGGAAACCAGGACCTGGATAGAAATAGTCATCAAAATGTATTCCATCAACCTGATAATTTTCAACTATCTCTGCTACCACATCTGATATATACTTGGTTACTTCTGGCTTACCAGGATCATAGTACCACTTGCCCTGGTACTTGATTACCCAATCCCTATGAGTATTTATAGGATTTGATGGTGATGTGGAGCTAATATCATCATATATACTGGCCCTGTATGGGTTAAGCCAAGCATGCACCTTCATACCCCTCTTATGAGATTCCTCTAAGATAAACTGTAGGGGATCATATCCCGGGTCATTACCCTGCTTGCCTGTTAAAAACCTCGACCATGGACTGATATTTGACTTATAAAATGCATCTGACTCCGGTCTAACCTGGATCATTACGGTGTTTATTCCTACATTCTTTAGTCTGTCTAGTAGACTGATATACTCCTGCTTCTGTTTTTCTGAATTACCATAAGAAGCTTTTGAAGGCCAGTCTATATTGAATACTGTAGATATCCATGCTGCCCTGACTTCCGAATCTTGGGCCTTGACCGGACCCAAACTAGCCATAGATGATAGTAACATGCTAAGGGCTAGAGCTAGTGTTGCTACAAAAGAAATTTTCTTCTTCATTTTCTTCCTCCTAATAAAACATCAACTAGCCAGTATGTAAAACACCCACATTCTATTATTTATTTATATATAATTAATGTTATGCTTTATATACTACTATAAGATTCTCAATTAAACAATAATTATAGATAAATTGAATATATATATTTGTGTTATATACAAAATCTATAGTTCCTACTACATACTGGTTATAAAAGTTCTTTTTACTAAAAATGCGACTATAATGCAACATGTAAATGTCGATTATAGTCGCAATATTTTCATAGATTAAATTGCCTATATGTTTCAAACTATATATTAGCTTGATATTTACTGTATGACTCTTCTTGCAGTTGTATAACCACCTAGGTTAGCTATTGTAACTGTTGAGCCTGGCTGTGGAGCGTGTATATACTTTCCATTACCTATATAAAGGGCTACATGATGAACTGGTGAACCCCAGAAAATCAAGTCTCCTGGTCTTAATTCAGATCTTGACACATATGTACCTACAGTAGCCTGGTCCTTAGATACTCTTGGTAGGGTAATTCCTGCCCCATGACTAAATGAATATAACATAAGACCTGAACAGTCGAAAGTATTAGGCCCCTGGGCACCCCAGACATAGTTAGAACCAATCTTTGACTTGGCAACTTCAATAACCTTGTTTATCTTGATCTGAGAAGAGCTAGATGCAAGACTACCACCCTTGTTAAACTTATAAGTTATACCCTTAATGTTTGTAGTCGTATTTGTCAGCATCACACCATTTTGGTCAAAATAGTATAGGTTGTTATCAATCTTTCTCCATAGGTTTTCTGCCCTATTAAAGCTATTTAAGAAATAGTACCACTTGCCGTTTTCCTTGTACCATCCTCTTACCTTTTTGCCATCCTGGTACCTGTAGTACTTACCGGCTTCGTATAGTACACCATTCTTCTTTTTTGAAGCGGCCTCTACTAGGGTTTGCTGACCTAAATCGTATAGCTTCTGCTGTTCAGCACTTACCTCATTTAACTTTTTGCTAGAATCTAAGTCAACCATATGACCATTCTTGTTAAACTGGTATTCCTTACCATCTATACTTATCTTCTGGTCCTTGATCATTATACCATCTTTGTTAAAGTAGTATAAGTTTCCATTTATCTTCCTCCACATATTTTGTGGAAGTTCATATGTGTTTATAATATAGTACTTGTTACCCTTGTACTCTATCCATCCCTTTTTCTGTACGTTATTCACGTAAAAATACCACTTGCCATTTTCCTTTATAAATCCATTAGAACCATTATTAGCTGCCTTTAATGGATTTTCATTTGGAGTAACTTCCAACTGGCTTTCCTCTGGTGTATTAGATGCCTGACTATCTGTGCCAGAAGTAACTGCTTCTGCACCATCATTAGTGGTCTGGCTATCTTCAGCGGTTTGTTGGCTAGTTATTTCTTCAACTTGTTCATCTGCCTTTACATTAGCTGTATACATAAAAGCACTAGATGACAAAACAAATGTCGCTAAGGCTATGGCAATTATTTTCTTACTCGTTCTCTTTTTAAACTGCATCTCTGCCTCCTTTAGTTAAAATATATCCATCAACAAATACAATTCTATCATAAATAAGAAAATAAAGCAAGGTAAAAATTACAATTTGTAACTTTTGCCCTGTCTACACTAATATATATTTACATTTTTAACTATTTCTGTAACTTTTTAATCTTTCTTTTTACTACCCCAAAGAACATATCAAAAATCATTTCATACTCTTCTACCTTTAGGAAGTGCATTACTATTGCATATATAATTACCCCCACTCCTACAGCTGAAAGTAGGGCTATAAGCTTTAATAATAGGCCACCAACCAGGCTTGTTCCTAGTATTCCATATACCAACTTTACACCTAGGCCCATTATTAAGGCAGCAAAAAGGGCTTTTGCAAAGACTATATAATTGTCCCTAGATGAGTATCCCTCGATCTTCTTTTTCATACTGCGATTGAAAAGGAAGAGACCTATATAGGCCGATACTGCAGTAGCAATTGCCAGTCCCTTATATCCTAGTGGTTTAACCAGTATCAAATTTAAACTGATATTAAATACTATAGATATGATACTATTTATCATAGGGGTCTTGCTATCTTCCATAGAATAAAAACCCCTCGTAAGGACATCCCTTAGGGCAAAGGCCAGGATACCAATTACATATATTAACAAGATGCTAGCCGTCATAGTTGTATCCTTAGATGTAAAGGCATTTCTTTGGAAAAGAACTTCTACTATCTGTTTTGAAAGTACTATGCAACCTACAATTATAGGTACAAGAGCCACTATTATTACATTCATAGTCTTTTTCAAGCTATTTAAAAAGCTATCCATCTTCTCAGAAACTATCATACTGGATAACCTTGGATATATGACAGCCAGTATAGATGTTATAAATAGGGCTTGAACAAATTCATATAACTTTATTGCATAGCTAAAAGATGCTACTACATCCGTTCCCAACAAAGAAGCCAAGGACTTGTCTACTACTGAATTTATCTGGTTGGCTCCTACCCCTATAACTACTGGTAGTATAAGAATCATCATATCCTTCATAACGGGATCCTGAAGGTTTATCCTTGGCCTATACCTGTATCCCTCCTTATATACAAAAGGAAGCTGAAAAAGAGCCTTGGCTGATATAGCTATAAGTGTACCTACTACCAGGACCATTGGACTTGTCTTCAAACTTAAGAATATAGATACTATTATAATTACACTGTAAGGCATACCTATAAAGCCTGGAATTACATACCTCTTTTTTATCTGTAGGTAGGATGTAAATATGTTAGCCAGTCCAACAAATACTATGCTTGGTAGCAAAATTCTAGTGTACTGGACACATAGCGTATACACATCTCCCTGATAACCTGGTGCAAAAACCTTAACCAAGGGACCTGCAAAGATAATACCTAGGCCCGCTATTGCTAGACAGACTATGACCACAAGATTAACAACTGAATTTAAAAATCCCATTGCCCTTTCAGTAGAATCTTCGGTTTCTAATTTATTGTAAAGGGGTATCAGACTTGTAGCTAAAGCCGTACCTATTACTGCAAAGAGTATTGTAGATATACTATTGGCAGTTGAATATACTGCGGCATACTTTCCCGTACCATAAGCCGATGCCAAGACACTATCCCTAAAGAGACCCAATACCTTGGAAACTATGGTAACTATCATCAAAAGGACGGTAGCCTTTGCTGCTTTTGACATAACTTTCTCCTCTATATTAACTTGTTGACATCTTCAGGTTTCTTGTAGCTGTCAACTAACTTCTTTATCAAACTAATTACTCTTGGGACATCTTCATCTTCTGAAGCCAACTTTAACTCCTCCAGTTGGCCAAAAATTTCGTCCCTATTAAATTCCTGTGGCTTGCCTATGAAAATTTTATTATGATCAGTAACTTTCAGGCCCTCTTCTGCCATTAAAAGCTCCTCATATAACTTTTCACCTGGTCTTAAACCTGTGTATACTATATCTATATCTACATCCGGTTCAAAACCACTAAGCCTTATTATATTCCTTGCCAGGTCATCTATTTTGACTGGATCACCCATGTCCAGGACAAAAATTTCCCCGCCAGAGGCCATGGCACCTGCCTGCATTACCAGGGCAACTGCCTCAGGTATAGTCATAAAGTACCTAATTATATCCTTATGAGTAACAGTTACAGGACCTCCCGCTTGGATTTGAGACTTAAAAAGTGGCACTACTGATCCATTACTTCCCAATACATTGCCAAACCTAACCGCTACAAAGTCTGTAGGACTATTTTCGTTATAAATCTGGATCAATTTTTCTGCCAATCTCTTTGTCGCCCCCATTATATTAGTAGGGTTAACAGCCTTGTCAGTAGATATAAGAACAAATTTCTTTACACCATACTTATCTGAAATCTTTAGGAGGTTTAGTGTACCAAATACATTGTTTTTAACTGCTTCAGTAGGATTTGCCTCCATCAAGGGCACATGTTTGTGGGCGGCCGCATGAAAGACAATATCCGGTCTGTACTTAGAAAAAATCTCTTCTAGTCTCTTTTCCTCCCTTATATTGGCTATCACTACATCCATATCCAACTGGTGGTCATACTTCATCAAAAGTTCCTGTTGCACATTATATACATTGTTTTCATAATTATCAAGCAGTATTATCTTCCTAGGACCATACTTGTATATCTGTCGGCATAATTCAGAGCCTATAGTACCACCTGCCCCAGTAACCATAACGATCTTATGGGATATATAGCCCCTTATCTTGTCCATGTCTAGATTTACCGGGTCCCTTCCAAGAAGGTCATCTATTTCTACATCCCTGATTATCTTAAAATCTACCTTACCGTCTATTATCTCCAAGAAGCTTGGTATGGTCTTTGTATAGCAAGACGTAGCCCTGCAAATGTCTATTATTTCCTTCTTCCTCTTGTTGCTTATATTTGCTATAGAAAATATGATTTCATCAACCATAAATTTCTTGACGATGTCTGGTATATCATCTACCCTACCATCAACTGTCTTACCACAAACCTCTTGACCTAGTAATTGCTCATTGTCATCAATAAGTGCAACAACCTGCCTATTTAATTTTCCCTTATTTTTATTAATTTCATTGATGACCATCTGGCCAGCTTCACCTGCACCAACTATCATCACCCTCGACAATTTCGCCATACCTCACCTTTCATGAAAAAACTTATAAAAGTTTCATATATACCATATGATTATACAAGATAAAGCTCCAGTAAAAACAACCGGACTTTGCAGGTATAATCTATCTATTTTCCAGTACCATATCATATAGCTTGGATATATCCTCAAAGTTATCCTCAAACCTATAAGTAGACACGACAAAGTCTCTTGCATTTTTACCCATAGCTAATCTCATATTATCATCAGTCATAAGCTTATCCATAGCAGCTAGAAGTGTCTCCGCAGACTTTGATTCCACTATCAAGCCTGTTTGACCTTCTTCTACGGATTCCGGATGACCACCAACCCTAGTGATGATTACCGGAACCTGGCAGGCCTGGGACTCAATTGCAGACACACCAAAACCTTCCCTCAAAGAGGGGAAAACACATACATCACATGAATTGTATGTAGCCACTATGACATCAGGTTGAACCCTACCAAGAAAACTTATTGATTCCCTTGATTCTAGTCCAGCCACTTGTTCTTTAAGGGTCGCTTCTTCTTGACCACTACCCCCTATTAGGAGCCTTAACTTCTTCCCCTTGTAAAGGCCCTGGTACTTAGTGTAAAGATTTTCATAGGCCTCTATAAGGTATTTAATACCATACTTCTTTTCTAAACTTTTTACTATGCCAAATGTAAAATAGGTTTCGTCCTTGGCCTCATCCATAGGTGTAAACCTATTAGTATCAACACCAAAATAGGTGATATAAACATTTTTGTTAGTGTATAGGTTGGCCTCTCTAGCCATATCTACACTATTTGAAAAAATATAGTCTGCTTTTTTAAAATTATACTTAATAATCATCTTTTGAAGCAGACCCTTTCTAGGAAAATCATATATGTCCGTACCCCATACTGATAGTATATAAGGCCTATAAGCCATTAGGGCCCCCAAAAATCCATAGGAACTAGCATACTGGGCATGTAAAAAATCAGGTTTAATCTTCTCAATTAGGGCCTTGATTTCCTTCCTGTGTTTAAGGTAACTGAACTTACTAAAGAGTCCCTTGTTCCTGACTTCATTTACATTTGTTTGAAAGTTGTGAACCGTCACACCTTCTATGCTCCCCCCATTTAGGGATATTATTTCTATCTCATAGCCCTTCTTTAAAAAGAAGTCACACCACTTTTTAACATGAGGGTTCGAAGCATCCGCTAAATAACAAATCTTTGGCATATAAACCTCCTAGTTAACCCATTTATTTTATGCCTTTATGCTTAATTAATACTAAACAAGGCTATTTTTCCTTCTTAAGTCTCTTTTTTGCTGCATTATATGCATAGAATATGAATACATAAGAGGCCTTCCATATACTCAATTTTTCTATATTTCTATATGTATTCCATGTCCTCCTTATAGCGTTGAACTTGTTGTGTGATAAGGATTCCTTGACTATCCTATACCATACCAGGTCTTCGTATATACCATAGGCATAGTCCACCCTCTTAAGTAGATGTAGCCAGGTAGCCGTATCTTGACCACGCCTAACATTTACCATCCTAAAATCTCCCATTAGGTACCTGTCTATCAGAACAGTAGAACAACCTATAATTGTATTCTTTAAAAGCCCATTGTAGTTTATCTTTTCTGGAGCCCTAGCAACCTTGTGGGTTGGAGTCCCATCCGTATTAGTGTACCTATAAGAGGTAAAACAGAAAGCAACCTTCTTTTCAGCTAAAAAGTTCAACTGCCTCTCCAACTTTTCTGGTTTCCAAATATCATCGCTATCCAAAAAGGCCACATACCTTCCACTAGCCTCTGAAAGTCCGATATTCCTAGTAACGGCTGCTCCAGAATTTTTTTCTAATTTTATATATTTAATTCTATCATCTTCTTTAGCCTTTGCCTCTATAAGGTCGCCTGAAGAATCCGTTGAACAATCGTCTACCAATAATAACTCCCAATTTTTATAGGTCTGTGCCTGGACAGATTCTATAGTTTCTATCAGAAAGTCTTCTGCATTATATACGGGTATTATTATTGATACCAAACCTTCCTTCATGATATCTAACTCCTAACCAATTTTCTTCCTAAGCTTTTTAGGTCTATGTAATTTCAATTTATTTAAACTTGCTTTTCTAATATCAAACTTAGATATACCATAAACTAGTAATATAATACTTATATTACTAGCAATATCTACCAAGATACTCTCTGCAAAGCAGTAGGTCAAAATACTTACAAGTAAAAGTACCTTGTCCTTCTGGCCTTCCTTGCATAAGTTATACATAGCAAGGCATATAAAAGCTATAACTACTATAAATACTATAAGTCCCATACTATATAGGGTCCAAATATAACCACTGTCCAGGGGCATTCTCTGCGAAAATAGGATATCCCTGATATTTGGTGTATAACCAAACAAGTTGATCCCACTAGTAGGATGGGTAATATATGAATGCCAGTATAGGGGTCTATGTGATAAGACCCTATTCAAATAATAATTGCCACTTCCAAACAAGGCTATCACTATGCTCAATATAGACATAAAGGCTGGAAATATACCTATTAATAAGGCGTTCCTCTTCTTCCTTACATCTATTCTCCTTAAAATCAAAAAGGCAATTACTGTTACAATAGCTGTCAGCAAGCCTGTCCTTGTTATAGTCTGAGAATACATCAAAAACGCCATTAGGAATAGGACAAGAAAGTCTACCCTCTTCTTGCTGTAAAATACATAGTAAAAGTAAGAAGACCAGACCAGGAACATACATATAAATGATGAGTTTGGATTACCAAAACCAAAATCATTCCTACCTTCCAAGTATTCAGTCGGGTGTATACCAAGTAGGTTACTAACCAGGTATACAGAAAAGAATATGGCATTAAAAACCATAAACCACTTTACCATGAGCCTAAAATCACATGTATATAGGCCTAGACATAAGTAGTATACATAGGCCATAGTGATGTTTTTTGACATTAGAAACTGGATACCAGCCACTAGTAAAAACAATAAATGTGTAATATTAAATTTTCTTATATCTGTTGCTATCATTATCGTTGATAAACCTAAACTAAGTACCATTATGTACCTAGAAAAAGAATTCATATCAAAAAAGTCCCCATAAAACTTAAATACAGCCATAAAGACTATGATGATACCAAATAAATTTCTCCATTTATCTTTTAACATCAAACTACTCCCTTAGTATAAACTATTTCTTTAAATTAAGTATAGCTTCAAAAATTCTATCACAATTTTTCCCATCCCTAAGATCAAAAAATTCTTCAACCCTTTGAGCATAAATATCTTCCATCCTAAAGTCATTTTCAAAGTAGTCTGCCAGCTTACTAACTAGAGATTCTTCGTCCAAAATCACCTTGCCAAAACCATCATCCTCATAGCTAAAATAACCTGGTGCATACTTGTCGTCCTTTATCTTCTGGTAGTATATAAGGGGTTTTTTCATATAGGCAAAGTCAAAGGCTACAGATGAGAAATCTGTTATCAATAGCTCTGACTCCTTCAACAAGGTTTGGACATCATAGTCATCCTTGTCAGCCAAAATAACCCTCCCATTGTCATTATCAAAGGCCCCCTTGTAGGGTTGCATCTCAAAATGAGGATAGAAAATCAGGTCCCTATCATACTTTTCCAATAGGTCCAATATTTTCCTGTTATTAATCAAAGAGTTTAGTGACTTAAAATAATCAGAAGCCAAGAAGCTAGTCATATCTAAATTATCCTGATTCTTATATGAAGGAGTTATTATAGTCTGCCTCCATGTAGGCATCAAGAGAATCTGTTTTTTTGTCTTGAAGTCATTTAACCTGTCATATCTTGCAATACCTGTCCTTACAACTACTCCATCATCAAAGCCATAATTAGGTCCACATATAGACTCATATTCACGCTTGGTCGTAGTTATAAACAAGTCAATTTTAGTAGAAGCATTGTAATACATGCTCAAGTCACTAAGTATGACACCATGCTGTAAAAGAACAAACTTCTTCTTGTCCTTCCTATCTAATAGGAGCTTGTAAAGTTTGTAACTCCAAGGCTCTAAAAAACCAAGATGTGATGATATTGCATATTCACATAGTAGAAAGGCTATCTTGTGGTCCTCACTGCCAAATTCTATGATATTCCCAAGGTCTTTGACCCTGTCATAGTCCTTCTTATGAGAAGAATCTATTACATACCATGCATTGATCTCAGGATGATTTTCCCTCAAATACTTGAAAAAAACATAGCCGTTATCCTTAGCTTCTACCCCTCTTTCAGATATCAGCCACATATTTTTATACTTGTCTTCTTCCCTATATTTATTGACTTTACTATTATAGACCAGCATATCCAAGGAATTTTTGCTTAGTCTAACTATCTTTTCAACCAAACTCATAATACCACCCTAAACCTTAAATTTTAGTTGTTCCTTGATAGCTGACATAAATATTCCCCAGAATTTTCCATCATTGCTATCCTTTATAATCCTCATTTTCTTAAAACCAAAGGCTATAAATAGTATAAAGCCCGTAAAACCACCAAACAATCTTTTGAAAAGTGGCCCCTTACCTAAAATTGATTCTGCATCGGTATAATTAACCCTCTTGTAAGGATGGTAGGATACAACAACCGGAAAATAATACATCTTTCTCTTGCCCTCATTGTAGGCATCCATTATAAATATATTTTCTTCACCTGAATTGTACTTTTTCCCTATACCAAATCTCTCATCAAACCTATGAGTCATAGGGTCTAACTGGTGGGCATTAAACCACATATCTAGTGTAAGCTGCTTTAATGTCTGCCTCCTGGATATACCCATAATAGGTTCCTTTGGATAGTCTGCAGTAGACTTCTTAGTTATTGGATCAAAGTTTTGAAAAATAGCTATATCTGGATTGTATTTTTCAAAATGTTCCTTTACTATCTCCAAGGTATTGTCTGCATACCAGCAGTCATCATCGGTAAAGGTATATACATCCCCTGTACAATAATCCATAGTTGCATTCCTGCTTACAGAACAGCCTATGCCACCTGCATCGATATGCTTGTATTCAAAAGTGTGTTTTTTAAGTATTTCATCTATCTCTTTGAAGTTAGTCTGTGAACCTACTATAACTTCAAAGTTCTTATATGTTTGTCTATCTAGGCTATCAAACAATACATCCAGTTCCTTTAACCTGGAACCATATGTACCCAACAATAAACTGAATTTCATAATATACTTCCCTTCTTCCTCACTTTAAGAACAGGCCCACTATTTAGACAAAAAATGCTTAAATATATTTACTAAAGCATAGTTTGTAAAACAGTACAAGGATTTAAGAAGGCCTAATTTTTCTTCATTTCTTAAGATATTCCAAGTCCAAGTAGCCGCCTTTAATTTATTACCAGAAAGTGAATTCTGCCTTGTCCTATATAGGGCCAGAAGATCATTTAATCCATGGGCCTTGTGACCCTGCTTCAGTATTCTTAACCATGCAGCATAGTCTTCATGCCTGGTTTTTGGCATGACAATTTCCTTAACGTAATTTCTGTCAATTACTACTGTCAAGCAGGCTATGGCATTATGCTTTAACAACTTGTTGTAGTCCAATTCTTCCTTGGCCTCTACCACAGTATTCATTAGCTTGCTATCTGCATCCATAAACCTGTAGCTGGTAAAAGTGAACTCATATTTGTTTTCCAACATAAAGTCTATTTGACGGCTGATTTTTTCAGGTAACCAAACATCATCGCTATCTAAAAAGGCAATAAACCTGCCCTCAGCATTTTGTATGGCTACATTTCTTGCATTTGCTACTCCAGCGTTTTCCGTCAAATATATGGCCTTAACTTTTTCACTTTTTTCCTTATATTTTTCTAAAATATCCCTAGACCTATCGCTAGACATATCATCCACACAAATAATTTCTATATCTTCATAAGTTTGGCTTAAGACACTATCTAAAGTTTCTTCCAAGTATCTCTCGGCATTATATACAGGCATAATGACCGAAACCAACTTGTTAGTATATACTTTTTCCATCTCGTTCATTTAAAAATCCCCTTCTATCTTGCTCCGTCACCTGTAAAAATAACCTTAACAGTCATAAAGACTATCTTTATATCCAAAAGTAGACTCCTGTTTTTTATATAATAGATATCGTACTTTAGCTTTTCTCCTGGGTCTATTTCATAACCCCCATTTACCTGGGCCCATCCTGTCAGTCCTGGTTTTATAGCCAGCCTGTAAACAAAATGCCCATATGTTTCTTCAAATTCCTTGGTGAAGCCTGGTCTTTCAGGTCTAGGTCCAATAATACCCATGTCCCCTTTAAAGATATTAAATAACTGGGGTATTTCATCAATCCTAGTCTTTCTTATAAATTTCCCAACCTTGGTTACCCTTGGGTCATCTTTTTCAGCCCACTGGGCCCCAAATTTTTCAGCATCAGTCCTCATTGACCTAAGCTTGTAAACATAAAATTCCTTACCATGTCTTCCCAGCCTCTCCTGCTTGTAAAGGATAGGTCCCTTATCCTCTAATTTTATAAAAATACCTGCTATCAATATTACCGGTATCCCTATTATCATGGCTAAGAAACTCAGTACTATATCAACTATCCTCTGACATAGTTCCAGGCCCTTACCACCCTTTACTATAGTGTAATCTATGGTATCAATATACTCTTTTAGTTCTACGTCATCTCCACCGTACTTGTTTAGAGACATCATTATCCTCCCTTCAGCAGTTGATACGCTAATTTATTGCGTACACCAGCCTATATTATTCCAAAACTTTGTATTCTTACAAATCAATATCAAACGACTTCTTTGTAAGAAAAACCCTTACTGTCATGAATAATGCCAGTAAAACCAAAAGTATTGTAGTAGTTACTTTGAATCTTTCTATATTAAAGAAGTTTCTTCTTTCAATTTTAAAACCGACCTGGTTGAGTTCTGTATATTTTCTCTCCTTAACCAGTTTTTCATCTGCAGTTGCAAGATAATTATTCTCTATCAAAAGTAATGGAGAATTGTTATCTGCTGCCAGTGGGGCAATTGCTATTGCATTTATCAACTGACCAGATGCTATAGACCTCTTGTGAAGGACTTCTCCCCCCTTAGAGACATAAAGTTTTTTACCCTTCTTATATAGGCGGTCCATTATATTCCTATTAACTTCATACCTGTCCCTTCCACTTATTTTCACCAAACTGGCAAAAATCTTGTCAAAATTCCTGTTCAAGGTATTTTTATTAGTTACTATAAAGGCCTTCTTAACCCCATACTTATCCACATATTTTTTCAGCTTGGCTGCATCATCATCACCACCAGATATTACTATCACCGGTATGTTGTTTTTCTGTGCATAAGGTGAAAAAGATATGGCATTTGGTAAGTCAAATACATCGTTACTAACTAGAGCCACTGCATCAACTTTTTTCTTGTCAGCCATCATGCTTGCAAGTTTTATGGAAAGGTCAGTAGCATTGCTCTCTATTAACCTATCAACCTTATATCCATTTCTCTTAAAAGACCTCTCAACCCTCTTATTTAAACTATTTATTCCTCCTATTAGGACTACCTTCTTGACTCCTAGTTTCTTCATTTGATCATATACAGGCTTCTTTATAGTATAGCTTTCTATATAAAATACCGGATATTTATTGTTATAGGCATAAGGTGCTACGGATACTATCTGGTCTATCATTTCAGTATTTACCACTATGGCTGTATCAGCCTTTTTAAATCGTTTGTCAACAACCGTATTTACAGTATCATACCTGGTATCACCCGTATAGTCAACTATATCAAATTTATCAAAGTATAACTTATCAAGCAGTTTTCCGCCGCCTATATATATAATTAAAAATATAAGTATAAGTGCTGTATATTTTATAATCTTTTTCATACTTAATTCTCCCGCTCTATTTTGTGTGAAATAAACACAGTTTCACTCACTACACTATTATACTATATATTGAAAATTTGTGCAAAGCTTGTAAAGAAAAAAAGATATATAGAGAACTTTTATAATTCTCCATATATCTTATTTAAAACTATTAATCTAAACTATTAATTAAAAGCAGCAATTATACCCTTTGCTATTTGTATACCCATTGTCCTAAGTGCCTCATCTGATTTTAGCTGGTTTACATCATGTGAATTAGACATAAATCCACCTTCCACTAAAATCGCTGGTGCAAGAGTATTTGAGATTACATATAGGTGGGTACCATCCTTTACTCCCCTATTTTTCATATTAAACTTAGATAATATGCTATTTAATACCTTCTTAGCAGTATTTTGAGCAAAGCTACCTTCACCTGTATATACTTCTACACCATTACCACTCTGTTCTCCAGTGTCCGGATTTATTACATCTCCGCCCTTATTGTAGTGAATACTACAGAATAAGACTGCCTTGCTATTATTAGAGATGTCTGCCCTATCCTGAAGTGTAGGGTAGGTATCATTCTTCCTGGTCATTACTACATCGGCTCCAGCCTTTGTAAGGTAATCAGCACATGCTAGGGCTGTCTTCAGTGTCCAGTCTTTTTCCCTGTAACCATTTAGCCCAACTGCACCTGAATCCTTACCTCCATGACCTGGATCTATTACTATAGTCTTCCCCTTAATACCTTTACTTGGTGTAACATTATTATCACCACCATTGTTTCCTGGTTTTTTATTGGGCTTTTCTTTAGACTTATCTTCCGGTTTAGGATTAGTTTCTATTGTACCGCTACCTGTAGGAGCCGATTGGAAACCAGACTTAATCAGGTTAGTTACACTAGCACTTATTCCTCCACCAATCTGATAGATTGCATTTCCCTGTACTTTATTTAAAAAATTCTGAGATGCTACTGCCAGCTTACTCCTATGTGTTATCAGTATAGGACACGATTTCAATGTTGCAAATGGTCCTGCACTTACTGTATCTATTAAGCCGTTATTCTCTGCCTTTGTGACTATCAGACTGGTGATATCACTATTTCTATAAAACTTATTTATAACCTTTATATTTGTCTGGTACCTGTCATTACCATATATTCTGTTGGCCTGGCCACCATTTCTAACCACTGAGCTAATCTTATTAATAAGACTGTTTGATATAGAATCCTGACCGCCTATATAGTATACATTATCAGCAGAATTTTTTAGGTAGTTATAAACACCACTGTTAACATAGTTCTTACTTGCAACCAAGACTGGTGCCATAGTGCTTCCTGCCCTTGAAGATATAGATAGGGCATCGGCCACACCATATTCAGTACTTACAAGGTAGGCTGTGTTCACCTTACGACTTGAAGATATCTTTTCTGCTACAGCTGCTGATAAGTCACTTGGGTTCTTACCAAAAATTCTTGCCATCTCAGCTCCTGTATTGGCCTTAATAACATTAGAAATACCCTTGGAAATATGGCTAGTATCACCAATCATGTATACTCTCTTAGGCTTTAACCTCTTTATTTCATCTAATACTGATGGTTTAATAGCTTTTGCAGATGTCAATAATATCGGTGCCTTATTCAAACTGGCAAATGGAGTTGCAATTAAACCATAAATAGCGTTTGATGAATTTACCAAAACTACTGTATCTGCCCCATTTGGATAAGAGGCCTTACTAACCTGGATAGATGTCTCATACCTATCACTACCATATAAATATGACACATTTGCATTAGACTTAGCATAGTTGGAATCCAATTTTTCCTCATATGATAGGTCTCCTTCCTCAGCGTCAAGATATTCACTTACATTTCCATCCTGGTCTAACTTGGCCACCCCAAGCTTAATTTTCATTACTCCAGACTGGTCTTCTGATCCATTATTAGAACTGCTTGCTTCTATTTTTGAACCAGTATCACTGGCATTTACTTCATTTGCAAGACTATATGGTGTTAAAGCAGCCAAGATAGTCACAGCTAGTGTCATTGCCATAATTCTTTTCAAAAAAACTTTCATCCATTACCTCCCCAAAAACTTTCTATATTACTTAAATAAATGAGCAAATCAATACTTCTTCATTATACCACAAAAGTTACATTTTGTAACTAATTTTATTAAAAAGACCGAATATATTATAATTTGGTATTTTAAATCACCAATTAAATATTCGGTCTTTTCAACACTTTATAATTAAATTATGATATTCTGGTTAAGTTATAAGTAATGTGTACTATTTTAAAATAGTTCTTATTTCTTTACTATAACCTTACCATCGGCATCCCTATTTATTACCTCCTTTGGTAGGAAGTCAGTGTAGAAACCACTTACATAGCTATTCCTTAGGGAGTTAACCTTATTCTGGTCATTATATGTATACATATATAGGCTGATATCCCTATCTACTAATTTTTTAGTCAAATCAGCCGAGAATTTAAACTTATTGGCTGCAACAATCTTTATACCGTGCTCATATGAGAAATCAACAATCCTATTTACCTCTAATTCCTCTAGCCTATAAGTCGTGAATATCATAGACTTAAAGTCGTATATATTCATTACAGGCTTGTACATCTCTTCATAGTATATCTGTGGTATTACCCTATTCAAAGATGATGGGTCTATCTTTTTAAAAGTATCAACAAGTTTTTTATAAGCCTGCTCGACACTCTTGATGTCATTTGTCTTAAGATCTACTACCAGGTATACATCCTTATGTTCTTTCATAAATTCTACTACGTTGTCCAAGGCCAGAGTATCATACTTACCCAATATCTTTTCACTCAAGAATTCCTTCTTAGTCGGTTTAGTATTTGCCCAAGAAAGAGGTAGTGCCAGTTCCGACAAACCCTGTCTATCATAGGAATGTAAGAGTATCAATTCATTATCAGAGGACATGGACATATCGGCCTCAAAAACTCTCAAACCCCTCTTGTAACTTGATATCATAGCCTGCTTGGAATTGGTATAGGAGTTGCCATCAACGCCACCCATGGCATGTGCTATATACCTGTTCTCACCAACCCAAGAATAGTTAAATTTTTTAGGATAGTTATCCATATATACAGTCCTATCACTTGATTGGACTACATTGACATCTAAGACCTTATAGATAAAGTCTAGGGGAACGTATATGGTATCTTCCATATATTCCATTACACCGTCCATCTTTAGGACATCCTTATTTTTAGCAAACCTAACTTCATTAGACCCCCTCTTTAGATAGTAGGTATATTTTTTATACTTAACTTCTACTTCTCCAAAAGGCAGGAACTTGTATTCAATTTTAGTCCCAAAATTATTGCACAACTCTAACAAGGGAACGTATACTATACCATTATTAATCTTATAAGGTTTATTCATTTGAGCAACCTTATTATTGGTAATTAATCTTTCCCTTATATTTGTGTTCTTGTATTCACTTATAATCTTCCTCTGATTCTGATGGTAGTGAAGCAACCTAAATAAGGCCAAGATCAATATTAGGGAAATCAATAGAATCAAGGCTTTTCTAGCCCTATTTTTAGCAATTTCCGTATTAAATTTTTCTAACATAAGCCCCCCACTATCATATATTAATCTTCAATTTATACTTTTCCAATAAGTTAAAAAGTAATACCCAAATTACCGTTATAAATACTGAATAAATTGCTGATGCATAATCAGTACCGGTTATTGGAAGTATAAAGTCAGTTGTGAACCAATTATTAAATGGCAACCAAGTCGCTGTATAAATAGACTTTATATGTATGAATTTGATCAACTCATGTACGGCAGTATCTAAAAGAATTATAGCTACTGCGTTCAAACCTACCCTCTTCAATAGACTAGTGCCAAAACTTAGACCAATAATATCGCATAAAAGGTAGGCTAACATACTAATAAAGTAGATATATTCTGCCATCCGCAAGACAAAGGTCAAACTAAAAACATTCCTGTTCAAAGGTATGAATATCTGACTGATATGTGATAATATAAACATCAGTATAGATAATAAGGCAAAGTTGACCAATTTTTTTAGTTCATCATTTATCCTATAGTAGTTACTTAGGATTGACCCTATAGATTTAGGATTCAACCAACTTTTAATATCTATCCATAAATTAGACCTGTTAAAACCATATGTATTTACCATCCTAGGTCTGGTGTACTTTTTGTATCTTTTGTTTTTTATAGGTTTTTTGTTAAAAATGCAGGCAATAGATATACCTATCATACCCAAGGGACTTGCTGCCAGGATTGCCAACAAGCCCTCTGGGTCGGCAAGGGACTTGCTCATAAATCCACCTAAAACCGACCTATCTATGCCAATGAATGCACTTTTATCCATAGAATAACCATTTATAAAGGCTATAAGGGTCATGATACAAGATACCAGGATGGCCATAATCAAGAAAACATATGTTAAGGCATTGTTTTTAATCTTAAGATTCAAAAGCCCAATATAGGCCAGGGCCACCAACAAATAATCTACGGCCAAGAGTTGGTATGGTCCAGTCAGCCTGATACTATCCCTTCCCTCCATAAAAATCACAGAATACAAGATCCCTATGACAAATATGATTACAAACCTGACAAAAACCCTCTTTACTATGTCTATAATCAAGTCTCCATCAGCATAGTTTTTCTTTACAAAAAATGGTATGGACATGCCCATTATTAGCACAAAATAGGGAAGTACAAGGTCTGCAAAGGTCATACCATGCCAGGTAGAAATTGACAAGTTGCTTGAAACTGCAGATTCCATACCCTGGTTAATTATAAATAGGGCTGCTACTACAAAGATACCCCTCAATACATCAATGGCACCTACCCTCATATAGGCATATTCCTGGTCCTTTGTCTTTTTATCCAAATATAAATTTTTAATAATCTTCAAGTACTTACGTATATAAGTCTTCAGAGCAAATTCTTCCACATCATTTACATACATTATAATATCACCTTCATTTATTCATCTTCTTCGTCAAAGGTAAATACAAATTTTAATGTTTCTCTCCTAATCTTTCTATTTAAGGATTCAAACATCTTGTAGCCCTCTATCGTATACTCCTTAACAGGATCCTTTTGGGCTACGGAGACTAGACCCACACTCTGTCTCATCTGGTCCATCAAGTCTATGTGGTCAACCCAGTAAGTATCTACTACCTCTAGTAGTATTTCTTTTTCCTGTTGGGCAAGTTCATATTCTGGAACCATCATCATCTTCAATTCATATACCCTTTTAACAATTTCCATAGTATTGTCGATTACCTCGTCCCTAGTCATATTGGCTATATCAGGTATCAACAATGTTCCTTCTGGCATAAAAGCAGTGTAAAGACTCTTAAAATAGTTGAAATAATTTCTTGGTTTTACATCAATATATTTTTCAACACTTTCAACAACTGTATCCCTAGCCATCTGCATTATAGTATCTCTTAGGTCAACACCCATTAGTACATTGTCTCTTTCACCATAGATGACCTTTCTCTGCTTGTCTATTACATTATCGTACTTTAATACATCTTTTCTCTGTTCAAAATTCTTACCTTCTATACCCTTTTGGGCATTTTCTATTGCCCTAGTTAGGGCCCTACTAGATAAGGCCCCATGTTCATCTGGCTTTAGCTTCTTGCTTAATTTTTTGATGGCAGCACCACCATATAACTTGATAATTTCATCCTCTATACTTACATAGAACCTGGAAACACCTGGGTCACCCTGTCTACCAGAACGTCCCCTTAGCTGATTGTCTATTCTACGAGACTCATGTCTTTCAGTACCTAGAACATATAGACCACCTAATTCCTTAACCTGGTCTTCTATTTCCTTATCACCATTACCCAGTTTGATATCCGTACCCCTACCAGCCATATTGGTAGCTATCGTAATATTTCCAATCATACCGGCCTTGGCAACTATTTCTGCTTCTTTCTTATCATTCTTAGCATTTAGTATTTCATGCTTTACCCCCCTCTTTGTCAAGAGTCTTGATAAGATTTCTGATTTTTCGACAGTAGCAGTACCTATCAACATTGGTTGACCTGTACTGTGGACTCTTATTATCTCTTCTACAACAGCATCAAACTTTTCTTTTTCTGTTGAATATACCTTATCGTTTAAGTCCGCCCTTATTACTGGCTTATTTGTAGGTATCTGTACAACATTCATATTGTAAGTTTGTTCAAATTCATTTTCTTCAGTTTTGGCTGTACCTGTCATACCAGACAGTTTTTCGTACATCCTAAAGAAGTTCTGGTAGGTAACAGTTGCCATAGTCTTGTTGTCAGACTTGATTTCAACCTTTTCTTTGGCCTCTATAGCCTGATGAAGACCATCAGAAAACCTCCTACCATCCATTATTCTACCTGTAAATTCATCAACTATAAACACTTCTCCATCCTTGACTACATAGTCATCATCAAGGTCCATCAACTTGTGGGCTGTAAGAGCCTGGTTGATATGGTGGTAGATGGCCATATTATTTAAATTTGTGATAGTCCTTATCTTAAAGAAATTCTCAGCCTTCCTAAAACCTGATTCAGTCAAGGATACTGTGTGTTCCTTTTCATCAAGGTCATAGTCCTCTTCATCAATAGTTTTTACGAAATCATCAGCAAGATAATATAGGTCACTAATTGCTTCACCCTCACCTGATATAATCAAGGGAGTTCTCGCCTCATCTATAAGTATTGAGTCAACCTCATCTATTATACAGTAGTAAAGTTTGCTCTGAACCTTAGCTTCAATATTTTTAACCATATTGTCTCTTAGGTAGTCAAATCCAAACTCTGAGTTGGTACCATAGGATACATCACAATTATATTGGAACCTTCTAGTATTTGGATCCTGTCCAGTTATGATAGTACCAACTGTCATACCCAAAAATTCAAAAACCGGCCTAACTGTATTGGCATCACGCTCAGCCAGGTAGTCATTTACTGTGATTACATGGACTCCCTTGCCTAATAGGGCGTTTAAGTAGCAAGGAGCCACAGCAACTAGGGTTTTACCTTCACCAGTCTTCATCTCTGCTATCTTACCCTGGTGTAGGACTATACCTCCTATCAACTGAACCCTATACTGTCTCATACCTAAGACTCTCTTACAAGCCTCTCTGGCAACAGCAAAGGCCTCTACTAATACATCATCAATCGATTCCCCTTCATTTAACCTATCTTTGAAGGCCTGAGTCTTATTTCTAAGTTCCTCATCTGGAAGAGAAGATATTTCATCTTCCATTGCCTCTATCTTATCTACAATCTTATTTATTTTTTTTATTTCTGCATCATCTTTTTTACTTAAAAACGAATCTAAAACTGACATTATTTACTCCTTATATTTCAATTTTTATATCAAATAGGGCTAATTTATCCCCCTAATAATCTTCTTCTACAGGTCTTATTTACCCACTTTCAGTAAATTTACCTACTTCGACTTCTATATTATACCATTAAAATTAGATTTTCACAAAAACTATTAGACATTTTTCATAACTTATTGTATAATATACTTACTTAAAAGAATTACATTTCTTATTAGGTATTTCTCACAAAAAAAGTAGAGGTTGATAGGCAACCTCTACTTTTTTTGTTTATAAATGCCTAAGATGCTCTCAATGTAGTATAATAATAGTATATAAGCTAAGGAGGTACTGCATATGTTAATCGATTTTAGTATAGAAAACTACCTTTCCATAAAGAATAGGTTGAACTTTTCACTTATTGAATCCGACGATGAAGAAGGTAGCAAAATTAAAATACATAGGCCTAATAGCTACCTTAACCTCTTGCCTGCAATCACTATATACGGATTCAATGCCTCAGGTAAGTCCAATTTTTTAAAGGCTCTTGATATGGCTAAAACACAGATTGTCTTTTCAAAGATATCAAACCCGGAAAAACTAGGCATAGATATTTTCCAGTACAAGCCTTTTAAACTGTCAGATGCCTATAGGGACAAACCTACATCCTACCAGTTAAGGGCAATAGTTGACAAGTGCATATATGACTACCAGGTCAAATATGATAAAAACTCAATAATATATGAGCGACTATCCTCCTTTGATTCAGAGGAAAACCATAGTCTGCTGATTGATAGAACTTATAATGATTTTGTCTTAGATATCAAAATAGACAGAGATGTTGTTAAAAAAATTATGGGTACCAACATATCAAAAAGGCCCCTAATAGGTAGTGTTGGTATTTTCGATAATAGGGTTGAAAACTTTATAGATTGGGTAGAAAATGACCTGATTATCATAAAGAACAACTTTGATTCTAGGGAAAATATACAAAAGACTACTAGGTATTTGCTTGAAAAGGGTGATATTTTCCATGCCAAACTTCTAAGGATGCTGTCTGATATCAACTATTCGAATATTAGTTCTATCCAGACCCAAACCCTTAGCCAGGCTCTCCAGGATTCTGATATAGATGATACTATCAAAAATGAAATGCGTGAATCTACCCTTTATAGCAATATAAGGCAAAAATCTGGTGGACCAGATGATGTAGACTGTGAAACCATGACCTTAAATACATTTAAAAAAGGTGTTGATATGGAGGGAAATTCAAAGGACATAGTATTTAACCTATTTGAAGAGTCGGAAGGTACCATAAAGATATATGCCCTATATGCCTATATCTATGATGCCCTATATAATGGAAAAACCTTGGTCATAGATGAAATGACATCCTATATACACCCCGTCGTTTCCCAGTATATCATAGGACTCTTCCAAAACCCTGTTGAAAATAGGTCAGGACAGTTGATTACAACTACTCATACAACAGACCTACTTGAGATGAAGAGTTTGAGACGTGACCAGGTATATATCACAGATATGGATTTCAATGAAACTACTATTTACTCTTTGGCTGATATTATGGATGTATCGATGAGCGAAAATTTTAGAAATGCCTATCTGGCAGGAAAGTACGGAGGATTAAATTACTTTAGGAGGGAGTTACATGACTAATAAATACAAAAACTCTTTCAAAAGGCCAAAACCTACTATTAAGCCCCGGGCTACTGGACTAGACCTAATAGATCCCAGCATAAATATACCTATAGATGTCTTCCATGAAAACACAAGAAAGATTCGAGACCTTCTGTTAGAAAATAAGAAGGACGATAACATACTTAGGTACTGTATTATCCTAATTTGTGGCTCCATGGACAAGTATATGCATGATATTGTAAAAATTATGCTACTACAAATATTCAAGGAAAAAGCTCCTGCTGGTAAGTCTTTTGACAACTTTATGATTCCAATATCTCTCTTGAAGAAGTTTGACAAAATTGAATTTGACCCTCAGGAAAAGGAAAAAATCTTGAGCGATACAATCTATGAACTTACATCAAGCTTTACTATGCAAAAGTCTTATGCCATCGATAGGAACTTGGGATATATAATAAATTTCAATATTTGGAAAGCTATCCATCCCAGGATTTTTATGAGATTTAAAGACTTGACTAGTATTACAGCCCTAAAAAAATTCGTGGATGACCTTGCTGATAGGAGAAATATAATAGCCCATGAACTAGACTTTCAACCTAATAGTCCTGACAAACGGCCAATTGACTACGACTATGTACTTCATACCCTAAATGTAATCCAATTTATGATTGAAGCTGCCAATTACCAAATAATCGAGTCAATCAAGAATGGTCAAAAACAAGATATAAATATGGACGAAAAAATATGACCCCGTAATTCTAATCTCTTATTGAATCAAATAATAAGGATTATGCTCAAATAGTCTATATATCTAGCTTGGGACATATATACTAGAAACTAATAAATAATAGGTGGTGAAATACTTATGAACACTAATAGCGGATACAATCCTAATAAGAAATACTTTAACTCTGAGTGGTTAGACAAAATAGATAAGAGGGACCAGTCCCTTATAAATAGAGCCTTTAATGCCCTTAAAAACTCCTACTCTCCCTACTCAAATTTTAGGGTAGGTGCCTGTGTAGAAACCAAGACCAATGAATACTTTATAGGTACTAATATTGAAAATGCGTCCTTGGGCTTAACTAATTGTGCGGAAAGAAATGCCATCTTCTCTGCCTACTCACATGGCTATAGGAAGAAGGACATCAGGGCTATAGCTATAGTATCAGAAGATAAGAAACTAACCACACCTTGTGGGGCCTGCAGGCAAGTCTTATCTGAATTACTAGAACCAACATGCCCTATTATACTGACAAATGGCAAAGAACTTCTTGTAACAGATATTATCCACCTGCTACCACTAAGCTTTAGCCTAGACCTTTAAGGTTATCGGTGTGAACTCTCAAGAACAAATTTACAGTAAGCTAGACCATTTTAAAACAATATTTAAAAGCCTTCTTTATAATATTAAAAGGAAGGCTTTTACTTTGTCTATTATGTTATTAAAATTATGTAGAAAATCTTAATAAATTTATTTACAATTCATGATTTTATCAGACTTCTCGGATAAATATCAGGCTTACCCTGAATAAATATAATACCTATAGCAACCAAGTGCCCTTATCATCCTGCCTTACAAGACCATCCCTCATAAGGGTCCCTAAACTCCTCTTGAAGTTTTTCTTACTAGTGGAAAATACCAACCTAAGTTCTTCAGGGTCAGACTTATCATTAAATCTCATATAACCATCATTACCCTCCATATAGCTAAGGATATTCTTGGCCAACTTGTCTAATTCTTCCCCCTTTTCTGCCCTTGTTGACAGGCCTAACTTACCATCTTCATAGGTCTTTATAACCCTTAACCCCTCTAGGTGGTCACCCTCTCTAAGGCTAGTGTAATATTCATCTTTTAGTATCAATCCGTAATAGTTTGGCTCGATACAAATAAGAGCCGTACCGTTAGACTGGAAACCAAATACATATCCATTACATGTGTCCCCTTTCTTTAAGGGGGCTTCCAGGCTTAAATATGGCCCAATATCTGTTGTAGCAGCTAGCCTTCCAGACTTGTCTACATAAATGTAAAAAGGATATTTTTCTTCTTCAAAAAGCTTATACTTTCTTTCCCTGAATGGAACCAAGACATCCCTTTCTAGGCCAATATCTATAAAGCTACCTATTTCTGAATTATCACAAACTTCAAGTATGGCAACCTGGCCAGCCATAGCCTTTGGTTTTTTTTGAGTAGCTATCAACCTATTTTGTGAATCCTTGTATATAAAGACTTCTAGTTCCTGGTTTAAGTTTATACTACTTTCATCTACTATATTTTGGTTCGGTAAAAGTATATCATCACTCTTTTCCTTAGTTTGACCATCTAAAAAATATCCGTAGTCCTTTTTTCTCAAAACCTTTAACTTATTAATTTCACCTATTTTTATCAATTTCACACCTCATTATTTACATCTTCCATCCTAGTCTGCTAAAAGGTCAGCATATTGACCCCCAATTAAATCTAGCAAGTCCTTAGGACTTAATTCAACCTGGTAGCCAACCTTGCCTGCACTAACTGTGATAGTTTCTATATCCTGGGCTGACTGGTCTATATATGTCGGATAAGATTTTTTCATGCCAATGGGTGAACAACCACCCCTAATATAGCCTGTCACCTTGTTTATATCTTTGACATGGATCATTTCAATATTTTTTTCACCACAGGCCCTTGCTGCTTTTTTTAAATTTAGATTTTCTGCCACAGGTATAACAAAGACGTAGTAGCTCCTTGAACCAGCCTGGGTTACCAGGGTTTTATAGACTGTTCTCGGGTCCTTACCCAGGGCTTGGGCTGCACTTACACCATCTACATGGTCTTTACTAACCGGATAAGACAGTTCCTTATGGTCAATTTTTTTTGTATCTAAAATTCTCATTGCATTTGTCTTGACAGTTTTTTTAGACATCAAACCACCCCTTTTTGTATATTGAATCTCTTTATAAGTCTCAATTTGTTTTAACTTATTTACTATACTAAGACCACATTACCTTACTAAAACACTCCCAACACCATAGTATTTGGAAATATACTGGTTAACCCAGTACTTTGGATCCTTACTGCCATCTGGACTCCCATAGGCTGCCATATATGAATTTTTGGCCTTGATAGGAGGTATCTCTATATTTTCAAAGTGTCCATTGGTCCTGTTGTCTATAATAATAATCTCCCTAGCGTTATATCTGGATAGGTAGTCCTTGTTAGCAGAAAGAGCACCTGAGAGGCTAGGTATAAATAAAAATATATATACAATCAAAACTAGACCTAGACTAGCCAAAGTGAGTTTCAAGTGGTCCTGTCTTATCACTGAAAAAGCAATAAGACAGGATATAATAGTTAATAATATCGGCACAAAAACCGGATTTTTTTCTCCTATTGGCAAAAGAGATATAGATAAGAAGGATATAATCCCTGCAAGAAGGTATACCTCAGCCTCCCAATTTTTATCCATATATACAAGCCTTGATACCACCAAGAGCAATATTGCAACTATCATGAATATAAGCAGGTAATTTACAAACCCATTATTTGTCGATGACATCTTTGCAGCACCCGCATAAAGGTCAACCCCTAGACTTGAACCCATCTCTCCTAAAGACCTCCTGGAAGGAGATGACATCATTACGATAAAACCGGTCAACATACTAACCAATGATAAAATCAAGACTAGTAGGTTTTTTCTTTTCTCCTTATAAGACCTAAGAATATAATATAGTAGGATGCTTAGGATACCAATAGCCAAATTTTCCTGGGACCAACCTGACAAAAATGAGGCGATAATCATGAGCAACATCTTCCTGATACCCACCATTTGATCTTCCTCTTGATCAGAAAGGGCTATTTTTCTAGCATTAATCAAGACCATAAGGCAAATAAGGCTTACCCAGATATACCTGCCTATACTTGATACCATTAAAAAGGTATTCCCAAACTTTGGCATAGATACCCACATAAACAGGAATACTAGTATGACTAAGACCCCATTAATTGCCTGCTGGACTATTGCTTCTTTATTCCTAGCAAAACCATAGCTAGATATCATATATATGAAAATACAAAATCCCATAGAATTTATAAAATCAGCCAAACTATCTTTTAATAGCAATAAAATACCTGTTATAAAATTCCCAACTTGGTAGGGATTTATATTTGCATATTTATACCTTTCGTTGGATATAATACCTGATATTCCATCAATCTTTATCATATTCTTTGAAAACATCCTGGCCATATCATCAACTATAAGCGGTGTATAGGAGTTCAAGGCCATCATGAGTAGAAAAACAAGAAAAATGGCAATCACCACGAAATAATTGATGTTCAAATTTATATTCAAATCTATACTGGGGCTGATATTTAAAATTTTGTTTAAATTCAATTTCAAATTAATTTTTTTAAATTTTATCACAACACACTCCTAAACCTATCATACAAATTACTCTTGTACTTTTACCATCATCCCTTTAAATACTTCTTCTCCAATCTATTAGGAAAACTAATAACTTATAAAAGAGGGTTGCACTCGCAACCCTCTTTACTAACTTAAGTTCATATTAAAAATTATTCAGCTTCAGGTGTTTCATGCTTTTCTTTTAATACATCTCCAATGTTACCTATAGTATCGTCACCAACTGACATATACTGAGATAAATCTTCTTCTGGTTCTCTAGTTAATTCTCTTATTGAAAGCATCATTCTCTTGTTATCAGCATTGAACTTGATTATAGCAGCCTTAACAGTATCTCCAACATTTACAACATCTTCTACCCTGTTAACTCTACCTTCGCTCAATTCACCTATTGGTAGGTAGGCTTCAACACCTTCTTTAACCTGTAGGAAAGCACCCTTTTCAATTATTCTTAGTACTGTAGCTTCTACTACACTTCCAACTGATACTTCATCAGCTATTAACTTCCATGGGTCCTTATCCGGATCCTTAAGAGCTAGTGCAATTCTCTTAGTTTCTGGGTCAACACTCTGAACAAATACTTCAACTTCATCACCAACATTTAGCACTGATTCAACTGATTCAACCCTTGTCCATGATAAGTTATTTATATGTGCAAGTCCTTCTACCCCACCTAAATCTATGAAGGCACCGTAAGGCATGATATTTGTAACCTTACCCTTTCTCTTTTCACCTTCAACCAGTGAAGCAAATAGGGCTTCTCTTTCAGCCTTTATTCTAGCTCTTTCAGCTTCTCTTTCAGCCTTTATCTTAGCTCTTCTTTCTTTTCTTTCAGCATCTAATATTTCCTGGGCAACTTCTCTATGGGAAACTATGATCCTGTTCTTTCTAGGGTTAACTTCCTTAACATAAGCATCAAGGTCTCTACCAACATACTCACTAGTGTCCTTTACGAACTTAGTGTCTATCTGAGATATTGGCATAAACATTGTGTATGACTTGTACTGAACATACAGCCCCCTATCCAATGCCTTGTAAGCATGAACATTTATTATCTTACGTTCTTCTAGGGCATCTATTATTTCCTTAAGGTCACTTCTCTGCTCTAACTTAAGAACAGATATCTTAATTGTAGCATCCTTATAGCTGATATTAGTAATAATACCAGTAACTTCATCATCTATCTTATAAGCTTCTTCTATGTCCTGACCTCTCTCAAGATTTAGTTCACTGACAGGTACTAATCCGTCAAAACCAACTTCAAGGCCTAAAACCAGACTATCATGGTTGATTTTTACTACCTTTCCCGTAATTTCATCATCTACATTAATCTTGCTAAGCTCTTGCTCTTGCATATCTAGTAGTTCTTGCATAGTTAAATTATTTTCCATTATTAAAAACATCCTTTCGTCGCGTAGTATCCATATCTAATATTATAGCATATAATTAACAAGATTTTACGATAAATTGTATTTTTTTCTACTTTTTTCTAAATATTTTTTTATTATTTACAATAAAAGCAAGAAGTTATTTTCAGATTATCAGAAAATTGCTTCCTACATCTTCTAAAAGCTTGACTTTTTCTTCAAATTGCTAATTAAATGGCATATTTTTCCAAATATTATTTTTTTAATCCTTCCTTATACATACAAAAATAACGGCAATCCACATCCAATTAAAAGATACTTTTTAGTAGAATTAAATACACAAGAGTCAAAAAAGCAAATTGAGCTAATGCCTTATTCAGTTCTTCAATTTGAGTTTTTACTTCTACATTTTTTCAATATCAATCATGCTACCTCATCTTCCAATAGGCTTTATAGACTTCTTCACTTACCTTAACCACTTTTCCTTTGACATAAAGGTAGTAATCCTATTTATCTATTGTGTAATCCTGCTTTTTTTGCTCTCTGATTCTAGTTTTTAGCGTAAAAAGGAGGACTTCTACACTTTGGCGTAAAATGTCCTCCTAGGTTAAAAACTAATACTATATACTATTTTCTACTTCTTTGGTTTTGATAAAATTTTATTGCTATGTGTATGTAATTACGAAGACACTCTTAACTCAGAAGCAATTTGCAAATATAGATATACATTCATTTATTTTTCCTTCCTCGTATAAATTTCCAATAAGCAGAATATGGAATAACCGTAGCAAACAGAAGATAATATTTATTAGCAAACATATCAGGGGCTCCTTTTGCATTGAAATGAACAGGAATTTTCTCCGGGAGAAATATGCAAATAATAAATATTACAACAATCATTAACATCAACACCAAGACATCTTTTAACAGCCCAACTTTCATACAATTTTCCCTCCTTAAACTAAATAAAATTTGACTTGCTAACTTTTATATAAACTTCGCTTGAAATAACAAGTAAAGTAACTGATATTATCTGCAAAACCAGTGTTATCGGAAGATTTAAAAACCAATTAAGAGGAATTGGTGTAATGAGTGCAATTATCCCGACAAGTCCAGACACAATAACAGGCATGCTCTGCTTTACAACCATCATCTCGCTTTCCCATTCATAATTTGGATACTTTTTATTTAGGGAAATTCCTATCACTGTTATAAAGAACGAATAGCATATAGGAACAATTATTAGGTTAATAACTTGAATAAAGTTCATATCAAGTTTTAGCATAAATGCAAATATGGAAATCATATACCCCATCAAATGAAGTGTAAGGTTTACAGCTATCTTGGAATTTAAGATCATTTTTACCTTAACAGGAGAGCTTTGCAAAATCCAAATGTTTTTTCCTTCTAAAGATATCGCTGAAGCTGCCGGGCAACTGAGCGAGAGCATAGATGCAATAAATAATGGAGCAAAATTTGAGAGATATTCATTTATATTTTCTATTCCTGAAGACTCTCTTATTTGTTCTACAGAATTAAAAAGCAAAAATATACTAAAAACACATAAAAGTATTACACCAAGGCCTGCATTCAAGACCGCCATGTACGAGCTTAAAAAGCGTCCCATTTCTTTTTTATACAAGGAAAAAAATATTGATTTTCTATTATAATATTTTTTGTTATCACAATATCTTGATGTTGTTTTAGCAAGAGTATTAAGCAATCCATACTTCATCGAAACAATTTTTACAAATATATAAAAAACTGCTGTTGAAAAAGCAATAAATGATCCCACTCCAATATACATTGAAAAATTTGTGTATTGCATGAATAACCCAGATATTGGATACAGTTCGGTAATTTGCTTAGAAAGCATGATCTCAATGCTCTCTTCATTACCTGATTTCATAGCTGACACTGCAATATATCCAATTATACCTATCATTGCAAATGAAAAGATTAGAGCAATAACATTTTTCTTCTTAAAATAAGATGAAATAGCCACAACAATGATTCCCATACATGCTGCTATGCACATAGGTATCAATGGAACAAAAATCATGGAGGTAAAATACAATATAATCTGCAATACATTTAAGTTTCCGTTTAACACCCAAACAATGCCTCCCGGAAGCATAAATATAAATCCTATTAAAAAGTTCAATAAATACATAAACATAAACTTGCTACTTATAATGTCTGAGCTTTTTAAAGGTAGCGATAAAAGCGTTTCCATATTGATGTGACCCCAAAAAGTTAGACTTTATTAGCGAGACAGTTTATGCTGCCTC